>Ga0307514_10000038_pt1 | contig 349783 bp, 351 predicted proteins | sample 16_EM_MG_FD_203088 | JGI IMG/M metagenome (GOLD analysis project Ga0307514, IMG submission 203088) | Populus trichocarpa ectomycorrhiza microbial communities from riparian zone in the Pacific Northwest, United States - 16_EM | ecosystem: Host-associated > Plants > Roots > Unclassified... | reverse complement strand
TGTGGCTGAGTGGCTGATTGTGGCAAGTACCTACCACTTAAACTCAGATCCCAAATGACCTGCCCTTTTAATTCCAATGAGTGTTTGGCTCTGATTACAAAGTGTCCTACACACAAAATGTGGATAAGTATGTCCTCTTTCACCTCCCAGTCTTAGATTTATGATATCTCTTATATTGAGTCAGAAATTGTGAATCAACAGCATTTTGGAGCATTTTTTTACAGCTGCACTATGAATATTAGTGATATAGTAAATTGGAGACCAGGAAGTGAAAGAGGATCTGTTTATGCATAGTTCATGTATAGAACACTTTGTGATCAGAGCAAAACTCATGGACTTAAAGGAACTTGAATTGATTGGAGTTACCCAGTGGAAGGCATCTTCCCAGTTGCCAATATGCTTGCTCTAACCACAGAAACAATAGAGACTCACCCGGACTTAGAGAGATATGCTCACTGGGAGCTGGCCAAGAGATAATCTAACAAATTTGAATTCTAGGAGTATGTTAGAGCCATCTGGAAGTATAGGAGCTGCTAAAAATGACAACTCTGGGTTGTCTGGGCTGGAGATCTATCTGGGCGCCTCCAAAGGGCGGCGAAGCCGCCACCGTACCTTGTATACTCTATGCCGTCGAAATAGAACTTCTTTCATTCTGGCCAAGGTACTGTAAAACACCTTGGAACATCATGAGCTTTTATATATTCGGCGGGAAGAGCCTGGTGAAGTTACTTGAGAATCGCTGCCACGATTTGAAGAGAGTATTGCGATGATCGCAATAGAACGTTCTTAGAACATTGTACCAAGGCACTTCTTCATAGAGCGGCGTGGCAGAGAAAGTTTCTGTTGAATTCAATGCGTGGTGGCTTGCAGTCGTAACCGGCTCTCGAAAATCTATCCCGTTCACTGGCGTCTGATAGCCAATTCCTTAGCACCCAACTTAACGGTGTGATCGACTGCAGATCTACCAGCAACTGTGCGATTGAGTAAGAATTCTCAATTAAGATTCGCCCGGAGCCATACAACAGCTACTTCTCATGCGCTGGTATGCATTCTCCTGCTAGTTTCCAGAGCCACAAGTCTTATTTATGGCATGTGGAAGCTTTAATAGAGATAAAAAGACCCAGAATTGAGGTATTTTCACTAGTACTTGAATACGGGGGGTGATTTTCACATACCCATGCTCGTCTAGATAACTAACCTTATCCGTTTCTGCAAGGTCCAGACAACAAATTCTACCCCGCTTTCTGCTCCTGATGGTTCTCAGCGGATGGCTGAAGTGGGGGGAGTAAATATAAATTTTAGGAGGAACCCCGCTGTCCTCCTTCGTCCTCGCAATCATATCTCAACCTCATCTCATCAATTCGCAAAACAATCTCAAATCTTTAATATCCTCCTTTCATGTTCGTATCTGCAAACCCATCTTCCCCAAATTTCGAACCATAGTGCTGATACTCCTAGTCAATCTCAAATGTACAGATTTCTCGGAAGAGGTGGAGGTGGAGGTGGAAGCAACGGAGTCTATCGTTGAGTGGTTATCTTATGATCAAGGTAACGTTTATTAAAAAAAAGCATGATGCGGGTGTTCGTTCTTCTGTTTGTTTTCCCTCTTCGGGAGAGGTAGCAGTTGGACGTTCTGAGATTATACCGCCATAACTTGATCTGGGTAATTCCAGCGTGAAGGATTCAAATGCTTTCCCTCATACCTTTTCTACCCTTTTCCCCCCGTGTCCCATTATGCTTACTTGGTGCAGTACACAACTTACAATGGCTCCTACATTTGTTGACACCGCCGTCGATGTTGCTGCTGCTGTGCAGAACAAGGGCTTGAAGGCTGCCGCTGCCAACACCCAGACTGATAGCGCAAAGAAGTGGGAGAACTTCTCCTTCTCTCATATCCGCGAGAGCACTGTGAGCAGGGCTATGACCACTCGCTACTTCAAGGACATGTACGATTACGCTGAGTCGGATGTTGTCATTGTTGGTGCTGGTTCCTGTGGTTTGAGTGCGGCATACACTCTCGCCAAAGCTCGCCCGGATCTAAAAATTGCTATCATTGAGGCCATGGTTTCCCCTGGTAAGCCCACCTCTATCACCCCGCGTTGCACTTCTTGACAAACAACCGCCTGACAATGGGATAGGTGGAGGAGCCTGGCTTGGAGGACAGCTCTTCTCTGCAATGGTGATGCGATCCTCGACAACGAGATCGGCCGAGAAGTTCCTCGACGACATTGGAGTTCCCTACGAGCAAGAGGACAACTACGTCGTTGTCAAGCACGCTGCCTTGTTCACATCCACTCTTCTTTCCAAGGTCTTGCAGTTCCCCAACGTCAAGCTCTTCAATGCCACCTCCGTCGAGGACCTTATCACCCGCAAGGACGAGAACGGAAATCTCAGAATTGCAGGTGTTGTTACCAACTGGACTTTGGTGACCATGCACCACGATGTTTGTCCTCCCTCCCCTCCCCCCACCGTTTGTTTACCAGTTGTTAATAAACTGATAGGACCAATCTTGCATGGACCCCAACACCATCAACGCACCCGTCATCATCTCCACAACCGGTCACGACGGACCTACGTAAGTCACCTACCTCGTCCCACTCCAGTGTCGGTTCACTAACGCACGCAAAACAGTGGCGCTTTCAGCATCAAGCGTCTCGTATCGATCGGTGCATACGAGAAATTGGGTGGTATGCGTGGACTCGACATGAAGACGGCCGAGGACCAGATCGTCAAGGGCACTCGGGAAGTTGTCTCAGGTATGATTATTGGAGGAATGGAGTTGGCTGAGGCCGATGGCTGTGAGTGTCCCCTAACCCCCCCGAAACTTTGCAATGAAAGGAGTATAGAGCTGACTTTATATAAGCTTGCCGTATGGGTCCTATCTTTGGTTCCATGGCACTCTCTGGTGTCAGGGCTGCTGAGATTGCCTGCGAGATTTTCGAGGAGAGGAAGAAGCAGAACGTGGACTAAATGCGTCTATGAAACGAAGTGGGGTTGCTGACTAAGAAATTATGGAATACATATTATACACAATTTGTGATTAGTTACATTTTTTGTTTGGACAATGAAGTTACGATACTTACGTAAAGCCAAGTACATAAGTACATACTTTCTGCGCATATTCATATGGCAGTGAAATCCTTTGAATTGCGAACCGAAGTGCATCGGATGTCTTAACGTGCCTTAGCAGAAATTCGTCTACCGTCTGCGCCCACTCTTTCGCTATCCACCAACACATTGACCGCCGCCGCCTCGGGGGTGGGGGCCATGAAAGCCCTCACTATAGGTCACTCGCGCGAGAAAACTGCAGGATCACTCGCCCTCCGAAAGACAGACCTCGTGGTTCCGGAGAGTACTGGGGCTGGAAGGTATACCTTTGTAATACAAAAAGAGTCTTGGGGTTATCTCGTCTCGACAACTGCCCAGTCACATATCGAGACGAATCTCATGCCAACCCTCGAGACAGCATATTTCACCTACACAGCGTAGCATGTCCTACATATTGTAGCGAGCGCAATGGTTCGAGCGTTACGCATCACAGAGTGCTATCTCGTGCGTTAATTTCAGCTATTCTCACCAAATAATTACTGCTTTTACACCAGTCGTCCGTTAACCAAAAGCTATCACACCAGGAACCCCGTACGAACTATTACGTCCGGTATAGTAATTTGGAGCGAAAACTAGCGGTATATAGCGCATGTAATAACAGCTACAGGTATGTACCAAATACAAGATACCAATTTGGGACACCGAAATACTGAACATCATAGGGTATTAACCAACAAAAAACCAACCACTGCGTATAGTGTATCATCCAGAGTAGGACTAAAGAAATTCCCAGACAACCTTAGAACCACGCGAAAGACATCATCCCTCATCCTGACGCAAAAATACAAAAACCAAGAAATACAAAAACGCCCTACCTCCAAATAAAGAAATCTTCACCCGTACAACTTTTTTACTTCTTCTGGAAGCAACCGCAGAAGAATGTTCGTCCCAAGAACCAGCAACAGCCCATAAATCTGAAGAAGGCCAGGACTGCAGTTGACAGCAGGATGAATCTGAAGTACCCAGCGGTTCGGGAGCGAGCGTCAATGCCCAGAAAATCGAATCTGCTGCTTGTAATGACGACGATTAATCCCGTATTGGTGAGTATCCAAGCGATGATTAATCTCGTCCGGAAGCTCTTGTAACTGTCGTCCAACGATTTTTGCTCGATTTCCTCATGTACTTCAAGTGGCTTCAGACACCTCTTCACTACCTTTTCGAATGCCGTATCAATATCATGTTGGGTGTTCACTTCTTCTTCGACCACCCTTTCACCTTGTCCGGTTGTCGTCGTTTTGGCGGAAGGCAAAGCAGAGGCTTGGTCAGAACCTTTGGTGCCCCATGAGACGTCGTGCCAGTTGCAGAAGGCATACACGTTCAGAACATTGGTGTATGATGATGCCATCAACATGTACGGCAGGAACGAATGCAGCATGTGCCAAGGATCAAGGTACATGATGGATGATAGAAAGTAGAGACCCCAGGTGGATGCAAGTGCAAGGATAATAAGACCGGTATTCGTAAGGAAGAGGTTTTTCAATAAACCTAAGGCTGAGCCCGAGTAGAGTTCATTCCAGCCCGATGTCTGAGAAAACGCCCTGAACACAAGGTAAAATGCCAGAATCAGGGCATACACTTGGATGATTCCGAAAACACAGAAAGAGGCAATGTAGCTCTTGCGAGACCTTTTAGTCAGTCAGTATGAACAGTTCTTGGTAAGTCAGGATGCAATATTGCTCACCCCTTGGGCCTGTTTCCGAGAGCCAGAATAAACTGCAGAAGCACGAAACAGAGATATAGGTACTTGACGAATGCGTTGAAGAGTGGAGTGGCAGTTGGCCCAAATGGCCATGCCTTTTTACCACTCTTTTTCTCAGCTTCCGTGGGATCTCCAACCAAATCCATAATGACCGACGTGGTAAGCCAAAAGGAGCCTATTAATTGCCGTTAACATCCCAAATCCTTCAGACATCGCTGTCGTTAAGCGGGGACATACTAATCATAAACCAACTCAAGAGAGTGCTGAAGACATTGTAGATCAACTGTACGTGAAAGAAAATCATGCGAATAATACTGTGGCTACCTAAATCCGGGTCAGAAAGTCCTTCTACATGCGTTGTCAATGGGGGGCCCTACTTCCGTATAACTTCCCAAAATGCATGAGCGAATAGATAGTAGCAGCAAAAGAACCGTTGAGCCATCGCCGTCTTTGACTTATAAACTCTGCTGCACCATCTGGCACGTCGGTCTCTGCCTTCGAGGCCTTGACATATGCCAAATGCCACTTGCTTCCCGCTTTGGCGACTACTTCAAAACACAGGATACGATCCTCGGCCAAGAACATGTTTTTCTTGAAAATATTCATACCTAGTCCATCAGTTGTCTCCCGTTCGCGGTAGCTTTAAATAGTTCTTACCATCTATCCCCTTTTTCCCAAATCGATCGGACAATGTGTGATCACCGTGGAAGTACTGATCTAATGGGCGACCCATGATTGCTCGATATCTGTACGCAGAAAAAGCACCAGGCTATGAGCCGTAGGTTAGCTAGGAGATCCAAGACGGGTGGTAAACGAGAAATACCAATACAGACACATAGCCAAATGCTGACTCAAGAGGTTTATCTAAGATATTGCCTGCGAAAGTTAACCTCTATATATGCGATAGGACGATGGGTTAACTCACTGATCTTATATTCGAAGTTTTGTGCAGCGACTAATGGATTGATTAAGTCTTTGCCATGTTTACCCAACATAGCATGGATCTCTCCGCACGCCCCTCCAAGGTTTCTATCGTTGTAGAACGCCTGCCAAAGCTGATGCAAACTCGAGGAGCCAGGCTTAGTACCAGCATCAAGTAAGATGCAGACCTCTGGATTGAGAATTCTGCCAAAAGCATTGAATAACCAACGGTGAGAGTTGATCTTCTTGCTGTTCTTTTGCTTAAGGCAAAAAATGATTTGAGTGGGCGGAATTGCACTGGTGTCTTCGTCGCTTTTCGGACGCATCAGTTTTTGATCGGCAGTGACTGAGATTTGAGTCGTGTATTCGAAGATATGCGCCGTGGTTTCCTGTCCGTCTACATCCTTCTTCATAACTCCATCCTGATAAACGCCTATGGTGGCAAGTAGATCTAAGGTATTTTTATCACAAGGCCCAATGCCGTCGAAAACTAGGCATACGACAATTTTTTGCCATGCCGGCCCTCCCTTTTGCCAAAATTTCGACTTTACACTGGTACTAACGATATAGCGGATGTTCTTCATGACGCCATCAAGAGTGCGAGCTGTCAACACTTTGTCTTCGTTGTAGTATGTGATAGCAATCAAGAGTTCGGTATGCCGATCATACATGTTTGTGCGCAGATTGTAGCCGTTCTTCAAGGTGAACTCATCAGGGTCACAGGTCGCGGCAGTATCTGTAGTTTATGAGTATTAACTTCCAATCTTGAGTTCGTGACGTTCGACTTACAGCGCATATGTGAAAACTCATTGTTTCCAGTCTCAATATCGTCATTCCGGTACTTGTCCTGAATGGCATTCTGAACAGCAGAGGGAACTGGATGTTCAATTGAAAATGCTAACCCTTTTTGAAGTTTGACCTTTCTCGTCGGCTTCCTTCCCAAACCCCGTGCTGCTGCCGGGGCTTGACGGTGTGCCCAATCAGTAAAGGTGCTGACGGAACTCCGTGAACCGGCGGAGTGTGCGTGTAGTGGTACAGTGAATGGCGGAATAGGACTCGTGGTACCGGTCTGAGAGCTGATATGGGATGCCGAATCGTTCAGGAAATTGGACTGGAGGTGCTGCCCAGGTGTTGAAGGTCGCGATCCCTCATCAAATGGGCCTTGAAATGGTGAAACTCCGTCATGAAGCTCATAACCTGCCGTAAGGGGAATTCGCTCTTGCTGCTCATCAACTGGAACCTCCGGAATAGGGTACTGAGGATATCGAGGCAAGTTTATGTTTTCCGGTTCCTCGTGTTTACCGCCCGGATATGACATGACGAAAGTCCAGTGGTGCTTGTTGACGGTTGGTGTCGAAGGTGCAGTAGCAACTTTCCGACAGTATCAAAACAACGGCAACAAGAAACGAACAAGTGGTCGATGGGAAATCCTAAGGTGGTGCTTTGTAGCGTATTGGCAAGGACTATTGGAGGAGGAGAAAGAGGGACAGTGTGGAGTAAAGCACAGTTGATGAATGAGACCGGAGGTGAAAGAAAAAGAAGGGCAGCGGGTTGACAATAACAAGAGCAATAAACAACCGCGTAGTACCCTACGTCGTTAGGTGGGACCAGTACTTGGAAGGTACGTACCGCCGGATGGCTGAATCATGCAGTGGATGAGGGATGTTGCGGGCTCCCGAAATAGCAACACAACAAAGTGAGCAGCGGAAACGCACACAGGAAGATCGCTGTGCTTCTTGCCCGTCCGGTCCGTCCGGGGTGAATGGTGAAACGATCCTGTCAACCCGCTCCCGGCTCACCGCGGAACCAGCTGAACCACTCGAACTACTCTGGCGGCCTCACACAACTATTACGCCCCATTGGCATTGGTGCTTCGAAAGCCTGTCGGTTTCCGCCAATTTTCTTCATCTCGACCACCTCCCTTTAATTCGCCGTTGGCTGATTGGCTTTGTTTGTTTATCAGGTTTTCTGCAACCCACCTTATTCCCGTTGATCACTAACAGGGATTTGCACATGCTGATGACGGAATGCGCCCCTACTAGTGGCCGCCACCTCCTCGACGAGCCAGTCGATTTTTCCGTGTCGTACAGCGCCACCCAATCAGCTTTGGTACCGTCGTGGTCATCGCTCTTCCCCCCGGAAACCGGCAATTAGTAGAGTGTTGCTTCGGCATTAGCACGAACCCAACTCTCATCAGCTTTTCAAAACTCTGCCTTGAAGAAAACCCGGGTTGAGGACCATATTCGCCACAATTAGTGCAGTGGCTTTTAATATAGCTATATATATATGTGTGGAGTGGTACCAGTACCTAGGTACATATGACCATGATTCCCGTTATCGGATCTGTTCCTGCGGTCATCATCTTTACTGGATAAGGTCGGCTTTAAACCTTTGGGGTGTTGGCGTCTTGCCAAGATAGAGCACCCATGAGTTTGCAGCTGAAGGATCAACAATCTCAGTGAAGGATTCAACAAGAGGTTCGATGCGGCTTACGGGATATTTAGTGGTTAGGTGAGGTTGGGAGGCTGTCATGAAAAACTGTTGTCATACAACTCGGTGAAAAAAACCTGAGGACTTCAAAAGGACCAAGGGAGGTAATGTAGCGTTGGTGGTCATCCAAAACGAACCTTCATACTCGTCGGACTGGGTCTCGATCGTCTAATTACCCGAGTGTTGATAGTATGTGATGGAGTTCATCCCTAAAAAATCTTACTGTAACTGATACATTATTTCACTGACGGGAGACAGAACTGTCTACATTTGAAGTGACTAGGGTTGGCAGAGTACACTCTACGGCCTCAGCTAAGATTTCCTTGGAGGTCTAGAAGCACATTTGTTTTCTAGAGACAGCTGTTCAGAACTTCGGTTACTTTGCCTTAAAGAAATCTCGGATCGGATGGCTTCGGGGTTGGTAAATCGAAGATTATTCACCAAGTGGCCAATAAGACAGATGCCTAGTAATAATGCAGGCAGCTCATCGGGGAGAGGTTTACTTTTTTGTTTGAACCTCCGATGATTCGCTCCGGTAGCCTCCCGAGCAACAGCTGAATGCAGCACATGCATCCATATAAAAACTTTAAGGTGGATTAGCGACTCTATTTGCTGGACCAGACGACACCTTAGTAAGAGACATGTGAACTACAGTAGACTGCATGCGACTGTACCCGGCAATGTCGGTGCTTACTTTTTTTTAGTAGTATGGCAATTCAGGGCAAGAGCTAGAGTGCAATTGCTACTGTACTAGGAAGATACCAAAAGTCGGGCGCGCCCCATAAAGTGCGGAAATTCTACACCTCCACCATAACAATTGAGAGATTCTGAAAGAGAAATGAGTGATAATAGGCTACCAGAGATGCTTCTATGAAGTTTTCTTAGAAAAATATTTGTGTAACAAATCATGAGGATCTTGGCATTTCTCGTTGTATGGGAGAAAAAGTCGGGCGCTCTTTTGCCCTGTCCGACATACCCTTGTACCCTTGTACATTTCCCCAACCCAAACATGCTACAAATATTAGGCCCAACACTACTAAGCAAACATTTACAAAAACTGCCTGAAGGCAAACACCGAAGCATGACTGACCATGGTCGGCAAATCCTGAAGAAACTGCAGATGAGAGCAGATAATAAATTACTTGGAAGAAATTCAACATTCAAGACTCCTAAAGGACCACGCAAGCAAGTGGCCTTTAAATTAGTAACTTCTCCCCGACCACCCATAGCTGTCATATCCACCGGAACTTCGATTGTTGTCTCTGTTGTCCCTTCCATGATTTCCCCCTCCGCGACCACCTCTATTACCGTATCCACCACCGCCTCTTCTGTCATCGCTCTGCCTAGGTGGTCCAACATAACTTCCAGCATCCCGGACGCCTGGTGGGGGCTGCAGATTACCTCTCCCATATCCACCTTGCCCAGGTGGAGGGGGTTGGTTATGACCCCAAGGTGGCAGAGAGGCTGCACTTCCCCAACTGCCCCAGCCCCCATACGGAGAAGCTGATGGGGTCGGAATGACACCTGGTGGCGGAGGCGGAGGTGGTACGCCGAATGACTGTTGATTGCCGTAGCGGTGTTGAAGGGGGGCATTGTCATAGCGAGGCTGAGGCGGGCCATTGTCGGAGCGGAAGGAACCTCTATTTCCTCCCCGTCCGCCTCCGTAGAGAGGTGCACCGCCATACGACCGCCCTCGGCTCTCCGCTCGACTTCTGATTTGATCAATATCTGCACGCGACAGTGTCGGGGGATCTAGTCGAACACCGCGAAGAAGCATTGACTTATGAATATTTTTGGATTTCGGAATTTCGTAATACAAGCTCATTGTACGATCTTCATCGAGATCTGACATACCACCCTCCTGGAGTGGAAACACAAGCCTGCTACGAGGAATGAATGTCGGATCTTTCTCGACTGAACCTGCCAGCCCCTCTGAAGTTCTGACGCTGATTTTGTATTTCTGCAATCATAAGTAAACTAACCGGAAAGTTTTAAAAAGTAACCAAGGACTACATACTGTAACATCTTGTTTCTTAGAATAGAATCGTGATACAACATCATCATACAACGAATGGCCATCAGATATGAGAAGTGTGTCATGTCCCATCGCGTTACGGGCTAAGTCTTCTGTAGAAAGTTGAGGATAAACCTTTTGGGCAGCGTCCAATAACCGTTTTTCATCGATAAACGGTAACAACGCAACACCTTGCCATGCAAATTTCTTCCCATTCAAGTCGATGGGAAATGACTCGGGATAGAAATCAATAATTGCAGAGTCTTCATCAGTCATCAACTTTTGAAATGGCACAGGCAAGTTATGTTTACTCGCAGCGGGCAAAACACCCATTAGTTGCTCAAATGGCTTGAAGGGCTTTCCTTGGTTGAATTTGATGTCCAGCTTGCCCACATCTTTGAAATCTTGGGCAAATGGGGCATAATGATATGGGTAATACCAGTTCCAACTTGGGCAACCCTGGAAGTAATATCTGAGAACCCAACAGAGTCCTTCAATATAGCAAGCTGCAATTTTGTTCCTGAATTCGAGATCTTTGGCATCAATGTGGAACTTTTGTTCGTAGTATCGATCCCGGTAACCAACCTCCCAAAGGCGAACTGTATCAGATGGCATTTCGGCGTCCTTTGCAGCCTTAGGCGTTCCTGGTTCACTCTCAATCTCACTAGCCTTCCTTTTGGTCGGGATCACTGGCTCCGATGGGTCAGTGCCGCCTTCAGCGGGCGTAGAGTTCACAGACTGGGATCCATCAACAGGATATTCTGCAGCAGTCCCAAGTTTGCCTGACAATAGTTGTGACTTCAATGTTTGCGCAACACTCTTGTTCTGCAGGTTGGCCTTTCGAATACCCTCTCGGTTCATCACCATATCGTAATTAAGCTTCTTCGTGTCGGGTGACAGGTCTCCTGGTCTCATGAGTGGAATCATTGGTGGCGGTGCTGAGTCTGGAACACCCTTGCCTCTAGGCTTGTTGGATGGAGCGCTGAGAACAGCATCTTCGTATCCCGGCCTGTCATTGGTATTGGCTCGACCGTTCCGTGCATGGTCGTTCAGCTTTCGTCTTTTTGCACCTTCTTCGCGTCTATCCTCTGCCTGTTTGCGTCGCCTGAAAATAGCATCCTCCTGTTTAGCCAACCCGTCAAGAATAAATTGTACTTTGTCGAGTTCCACACTGCCATCTTTCGTTAAGTATCCACCCATCACAGGAAGATTATCCTTCCAGATAGTCATCAGCGTATCGATTCCGCCGTCTCTGATTTCTAAGCTGGGAAGATGGGGTAAAAAGTCGTTTCCAACAAAGAAACACATGAAAACCCAGTCATCAATGGCACGTTCCAAGTCGAATTTGAATCCTTGTTCTCTCACATCAAGCTCCACCTGTAGATATTCCCGCAAAATACCAACATGGAGCCAGATGAACGGCTTCTTTGAAACTAGTTCTGCTTTCTCATCAAATTCTCCGTTCTTTTCCTTGGCCTTCCCGGTGCATTCCTCTGCTCGATGGCCAGTCTGACCACATATCTGACACCCTTTTGATTTTTTATCCGCTGCAAACACATCCTCTCGCAATACTCTGAAGTGAGGCTCATGAGTACCAAGCCCCAACATGATCAAATCTGCATCCAACCCATAGATGACATGCCGGGTATTGGGATCGTGCTCGGGGTGGGCGCGCTGAGACCGAATGAATTCCATGATTTTGTGCTCTCCTTCTCCTGGTACCGTGGAATCCGAGATGATTACTTTCAGCTATTGTGTTCAGCAAGGTCCTTTGTAAATATAAATTAGAGCACTTACCTTTGCCCACGCTGGATCGGTATTAAGCTTATATGCGCACCAATATTTGAGGGACATGGCCAATATATCCATAAATGGCGTGCCTGGAGTAATCGCGTTACTATCCCAAACCTTTTTATCCTTCAAACTGTCATCAATCTTTTTCCCCCTTTGTTTCTCCAGTAGCTTCATCAGCGCCGCCGTGTCTTCCTCCTTTTCTTGAGCTTCCTGTGCCGACCTGAAACGGCGTGATCTCTGCTGATTCATCTTCGCACGAGGCGCGACACCATCTAAGGGCCCATTTAGCAAGGTAAGTCGCATCCAACAGATGAAGAGGGCACATACCAACAGCTATCATGAGTACTTTTCGAGGCCTGACCATATTTACAACGCGGTCAGTATACTTGAAAACTTCCAGCATCATTTCTTCCTCCGTCTCGGGTGGCGGGCGGTCCTCAGGATGCGAACACGGGTGTACAATTCCGTTCATGTCGAGGTAAAGGTTGTCCATCTATTTTCCTGTTAATAAGGCTCTGCACGGACACTCCTCAACCAAGGACTAACCTCGCCATTGGGATTTGGCTTCGTGGTGTCAACCGGAACCCCTACTCCATCGATTTCTTGGGGTTGCTCTTCGATCACCGACGATACGATTTTCGGGTACTTCTGCGAGAGCCATCTGAACAAGGCTGGAACACCCATATTGCCGCGAAAAAGGGTTCGCTGGGCGTAAAGCGAAGAAATAGGGCTGCAAATTAGTGTCCTACTGTCTCCCGATTACCACAATATTGGTTTTGTAGGAAAGAAGGAGATCAATATTCTCACAATTATCACTGACGTTGTAGGGTTGTCGCAGGGGCGCTGCGAAACCTGCGGCAGGCGAAAGACCGAGTCCTGATGTTCTTACCCGGAATGTGACCCACGCCAAGCCAGTCGGCGAATCAACAGGTCCTCGAATACACGCAGTAAATAATTCTATGTTACGCCAGTAGCGGCCCGAGAATAGACTTTTATATGAAGATGGAATTCTCAGATTGGGTGTAGTTTGAGACGCTGGTGAGGCAATTCCATCCTTTACACCGCGCCAGATAGTAGATTTCTCACTACTCCGCACTTCCCCCCGCAATTGCCGTCCGCTCCATTACGCCGCTCCGGTAACTACTCCTATTACGAATAACTACAAACGTCCGATATTCTCTAGTGGGAGTAATTATCTAAAACTATAACGCAAATCCTCCTTAAAGCAAAAAGTAAACCATGGACAGTCGCAAAGTATGGTACACATTAAGGTCTTAGCTAAAACTCTTACATCTGAGCCCGCGTCGTTTTTTCGTATTGCTCTATTAATATGTTTGCCAGCAGACAAGGGATGCTCTGTCTCGGCATCCAAAACTCGCAAAGGTTTCTGATCTCCTTATGGAACATGCTATCCGGTCCTCCGGCGACTTTCATTGTTCCTGCAGACCGGTCAGTAACAACCTGGTTTAGGAAAGGTATCAACTAACCCTTCTCTCCATCAAACTCAATGCTTTGACTCTCGTTACCAAACATATGCGTCACTCTGACCCTGCCATTCTGCATGAAATCCAGCTTCCAGCCTAGCAGCGAGTAAACCGCCTCGCGGAACTCCTGAGACTTTGCAGACCAAATCTCTTTCAGTCTGGTCATCCGCTTCTCTTTCTCAGCAACAACCTGCTCCATGCTCCTGATTTCGGCTTTGCAATTCTCGAGTGTAGCCCTAGGAACCATGCGGACTTCATTGCAGCGGCCTTCGAGCTGGGCCAGCAGCGCAGCGTTCTCCTCCCGCAAGGAGTTAAGTATAGAGACTTTAACAGCCTGTTCTCGTGCGGTTGGATTGTCCTTTAGTTGCAAGATTCTCGTAGAAGTATTTTCCATAGAAGTTATGCGGTACTGCAACGCTTCGATTTCCTTATTGAGGACCGTTTCTTTCCGCTGAAGCTGCGTAATATCTGTATCGCATTAACACTCGATTCGTGCACTCAGTCAGACTTTACTAACCATCTTGTAACTGCCTATTCCGACGGATGAGTTCCCCTATTCTTTCATCGCCCGCATTCTCATCAAACGCCCTCTTTTTATTGGACGCTACTTCCGGGCTAACCACACTTACAGTAGCCACCTTCAGTTCCTCTATCTCAGCCTTATATGCCTCCAGAAGCCCTTCCAATTCCTGAATCCTTGCTACCTTCTGCTCATCAAAGCCGCCCTGATTATAGAGAGATTCTTCGGTCGAAAATGACTTGAGTTGTTCTCGTAGAAACTGTGCTTCTTTGAGCGCTAGGGCCCGCTGTCGTTCCATTCTCTGTCGGGCTTTGGAATCCTTTGATGAAGACTCTTTGGATTTCTGTGACTCTTCCCGTAATGAACTGACCTCTCCTTCTAGCTCCCGAATGATTCCCTCCTTCTTAAGAAGTTCTGGATTCGAGCGTCCAGCCTTTTCTAGCAGCGCGGCTTTCTCCACTCTCTCTTCAATCAGTGCCTTGGCTAGGCTCTCTGGAGAACCGAATTCCAGGCCTTCACGTTGAAAATAGCTTTCCCATGCATTTCGTTCGTCCTGTAGAACCGAGATTCGAAGTTGCGCTGCCGACAGTTCCTCTCGTAGTTCATCCAACATTTTCAGTTTTCCCTCCAAAGCCCTTTTCTCCTCTTCAACCAGTTCTAGAGACCGATTCGATTCCCTTAAAGTCTTCAGCTCTGCTACTTGCCTCCGGTTTGTACTTTCTAGAGTTTTGATGTGATTGACTTGTTCTCCAAGCTCCTTCTTCAGAATCTTCGCGGTTCCCTGATCCCCGGTCTGCGCCCTGGCTTTCAGTAGTTCGACTTCCAAGTCTTGAACCTCACTATCTTTCCCCTCTAGCTTTGCCTGAATTTCCTCCATAGTATGGTTCTTGTTCTGTATCTCTTCCTTCAACTTATTGTTGGCCTGATTCAGCACTCTACACCGGGTTTCGTATTCATCGATCTGTCTCCGATTTTGTCTATCTTGGGTGTCAATCTCCTCCTGTTTGTCGCCCACCAAGTCCCGTAGCTCACTATTTCCGGATCTCAACCGTCGGATTTGTCGCTCGAGCTCCTGTTTCTGCGAAGCGGTGCTCTCTTTGACCTTCTGCAGCTTCTTCCCCAGCTCTTGCTGTTTCTCGAACAAAAACCGTTTATCCGATTCGAGAGCCTATAACTATCCATTAGCCAGCGCACATTACATGTAACAAGCATCATAGATTTACATCAGCCCGTTTCGCCTGCTCCTCCACAGATGCTTCCAAAGTTCTCAACTCTTGCTCATGCCTAACCTTTTCCAACTGTCGCTCCTCCCTGAGGGTTTGTAGCTCGTAGCGAACCGAGTTCAGGTCGCCTCTAATGATCTCGTTTGACAGATCAACTTTCACAACAGTGGTGCGGAGAGCCGAGCCTGGAGGTCCTGGAGTGCCGCGGGACGATGTGGGTCGAGACGGAGGTGTCGCTGCCCCAAAGCTGGATTGCCGACCACCATTCGCATTCGGGGTGTTATTGTTAAATAATTGTCGTGCGGGTCCTGGCGATTGAAATATATGGCCTGCAAGAGAAGGCCGATGGTTGCCTCGTGGGCGCTCTTCAAAAGGCGAGGAGTGCATGGTGCTGTAGTAAGTAGCTTGTTGTGAAGTCGCGCCTTACTCTAAAACAAATGACGATCATGTGTGTGTGTGCTAACCGTGTTTGAAACCCGCCTATCACGTGGAAATCAAACTCTACTTCATGAGTCGGACTCGATAACAGGATATTTTTGGATGATATTCCTATAGACCTTTGGAAGTAATCCTAAAGAGACATACCATGATCTCGTGTTAATTCGCAATCAGCCGAATGGTAAATGATCTCCATAAAAACACACTTTTACCAGCCACATAAAATATTTACATTACAACCCCCCCACCATCACATCAAAGGCTCCCGTTCCAACACCTGAGATTTTGCCCAATACGATCCTCGAACTTGGCGATGTAAGATCGTCGACATCACCTTCAAGAGTGGCATCTTTGAGGAATTGACACGTCGTCTCGAAACTCATCTTCATCAAAGGCGAAACACTTGACCTCATTCCTTGACGGTTGAAGGGTGTATATCCGCCTCCACGAGTCATGATATCGGCGATGAGATTGAGATGACGAATGTCGACGGAGATACCGTGGCCGCCGAATACAGCGTCCATTTCCTTGACAATGTTGCTCCGGCAAGCCTCAACACCATACGTTCTCAGTACACATGCAATGTCGTTGGTCTCGATGGTGTTTAAGTCGACAGTGGCATCTTCTTCCCAGATTGCCCGGAAATTCACACCTTCAACTGCCAACTTTCGCTATAATCACTATTAGCGTTGCAACCCGTAAGGGGGCAGGATGTGGAATACCTTTCCAGTGGCTTGCTCCTCCTTTGTCAGCTCTGATGACGACACTTTTGAGATAGAGGTGATGCCAGGTAGCTGATGGATGACCGTATCTTTGCATACCTTCTCAACAATGCCCAACATCAACACTTTGGGCGCGTTTGTTGGATATTCCAACTTAATCTCACACCATTGCCCTTTGGCGTCAAATTCAAAGCTCGTGACATTCAAGCTATCCACGCTTTCCTTAGATGTCTGGCGTGTGGATCCAGCGTTATCGTTGTCACTTCCCTCGTTCATACTATCACCAAGTCCCTCATCTTCCTCCTCACGGTCGACAAGCCGTACGATCTCCTCCTCTTCCTCGTCAGGGTTCTCATAACTGGTAGCCTCTGCTTTCTGACCTCTTCGCTTTGCACTCGTGGCATCACCTTCATCCTCTTCATCACTGTCTTCCTCATCCGCATCCCGGTTTCCACTAATCTCCCTCGGCGCTTGCGTTACTTCACTAGGCCCAGAACTCTCACCAACTTCCGGCATAGCATCGTCCTTTCCAACCAAAGCCTTACTTTTTGCACGTTTGGGATCCAATGCCTTAGCGATAGCGATATCAAGGGCACTCAGGAATTTGTTCTTGAGTATGAAATGAACCTGCTTCTTTGTGACAGAGTACTCTTCGGCGTATTCCTTGGCGGGAAAAAGATCTAGCCTGACGAGGTAGGTCTTCGATTTGGCGGTGACCTTCTCCGTAACGCTAACAGTGTCGATGAGTTCTGCGAGTAGCAGCCGACTGTAGCGTTTAGTGAAGTGTTCCGCCTGTTGATCGGTTGTCTCCGGTTTAAGGGTGAGCGTCATTGACGGTGTACCGATATTCGCACTGGCTGTCATGACGATCTCACGTAGGCGAGGAATACCAAGTGTGACGTTCTTCGTGGCGTGACCAGCCAGATGGAAGGTATTTAGCGTCATCTGGGTGGAAGGTTCACCGATGGATTGACCGGCAATAATACCAATTGCCTCGCCAGGATCAACAAGTGACCGCAGGTATTTTAGGTCCATAAGAGTTCGAAACTCCGCCTTTTCGAGGGTAGGAACAAGATCTCTACCAGCCATTGCCTTTTCTTTGCGACTCAGTATTTGATCAGGGTTCTTCTCAACATACTATATTTTACAGGGAGCAGTTAGTCGCCGTAGCTTGCATAGTAGCTTCACCATTACTTACCGCTTCTCTGCTTTCATAGAACTTCTCTGACACGCTACCAAGGTATCGCGAGGGGTTAAGTTCTGACATCGTGACTTCGGACGCACCAAGGTCCCCGCTCTTGTTGTACCTTTTCAGTGCCTTTTTTACCTGACTGCCGGCCTTTTCTTCATAACCCAAACTAGTGCTTAGACGTTCCAAAGTAGGATTAAGGGATGCGTTTGTATGGTCTTCTGTGGTTCGTCGAAGCAGAGACACCATGTTTTGAGCGCAGAATTTGAATTGATCCAAATGTCTTTGCCTTGCGACATCCAATCCATCTTCTCCGTAAAGGAACTATAGTCACGGGAGTTAGAGCAATTAGCAATGCGGCTGGAATGAGATAAAAACTGACCTGAACCAAAGACCCATCACTGTCACGAACAGTGTTATCATAACCCACCTTGATACCCTCCATACCCTTAATCAAACATCTTTGAAGATAACCGGATCTACTTGTCTTGACAGCTGTATCAATCAATCCCTCTCTACCAGCCATACAATGGAAGTAGTACTCCTGTGGCCTGATTCCGGTTAAAAAACGATCAGTAATATATCCTCCAGCCCTGACATCGGTCTCATAAGGTTTGAAGCACGGCAGTGTCTTGCCCGAAACCATGACTGGGACCCTGCGACCTTCAAGAACCTGTTGCCCAAGCAAACAAGATATCTGACTGGCGTTGACGTCTGAACCCTTGGCTCCAGATACTGTCATCGCTTGGAAGCTATTTCGCGGGAATTCTTTCACAAGACCATCCGGCAAACACTGGCGAATGACATTTGAAGTAAAGTTCTTGGTCGAGGCATTTGCTTTCAGATCTAAGGTACGGTGCTTGTTTTCATCTTTGAGAACTTCTTCTAGCCGGTTCTTGAGATCCTTCTCTCTGAACTCGCCTTTCTTGAGACCGACGTATTCAACGCTCAGATCCCTACCCACGACTTTTGATCCATTCAGAGTGCTGCGACGTTGTTCATCGCCCTCCGGTGTCAAGAGAAGATCGTCCATTCCACAGGTGTGTGCCCGCATATGAAGGAGTTTAGTGAGCAGCCTACCTAGAATGCTGAGAAGGCGTCCAGCTGCTGCAGCACCATAGATTTCATAAATGGAATGCACAAAACCAAATTCCGTCGGACCAATCTGATTTTTATCAAGAATACCACAAGCCAGATAACCCTTATGGAAAATTACTTCACCTTCCTCGCATCCCTTGAACCATCGATCTCCAGGCACCTTCGATTTCGAGAAGAGAGTCAACCCTTCGAAATGTTCAGGTCTAATGTTTTCCAGAATACTTGTAACTACTTGTTTTCCGGTCCAGAGTGGCCTTGGCTTCATGATCGCCGGTGGAACTGTTTTAACTCTTTGCCCTCCTGAAGAAGTATTCTGTTCAGGCAGCAGTCCAGAATAGAGCAGCTGCTGGTATTGCTCCCTGGTGAAGAATGTATCTCGTTGTGTAAGCCAGACAGCCATTACCAAATGGTCCTGAATTAAACCTCGGAGGGGCTTCCCCGATGTGCCGACAAGGTATTGCATGTTTGTACTGGCGATCTCCCTAGCTTCAGCTTGGCCAATAGCGTTTTGAGGAAGATGCATATTCATTTCGTCTCCATCGAAATCGGCATTGTATGTGTTACAATTGGCATAGTGCATACGAATTGTGCGCTCCTTCTTCAATATCCGCGCTTTATGGCCCATGATTGAAGGCTTATGTAAAGTCGGTTGTCGGTTCATTAACACATAATCGTTATTCATAAGGTGACGTAGCACCTTCTTCGGTCTAAGATCTCCAACCAGCGGGTCTGGGGTCTGTAAAAGTTTAGCCATATCACTTCGGCGCTCCCTGTCGCTTTCCAGTGTACCGCCAGGCAGTTTCTGAACCGTTCCGTTTTCCATTTCGATCGCAACGGCTCCCGGCCACTGCTCTGGTCCGTTGATTACAAATTCGCTGAGCTTCGTGTAGTTGTCATCCGTAACAGGCTCAGGATAAGTGAGTTTTTGAGCGAAAACAAGCGGAACACCGATTTCACTTGTTTCAATGTTTGGGTCCGGCGATATAACAGAGCGTGCAGCAAAATTGACACGTTTGCCCATCATGTTCTTTCGGAATAGACCTTCCTTCTTCTCCAAAGCCTGCTTGATACCATTCTCTACATTACGGGCAGCCATACCCTGTAGAGGGCTCTTTGAGGAGTCAATGAATGTATTTACATCCTCCTGAAGAGTAACAAACGACTGCATAAGCCTATGCATGGAGTTGGGTTTGTCCCCGTGAGCTGCCTTGTGGTCTCGGATGGCGAGGCAGTCCTGCAAAATTTTAACCAGTCCCTTGTTGTTTGCGTTCTCATTGGTTTCACCTCCAGCAGCTTGCGGCGGGCGAAAACATGTCGGGGGAACTGGAATGACATGTAGGAAGAACATGTTCGCAGTGACAGTTTTCGGCGTTTTGCTGCTAATCGATCTGGGTTGATATAGCATTTGGGTGACCTCCTTCTCGTTCTCAAATAATCGGATCAAAGTATTGTGCACTTCTATATTTGTTAGAAGCTTTCCAGCCTCATTCCGTGATGCTTCTTGCTCATGGGCTTCATCTCCCTCCGATTCTTCCACCTCCTCTTCCTCGATATCGGCTGTGATTCCTTCATCAATAGATGCGGCCTTCTGTTGGTCCTTCTTATTTGCTCTCTCAGGAGGCCTTCGCCGGTCGAGCGCCGCCTGCGTCCTTCGTAGTCCTAGAGTTTGATTTGCTGCGAGAAGCTTGGTCTGAAGTGGTTTTTCAAAAAGCTTGGAGAAGCTGTCGGCACGGAAAACCGGCGAATATCTGCATGGAACTTAGTATTGCGCCCAAACGTGCTAGATAGCCTACTCACGCCTGGCAGCGCGTGCATTTCTTGACACTTGGTATATCGCCCATAAAATCCTTCACCACCTGCCGTCTTGCATCGGCGATAGCAGTTATCTTGGTGGAGTTCCAGACGTCGGTCCACTTGCCCTTCTTACTGATAGCCTTTTCTACAAACTTCCTTCGCCGCGCAATGAAGTTATCCACGTCGTCGTCGTCATCTATCTCCTCCAGGTCGTCGCCAGGACCTTCCTCTTCTCTTGCTCCCGCTTTCCCCATATTCCTTTTCGTCTTCATGCGGATAACATCTAGGTCAGCCGCCTCTGCCAACAACCCGTACTGAATTAACCTGAGTTTGCAGGCATACCGGTCCACCTCGGCTTTCGACATTCGAAGGTGGAAACAGTATACGCATGTCGCGCGCAAGAGTCGCAGCATCTGATCAAAGAAGGTCACGTTGTAGATGGGAATTGGTAGCGATATATGTCCCATATGTCCGGGACAGAACTGATAGTCTAGGTGGCATGTTGAGCATCTGCGAAACAACCAATTTGTGAGGAACGAACATGTAGATGGACAGTATCAAGCACTGTCAGGGCCAAAGGAAGCTAACCTTTGTTTCAAAGACTCAGATGCGCCCAAAGCAGGATCATAGAGACCTCCAACGACGGGTATTGGTATCTTGCCCGGATGCGTATTGCCAAAGGTGACGGGATTGACAATCTGCTTGACTGAGACTGCAAGAATTTCTTCTGGAGATAGGAAGTTGAACTCCACACTGGTCACCTCAGAGGCGACTGGGTTTGTAACGTTCATGGTGGGCGAGGCTCAGCAACTGTGACGACAAAGTTGAATGCAAACGTCTAACCCCAAATCCAACTCGTGTTCTACAAAAAATTTGGGAATCTTGAGAAGGCGCTACACTAGTGGAAACCCTAACCACTCTGGCTTGGCTACTACTCCACCGACAAGCACTAACTACAACCAAACAGACGTCCATCATCATCATCAATCAACTCTCCACTCTCCACTCTCAACCTCCACCAATATCTCATCAACCAAACCGTACCCATGGATTCGCCTTCACGCAAGCGTCCTCTTAGCGATGGCACTGTTAGCCCCGCTAAGCGACCTAAAGGTGGACCCGATCAAGAACGAATCCAGAAAATGATGGCCGAAGCACGCGCCAAAGCAGCAGCTGTAGCAGCGAAACTGGGGGCCAACAAATCCATAGGATCCTCCCAGTCTTCCTCAACCTCTGCATCCCCGATGGTGGCCCAGTCAGCTGCGGAGCGCCTAGCAGCAATGAGGTCGCGGGTCGCCAACGCGGTGTCTAGGTCGACTGCTAGTGCTACACCAACGGCGGCTCGGTCTTTATCATCCACTCCAATACCTTCGTTTCGAAGAGACGAACCCGACCCCGATGAAGCCACCAAGGCACGCGGAGGTTTAGATATCGGCTTACATCCTGCGCTGTTGGGTGATTCTACAGATACTGGCTCATCACGCCGAGGTAAGAATGTGATGCAACCCAAGTTCGCGACAACTATGGCCAACAGGAGATCGGATGCGGGGAAAGCAAGCAAACCAAAGAAGCAGTTGGATCTTAGTTTGCCGAGTACCGACCTGATCGATCCTACCAAGAACCCGTATTATGACCCGAATATCGCGGCTAAGAGTCTGCAGCCCAGGAGGATCCCAAAATCGCTTCATTTCAATGAGAAAGGAAAATACATTGAGCAAGCCAATGCCTTGCGCAGACAGGAGGCTCTGGAGGAGATGAAGAAGAGGATTGCAGCAGCAGCCAGGAAGGTCGGAATTGACGAGGATATGCATGCGGATAAAGCTTTTGCGGTTAGTACACAACCCAATCTCCATTCTCTCTTATTAAGAATATGTGATGCCAATATGCAGCCTTTCTTAGCTTGAAACTGGCTATATGCCTTGGATCTGTTTGGGGATTTTCACGGAGAAAATGTACCGTTCTGAGAATAGCATGCTGACGTTTTCCTGCAGCCTCAAGTACCGCCTGAGATCGAGTGGTGGGACCAAGGACTTACCACCAACGGCACATATGCGGATATCCAAGCCGGCCTCCTGAAGATAGACACGGATGATTCGATAGTGACGTTGTATATTCAACACCCAATCCAGCTCGAACCACCTCAAGATAAACACATACCATTACCAAAACCACTGCCTTTAACCAAGAAAGAGCAGAAGAAAGTGCGCCGCCAACGCCGCGCGGAAGAGCTGAAGGAGAAACAAGCCAAGGTCCGCCTTGGACTCGAGCCACCACCGCCACCCAAAATCAAGAAATCCAACATGATGCGAGTACTCGGTGAAGAAGCTGTCAAAGATCCTACTGCGGTGGAAACACGAGTCAATAAAGAAATCCGCGAACGACTGGAGAACCATCTGCGACAGAACGAAGAGCGAAAGTTGACACAAGATCAACGCCACGAAAAACTTCAAGTTAATCAAGAGAAGGATGTTGCAAAGGGCATACAATGTCTCGTCATCCGCGTCGAAAGCCTTGCGAACGGAAAACACCGCTTCAAGATCAATAAGAATGCTGAACAACTGGGGTTGACGGGGATCTGCATCTTCAGTCCGAAGTTCAACCTCGTTATTGTTGAGGGTGGACCATATGCGATTACCAAGTACAGGAAGTTGATGCTTAATCGCATTGATTGGACGGAGGATGCAGGACCGTTGGAGGGTGCAGATGCCGGTGAACAATTGACACATGGTGCCGATATCCCGATGGAGCAAAACAAATGTACACTGGTATGGGAGGGCGAACTGAAACAGAGAGGGTTCAGGAAGTTTTCATCAGAGAGATGTCCTACTGACGCTATGGCGAAGGAGAGGTTGGAAAGGGGGAAGATGGAGTATATGTGGACTCAGGCTAAGAACGTTGTTCCTAAGGAAGAGTAGGGTATTATGATGTAGTTCAAGCATTAAGCAAGCGGGATTTCCTTCCTTGCAGGTGGTTTTGAGACTAGGACCGCTCTTTGATACGTATGTAATTGTATTGGGTGTCTATTGAAACGAATACTCAGTGTTACTATGCATCAGTTCAATGCATCAATTATGGTAAACTCATAGACTAGTCTTTCCTATTACTATTACCCAAAACCACAGCAAAACTAGTCAAAATACCAGCAATATTCAACACTATCTCATCTGACCATTACTCAGTATCAGCATTCAGTTTTTAGTAATACAGACGAAAAATGTATGTTTTAAAGCCTGTGTAGATCAGCTAAACAAAATTCACATCCGACTTAAGATATAGGAGCAATCACCTCTTCTGCACTGAGTCTATCTCCACTCTCATAAACCAACAGTTTCCCGGTCAGGTCTTGTGCCTCCTCACTTGCATATGGCATCAAGTCTTCCCACGGTTTCGCAGGGACGTCATGAAAGGTGATCTTTCCAAAATCCGGGAATTTGGTAGATTCCTAAATCTCATATGAACCCGTGTCTAATCAGTCTGGGAATGTCACATCATACCGGCCAAATCCCAGCATTGGGTGTCCCCAGTTTTTGAAATATACTTGCTATTAACCTTAGCTCGCTCCCCAAATCCCCTGCATCAAAGAATGCTTCGTGCTCCGGATGTAAACATTCTGCCATCATGCAGCCTACTGCCCACATATCCAGGCCCTTGCCGTAATGGCGGTAACCGAAGAGCAGCTCCGGTGCGCGATAGCATGTGGTACCCACGTCTGTAATTTTTTCATCGGCAGGCTCTGAATACGGGTCGTTTGCTGACCATGCTATCCCGAAGTCTGCAATTGTAGCTTTTCCTGTAGGGGCCGAGAACAGGATGTTGGAGGGTTTGATGTCGCGATGGAGAATGCCAAGTGAGTGCAGGTGCGCAAGACCGGAGAGCACATCATAGATAATGGTAGATACTCGCAAGGAGGTTTCGACAAGACCTCTCTCGAGTAGGAACGCTAGGGAATGGGGGAGAAATGGAAGGACAAGGACAAAGGTAGAAGGGGGAAGGGAGAAGCTCTCGATGACTGTTATAATATTGGAGTGGCCAGCTGCACTGCAAAGAAGCCGGGCTTCTCGTTGGCAATCATGCGGAGGCTGCGTCGTGGAAGTGTTGGTAACCTTGAGGGCAATCAAGGATCTTTTGCTGCCAGGTGTGCTCAGTGTTGGTGAGGCTTTGTAGATGGTGGAAAAGAGACCTGAAGCAAAAGGAACTGCGGTTTTGTAGGGCCCTATACACTGTGCCGGCTCGTCGTTTGGGAAATTAACCAAGTCATATGTATTCTCCAATTCGGTCAGGTTTGCAGCTCTGGCTTTCAGCTCTTGCAGTTTCTCGTTCCAGAGTCTGACATATTCGTTCTGTTATATCGTGAGTGATGGCTTATGATACGACATGACTGAATGATCAGGCGCAGAACTAGACAGGCTCGTCGCACCTTTGAGAAAGCTTGGGCTAGGAATTTTGTTTCCTCTTGCTGTGCTTGACGCATGGCCTTGGGACGGCGAAGCTCTGGATCCGCGTTTCCTAGTTGAGTGGCCCTTTCCTCACCGTCAGTATACACCGAGATGGGCAGGCACCGAGAAAATTACGTACATTTTGTCAACTACAGCCAAACGTTCTGCAAACCCAATACTAGATTTCCAGGACGAGTCGACGCTCATGGTGACTTTAAAACTGGCAAGAGATTGGGTTGTGGGTTCTGGAGCACGTATTCTAGGTTAACCTGTTGGACTTTCATTGTGTGGAGAAGGTTTACTCTATCGAATGCTTATTTGGGCACCTTATATGTGCAAGTGCTCGCGGGATATGTCTGATAATGACTTCGGTTCTGCGGAGACGCTTGTGAGAGTTTCCCCGGTTGTCTGGTTGCGGTGCCACTTTTCGCGGTGTTAAATGCAGCGCCACACTAATTTTTACCTATTTTACCTCACCACCACTACCGCCGATCCACCAGCAGCTTGCATCTAATCAAATCCCTCTCTTCTATACTTCTCACTTGATGGACCTCCTCCGGTGCACCGTATCAACCTCCACCCGTCATCGTCAGCCATAGTCACCGTTTCGAGATTTCGTCTTCCATTGAGTCGGCGTTATCCGGCGGCTCCAAAGTATCTACAGTACAGACCACACCACCCACGCCTCCCTTTCTGAGCTCTCCGTACCCTGGGCTTTCCGTCTTTTAACCGGTCTTCCAACCCTGGTGCCGTCAACCGCTACATTCTTACCTCCGGCTTTGCTCAACCTTCATTTCTCAATCCAATTCTTCAAGAAATACGAAGCGCTGGATTGCTCACCACAGATTCGTCGGATAAGGCGATCTAGGGTCCTATGACCACTCCTATGGATGCGATGGAACTCTCACGATCAGAATACCCGTCCATTGTGGTACGTACCGACAACTCCCCACCCATCAATTCAGCACGTGCGCGGGCGTTCCTAGGATACAGCTGTATTGTTGCCATGCATATCCGAGATCAGCATATAGCTGATGCAAAGATCTGACAGACTTTCGTACCAGCTTCTCCGGCAGTCAAGCTCCTTCGTGATAGGCTGCAAAAAGGTCAGACATTGAACAATGAGATTGCGGATTGGATACAGGTAGCTAAGCCTTAAGTTCCTTGTTATCTTTTGAGGTGTGAAAACTCATCACTGAGCTCATAGGAACGACGACGAGCAGAAGACGCATATGCGCAAGCGCTTACCAAGCTAGCCAAAAAACCACTCCCGGGTGATAGCTCGGAATTAGGCGTCTTCTCAGTACCGTGGAAGCGGATTGTCGAATCTACAGCCGAATTAGCGACTTCGCACCACCAATTTGCGCAGAAGCTCGAGGGTGAGGTGGAGAAACCTATCCGCGAATTTGCGAGCCGGAATTCGGAATGGTCGGGGATGAAAGTCATGGAAACCAACCTGGGCGCAGTTGCAAAGTCAATTGATTCGAGCGAGGATCGAGCGGAGAAGCTCAGGAAGCGAGGGCAGAAAGCTAAAGCCCAGCAGGTAGCAGAGGCAGCTCAAGCAGTGTCTAGTGCGATGGCCGAGTGGGAGAGTCAAGCGCCATTTGTATTTGAGAAGCTACAGGCTGCGGACGAATCGCGATGTAATCATCTACGAGACGCGTTGACACGACTACAAACATTAGAGCTAGATCATGCTCAGACTACAATGCAATCGGCTTCGGCGATTTTGACCATAATCCTGGACATCAATACCAACGAAGAGATCAAAGCATTTGCAAATAAAGCTACACTTTCAAAGCAGAAAATCGAGCGGCAACACAGTCGGACAGGCCCGGGCAATAACGTGCCTTACCCTGCCACTCCTTCAATTGTAACCGACGATTCCGTAAGCGTGCAGTCTTCGGGCTCAGGTGGAGGGGCGTCTGCTGGAGGTAAGTTACCGAAATGCGGTTGCTATGGTCATTGTACTGAGCGGGCTAAGTAGGAACGCACGGCAGCATGGGACTCAAGCGATTGGGTACAGTACTTCGGAATCGATCGAATCGGAATAGCATATTTCATCGATCTGCCTCACCAGATAAGCGACAGAGAGGTGTGCCGCCACCTCTACCTCCATCACCACATAGCTCCAAAAACGATTCACCAAAGGATGGGACAAGCTTGGGCGTACCAGGGGTGTCTCCAACCGGGGATAAAGATTTACCATTTACCCCGCCACAGAGCAACGGTGACCACCAACCGTTATCGCCTCTTTCTTCCCCACCTGCTTCGTCGAGCGGGCCACAGTCTGCAACAGCAACTTCAGATGAGGTAGAGCCACTCCCTTACCAGCAGAGATGCACAGCTGACGGTAGCTAGGTTCGTACAGACTCAGAAGGGTACACAATACGTCCCCCGGTAAATGATTTGGGCGCATCAGCAATATCCGACGAAGGAGTCGACGAATCTCAACCCCAGTTTAAGGTAGAAATCAAGAACGATGTTATCCACGAAGAAGAGGAAGAGGCAGATGCTGCTTTATCGAAGGTCGCCAACACTTTACGGGCTGTAGGTGTTTCCTTTCCCTTCGATTTACACAACTGTTATCTAACAATCCAAAGCAAAATACTGTTTCTCGCAAAACTAGAGGGCGCAGGGATGTGCGGAATACAATGTTCTTTCCAAATCCGCCAGAGTTAACACCAGATCTCACTGGATCTCCACCACTCACTCCGTTGAGAATGACACAACGGTCAGCCGGCGCTATATCTGAAGAGAGCTCCGATACTCACTCCATAAAGTCCGCGAGATCGGTAACAAGCCTGGCTGTAGCCGCTATCAAGCATCCAGACTTGACAGAACCGGGTCTCTCCGCATCTCTGGTCGAATCAGTGAGCATGTCGTTCGAGGCTGGTCAACTAACAAAGACCCTTGTGACTGGAGAAATAGCCCTCGCATATAACCCGCAAGAGAGCACGGAGGACCAGGCTTTGACTATCCGCATGGACAACTTTTCAGTTCTGGAAAAGGTTGCCCCAAACCCTGCATTCATCTCGGCGATTCCAGATCACGTAGGAGAATACTCTGTTGTACAGCAAAATGTCCACAAGACTGTAGTAGCGTTCAAGTATCAAGTTCATGTCGATGAGTCCGCCCTCTCTACTTATGCGCCAATCATCATCTCTCCAGTCTGGCGGTTGGAGCCACATCAGAGCTCCGTCATCGTAACCTGGAAGCCGAACCCCAATTACCGTCGTTTGGCTGGGATCACAAAGCCTTTCACCCTGCACAATGTGGTGTTTATCGCCGGTATCGAGGGTGCCCATGCCTCCTCGTGTCAAAGCAAGCCAATGGGGATCTTCTCGAAGGAAAAGGGACGACTGGCATGGAAAATGGGAGACTTTGTTATTGATCCCGAAGCCGTACAAAACGGGAGTGCAAAGGTGTTGGCGAGATTTGCAACGGATGCGCCGGCTAGGTCGACACCTGTGGAAGTCCGATGGGAGATTTCGGGAGAGGATGCGGAAAGTGTGGGTAGTGGGTTAACGCTTTCGACGCCGAAAGCGAAGGCGGAAGAGGTGGCGGAAGAGGTGGCGGAAGAGGAGTCAGATCCATTTGCAGATGCAGGTGCTGAGGAGAAGAGTACTGATGGCGTAGAGGCACCAGTAGTGGTGTGGAATCCAGTTTCAACGGTGAGGAAGGTGGTGAGCGGAAAGTTTATGGCAAGTTAGTAGTGGACAGTGTTGGGAGAGGGGTATGGAATTAGGACCAGTGGGGGTTGTTTTTATTCACGCCTCTCCGGTGTGCTGTGTCATGCTTTTTCTCCTAGTCGCAGAAAAGCTCTACCGTTTTTTCCTAGTGTCCTGAATTGTTCTGTCGTACTGCTGCATTATACCGGGTTTTTCTTTGTTGTATTGGTTTGTTTTGAGTTGGATGGGAGATGGTGATACTATCTGTACTATCTTTATTATACATATTTCCTTTCGCTCGTGTTTGTCTGAATAGGTAATAAGTTGCTTTCTTACTTGCCACCTGAGGGGAGGCCAATGTCGGTGGTATCTATCTGTCTATCATGTATCTCGTTGCGTTTTTCTTTTGTTGGGCAAGGCCATTTGCGGTTGATTTTGTTTACTTGTTGTAACTAATGGTGAAGGTTAGTCTGTCATACGGCTTAGATATGGTGTTGGCTACGCGTTAGCGAAAAATATAGCCGGCTGACAGACTAAACTAGTGTTGGACTGAGGACAGGATTGGGTTGGATCGAGATGAGACGGAGAATTAATCAAATCCATGTGGATCCTTCGAATCTTCCATGTATGATATAAACAAGGAGGTTCTACCTGATGCGAATATTTCCATAAATAAACACACTTATGATACAAGAAAACGCTCTGTAAAGACAGACTCGCTTGAAAACTAAATCCCCCATTCTAAACGCCATCGCATCTATCTAATTTCTCCTATATCAGTGTCATCTAACTGTATGCGGCAGCATAACATTTGTTCTCTTCTTCTCCAACTTCGCCTCCATTCTTCTGCTTTGGATTCTAGTCAAAGAATCCGGCATACCCTCTAGAGCCTGGGCCGAGACTCTCCCAACAGAGAATCCACTCGCCGTGACAGTCTCTACTGTGTCCTGTGAAGGGGCATTAGGATCTATTGGTTTTTTTGCGGTAAAGTCTCGCTTGGAACGGATTTGTTCGACATATTCTTTGTAGTTTGGTCGGTTAAGGATACCAGATCTTTCATTATCAGTCGGCCAGTCAGTCCATTAGGAAAGGGGAGGGGCTCACCGGAACTCATTGGCACCAACCAATGCCTTTGCCAAATCCACAAGCTCTTCTAGGTACTCGATGCACTCCTCCAACGCCGCACTCGACGCATTCCAAGACAATAACTTCAGTCTGAGCGTGTGCCTCGCCGCCAAAGCGTGTGAATCAGCACGGGAGTCAATACCGCTCAAGTCGGAGGCCGTGTTTTCTTCCAGCAGAATCTGGCGTACTCTCAACACCATCCTTAAATGCGCCAACCGTGCCGAAGGAAGGAATTGCGGGAGTGCAAGCTTGGTAGTTAATGCTTCATGGACAACACAAAGCGTCAACGTGATTGTAGCGGCGACGTTTCGACGGTAGTTGTACACCCTAGAGTTGTACTGTTCGAGTACTGCAGAGCCATAAGTTTGCCGGAGCTGGACCATATTCTCCATTCTGTCGACGATTTGGCGGAGGACGAATATAATCTAGAGTGGTTAACCATAAGAGGGCAAGAGACGCCTTGGGGGACAATGCACACACCTCTTTATACACGATTACATGTCCAGCAAAGCTTCCCTTCAGTCGGGGTTCTTGCTTAGTGAACTCAAGGAAGGCTTCGGCGGTGGATAGTGAAGTAGATGCTTTTTTGCGAGCGACCCCAAAGCGCTTGAATAGGGCAGGCGAGGAGACAATGTTCCTTGTGTCGTCTATTCCAGAGGCAATACAGGACTCCATCTTGTTAATCTGAACTATTGCAGATGCAAGGAATTCCTTAAGATGCACTCGAGCCTTGACAGGAAACAGAATCAACTGAACGAGCGTCGCAACGGTTCCTCCTATAATATAATCAAATTCAAAGTCATTTAAGCGATGAGGGTAGGGCTGAAATACCAATCAACATAGTAATCACCCTTTTGTAGAAGTTCTCTTCGGATGTTCCTGAAAACACATTAACACAGTTCAAGTAGCCTGTACAAGTGACATACCTGGTACTGTCTGGAGATGCGTAGACAGCGCCACCACACACATCGAAATCGTGCACACCATTCCGGCCTTCTGATACTTTGTCCCTAACTGAACATAATAGTTGGGTATAGTTCCCAATGTAAGCATCACCGCAATCGTAAACTCATTCCCATGCCTAGACTGATATGCCGCATAACCCCATGCCGAACCCACAATCGTACCAGCAGTCCTCAAGAAGAAGATCCAGATGGTAGATCCTACCGCATTCTCAAACACAAGCACGAAAATCAACGGCGCCCAGACTGGAGAAATATTAGCACAAACAATTATCGTGGGTTTAGGGTGGTACGCACCACCACGAATCAAAGTGTACCATTCCACCCAATCCAAAACAAACGCCGGCCAGGCAACCAGCATCACGCCCAGTGTGAATTTCAAAGCATACAAAATCGAGTCTGAGTGTGCCATCCAGTCCAAAATCTTACCCAACACCCATCTGAATTTTCTCCACCGTTGAGAGAGAGTTGACCTGGTAATGCGTGACTTCCTGCCCCATGACCGCCTTGTCGTTTGGTTCTTAAAGTTTTCGCTTGACTCATTTCCTGGGTCCCGGGCAAACGTTTCTCTTTCAGATATTCGTAGTGTATCTGACTCCTCTGTTCCAGAGAATAACCATTTCCTCATCTTTATTCTAGGGAAGTGCAGAGATTTACAGCCTTTGCGGTTGGCACGCTCTTCCACGAGTGCCCTGGAATGCCGTAGCATATCAAGCGTGTGTGAGGCACCATGCCTAAGGTTCATTACGAAGCTGCTGATCAAGAATACTTCTTCGCGCGGCATAAGATCAACATCAACATCTCCGTCTTGAGGCCCTTGTAGTGCAGCTACAATTTCTAATGCCGCAGTTGAAGTATTTCCAAACTCGGTGATTGCCGCATCAAGCCATTCGATGTGGATATCAATTTCTTGAAGTAATATACCATCTGGTCGGCGGGCTCTGCTTGCACTTTTCCCTATCGTTGGTATTGAAGGTGTATCCTACGGAGTCAGCGGATGCCCCCTAAGAACGAGTGTGGACGTATACATATGCAAACGCAACACAAGCGCTCACGATATCGAGAGCACGGCTGGTGGCACTCCGCAACTGAGTCAATGGTATCTCCACTCTACATGCTCATATCAGCATTATATCGTTATTCCGATAACAGATTGACTTACCGTTTCAGAAGGACCTTGAGCAATTCTTCATCTCCTAACTCTTCCCGCCGGACTTTTAATCGGTCAACATCAATTTTCTTCAAATCAACAGGATTTTCTGGCTCAATTCCAAGTAAGGCATATACACTCTCGCAAGCACCAACTAAACTCAATGTCTTTCCCATAAGGTTCTTAATCCCCTTTCCAGATATTGGTTTTAATTCACGGGGCGCAAGAACAGAGTATGCAAGTTCGAATGAACACTCCGTGTAAACTGCCTTGCATGCCTCTACTTTCGACCGGAGTTCTGCCTTCGACTTTGTCAGGTCTCTCAATTTCGAAACACATTCCTCTGGGTCTTTTCCAACAGAAAAGGCAATAAATAGCTCGGCGGCAGCCCTCTGTACTTTCTGTACTTCCTGGAGCGTTTCTATTGTTGCCATGCCTTTGGCTTATCAGCATGCACCAACACCGCTCATGAGAGGAAACTTACAGAGTTGGGTACTTCCGAATTCCGGGAATACAGAAACATTCACCAATAACATGACGGCAACCGCCGTTAAGATTGGGTAGAAGAATTGTATTGGAAACATATGTGTCACATGAACTGATGTTGAAGTCTATCACACAGCAGTCAGTTCAGTCACCAATAATTGCTCGACCAAGAGCATACCAAGCCTAGTAGAACCGGTATTATCATCAATAGCACCATCAAGAAAAGCCTAGGCGTTGACAGCCTGACATATCCATGAACAAATGATGCTATGACCAAAAATACAGCCTTGATCCCCATGGCGGCATTTGGATTATGTTCGCGTGCGAGCGACGATAGGAAAGTTCCTAAACAAGCCCACGCAACTCCAACTGACGCACCGGCGGTGGCCATTATCAATGCTGCACGTCCGTCAATATTTGTATTACTCTACTCTATTAACAATAGGCAAACCTACCCTCAACCATACCGCCTAATCGACGGCCCGGATGCCCTAGAACGTATATGTGAATAATTGCCCTCCGTTATGTGGTTCATACAAACGTACCGAAACTGAGAATTTGCAACCATTAGTAGCAATCCCCAAGCTTCGATAACATTAGATTGCAGGCTAGGACAAACACAAACACTGAAGCAATGCATGCAAGATATCCAGCTCTCCCGTACACGTCTGATTGATTGGGTCAGTACTCGGTTCAAAGCTACACTTGGAAGGTACTTACTACTGATACCTGGTATCAACATGATGATTACTATTCGCAGTACAAAGCACTCGGATATTAGTCCAATTCATTCCAGCTACTAAAATAAGTACGCAGGTCTTCGTGGGTGGTCGTTACTGGTGATTGTAGTTGCTAGAACACATTTGAATATCCGCTTTGGAAGGTTATCTAAGACAATGTTTTAGCTACACCCCTCCCAGCTCAGGAACAGAGATGATATATGACGCACCTCTCGTAATCTCTTTCCACACATCCTCCAACACATTGGCAAGCCTCGGGCTCGAGATTGATAACTTTTTGAGCGCCATTTCTGTTTCCTCTCACGAGATTGTAGCCAGGAATTGGTGGTTATGGAAAAAAAAAACTGGTTGACAGCTTGCTTAATCTGCAAGCTAAAATCGGGTTGTTTTTCCGAGGGGACTATGTTCTCGGATGCGGCTGAAGCAGAAGCCAGTTCCGACATTAGCCCCGCCTTACCGACACCGAGACGAGTCATCCCACTCCGCTGGGCTACCTATCAAATCACAGCAATATCAACACCACACGGCAAGAACTCAAGTTCTCTAAACTCATCATGGCACCGACTTCCACCCTCGTCGTAAGCCGTCATCACCCGCATGCAGAAATACATAGAGCTAACAAACTCTTAGAGCAAGCTCAAAGTTGCGCTGAAGCTTTCTATCTCCCGCCTGCGGATGGCGCAGCAGAAAGAATGCGCACTCTCTAAAGTCGCCCGGCGGCAGATGGCGCAACTCCTCGAGGTTGGAAAAGAGGAGTCTGCACGGATCCGAGTCGAAAACATCATCCGACAAGACATTTCCGTCGAGCTAATGGAAATCCTCGAGCTATACTGCGAGCTCCTCCTCGCGCGCATCGGCCTTATGGAAGCAAAGTACCTCCTCCACTACTACCCTGCTAAAAGTTAAACTTGCGCTGATAAACCGTGGTGAAAGGGAATGCGACCCTGGTCTAGAAGAACCTGTCAAGTCGTTGATCTACGCCGCCCCGCGCACCGAGATCAAAGAACTCCAAACAGTGCGCCAACTTCTCGTCGAAAAATACGGGAAAGAGTTCGCCCTCTCGGCGATCGAGAATAGTGACAAAAAGGTGTCGGAGCGAGTACTAAAGAAACTACGGGTTGAGCCTCCCGAGGAGATGCTCGTCACCTTGTATCTAAAGGAGATCGCCCGGACATATAATATATCCTACAAGACTACTCCTCCGGGAACCCCTCCACCTGATTTCAACGACGATGATCAGCCTGCGAGTGGTGGTACTGCACTAAAGCTAACGGAGGATCCGATTGCTGTTGTTGACCCGAAGGCTGAGGAGTTGGCCAAAGCAACACCGCCGAAACAGTTGAGATCGCCTATTAATGTTGCGCCGCCATCTCCCTCTACGGAGAATGTCCATCCTGTTATCCGTTTGCCAGATGCGCCTAAAATGGCGAGCCTTTCTCAACCTCCGGTGGCGAAGCAGGCCCCAAAACCTCAACCCACAGCTAGAACGTTGTCTGATGATAATGATCTGGCTAGGAGATTTGCTGCTCTTAAGAGGCCGTAGTTCCTGTGTTCTGGGGCGCTGGTACTGATTAAAGCTACGGAAGGAGGGAGTTTTATGAGGCTTTGAGCGTTTTTTGTTTATTGTCTTTTCGGCGTTGATTATACATCGCAATTGCTTTCATTCCCAGAGTTTTGCGGCCCCAACTCGCTCCGCAAACATAGATGAAAAAGAGGCTTGTTTAGGCTCATCGGTAAGAGCCACTTCGTGTGAAACTCAGTAATACCTACAGACGAACCGCAACTACTTAGTTACACGAACAATATGGTATAAACAACCCCCCAAGTGAATTTACAGCTCGCTGAAAGACATCATGATACGCTGCCCAACAAACCCGCCAAATGTATGTACAATGGCCACCAAAGAACCTGCTCAGTGTACATTCTGTCAAGCCGTAAGCAAATGCCGGTAATCATAATACCAAACACTGCGCAATTTAACAAATACCAAACACCATAAAAATTCCACCTATTCATTGTTTTGTTGAATGATTAGGGCTTTTCTTAGACACCTTCCACTTGGTAATCTTCTCACTCAGATACTTCCAACTCTTTACGGGACCCGCAGTGAGGATGCCCTTCACACTCTGTGCAGTACTGGGCCAACCTACAGTTTTCTTGATAACTGTTGCAACCTCACCCCTGATATTCGCTAGGTCCTCCGCAATACGTTGCTCGAATTCCCCTCCTTGCTTCTTGCTGACTCGTTCTTCGTCTTCCGTGGCCCCGATCATCTTCCGAAACTCAGGTTGCGGGATTGCAAATTTCTTCTGGTACTGGAAGTATAATTTCTCTCGAAAAGCTTTCGGCAACCGGCGAACCATATTACCTCGTCGTATGGGATCCATATCTTGTACTAACATCGTATTGGATGGCAAGTCGTTCCAAGATAAGCTTTCATTGACGAAGTAAACGTTCGGGAGTTGGTGGATTAGAGGTGAATATAGGCGGCGGAGATTAGAGATTTGGTTGTTCACAATGTTTTGTACTTTGTGTGGGTTCTCCGTGGGAAGACTCATGCGTGGGTCGCCCATGTAGGATAACCCTGCAATTGTAGTGTACAGTGTAAGTTCAGAAAACGTTTCAGGCAAGAGCAGGAGAGCCACTCGAACGGCTGATAACAGGTTGACTTGGTTTGCCAACAGAACTCGGGGATCATTGCGAAGGATCTTTACGGGCTTATGCAAGCGGCCGGCCATGTAGAGAGTGTTCCATTCAGACAGGTCTCGACAAAGGGTATCAATATTTACGACGCCGTATTTCACCATCTACTAGTGTCAGCAATGTTTTTCCTGGGTAAGAGTGGCACATACAATTCCATTAATCTCCACATAAGGATTGAAGTACACACCAGCTCCTAATCTATCCTGTGTGAACGAAATAACACGGCTACCAAGACTTCCGAGGAATGAATAATGATCCCGGTGTTGCTGCAGGTTCAGGGAGTGCCAATGCTGAGTATATGTGACACCGAAGATCAAATCTATCATTGGCTTCTGGCCTGTTGACCTCACCCCCTGGGAGAACACTCCGGATCCATAGGCAACAGCATACCGCACGGGAGCCTTAAACTGCCAAAGCAACAATCGTAGACGCTCCTTTGTCTCCTCGTTTACATGCATATGCTGATTCGTGCCAAAGTTCTTCGGAAGGCCAGCTGGATCCAAGTCTTCGTCCAACTCTACCGGTACTGACTTTTGGCCGATCCTTATGTCATTGCCCTGCCAACGTGAACACGTGGTCGAAAAGCAGCACCTTCTGTATACGCCGAGATTGGGTTTTCTGACTCCATTGGAGATCCGTCGAGGTCGATGGAATTGGGGTATGAGACGCTTGACGTACTTTAGCAATGAAGCCTAGGCCGGTGACGGTGCGAAAGGATACATATAGAGGTCCATCAACGCACCGAAATCTGGAAACTCATGGCAGGTGATCGCGTGGAAGGCGTACAGTACAGTAAAGTATAATGTGCGACGACAGGGCCGGCTAGCTTCGGGAAAGAATGGATGCAGGGGATTCGGACCTGGGGGGAAAGGAAAGCAACGGGGAAGCGAGTTATATGTCAGGTATGATAGGCAGGTAGTCGAGCAGTCGAGGGGTGAGTTTAGCAAACGAAAGGCGCGGAGAAACGTGGAGAACGTGGAGTCAGGTGCGTAAGTTATCAATCGACGGCCGACTTGCATGGGGCGGCACTCTACTTTACTCTAGCAAGGTTGGCTGCGAATCATAGAAAGTCAGTCACTTGAGCAACGTCGTGGGATGTCGAGGTCCCGAGGAATCCATGTTAATAAGGTTTTACTTAAGACAATAAGTAACTCAACTGACCCTGTCCTGTGCTACAGGTACACACGACAACAAACACGACAACAAAACCCCAACATTCCCCTGCGCATCACCACCACCACCTCCTCCACCGTCACTCCTTAATCACCTCGTCATCAATCGCGTCCCCATTACTGTAGCCTCTCTTCTCTGTCTGTGGAGAATTGCTGCTGAGCATTTGTCGCGAAGCTCTACTCGTCAGAAGACTTGACCGCGTTGCACCTCATCACCCACCCGCCATGTCTACCAAAGACTACTTTCTGGCATCAGCACGCCTGTCCTCTTTTCGGTCGCAACGCAGGTCCTCAGTCTCTGGTAATGGCAAGGCTACCAAATGGCCGCATAGGAATATGCAACCGAAACGTGTACGACCACCCTCCAGTTCCCACTCCTGATCAGCGCTGACAGTTAGGTAGTTTGCGGAAGCTGGGTTTTACTTCGATCCAAGTCCAGATCATGATGATAATGTCACCTGTTACTTGTGTATGAAATCTTTGGATGGATGGGAGTCCGGGGATGATCCTGTTGCCGAGCATCTTCGCCATTCCGATGATTGCGGCTGGGCCGTTACTGCAGCTACCCAAGAGATCGAGGAGGATCAATATACTAGCGACCCGCATAGTGAACAGTTCTATCGAGCCCGACTGATGACTTTCGGGCAAGGCCGCTGGCCTTATGAAGATAGTGATAACTTGAATGTCGCGAATGTATGCATTCTGTACATTCCATGTTAACACTTGGACTGACAATGACGACAGATGGCCAGTGCTGGCTTTCACTATGCACCTACTAAGAATGAGTCAGATTACTGTTTATGCCCATTCTGCGGCGTGTCGTTGGCCAATTTTGAACCCGATGACAACCCGAGGTATGCCATCGTACTTCTACATTATCCGCCAACTCTAATTGTCCTTTTAGATATGAACACGAACGACGTGCTCCCTCTTGTTACTTCTTTACTACGGAAGCTGCCAAAAAGCCAAGCAAGCGCGCCCCACGGACCTCAACCGTGCCCAAAAAACAAACAAGGCGTGCCTCTCGAGCCCTCACGGTACCGGAATCCCCAACAGAAAATATTCGGGCCTCTGTCGACACAACTGAGAATGATGAGCCTGCACCAAAGACAACTCGGGGAAAGAGAGCTGGTTCCGTGAAACCAAAAGCAGCTACCACGAAGAAGGGAGGGCGAAAAAAGGCTGTTGCACCGGAATACTCGGCATCTACTCACTCATTCTCGGATATAGATGATATCCCAAGAGGGCAAAAACGATCTAGCAGCGCTATTTCCAAGGAGCCTGTTGTTCTTTTTGATGGCCGAGCCGATACCGAGGAGGAGGACAAGATCATTGTGCAGCCAAAGAAGCGAGCAACTAGAGCCAGTATGGCTAGACAACCCAGTATCGATCACACCACTGAACTGCCAAAAAGGCAAAGAGCAACCAGAGCTAGCATAGCTCGCACGGTCAAACCAGAATGTGACCACGAAATGACATTGACAGACGTCGAAGACATAATAGAGGTCAAACCAAAGAAAGGACGCCGTACGGTATCAAAGTCCAAGACGGCCATTAAAACCCCCTCGATACACAGAACCTATATGCCCACCGATGAGGATCTCGATCACGCTCTGAATCTGGACCTTGAACGACCTTTAACCGATGAGGGTGAATCCGCTGTCCATCAAAAGCCTTTTATTCGCAGTACCAAGCGTTTGACCAGGTCTAGAGCGAGTATTGCTGTTGAGCAGCAAATGAGAGATGCCCCCAGTGATGTTCTTATTCCCACTACAAGGAAGGCCAAACCATCATCGGGAGAGTCTGTGGGTATCCCTCGAGGGAAAACACCACTGAAACAGTTTTTTAGAGACGGAAATCAGGATTTCTCTATGCCAATCAAAGTTCCGAAACACTTAAACCAGGATATCGAAATTTTAGATCAGCAGAGTGATGCATCGCCAGAAGCCGAGGAAGAACAAGCGCCTCAGTCCCAGCCGAGAAAAGCGCGAGGAAGAGCACGAAAGATGTCGGTCGACCAGCCCAAAGCGGAGGACCCCAAATCAAAGCGGGCAAAGGTTGCAAAAAAGGCGTGGTCCACTAGGAGCAGGAGCAACACGGTTGAGGCTGAAAATCTCGATTCGATCTTATCAAAGACCTTTGATGTAGCACCAGAGGAGCCTTTAGAAAGCACACGGTCGCAGCAACAATCTGAGCAGCCTAAGCCAATTGGGCGGCCCAAACGAGGGCGCCAGAAACAACTCAGGGAGAGCGTGGCTTCCCTAGCATCAACAATTCCGGATCATCCGCCTTATCAATCTGAAGTGCAGGAAGGAGAGGCTGTTCCTGATGACCAGACAGAGCCACACGCAACAGATATCTTGGCAGACAACGATGACGCTTTGGATTCTGGGAGTGTTATTCACCACCAAATCGAAGTACGTGACACATTTCACATACACGACAGCACTATATCCAGCGATGCACCTGTGGAGCCCGACGAGGAAATAAGAAAGTCTGCCGTCAAAAGTAATAAAAAGTCTAGACAGAAGGGAAAAAGTCTGTGTGAAGTTGAAGACGGCGCCCCGAAAGCACCAGACAGCGAACGTGATAGATCTTCAATTCCTAGTTCGCCTTTCCAGGAACACACATCGCCCTTGCCGGAGCCGGTTGAGACACTTAAGGCAGAGATGGAAATAGATGACCGGAGTGATGAGCCAGAGATTTTCTTACCTGGTGACATAAATGGCTATGAAAAGGGTTTCGTGGGTGCCACACCTCAAGCTCTACCAGCTCCGCCACAGTCTTCGGATCCGGTTGATGGATCCTCCATTGAAACCCCTCGATCGCCGCTTTCTCCGATTCGTAGGCAGCTTCGGGTTCCCTTGCAATCCACTCCAAAGGCGAAGTCGGTGCGGAACCTACAGACATCTCAGCCATGGACTCCTATTGATTTAGATGTCGTGTTTGCTACACATGGTAGTGCTGAGGAAGATGGGGAAGTTGGATTGACTGCTACTGAGAGAGAGATGACAGTTGAGGAATGGGTCAAATGGAAGGCAGCCAATGGACAACGGAGATTAAACGAGGCTGCGGAGAGAATGATTAGCATTCTAGAATCGAAAGGAAGGGAAGCTAGGATGGCCATTGAGGGGATTACCACTAGCTGAGCGTGGAGTCGTTTCTTGATTATATATATTTATGGTTGTAGGCGTATTGGTGTTTTTACGATGACCTACCATGTTGCTTGTTGACGCCATTATTGTGAAGCATGTATGTGGTTTGCTGCAGAGTAGGTAGTTGTGTGGTATCTAGACTTTTACTTCATGACTTTGATGATTTGGATGGTACATTTGGCGTTTGTATCTGTTCAACGGCAGGAAAGTTCACGAACGGCATCAAGTAGAGTTTACTCCAGTCCGTTTATCACCAGGGCAAGGTTTAGCGTAAGTAATATCAATCAGTAACGACAACAATACGTCATCGTCACTTACGACATGACCAATATCAGGTTTAAAACAGAAAGGCCAGAACAGCAGAGCCACACTCCAGATCTACTGTTCCATTCCATTTCCTTGACTAATCCTTAGTTAATGAATCTTCGCCTCTACTGTTCTCGACTCTCACCACTACACTTATCACTGCGCCAACCACTACGCTTATCACTACGCTCAATATCAACAAAAAAACCACAGAAAACCGTCTCTCTTCGCACAATGTCGACTTCAGTTCACCCCGGTAACACCAGCCAACACTTTTCTACTGGAGAAACTGGATCGAAGACGGCCGATCCGTACAAGAACGTTAATGCCGACAATCTCAATATCCCTTTGAAGGAGAAGGTGGAAGATTTGATCGATTTCGCTACTGGTACTAAATTCGGAATGATGACAACACGCCAGGACCTCAGTGGTCTGCTTGTGAGCAGGTGCATGGCGTTGGCTGCGACGGAGAACGGCGTGGACCTCATCTTTCACACCAATACCGAGACCGGCAAGACGGACGAGCTGTACTCTGATCCTCACGTTAATATGTCTTTTATCAAGCCTTCTACTGTAGGTCATTGACTACCTTTCTTCCAATTTGGCTGTTTATTGACTGGAATAGGGTGAATGGGCCTCTATTTCCGGTACTGCCTCTATCGAAGTCGACCGTGAGAAAGTTCGTGCTCACTATACCCCGAGTTTGAAGGCTTGGGTTGGAGATCTTGGTGATGGCGTCCACAATGGAGGCCCTGAGGACCCTCGCATTGCTATCATCAAAGTCAAGGCCATTACGGCTTCATATGCGTTGCAGAAAGGATCGGCGGTGTCGCGTGGGATTGAAATTGCGAAGGGAGCGGTGACGGGAAGCACTGCGAGTACGAACAAGCTGAGGGAGATCACGGAGGAAGAGTTGCAGCAGTATCGCGCTATTAACTGAGGGAGATATGCTGGAATGGCTGGGACCAAGTTGCATTAGGTTGAGATCTTCATGCTGTAGATAAAACGATAGACTGGTACTCTACTACTAGCTTACACCCAGGCCAATATTTTCCCTGTCGATAGAAACAACCGGATTCGCACATGCCAGATCTCTCTTTGATCCAGTGTACTCTGAACCGAATAGTTCTTCAAATTCGTCACTCGGGTAAATTGGAGGCTGGAATTTTATCTTTCCTATGCAGCACAGGCCATAGGCATATCAAAATCAAGGCTAAAAAAAGAAACCCGTGGAATCTTAGCAGCAATAGCAGGCCCGGTACGTAATAAGCCTGTGGGAGTAACATGGAGCGATGGAATGGTGATGCCCTTGCGACATGCCTGTGTAAGAGATACGCAATTATCACATGTCATCGATGTGACGTGTGGACGACGATTCGACCCGTCGCTTGGTGGGATACTACTTTAGTAAGGTACCTGTTACCGCTGTTCTACGTATGTATGCGGAATGCAAGGCCTGGCGAGGTCCTTCCTTGGTTGGTTACACACGCCAGAAACATTTCTTAGTGTTCGGGCCTCTTCGATCATCTCCACCGCTGCTATTTCCACACTCTCTCCATTTCTCCTTCCTAAGTATTTTCTCTTCCCCTCCTCCTCCCTCACCTCTATTGGATCCATATCTTACAGCTCCCTCTACAACTTCATCTACAGCTTCAACCCATACAATTTTTTCTTATCAACTCGATACTGATTTGCGCTGTCGTCGGCGACATTCTCTATCATGTCTGATAACACCTACAGCTACACCTCGTCTGATGACGTTGCACCAAAGGAAACCACGGCCCTGAACGGTGAGGTGAGTACACTTTTCCTACCATCTTTACACCCAAATAAAATGCTAACGATGCTTATCATAGATATATCCACTACATGGTCTCATAAAGTTTCAAGCCGACCGATGTACTGATTATGGTTTCAGGTATACATCCGATAATTCAAGACACTAAGGCCGATTTTTCGGGTCTCGCAAAATCCGGTCAGGTAGATGGAGAATACGACGATGTTTCTCAGCCGATGTCTCATTTCCACAGTCTCTTTTACGATCTTTTTACTGTTCGTAACACATTTACTCCTCGAGTAATACATTTTGCTGATATCATATCACCCATACAGTGGAAGTTCCCGAAAGCTACTGGATTCTTTTTCCTCTCAACTATCACGTTGATCTTCGCTTTCCGTTATGTCAACGTTCTCCGCTACGTGTTCAAGGCCTCTTCTTGGATCTTTGCGAGTAGGTACCCCCTTCCCCCCCTTTCCTTCCTCTTGTATCTTTATGTGGCCCGATTGTGCGACGTTCATGCCGGTTCTAATTCAGGTTATCCTAGTTGCTGCCGCTGTGGAAATCGCCGGAAAGACTTTTGGAATAAAGAGTGTCGTTTCCTCCATCCGCCCCAAACGGTACTGCACTATTCCGAGAGAGTATCTGGAATGTTTTTTTGAGCAACTCCATGAGTTGGCCAACTTCTTCGTCTTGGAGTTCCAGCGCGTCCTCTTCGTTGAGAACCTCTTTGCCACCCTCGCTGTACGTTTCCTGTTATGAAGCTATTTGACTGCAACTGCTAAACTTCTCAAGGCCTTCGTTACCTCTTTCTGTGGTTACTTTTTGATTAAGTACATTCCTCTCTGGACTCTGTTGTTGTTAGGTACATACTGCTGTTTCATATGGATACAAACTTTTGCTAACTCGATTGCAAGCCACCATCACCGCATTCACTGCGCCTTTGATCTACATCAACAACAAGGAATTGATTGACGAGCAGATTCAACGTGCTTCTGACATTGTCAACGCCCAGCTCGAGTCTACCAAGAAAGTCACAGGCAAGTACGCCGAGGATGCTGCCGCACGCGCCAGGGCCACAGCCGCCGATCTTCAGACTAAGGTCCAGGCTTATACCGGCAAGACCTCACCTCCTGCTTCTTCGCCAGTTCAGACCAAATCTGAAGTCCCTTCAACTACTACTGTTCATGATTACTTGAGTGGTGCACCGAACGCACCCAACACCCCGTTGGCTACTCACGATTACCCCAAGGTCCCGACTAAGGAACCTCTTAATGAGCCGCAGTTTACCTAAGTGCTACCATTTGCACAGAGATAACTAGTTGGCTTCAAAATTGACGTGAGAGACGAAACGATTTGGTGTCTAGCTAAATACTCATTTTCAAGTATGATATGGTAAGAGCAGTTTAGGTGGGAAAAGTTAGGTAGTAGGCTTTGGCTTGTTGGCTTGTTGGCTGTGGCTGTCCCTTTGTGTAGTTCTCGATTGTGTTTGATCCATTCTGTACATCTTGTTTCGCATCTGGTTTGTCCGGTCTGGTATCTTTAGTGTGTATCGTGTCCTTTTTTTCAAGGACATTGTAATTTCCTTACTAGGTTCCTCGGTGTTGGGTGGCTTTACGATGTTGTGATTTCTTTAATCAGTTTCTATAGCTCGCTCGCGCTGTGATAATATTCTTTGTTACGTCATTGCCACCTCGTCATCATCACATGTCTCGCACTCGGACATACCCTTACTTCCCACACCCTGCACAGAAAGTAAAGCAATTTCCTTTCGCGCGCTCTCCCCACAAATACTCTCTTGCAGCCACCAAAATATTCCTCTAAACTGACACGTCTCCTTCTAAACCAATATCCCCTCCCTCTAGACTGGTAGCTCAAACTTCTTCCCCTTCAAGACTTTGGTCCAATAGATATAGAAAAAATCCGAGTACAACACCGTCTGCACAATTCCGGCGATTGTTGAGATATGATCCACATGGCCCTCCACGAGATACCGGTAGATCCAATTCGGAATATACAGCGCCCTATAAGCACCGAGGGCAAAAAGATAATGGGTGGTGATAGTTTCAGCCTCCCCGGTCCTTTGCACCATAAACAGCTGGGGTAAGATCGCGACGCTCTCAAGCCAGATTGAGAAAGCCCACCAGACCTCGGCGAAAGTGTATTTATAAGGGAAGATAATTGCGAGGAGAAAGGCGCCACCGAGGAGGTACTCAACCTTGAAGGTATCGATTGCCGGGTCGTGCGTGGGCTTGAAGTCCGTACACATCAGGTAGATTGTGTAGGCGGATGACGCGATGAAGAAGATCTTCATCAATGAGTTGTAGTAGTTGTGACTGAAGGTTGCGAAGAGGTCGAGGTACCGCGTCACATAGACGAGGAGATATAGGCATTGCGATTTGAAGGAGATGCCGGCGCAGGTCTGCGAAGGCACGTTAGCGATGGAAAACCCGGAGAGTGAGCTTGCGATAGACACACTCGCGATTTCTGCATCTTGTTAAGAAGGATCAGAATTGATGCCAGGTGGGAGAGGTCCCCCGTGATCCGGAAGATGTTCATGGTGAGCGCGCTCCTGGGTCTTCGTCGACGTTGGAGGTGCGGTGCGGTGCGGTGCTGGTGGGTAGTGAGAGTTGTAGATGTAGTCGCGCTGGTTGGTGGTTGTGTGGTGGCGGTGGTTGTAGGTAGCTCTAAAAGTTGAGATTGGATTGTTGTGGACACGTTGAGCTGTATGCACCTTGAAAACTTTCCGCCGTGTCTTCAGCCGTCAAGGAGATGGAGCGCCTTTCACAATTATTGACGTATGTAATGCGTCCGCAGGTACACTGAGGTGGACTATAGAAACACTGCGAACAATCTTGGACTTCAACTAGAGACGATAATAAACTTGAATCGTCCACCGTGATTCGTAGATACCCCCTTTTTTTTCCGAATAGTAATGATAGGTTGATGAGGTACATAGCAAAGAGGACAGCTTGGTTTGTGCGACAATCCGGCAGCAGCAACCGAATGGTACTAGTAGTGGGGGTGAGGGGCATCCGACTCGCTGCGTCATTGATCTTTGTTGGCCTTCTTTTTCGACTCATATTGACTCTTCAAACAACAACATTAATAACAACCTTCACCAACTCGGCGGATCCAGATTAAACTTCATTCACCGCACGCATACTGAAGCACCCATGAGCAAGAAGCGGGCTCCAGCTCGCAGCGGCGGAGTTTCGCCAGCTACGTTCAGCGCACCAGCAACCACCAAAAGCTTTGCATCGTCGACCATCTCCGTACTATCCTTCATCGGCGAGCCCTCAGATCTGTCGCCGATATCGGATTCCTCGGTAGTGGTTCTATTCAAGGGTCTGTCCAAGAAGGAGGAGATAACGAAAACAAAAGCGCTGGAGGGGCTTCTTGCTGCTGTGGAATCTGTGGAAAGCACTGAAGATGCTGTATTGGCCGCCTGGGTTAGTTTGGCTACCTGCCTACCCCACTCCGACCAAAATGCTAATATACATTACAATCCTCCGTAGGTCCGATTATATCCCCAACTGTCTATCGATGTTTCTGTGCGTGTTCGAAGACTAGCAAATTCCCTCCAGGGCGATATCAGCGTAAAGAGCGGGAAGCGGCTCGCTCGACATATGCCGAAGATCGTGGGGCCATGGTTATGTGGATTATTTGATAGCGATAGGGTTAGCGCCAAAGAGACCAGGGAATCGCTGCTAAAGGTTTTCAAGGGCGAGGAGAAGCTCAACAGTATATGGAAAGCTTACCAGAATGCAATTCTGGAGTTTTGCAAGACTACCATGACCACGGAGAGTGTTTACAGCTTGAGCGACGAGAGATGGGTCGTGCCGGACGATGCGGAAGCAAAGTTTGCCAGGGTAATGGCTACTTGTTGTTTGGCAGTCGCGCATTTGATCTCGACCCAAGAACTGGAGCATCTGGACGAAAGTTATGAGGCGCTTTTGCGAGAGAAGACCTTGTGGACATTTGCTTTTCATCCAGATCCGTTCTTGAGACGGGCTGTGTATAAGCTGCTACAAGATGCACTGGAGAAACGCCCACAGTGGATATCCTCAAACCTGGACATGGTGTCGACAGCACTTATCATGAAAGCTTCGGCAAAATTCGAGGCCCCTTCAGTAAACGCGTACCTGGAAGCTTTGGTGGCACTCACAAAACAATTTCCCGAAGCTTGGACGCTAGCAAAGCCATCAAAAAAGAAGACAGCTCTGACTCAGTTCGTTTATTTTGTGGAGCAAGGGAGCCAATTGGCACCTCCATCTTATTGGGACCAAGTCTCTAGTGTTTTGGTATTATTGCCTAAGGAGATTTTTTCGGAGAAAGAGGAGAGCGCGAGGAACATGCTAAACGGCATCCTCAGCGGTATTAAGGCTGGCCCCGAACCTAGGACTCATGTGATGGCCGCTTGGAGTTGCTTTTGGGATGTCTGTTATCGGTTTCTTGAGCTGCAGTTGGCATGGCCAGGTTTTGATGATTTCATACTTCAGCAGTCGATATTCCAGGTCTACGAGGGATATGTCGCAGGTGTTAAGCCAAAGGAACGGTACATTATCTCTCAAGATGATGGGGTGGCTGCGGCAGTCTGCGGAAATGGCCTGGTGAAGTTGGACCGGTTGGGCAAAGATATTGCAACGAAGGTGCTGAATGATGTATGGAAGAAAGTAGAGGGATTGGCTGTGAATATTGTGAAAGCGGAGCGAGCAGATACTACGGAAAATGGGGCATCACTAAGAAAATGTGGAGAGGCATGGACAAGACTTGTGGCTGGGGTTCTGAAGGAGCTTCCCAAAAATGGCGTTGTATACGAAGCAGTTGTAAAGAGCAATGTTGCAATACTCGCAGAGTTAGTTGAGTCGATATTGGCTACAAACGGTATCTACTATGCATTCTCTCTTGCTGGCAGCAGGGACACTCACCGTCGTATAGGTAAGGCCGTTGGGACGGCGATATTTTTCGAGAACTTGTTGGCAAAAGTTGGTGCGGAGCTTCTGCAAGACAAAGGCTCTCTAGAGATCACTTGGGATTTCCTCCTTGGCAAATTCCCGAGTATACTCGAGCCGGAAACTGTAGAGCATCTACTTGAAGCCTTCGTATCATATGGCACACATACAAACGACGCCACTGCGTTCCGGGAAGCTTGGAAAAAGATCATTAATACATTGATGATGTCTACCCTTTCAAAAGAGAAGAAAGAGAACTCAATTGCACTACTCCTCAACTCGGCTTCGAGCAGCCTAGCGGACAAGGTGTCCCCAGTTCCTGAGCTCGACATGTATATTGTGAACAAGATGAGATCTGCACTGCCGGAGACGAGTTCCAGTAGCACATGGATACTGGTTAAGGATGCGTTGAATACAACCAGTGAGGACGCTCCCGGTACACCTATGATAACCTGTGACTGATTGAGATGTAGGCAATGTTGTCTCCCAGGATACGACGTCTAAGATGCTCGCGGAACTACTGGAAACGATGAACCTTGACGTCAGCTCTGAAGCATCAAGGCTCTCCAAGGTGCTCAATACCATCGCTGGAACGAATCCTCATAGATTACTGCCATTCATAAACTCCAGCCATGGAAAGGATCTGGTATCGAAGCTGTTAATTCTTGCAAATTCTCCAGATAAAGAAATCCAAAATTCTGCAGCACGACTACGAGAAATCATCAACTCTGCTGTGTCAGAGACTTCAGGTGAAGGTGTTGAAAGGCTTACGGAGGTTACTATTGATAATATCCGAGCGAGCGTCCAAGAGCCAACAAACGAACACCTATCGTGAGTGGTGATATTATGTGATCCAGATTGACTCGAGACTAATACTCAATAGTATTGCCTACCTAGCTTCAAAAGCAAGTAGCTTGGTTAAGGAGGCCCCCGAGAAAAGTGTGACCGCTTTAACAGAGAAGTTATTGTTCTCGGAAGACCAGTGGGAGTCTGCAATCAGTCCTTTCCTTAGTACAGTGAATAATATTTCATCGGTGATCACAAATCCTCTCGGAGGGTGTATCTTCCTCGTGGAAAGTGATCCATCGAGCGATATCAGCACGCCTCAGGACGATGAAGGATACTCGGCAGGTTTGAGAATGGCAATGTTTTCGATGAAGTTCTTAGAAGCACTCGAAAGGTCCAAGCCCACCATATCAAGCAAGGCCCTGGTTACGCTTTTGTACTACATGCTCCTGATACAAGAGATAGCGAAGGACAACCTCGGTATTGCCGGGGCCAATGACCTCTGGACGGATCACTCGCCAGAAATTGGGTCGGAGATTTTGGAATTCACATCTAGTATTTCCCAATGGGTGTTGTCGACATTGAGCATGGATAAAGGACGGCAAGAATTCACACCAGCGCTTGTTGATAGACTTTTGAGTTTATGTGGAGATGTTTCTGCAAAAGCGTTTTATGCAGCTAGAGCCCTTGCTGCTGTTATGTCTGTCTTGTGCGAAAACGACCAATTCTTTAGAGACAAAGCGGCAGCCTGGGCAGATGGTAACGATATCTGGAAAACCAATGATATCTTCCAGAGTGCAGGGATGCTTGCGGGTTCGGCTGATATCCTGACGCACTCGAAGAAGGAACGGATGTGGACTGGACTTATCGGTTCTCTATTGAGTGTTTCACCGGCCAAAGCTGCGACGGAAGGACTGCAACAGTTGACACTGTTGAACGCAGCGCTCCCCAGTGCTGATGAAAGAGCTGGTTCTATTCCTCAGCCACGCGCAATGAATTTGACTCGACATCTACTTTCTTGGTTAGACGAGGAAAATGAAGAGATAGAATTAAGCCCTGGACTTGTCGTGGAGATTTCGAAGGTGCTCTACAACATTCTACCCATTGTAGGGGACATGTATGGAAGTCACTGGCAGAGTATTTTTGATTTTGTCAAGTCATGTTGGGAGGTTTGCTTATTTACCCCTTCAACCACTAAACGGGTGGGATTGCTAATACAGAGATAGGGATGTGCATCTCTCGATGAAGTGCATTTGCCAATGGTTTTTTCAACATTAAAGCTATTCCAGGTTCTGCGGTCTCTGCTTGGGGGGAATGACGATCTGGATGATGCTTGGGCCGAAGCCAAAAAGGAGTTGTATGCACGCTTGATCAATCTGCTGTTGAAATCAGGACGTAAGCAGCCTGTGGTGGGCCTTTTTTTAACTGCTAACCTGTTAAGTAGGTCCGGATAATATGCACCAGCCTCGTAATATCGTAAATACGCAGATCGCAAAGCAGCTCCGAGATATCGATGTTGCCCTGGTTGAAGACCCAGGAGCCATCTATCCACTTCTGGGAGTACAATCTCGCGCAATCCAAAAAGCGGCTTTCGATATTCTGCACCGATATATTCCTACTGCACAAGAACAAATTTCGGTCGATGTAGCTTTGTCAAACGATGCTGCAAATAGTCTACAACTCCCACCAGAGATCTTGTCAATGATCATCGAAGCGCCAGAACTGCCGGAGGAGCTCGACATGGATTTTGCAAGTGAAATGCCAATTCCTGTCAAAGGGTATCTGTTGAGCTGGATCCTCGTCTTTGATCACTTTGAAAATGCGGTACGCAACGAGACTCGCTCACTCTGCTATCATCGTTATCACAGCTAACACTCTCAAGTCCTTCAAGGTAAAATCTATCTACGTAGAAACGCTGAAAGAAAGCAGCTACCTCCTTCCTCTCCTCAATTTCATTTCTGCTATTCTTTTCCCCAATAACCGCATCTTCGACGCCTCAAAAGTCGATATCCAAACATACACACCTGACGTCACGGAAAACTCAGTGCAAGACCTTCGCTGGCTACTAACTCATGTCTACTACTTGTCACTCTACCACACCCCGTCCCTTGTGAAATCGTGGTTGTTGGACTCGGGGCGTAGCCGTGCCATAGTGTCCGTGGTGAAGGAGTTTACGGAGAAGTACATGAGCCCGCTACTGATTGATAATGAGCTCTCGGCGGTCACGGAGTGGGTACAGACTAGAGACGAGACAGAAGAAGATGGGATGAAGATCAAGGTCGCAAAAGCTGCGAGAGAGGTGATTGCGAGTTATCCGGTCGATGACCAGGCTATGGATATCCTCGTCCGACTACCTGGAATTTTCCCGTTAGGAACAGTCGAGGTGGTGGGAGTTCGACGGGTCGGACTGGATGAGTCGAAGTTTAAACAGATGCAATTGGCGTCGCGGGCAGTGGTTAACTTCCAGGTATGCCTCCCACTCCCTACCCCCCCTTTTCCTACTCCCACTCCCACTCCCATCTGCTAAACGAAACGGTCGTGAAACAGAGTGGATCCATCATAGACGCGCTCACGCTCTTCCGCAAGAATGTGTCTTTGCATTTCCAGGGTGTTAGTGAATGCGCAATCTGCTACAGCATCCTAGCCGTCACACCAGATAGGAGCTTGCCGAAGAAAGCGTGCACTACTTGCAAGAATAAATTTCACTCAACTTGCCTGTGGAAGTGGTTCAAGACTAGCAATTCAAGCTCGTGTCCGTTGTGTAAGTTTTCCCCCCCTCTTTAGTGATATCTCAGGCTGGTGCTAATGGAAGGGGACACAGGCCGGACGAGTTTTTCGTTTTATTCGTAGGATTGGAGAAGGCAAGTGCAATATGTAATGTTTTCAAGCGGGTGGACGAGTGGGCGGGATGGATTGATTCTTTGTATAGATTTGGGAGGTTGTTTGTATAACTATAAAAGTTTGATGGATTTAGATTTGGTGTCTTCGGGCAGTCAACTTTTGCGGTCGAATCGCAGCGACAATCAATCAACCTTTTGACCTCGCTTCTAAGGTACCAAAGGGGCATGTAAGTAAAAAGATCATGGTGGTACGTTCTTATGCGAGTCTCACTTGCAGCCATAGTTTCATGCCTTGCATCGGGCTGCCAGATTTTGTTTATGCAGACTGGCAAATGGCTTATCATGCCGCCATTGATCCCTATTGTACTTTACTGGGTGCAGCGATATCTGGTAGGAGGGATCGTTTTCTGCGCTCTGCTCACCAAATGGCTGCTATCCAAGATGAGCTTTTGTAGGAAGGTCTAAGAAACTTGCTGAGATTTTTGCGCGGCAGAATCGGGTTGACCTGCACCAACGGGCCAGAGCTCACTTTGGTGTGGGTATCCCGCGATTGATGGAAATGAAGAAGGGTGTACTATGTAGATAATGGCAAGGGAGTAGGGGTGGGGGATCCAGGAGTGGGAGTGAGGGTGGGATTCGGAGGCCTCAGGACTAGAAGTGGGGATAAAGTAGCTTGAGGCGGGGAAGTATCTCACGATATCGGTATCTTAGAAACGCGACTAGAAAGTTGACTGTTGCCGTCTAGAGACACGGCGTTTTGATTGAGTTCTCCAGGCGAGTGATTCTGAATGACTAGATACTGACTACTCTAAAAGTAGGGATGGGGAATTCTCTGGGGATATACAGCAGTCTCCTGCCCGGGAAATTTGCTCCAGGACATACTGCAAACTCCTGGACACCATCATAACTCGAACAGAGAATATACACCACACCCTTCTCCATATCACTTTACATTCGAATTTAAAACTAAGCAGTCTGAAGCCCACCTACAAACACTAAAGGAATCAGTCTACCCATCCCAAAACCCAAAACCCAAAAGAATTGCTCAAACAAGCAAAGAAAAAACGCCGTATGTGAGTTTTCTATGTATCTCCGTCACCACCATGTAGTCCTCCCAAAAACCAACGCAAATACATGTCCAAAAGCCAGTCTATTACGAACGGAGAGTTTGCGTTCTGTATTATTCTGCATCCTGGCAGCCCGGGGTGGGATTCATCAGGCCGACCCGAGATCGTAAACCACCCCTACCTACCTAAGCCGGCGTAGCAGCAGCAGCGCCCACCTTTAACTCCACTACTGGCGCTCCCCCTGTCACTACCACCTCTTCCGCCTCCCTCGCTGCTACTTTCCCAGCTCTAGAGTTAAGATAGCTCAACCACGTGTTCCATCCCAGGCTCGCAACACCACCAACCAGCGCACGGTATTCAAGCGGTACCAGCGCAAAATTGACGGTGCTCACGGCGGGCCACAACATCAGCCCGTCTCTCCACGCACTGGGTCCGGTACCCATTATTTTATCCCTGATTTCTTGTACCGTCCGTCCTTCGAGCGCTCCCTGAACCCCAAAGAACGCCACCAGGAAGAACGGCGTAAAGATGGCCTGGCTCAGTCCTACTTGCAGTGCCACCGCGGCTGCCCGTGGGAGCGTCCTGAAACAGTATGAAATCCGCGTGTACCATGTGTTGACGGGAATCGCGAGCAGCGCACCGGTGAGCGTCATCCGGAGAGTGCGGAAGTAGTCGTAGTCACTAGTAGTAGTAGTAGGGAAAAGGAGCTGCGCATTGGCGTCGCCGAGAGCATTGATGGTTGTCGAAGTGGCGATCTGCGTTATCCATGGATGTGCGCGCTGCGAGGCGCCATAGAAGATGAAAAAGGCTGAGACTGGGGCGAAAATGCGGCGGGCGAAAATGCGGCGGGCGAGACGGGTGGGGGGAGGGGGAGACGACGGTGGCGGCGGAAGGGTTGTGGTGTTGCGGCAGGGGAGGCGGGGCGAGAGGCGGGGGAGGGGGAGGAGGCGTGGCCGCAGGAGAAAAGGGCGGAGGTAACGCATACCGCGCTGCGGGGGGTGATTTTAGTGAGGAACGCTGTTGAAAATAAAGAGTGATTGACTGAGGTGGCAAGGTAAAGGAAGAACTACCCTTCAAAGCTTTTGCAGGGATAATGTCATAAACCCGAGTTGAGGTATATCCCAATTTCCACCAAGAGCTCCCACTCGAGTAAGACACCTTGACAACTCAACCCCCACAATCATGGTCCTCTCATTCATCCTGATCCAGAACCGCCAGTTCGTCTGCCACTCCCTATACCGCACAAATCATTCTAACCATCACCATCACTAGGGGGAAAACGCGCTTAGCAAAATGGTACGCGCCATACGACGTATGTACGGGAACCTCCCCTCCTTCTCCGCCTCCATCTCCACCTCTCTCACACCGCGCACCATCTATAGGATGAAGAAAAAGTCAAATTAAAGGGCGAGGTACACCGTCTTGTGGCACCGCGCGACCAAAAGTACCAAAGCAACTTTGTCGAGTTCCGCAATAACAAGATTGTATACCGGCGCTACGCCGGGCTGTTCTTTTGCGTCTGCGTCGATGCGAACGATAACGAGCTCGCCTATCTTGAGGCGATCCACTTTTTTGTCGAGGTGCTCGATGCATTCTTTGGGAACGTGTGCGAATTAGACTTGGTGTTTAATTTCTACAAGGTACGTATAAGGATGGAGCGAGTGGGATGGAACAGAGTGGGGGGCTGACGATCTGGTGTGGTGGTTGTGGCAGGTTTATGCCATCCTTGACGAGGTATTCCTGGCTGGCGAGATTGAGGAGACGAGCAAGCAGGTTGTGTTAACGAGGTTGGAGCATCTGGATAAACTTGAGTAATGGAGGTTGAAGAGAGCGGTGTACAGGTTTGTTGGTGATGCGTCTCAGACCAATATATTGCACTGAGCAGCAACAATTATACCCACTTGCATTTTGGCGGCACAATATACATATAAAACAACTCATGACGTCGTAGTCTATATACACAAGTATACATAGAGATATATAAACAATCACCGGGACTTCGTCGGTCGCTGGTTCCGCTTCTTCAGCTCCTCAATCTTTCCCAGCCTCCAGGTACATTCAGCTTCGAACTCGCACGATCGGCCTAGTGACATTAGTCCGGTTCAGAAAGTGAGTTCTCGAACGCAGCTTACACTTCCAGGCCTCCTCGATATCAACTCCAGTCGTGCCCCGCTCGCCCTTCCACCACTTCATCACCTCCTCTAGATGCCTACTTAACATCGCTTCGTCGTACTCTAGAGTTTTAAATCCAATCATACTCCCATCCACCTGATGTCTATACGACACACCCATCTCGCACCCAATCCCGTCTATGGCATCCCCCATTTGCTTGTGCAAAAGCGTCCACATTCCCCACAATGAATTGCATTCCAGTAACTCGTCTACCAACACGTCCTGCTCCAACGTCGCGATCCCGGCGATGAAGCCGTCCGAAAAATTTGCACCTCCATCCAAACCAAAGAGTTCGAGAAGCTTCCCAAATTCCGCATTTCCTGAATAAAGATATGACAGCAGTCGATGGTATAGCATAAGCTGTAAAGCTGTAGCACGAGCTTGCGACTCCGAAGGTATTGACCACGCTTGCCGCGTTTTGGTATCAGATAGGTATGCAACCCTCTTCCCATGTCCCGGAACTGAAAAGGTCTCTAAATCAATTGCGATTTCGGGCCGTGGAACAAGGGTTGTCTTTGGTCTTCCTCGTCTTTTGGGTACGGGCTTGTCATCCTCTACTCTTAAGTGTGGGTTGATGTATGAGATCTGATCGATGATGCCCTGTACAAACATGCCTCCGAGAAATCCGAACACTGGCAATTCCCTCGTCACTCCTTGATCCTTTAGACTCTGCATGCCCTGGTACATGTTGAATAGCTTCAGCCCCCATCGGTCCTCGCGCGTAGTTACATCTACCTGCACCGACTTATGTACTTGCTCTTCGAGAATTTTGTGCACTTGCGTTCCTCTCTCCATCTGTGGCGTGCTACGTTTGAACCCTTGAGCCAAGGTGTATTCATATTGCTGTTCACACCAAATATTGGAAACCAGGTCAGTAACTGAAAGGGCTTTCTTTCGTGCGCGGAAACGATCATAGGGAGAGTCGGAGGTAGCCTCAGGGTCTTCGCCGGGAGGTTGTAAAGTCTCTGGAGGGGTGGAGGGTGCGAGGGTAGTTGTAGTAGATTGTGGTGCTGAATACTGCGGTTAGTGAGAATTTGCCATCGAAAAGATGCGGGGGCAAAGAACCCACCAGTTTCGTTGCGGTCGTAATGTACCGAGTTGCTGCTATCCGAGAGGACCGGCAGAGTCGGATATAGAATGACGGCTGCAGCTGCATTACCGCCAGCGTCGTCCTCGTTATTGCCATCCCTGCCGCCTTGTGAATTCTGCAACTCGTTGACAAAGTTCGTAGTTGGCGGCGGGGCAGCACTAGGCGGAGGTAGTGGGGTGGAGTCGAGAATACGGAGGAGCTCCTCGTCATCTGGGGTCAGTTCTATGTCACTACCATAGTCGCTGTCCATGCTGGCCTTTTCGATGACGTTCAGACTTTTAGCGAGTTATTGCCGGGGGCGGCTTGGGCCGAGTGTAATACGAGATAGAATACTATGGGATGTATGAGGAGTTCCTGGGGGAGCAGTCTTCGAGAAGGGCTGGCCGAATACATCCCCATCGTGTTTGGCGGGCAAAATGTGGGGGTACATAAAACTCACAGTGGGACACTCGGCATAGCCGCCACCCCCCACCGCAACTAGCCACAGCCGCACGACAGGAAGGTCGCTCTTGAGAACTCATATGGGCTCAAGTACTCTATTAAAGTTTACAGGCAAGAACTAGTAGGCAAATATGGATCCTTCGGATGGCAACATTGGTGATGGAGTGAGATCATTAGAGTGGCCGATAAATAGATGCCGACAGTCTCACGACTACTCTAATTGTGATGGGTTTTCTTGTAGGTACTCCTTGAAATCGCGTTCGCGCAATTGGCCCCGGGAAACTACTTGAATTTGAGCCAGCGTTTCGAATTGAATTAGTCTGATAACGTGCCACCCTAATGGTTCTGACGTATTTAAGTAGTTGCAGCCGTTGAAAATAGCTGCAATTGTGTGCACATATGTACACTCCCAATCACCATATTTTCAATACCTCTTATTCTCAAGAGACTTTCACATTGTGGAGGAACACAGCGTCCAGAGCACAGGCACCTGTACCGACAAGCGGCGCAATGCCTCGTGGATATGAAATGTGGAAATGACCAACGCCCACTTGCTGAATCCATGATCCTCCTAACCGTACAGACGTGATGGTTCCTTTAGATCTGTATTTCCGAGCAATCGACTCACCTGTATCCGACGTAAAAATTACTGACAGGAGAAGATATTGAAGAATCAGTTACCTACTATCCATTAAGTAGTTGGGCAAACGAATACTCATTCTTTCTCTACGTGCATAAATCTGCGGGCGCCAACTATAGTTCGTGTTCCTGCATTAGTGCATCCAACCTCATTACCTACCTAATTTGGTAGAACGACAACAGCGAGAAGATGTGCAAAGTAAGAAAGCGCCGGGGATTATTTTGGCGCGGGCGCGGTGTTGTTGCGAAGCGCTTGCGGTGGTCTTTCCTCGCGGGGTGATAGTGATAGTGATGGTAAATTGGTAGTGATAGTTGGGATGATGTTGCATACGATCTGGCGCGAAGCGGTTCAATTTGATAGGCAGTAGGGGTGCAACTGAGGTCATCGAGAGAAATGGAGAGCCGAAGATGGTTCTGGTATAAAGGCATTGGCACTTGCATGAACAAGCGTCATTGGCCATTTCACCAACAGCCGATCACTTCTGCAGGGGTTATAGCCAATCAGTGGTCACAGAGCCGAATGCCTTGCGCTGATGTTTACCAACCCTTGCTCTCCTCTATTCCTGGTAATTTCATCTCCACCTGCTCCCTTTCTTCCTTCCCTCTCCCCTTCCTTCCTTCACCGCTTGTCTTCTCGCGGCTGCTGTTTGTCAACAATCGTCTGCTTGCCGTCCCTCATTTATCGGCAAACAATTTGACTGAAAGTCGAAAGTCCTTCCTTCATTTTCGGAAAATAATAGTACTCAGTCATTCTTTTCGACAGTGCGCTACTGTTTATCTGTCCGTCGCCGCTGAAGCGAAGCAATTCGTATTGTCGCCCGTATCAAGCAAATCAGTCGCTATAATAATATCCCAGCATGGGAATACATAATCATCACCGGAGAGGTCACGGCGCGCATCATCGCGTCAAGAGAGATCACGAAGTCTTCACTGTCTTCGTTACGCCGGAAGTGACAGGATCGGTCATCGGCTTTAAGACTCTAGGAGAACCGGTTGCATTTACTCCCAGCCCTACGCCATCATCAAATCCCGATGAATTTCAGCAGGATCCTCAGCAGGATCCCAACAGTTTTAGTTTTGACGAGCAGCCCACGAGAAGACCAAGCCGAACGCATTCTGCGAAAGCAAAGTCAACATCACTAGCAATCGACACAAAACTATATAGTATGTTGCTAGTCCTTTCAATTCCAGTAATGGTATCGTATCGATTGGGCTAATCGTATGTAGGCCCAAGTCCGACTAGTGAATACTCCTCGGCTTCTTCAACAGTCATAGGTGCGCTCGAGTCCGCGTCTTCAACCTCTTCTGCAGTCCCAAATGGGGCGGTTAAGAGTGGTGGGTTGTCACCGAGTGCAGTGGCGGGTTTGGCTGGTGCCGGCATCGCAATTGCTATTATCCTTGGTATCGTCGCTTTTATCTTCTATCGAAGAAGGTCCCAGCAAAAGCGTCAAGAAGCTTATGAAAACGTGGAGGAGGAGAACGAAAAGACCGGATTAAGTGATGCTGGAGCTGCTTCTGGAGCCGCTACTCCTCCAGTTGTGGTGGTTTCGGAGTTCAACGAGAAACCTGAACTAAGTCCAAGCCCTGTTACCTCTGAACGGGCACCGCGCGTGTCTTTGCGTCCTGTCACTCAATTCATGCCAAATCTCAGTAGTGGGGATCAGAATGCCGGTGTTGCAACTGGCGGTGCTGCTTCGGGAGCTACTCTGGGTGTTATCGGGGCTCCAGGAACTTCCACCCAACAGCAACAACAGCAGCAACAGCAACAGCAAACTACGCAATTGGCCCGCACGTTGTCTCGAAAAGAGCCGCCTCCTGCGCTGGTATTAATTGGATCAAACGATGCTCCCCAAGGCCAGGAAACCCCTGGTTCTGGTCCATTGCCTCCTCCCGGACCAATTGTTTCCTCACCAACACCGTCAGCCTTTACAGATTCTTCAGTTGCGGTGTCTCCCTTTGTTGGAGCATCAATATCTGCAGATGCTGCAAGTACTCCCCCTGTCCACAGAGTTCAAATGGACTTTACTCCATCAATGGGCGACGAACTTGAGCTCCGTGCAGGGCAGCTAGTCAGGGTCCTTCACGAGTATGACGATGGATGGGCGCTATGTATCCGACTTGATCGCAGCCAACAGGGTGTTTGCCCCCGAACTTGCCTTTCCCAACGACCAGTCAAACCTCGACCTCCACAGAGCGCTCTAGGTAACCGCGGGTCTCCTCCTCGTCCTGGCGTCTCTGGTGTGCGTTCCCAGAGCCCCCATGTGTTTCCTTCACCTGGTGGTCGCCCCAATGGAGATGCCTCGCGCTCCGGCTCTCCTGCGCCTCGCTTCCCGATGGGACCTGGATCTCACGCCGGCGGAAGACAGTCTCCCCGGCCCCAGAGTCCAGTCTCACGCCCTCAAAGTCCGGTTGTGCGCTCACAAAGCCCTGTTATGCGGCCCTACAGTCCAGCGGGCCGTCCTCAGAGTCCAGGCGCCGGTTATGTCAAAGCCCAGTACCGCCCTGTTACCCCATCTGAAAGTCGCCCACAGTCCCAAGTTGCCTCAGGAAATCCTACCACACCTACCATTACTGTGTCGCCTTCACTTGAGAATGGTAGGCCTGCATCTCCTAGCCACCAAGCGCTACCAAGACCGCAGAGCCCAACTGTCGCCCCTCGACCCGCAGTCGCCCCAATTAGACCCTCCCCCTTGTCAAACCAGACGAGCTCGAGTGACGATGAAGACAAGAAAGCAGAGCAGCAACAACCTCAATTATCATCGTCACCACCGGTGTTTCATGCCATGTGAGGAATTAGTGGGAAGAGATGTTGATGAACGTGCAATGTTCTACGATGCGGGATGGGGGTAAAAACGCGTATTTTACTCTTACGGAAAGTTTATGATCTTGGATGGTGGACGGCGTGCGGGGTCATGATATGTCACAACTCATAAGGAGTATACAGGGGATTACATTCGTTCCACGCTGCCTTGCTTGGTTTGTCTTTCGTTAATGTCTGCGTTTTTACAGTGTGGAGGTAGTTTAGAGCGTTGTATGTGTGTCGTAGGTGGTGTTATGTCGATTTTCTCGTGATACCTTTTTTGCACTTTTATTTGTTTTACCTGTTTTACCTGCCTACTTTTCTCTTCTATTTATCTCGTACCCAAACCCTAGTCACCACAGAGATATGGACGAGACAATTTCTTCAGCCTGGTCTGCACTTTTCTTTGTCTTTTCGATTCGATTTGATAGTTTTTCAGTGACCCCTTACCATGCCTGTGGGTGGTGAAAGAGGGGCCTAATGTTTGTTAATATTCGGTTTGCCATCTCAAACTGTCGGATCTTGTCGGCTGGTTTTTTTCTTTACTTTTTTGTATTTGCGAAGGAGGTTTGGTTTGCTGGTTTTTGTTAAGGCTGGTGAAGTGTATATGGAGAAGAACGGTGAGTGGGGACTGGCGGGGAATGGAATCGCGTTGGCCTTTTGTTTTTGAATTGTGAGAAGTAAAATGCTGGTCGTGAATTCGATCCTGTTCCAGTAGGTGTTTTCCACTAGAAAATCACAAGCACAAAGATGGTACAAAACCTCAACCTGGTTAATATGACGCTGCCCGTGCCATACACATGCATATGAATGCATATGTTTTCGTACTTAAAAGTATGTTACGTGCGAATTACATTTGCGACTTGGATTGTGATTATCTATCAATTATCACTCGCTTCGGGTAATTTGTAGTTTGCAGTAGTCTGGGTCGCGGTCCGTGACTGGCGTATGTACGCATATGCACACATATGCGTTTTATTTTAGATAGGACACACTAAGAGGGAGTTGGTTCCCGGTACTTAGTTAGACTCGTATCCTACAATTCAATTCACTTGAAACTTAGGAAATGTGTTATGTTTGTTCAAGCCTTCTTTTGACAGCTGGAGAAATAAAAGCCATCTTTATAGTATATTTCAACAGAAAACACTCTAGAGTACGGTATACTTAAATCTACTTTCTCCAATATAAAAAAAGTCCTAAAATCTTGATCAAAGACGCAAACAAAAGCCTCCCACCAACGCCATCCTAAAAAGCCCAACTCATATCCGGTTCCTCCCACACGGCAGCAGGCGGCTTCACAAGCCCCTCCTTCCACTTCTGAGGATCCTTCTCATTTTGCTCGGTGGTGATCTGCGACAGTGGCGGCGGCGCATCTAACACCATGAGACTATTCCGCCTTGCTCTCATGCCCATCCTGACTATTTCCTTCTCCTTCTCTACCCTCAAAAACTCCCAATTCTTGACCAAATCCAGCGCCAACAGATCGCAACCCATCCTATCGTACACCCTCGCGGTCCCCATCACAAAGTCCCACTCCATTGCGGGCGTAATCTCCTGTGCTCCCTTGAAGGTGGTAGTGGTTCTCTCACGAATGTGTTTGTAGAAGATGATAAGCGCTGGGTCGTTGAGCAGGAACAGACGGCTACTCGGGTCCCTGCACCCGCCGATGCCGGGGACTAGGGAATCGAGAGGGGAGAGGAGCGCGCGAACCGCCATGTCTTTCCGCTTCAGCATCCAGAAAGTCCACGATGCGAGCCAGCGGTTTCCTTCTGCTATTGAGTGCGGGAGAATCTTGGTCTCGAGGAAGTTGCGGAGTACGGGACCGGAATCGGAGCCTTCGTAGACGCGCGCAATAGTGATGGCGAGCTGGGAATCGTGGAGAGAGGTGAAGATTACAGAGATTGCGTCTTGGAGGGAGTCGGCGAGAAGGAAGAAGGCGGCGGCGTATTCTATGCTCAACATGTTAGTACCCAGTAGCAGCCTAGCAATGGAGAAACGACGAACCGAAACGATGTTTTCCCATCAGTGCATACGCATTTTTTAAAGCGGCCGTTTTCCACCGTTGCTCATTAAAATTGTTAGTAAGAAACTTCATAGTGGACCCTTGTTCTTTATGCCAACTCGCCATTCTCCACAGCCCTACAAGAACATTTTTCTTTTTCAGGGCAAGGTAGTGGAGAGAGCAATCGATCGGATTCTTTTCATCGGTTTTTGTATAGTGGTTCCTCGCAATAGCTTCAAACTGCTGCTTGATTGTCTCTGAGTCCCGCAACCACATGAAGATACCCGATTCCCTAGCCTGATTCCACAGCATCCGCCCCTGAGAATTGCGGTTCACGAGATCAACCAAGATCTCCTGCGAGTCACTATGGAAAGCCCATGTAATCTCACGCCACGACATTTCAGGTACTGGTGTTTTACGGTGAAGGTTGTATTGGCGGAAGAAAAGGAGGTATTGAGCGCCGTGTTCGTCGATCGATCGACGGTGCTTCTTAACCTGTGCTACAGATTCCACAATCGCTGCGAGGTTGATTTGTTCCGGACCAGTCATGTGAGGAATGGAGATGGTGGTGAGCAGCTCACATAGCTTTGCAGCAAGAATCTCGTCAAATGTTGTTAGATCTATGTCTTCGTTCTGGAGAGAGTCATAAAAGGGTGAATATGCACTTGCTTTCCTCATTGGCACTGGAGGCTACTCGTCATGTCAGACTCACTCCTGCAAAACACTTGTAGGTCTTACCTGGTCCCTCGCGATATATGTATCAATAGGGAGATCCAAAAACGTGTCCAACCCAATCTCTTCATGATAATTCCTCAGTTCCTTATAGAGCTTAATCAATATCTCCTCGACCAACTCCGATTTGCCCGCCAATATGCACTGCTGCAAAAACTGGGGGTGATATGTTGGTAAGGGACCATTCAGTTCTGAGACAATATCAAAGATATCATCCAGTTTGGTATTGTGTGATGTCAAGTGCAGCGAATCCAACACCTTATCCACACCATTAATCTTCCGGGGGTACAAGAAGAGCTGGTTGCCAGAGCCAATAACCAGCCCACCATCCTGAAGCCATATCGAATCCCCAATCGGATGTGGCGTCATAGCCTCGATATTTATTTCTCTGAATAGCGCCCACGCTGGACCGGCGTTGAGGTAATCGTATCGCAGCTGACACATCAGCACTACCCTATGTTGAAATCCAATCGCGAGTATAGATTGGCTCTGCGGCGTCGACGTCCAGTCCAGATCCCGGATAAGATCACCTGGGTTATTCGAAGAAACTTGCCGATACTCTAGTTGTGCCGCTTTCGAATCCCAAATCGTTATCTCGGTCCGTGCTTCATCGACCAGCGCGATCTTTCGAATAGAATTGCCCTTTGCCAAAGATGGATTCAGAATACCAGTTTCTACGGTCGAGGTGGCTAGCCACTTTAGCGTCGAGTCCTCTTTGTAAACTTTCACAGTCCAAGATCGAAGCAGTCCTGATTTTGAAATCGTCGTGGCCACCTCACGAGAAAACATATCTAGATTTTCAGACAACACTGCATTCCAGCCAACTGGATCAACGGGGATGATGGCAAGTAGACCATTGCGGGGACCCAGGTCAAATTTCGCCAACTCTCGTAGGTAAGGAGCATTTCCGTTTGTGGTGCCGTTGTGTTGACTTTGGGACTTGATGGGCAATGTAACCTCCCAAGCTATCCCCGTCATTTCCTCGTCGACTGCAACGATACGATACACCGGCGGGCTGTCAACAACCTCTGGTAGTAGAAGTAGACACAACATCTTTCCATTACAAATGAAACTGCACCGTGCCATTTCCGAAGATACACCACGAGCAGTGTCCCAAAGAATAACATGGTCGGTGTGCAAAGTCATTACACAGTTCCCTATGCTGTGTGAGCAAACGCCTCATATCCTAGCATGTCGCTACATACCTCCATCGAGTATTACTGCTCTCTCAACTTTGTTTGGTGGCTGCAGCATACTCTTCCTGTGTAGTGTATTCGTACCCCTCATCGCCGTCTTAGTCCATAAAATGTGTTTATTTGTTTCCGTGGAACTCAACATGCTCCTCCCATCTGCAGTCCTCACTAAAGCTTGAATTGCATTATTATGTCCTGTCCAAATACCCTTCAAACCAAACCTGACCCCATCCGGTGTCGGATCTAGGAATGTATCAAGCCTCGTCTCCATCCAACATATCCTACCATCGAAAGAGTGCATCAACACAATCAAGCCCTCGCCACCTGCAAAGGCTGCAAACTTCACCTCACTCCTCCCGCAATGCACCCCTGATTTCTCGGCGTGGACGATGCTGAACATATCTGTTGTCTTCTGGCTCTTGCATCCAACGTTCTCCAGTCCCCAAGCGCTCATCCTGCCGCGGGAATCAAATACCACCACCACCTCTGGGGACCGATTAGCCACCTCCACGAGCCGTTGTAGCGCTTCTCTCTCTTTATCACTTTCACCTGCGGTGGCTACCGCCTGCTCTGTTGCCCGACGAAACACCCTACTATCTACAACTAGAGCATGGTGCAGATCATCTTTTGGCTTGTCTAAATAGTGTGGTATAGACTCGCGTAGATCTACTACCGTCCATAGCTGTAGTAGATGTGCGTCATGCGGATGAATAGGCGCCCACACTCTCAACAATTGATCCTTCGTGATGGTGTAGAGCACATTATCGGCCGTCTCTTCTGGGTGCACGGGTTGCCGCCATTGCATCCAAATAACCGCACGCGGGTGAGGTAGGTAGGAGTAGTCAGCTTGGTTGTCGTCACCTCCAATAGAGATCTTCCACCATATCTTGACAAGCCGGTCGTGTTCCGCAACTGAAGCAGCAAGAGAAGCGTCGGAGCTGATGAGGGCGAGTTTTGTAGGATTCGCTAGGCGCCGACGCCAAAGGAGACGTACGTCGGCTGTGTCATTTGCGAGAGCCGTTGACCAGAGCGTTAGGGAATTACTCCCGACTAGTAGTTCTTCTGAGGCACCCCAAGAGAGTGTCGTCACCGCGCCATCTGAAGAGTCGAGGGCGATCTGCGTTTGTAATGACCACTGCGTGAATGTGATATTAACTCGGCCGTACTACCGTAAGCTATTGTGCTTACCTTCAAGTACCCCTCCGCCTTTCCATTCGGTCTAAAGACGTAGACCTTTCCCACTGCGCAAACCGCGATCTTGCCAGTATTTTCATCAAATGCAATAGCTTCCAGTCTGTGCTCAAGATAGATGGTTTGAATGAGCTTATCGACGCCTCCAAGGATGATGATCGAGGTGCCTGAGATATACGCGACTACGCGTTTGCGCTGCCATTCGCCGGTACAGAGAGTCTGCGGCGTTGACTGTGGCTTTCCAGGAAGGATCATCGAGAGCTAGTGGGCGTAGAAGGAAATGAGAATACTATCGCAGAGCTGTGTGTGGTATTCGCATATCCTTGTTGTATAAGGGTGGACGGATGGATGGATGGTGAACGCTGGAGGTGAGGTGAGCGAGCTACGGAGAACTACTTTAACTACAGCTCGGAAGCGCGAAGTCGGTAGGGAGTGTAGCGTCGCCCGAATCCCACGTTTGCATAACATCATCCCGGCAATCACGAACATCTAAAACGTGACTGCAAAGTGTTATTTTAACTGCAATGCAGTGCAGTTCCCTTATCCCTTATCAACCCACCAATCCCCCACGAAACCAAACGGACTCCGCTCACAATTCTCCTCGATTGCGAGCACAGATACGCGTAAATAATAATAATAATATCTCTCGATACTTTCACATACATAAAAACACCCTAATCAAGAGACAAAAACGCACCAATGGTATCGTGCCCCCACAAACGCCCACCAATCAAGCAAGCAATCATATCAAACAAGCAAGCAAACGCCTCCTTGGTTTCACCAAAACACCAAAACGCTGACCCAAAAAGTCGCACAAAGCAACAGCAACATATGCAAACAGCAAAGAAACAAAGTGAAATAGAACTGAATATTTACATGCCTCCAACAGTGCTTTGACTTCCGACCGTCAACCCTTTTTGAGACCCCACCAACGTCCCTTCATCTTCATCATCAGGCTCCACAACTCTTCCAAGCATACTCTTCCCAAACATACCATATCTCTTCAGCGGGCTTCCTGGGCTTCCCATGGGTGTAGTACCCATCAGACTGCGATTGCCCAGTATACCTCTCCGCCTGTGGCCGCCGGTGGTTTTCCATCCTGGAGTTTTGAGTCCTCTGGGCGGTGTTACGGCACCATCTCTCAAGGGTATGATGGTGGTATCAACCAACTGTCTTATATCGGTGGTATCTCGCAGTTGTTGACGCTGACAGGCCTTTTCTCGCCACAGCCGGAAGAGGGACTGCGCTCGCTTCGTCTCGTTCCGCGCCAGCCATTGTAAGCCGTCATCAGTACGTCGAGAGATACGCCAGAATTTCTTGTCCCATCGGTCCAAATATTTGCTGATTAGGGTAAGATTGTGCTCACGTAGTCTCTTGTCTGCGTCGTCATCGAGCGACCGCAGGTTTTGATGGCTTTCGATCCAAACTTCTAGCGCCGCTCCTAGTAGCCGGCGCCGCGCAAAGATTTCCGCCTCCACGTCATTGTCTGCTACTTTTGCGGTTCTGTGGATCCAGTTGAACAAGACCCTGCGTCCTACATCGTGTAAACTTGCCTCGGCGAACTCTTCCGCAGTCTGTTGCTTAATCCAAAGATTATCTGCCCTACCACGCCAATAGCTGAAAAAGAGCTGCGCAGTCCGCAGTTTTCTGTTGCGGGAGAAGGCCTGATACGCCTGCCGTAGTCGGTTCTTCTTCGATTCGTTGACAGCTGCATTCCATCGGGCTAATGCACGTTTCGCAGTGAAGTAGTAGAGAGCATGTGCTGCCTGATCCTCCTGGACCTTTATGACATCCAGGCGATTGCGCCAGCTGAATAGAGCCTTCCCAATGAGTGTGGCTTGATATTTATTGGACTGAAGATGGAGAAGCTTGGCGTTATATTGTGACTTTTCGTACCACCAGTAGAAGATACGCTTCGCCAAATTTCGACGATGCTTGAGTGCAACCTGTCGGTACGCTCGTCGTAGTTTACCACTTTTCTCTCTACATTTCTCCGCGAAAAGTTGAATGGCACTCCGTACAAGCTTACGATTATGTGTACGGGCGAGTAACTGCAGTCGTTCCTGACGTGTCCATTGTTGCAAAATGTTTCGGCGGAGCAACGTATCATGGTGTTCCGCCATGATATCATGCCGTAAAGTCAGACGCCATGTCCGGAATGTTTTCCGAATAAGGTTCTGTTTGTACATTTCAGCCGCAGCAATTTCGTTCTTTGTGCGGACCTTCCATGCAGTGAATCGTTCATACACGATGCGGTCATTTACAACATCTTGCATACCCTTGACAAGTGGCGCCAGAATTGCTTGACGCCTCCATTTGTCGAAGACTGTCTGCCGTCGGCGCCAATCCAAGTAATTCACCGCATCGTCTTGTTGCTCCAGACTGCCGTCTGTTCTGTAGACCCAATGCGAGAATATATTTTGTAACGTCTTGCGGCGAAGAAATTCCTCTGCCATCGTACGTAGTTCCATCACCTTATCCATCTTCTCACCCCACTGATATAACGCTGTATGGGCCAGTCGCTCCGCATATCTCTGTGGAACCGCAATATTTAAATGCTTGAAGTACCACTGCCAATAAACGCGATGTGCTAGGTTTCCGTGGTATACCTCGGCCGCTTGTTGCTCAATATCCTGTCGTTTGTTGAAAGTCGATATCCACCGATGAAGCGCGCACGAAAGCTGAAAATTCAAGACTTTTTTCCGATTCGTTTGCACAAACTCTTTCCAGGCGTTGAAGTATTTCCTGGCAAGTATCCGCTGGCGCACTTCGTGTGTCCGCTGAACGATAACCGCTGTTTGTCGTACCCAGGTATCCCATGTTTTGGCGAGTAGTACCAGATCATACCGCCGCCCGGCGCGACGTTCAAGAACTGCAAACCAGCGTTTTTCCTGCCACATGTCAAATGATTGTCCCAACAAAGCGGTGCGGTCAAACACGGTGGCCTGCTCCTCAAAGGACTTGCGACGTACCACCAGTTGAACCGTACGGTCCTTCCAATGGTGGAAGCATTTATGCAACACTGTATCTCGGTAAAAACGATCAGCGACATCCTCAAGCTCCGATCGAGTAGAGTCTTCGGAGAGTTGTTCGGTATCTGAGCTGGACATTGCGGCGCGACGTTCGCGAACTTCCAGTCGCTTCTTATGTGCCGCGGCATTGGCGGCTTTCAGAGCATCGTCTCTTGGATCTCTGAGAGTTCTAGCCCTTCTCGGGAGTCGCACCTCCACCTGTGTGACTTTCTGCGCGGTTCCTTGAGGATCCTTTCTAGGCTGCGATTCATCTTCAGCATGGTATCCCTCATCTTCCGTTGACAATGCTGACTGCCGAACTCTCTCTCGCCGCTCTTTCGCCTCTTCGAATCGCGACCTGTTGTACTCTGCGGTAATATCCTCCGGGACGCCAGTGAAGTCTGTATACTGGGTACCATCGACATCGACCCCAAGCTTCTACACAAACCACGGGGCTATCCGTCAGTCCCTCGCGACTATATGCAAAGCCGAAGTAAACTCACGTTGAGCATGTAAATAAACTTGTCTCTGAGATTATCTCCTGGCGCTCCCTGCAGCTGCAAAATGAACCGAAAATACAAGCTATCAAGCGCCGGATCAATCTTGCGCGCCGCGAGCACAGTATCATAGGCCCTCCAGATGGAGCGAAACGACTGGCTACTGGGAATGCTAGTAGCAAGCGCGATGATCTCGTGAAGGATTTCAAGTTCTACAGTCATCAGCGTTGGGCCTACTAATTATGAGCCGAGAGCGCGCACCCTCTCCGGAGTACTCGGGTAGCGAAGTGGGAGAATCATTGGTTTCATCATCCTGCGGTGGCATGGACGGTTATCACCCGGCATGGGAGGTACTCGTGGACAAAGAAGGTTCAGTGGGGGTGCTGAGAATATGTGCGATGAGACGGTGTAGTTGCGATTGAGAAGGGTTGCATTGCCCGGTGGCTGGAAATGAACGAGGCGTGGCTAATGGACGTGAGATCTTTGTTATGGTGGGGATGATGCAAACAGTTGCTACCGTACTTGAATAAAGTATGTATGGGGGATCCCTAGATTGGGGCCATACGCGCATACGTAAGTTACGTGATACTACCTAACCAGGTAATTAGTAGCCATTATATGCCGCATAATGCCTGACAAGTGTCTGGGCATGGTATCACTGCGAAACCACAGTAGGCTGGCTTGGCAGCGACTGGCTCACCCCACCATGGGTCAACCAAACGGTCTTTTGAATTTAAGTATCCGAGTGGAACTCGGATCATAAAGTAATCTATGTACGAAAAGTGCAGAATTGGGCGCTCTCTCACCTCACAGTCTCCGATTTGCGATACAACTAATATTGAGTGAGCGACGATGCAAAAAAGGGGGTTTTAACTGCTTCTGCATAACCGCGCACTCGTTTTTTGGTCGTATGGAAATCGGAGACCGCGAGGTGAATGTCACCATCATAACTATGCCTGTTGCAAAAGAACAATTCAATCCTCACGACACCTCCCATGATAAATCACTGTATTATTCTGCTGGTCGGGCCGCGATTCAGACTTGGAGTCTTGCAACCGAAGCTGGGTACAGGCATCTTGGCTTGAGTGTTGTGTAGCATCCATGAGTACACAGACAAGCTGGGACTTGTAGTAACCGAAGACCAGATCGCATGTGACCGGATAGACATATAACGGAAGGATGTAGGGATATATGTTATGGCGCCACAGGAACTGTGGGATGTTGTCCAAATTGTGGAGAACACCAATGACTGCGGCACAGACGCTACAGCAGCGTTTGAATAGAACCGAATATTCACTTATGTCCCTCAAAGGTTAAGGATTTCGATCATGTTGCGATCAAAGTCGTAAATTCCCCGCTCCTCCAGAGTAACCATTATCAATTTTCCTGGAGGTAGAACGCCAAGCTTGCCCGGTAACTGTTTCGCCAGGTCGAGTAAGCTCAAAAGCATGGCTTCTGCGTGACGGTGCCATTCACTCTACTCCAGCCTCCTGCGATGCAGTGTTCTCAAGCAGTCAGTCCGGTCAGATATGGGCTTCGATTGGGCCGGTTTATGCCAAGTGTGGCTTTAGAAATCGCGACAAGGTCCCAGTAGTGGAATAACTGGACGAGGTCAGAGCAGAGAGGGCAGAGACCGAAGAACTGGCATGACTCGGGAAACATAGTGTATATACCTACGTAATATATACGAGAGCTCGAGAGCTTGGGCAAGACCATCTCTAAGTCTCGAGCTCATGAGCTTAAAATGGGTGCGAGACGAGATATCCCGAGCTCTACTTAGATCTCGTCTCGTCTCATCTCGTGCCAAACACTATTGATAGCGAGGCGGAAGAGCGACGCTACGACACTGTATTCCTCATGCGCGGTTGTGTAGAGCTCGCGAAGGCCCGTCTTAGTCTTAAGGTTGCTGTGATCGTGACAGAAGGGAAGATCACGGAGAATGGGTGAGTAAGCGTCCATGTTGTACGCAGAAAAACATATCGGTATAAGAGCAAGGGCAACAAATACCTCCTTCTATAAGTGAGATGGTAGTGTGATGGTTCTTCTTCATAACTCTGAGCCTATTTAGCTTCTTCCATAAATATCCATGCGGCAGATAGGAGTACGAACGAGTTCTCGGAGGGAATCTTAGCGATAGTGCGTTCGGTATTCTCCCAGGGAGCGGAACTGTATGACAGTTGTCAACAGCTAACTCAACAAGGCTAAGGAGCAGAAGCTCACCCAACGCTCTGTCCATCACCGCTCTCGATAGTAATACAGGGCCTTATCTTTCCATGCATGGTGCTTATCAGTGTTAGATTTGTTGACAGGAGGATGGCAGATGTTGAGTACGTACATCATACCGGTCCCGCCGGAGAACCCCCGATATCGTTTGAGAGAGACGGCAGCTCGAGCAGCAAATCATCCAATAAGAACATAACCCTAATGTTGGACAGCGAATAGGCTGGGTTTTGTGCTGGTTGGTGGTACTGTGGTGAGGTTGAAAGTCTTAAGTGGCAAGTTGTAGGGAGTCAGAGCTTGTCTCGCTTGAGTGCTTACTTAAGTACCTTATACGACGTTACTTACTGCCGCTACTGCTCACAGGGACCTTAATTGCCGGCGGAGTAACTTCAAAGTCTGTAGTCTGTTCAACTTGTATTACATGGGGCGTTATGGCGGATGGCCGAATGCATAAAACTTAACCCGCTGCCAAACCGTAACTTTTCCACCTTGCGCTGCCTTCCATCTCCTCCTCATATACGGGTATAGCTGGCGCTCGGCTTCGCGGGGTCTATTGGTATTACTCTGCCCATAGATCTCTGCATGTGTCGCGGAAAGTTCCGGTGATAGTAGGTCACTAGCTTTGTCCTTTCTGTTAATATATTCAGATTGTAAGTACATTGTGTTATACTCATTACTATCTAGCCAGTTTGATGCAGTAGCCTTCTGGAAAGGAGCGTTTGATCTTCTACAGCCTGACCTGAGTACCTCAGGACAAAAAAAAAGGCATTAATTAATCTCTCTGCATTATTTTATGGTGCTCTACATAGTGTCAGAGGCACCAAGTATTTTATAGACAACCCAAACCCTCACCTGCTAGACATTGCCCATGGCTCCGCTGGATAACAACAGCTAGCGAGGGACGACGCCAATCAGGACGCTCGGGATAGTGCAACCCTCACCAACTCATCTCCGCTACCAGGGATAACTCACGATCTCCTCCTCTTTTTCCAGCGGTAGGCCCGCCTTGACCTGTTTCTCGTGCTCCTTATCCAGATACTCCAGCAACACCTTCTCATACTTGTCCCGCCCTTTATACCTGGCCACATCCATATCCCAACTTCTGACTGCACTTGTTAGCCTACCTGGCACAAACGGTTCCTTCGCAATCTCCACAATGGGGGCAAAGTATGTGCGAATAGTAAACACCTGTATAAATCATCAGCAACTCCTTCAACCCTTTAAACAGCTACCAGGAGGGAAAGCATACAACACCCCCACTCTTCGGCAACCTCCTTAAAGTCTGCCTTTCACTCCTAAAATATATGCTCTCAATCGGCTTATCCTTCTGCGCTGTGAACCATCCAAACTGTCCCTCCTTACTATCCTCACTCCCAATACTGCTGCTCCATGGCAACTCTCCATCAACCTGGATAAAGTAATTGTTCCGAATCATGGGAGCCTCAGGCTGTATCCGCGTGAAAAGGTTATTCATTCCCTTCTGCAGCTTCGATTTGAAGCCTGGCACGTCCCCAGAGAGGTGGATGTCGTCGAGGCTCATTCCAAGCTTATCCTGGAGCCTCCAGAAGCCTGTAAGAAGTGTTGCTCCAGCCTTGAGGTAATATTGGCCGTCGGCGCCCTCGATCATAATTGCGAGGTCATCCTGCACCCACCGTGCTGCCATGGTCATGGGATCCTCAATGAGTGGGCGCTGCACAATGTTGAAAGACTCGCCGGTGACAATATTCTCGATACCGACGGAGGTACGTTTAAACAATGATGGGTAACGGTTGGGTAGGTATTCGGCAAGTTCCTCGAGGAGTTCACACGCAGCTGGGAAAGCGTCAGGGTAGGTATGACAGCACTTGTCACCACGCTCCATAATGCGAGCCGCCTTCTGGGAGTGGAAGGAGAGGAATTCGTTGTCCAACTCGATCCATTCATCGAAAGCCATTTTGCGCAGTCCCATAGTAATAAAGTACCTCGGACCATAGCGGAAAGGACGGTATAAGAGGGGCTTAGTAGTCTCGATCGACCAGTCTGCATATGGTGCTGCTTTAGGGGTCTTGAAGGAGGAAGGCAGCCACACTGCGGCGTGTGTTAGCTACAGATAGCTGCCTCTGGGTTGATATTCAATACCTCCTGGTGTTCGTGCAGTATTCTTGAACTCTGTCGATTTCTCTTGCGTTGTTAATATATGTATTGCCGCACTGGATTTGCTGCTAAGATAACAATGTAGTGCAAATGTGATAAACGGGATAGCAGCAAAGAGGTAGGTCCACACAGGAAGTGCCATTGGCGAAAGCGATGGTGTTGACTGTAACATTAAGTGTTGTAGAGCAAGCAAGAGCAATTAATTCTGGGGAATCCCAGACACCGGGATTATTTGTATGAAGCATCGTCTTCGGAACTTTCAACGTCTTGAAAGTATGGTGTTATCGTGTTATCGATGTGCACTACCGACGGCAAGATGCAAGTAACCAGATGCAGTAAAAATATCCCGAAGCAATATAGATGCCTACTTCAGTACGTCCGACTACCGCCCGCTTAAGTTCAATAGTAAATATACAAATAAGAATTCAAAAAGTGCCCGGTGCCTTCTTTATCCCTGCATCATGACTTGCGCCGAAGGAGACAATATCTACCCCAGCTGCGAAAGCTTGGGATCCACTTCGGCGCCCATAACATACGACCCAAAGTTGGCGTCCTAGAAGTATCAAGAAAGTCTTCACAGCGAGCCTCTTCCCATTGATCCATGTCAACACGATAATCTTCTTCGGGTTGCGGGTCTTGATTGAAGTAGGATTCTATGAGATAATCACAGTTGTCCAGAGTAACCTACACCAGACGTCATTAGCCCTTCGGTCGATAAACAGTAATCGCAAGATCTCTACAAACATATTTCAAAGGATCACCAATATTTTCATCATTCATGCCTCGAGGAACCATCCATGTTCCGGGTCTTGTCCAATCCTTACTCTCTGGGAACTCCCCCGGGAGCAACCCGTCAAAGGCACTCTTCAAGAACTTTGCCCGTACACCATTCGGCAGGAAATATGACGACGGATATCGATACCATTCTTTAGCCAAACATAGGTTACCCGTGGCATTGGGGGGCAGCGCAGAGTACACCTTCATAGGAGCAGAGTAGGCGCTCACGACTGCCAGAACCCGAGAAAGAGAACCCAGAGCTGCAACTGCGAGCGGCAGTGCGAGAACGATCCAATTCAGGAGGTCCTGCGATTTGCCACTCGTCAATCGGTTTGACACACTCCCCCAGACTGTGAGGATAACGTGATATGCCATCGCAGCGTTAAGACAGAGAGCAGGATACGCGACATACATAAATCGTTCTTCTTTGTGTGGCTGAGCGGTAAATATCGCAAACCACAAGTAAAACGGGGCTGATATAGAGATCATCCGTGGCGTAAACCCTGGAGCAAATGCAGACCGGCAGATGAAATAATACAGAATCTTGGATACGTTAGCATACTTCGGCCAAGAAGACATGTTCGTTTCCCACCACACAAGGAGCACTGGCCAGTGCAAGGGGGAGTAACAAGTTGAAATTGAGCGTCAGGTTTGCCAAATAGAACCACCACGGTTCGGTCCCATAGATATTAGGTCCTTTGCCAGGTCCGCCGAAGACATTGTAAAGCACTATATTTAGAGGGACAATCTCAAGCTTCTGGTAGGCATAGTAATCTATTCCGACAATTCCGGCCTAAAGAAGGTAAGCTTCCTTCACGAGTGAGTTTTAGAGATCCTACCAACAACAGAAGTGATGCAATACCACCCTTTACTAGTCGATATACAGTTGGGAGGGCGCCCCAGGACACAGCGGCCATGAACAATTCCTCGGCGATATGGGGAATGCACATAGCCATACTGAAAGGCCATCCCAGCAATCCACCTAGTGCAAACCAGAATACGCCTTCAGCAGTCCGGAACCCTCTTCGGCGGCCAATGAATGCTGCCATCCCAAGCATTGTCGTGTACATAGCAAATGTTGATGGAAGGAACGCAGAAGCTGCGTGGAACATGCCAGCGCTCGCAATAGTGGTAATCAGGTACAGAATTCCGACTCTCCGATTGATGTTTAGGGAAACAGCAGCGTACAACTTCATTTCACAGAAGGCGCAAGAAGCGGCGAATAGACATCGCAGTCCGTAAAACTCATGAAGCTGTATGTCGAAGCGTCAGGAATTCATCATTATACCTATAAGCCTAACCCACACCGGATATCCGTACCTTGCTAAGATTCGGAACTTCAGAGAAAGCACGACTCAGCACCGCATGTAACCCTACGTAGGCCCAACTACGAATGGCATAAACTGGTGAATACTCCCAAGTCTGTAATCCATAGCCATGGGAAAGGTAGTGTGTAGGTTCCCAGTAGTTAAACACTGCAATGTCAGCACCACCGACCAGCACAGCAGCCTAAAACTACATCATCATCCTACCTTCATCGCAATCAGGAATCGTCGCAAACGCAGCGGAGAATAGTCGGATGATTAGGAGCACAGAAAACACGGTTGTGGCCGGTAGAATAGGACGAAACCTCCGAAATCTGAAAAATTATGTGAGCTTTGCGAACTAATTATTGTACAGCAAGCGGGCTAGGGTTTAAAGGCGTACACATCACCGTCAACATTCTTATTCGAAACAGAAATCTCCTCGGTAACAGAGGGGACAGGAGGAGTCTCACCCTTCGGTCTGGGTCGGTGTCTGGGTGCCATGATGAACGCTTGAATTAAGGCAGCAGTAGAGTGAGTACCTAATTCTAGTTGACAGAAGTCACATAGGAGAGTCGAAGAGTTGCAGTTATAAAGAACGAAAGAAATGATGTTTCGAGACTGATGACTCGCTCACACACAAATATGAATACTTTGCAGTAGCTGACGGGTGGGCCTGGACACGGAGATGAGGTCTTGTCTCAAGCATCTATCTACCCATCCTCGCAGAGTTGCCGAGTCTTCGAATCTGGAGCGTGTCATAGTGGCAACAAGGAACTACATAGGTACTTACACTTAGTCTACAAAGAAAAAGAGCAAATACGCAAATGTAATTAATGGCTTTGGGAATCGATTATTTGCGACAGCTGTAGAATTCACTCTGCCTCGCATCGAATCAATTTGCAGCCCTTTTTGCTGGGCTGAGCCGCAACGCATTCCTAGCGTCATATCCGCGATACACGACTTGACCTCCGATTCCATCTTCCGACACAAATTTCTTACTTACCCAAGCTCAGTTACCCCAGCTCAACCACCTTCTCCCTCCACACATCACATTATCTCAGAAGATGGATTTCGATTCCTCTGCTCCAGATCTGGAGCCTCTTGCAAAACGTGCCCGCCTCGATACTGGTAACGCCGCCACTCTATCGATACATTCCCCCGTTATTGGTGTTCTTGAGCAAGATGGCGATGATGCAGACTCCGATTTTTATGGAGACGAGCACTCCCACGAACCAGTGAAAATCACGAACGGTATTGAGTGTGCCGATTCGACCCAGAATGCCGATCAAACTATGTCGCCCAGCGGTAGCGGCATTCCTGGGCTACTGATGATGGATGACGAGGTTTCACGTCAGTTGGAAGTGGAGCATACTGCTTCAAAAGATATCATCAAGGAAGAGCCAAAAAGCTCAAAAGACGAAGCGCCGTCACAAACTGCGCCTGAACAGACAACATACCCGGAAGCTACGGAGATGAGCAATTTTGTGACTGGCGAAGACGTGGCTATGGAAATAACAGAAGACGTTAATGAATCAGCGCCTCAGAAGAATCAAGTAGCGGTGGAAAGTCCCACAAAACCAGAAGAGGCGAACGAGAAGGGGGCGGCAGATGGTGTGAAGACAGAATGTGGTGTGGAGACAGATGGTGTGAAGATGGAAGGAGCAGAAAGAGTTGAAGAGGTTGTGAAAGATGACGAAACTGATACCAACCAGGTGAAGGCCGACGAAGTAGACCCCTCGTGGATTGCATCAATGTTGTCGAGCAATGCAGATAAAACCCAAAAACCCCCTCCGGACCCAGAATTTCTTGCGTTGGCAAAAGCCCAGAAAGACGATGAGAATGCAGAATGGCGTTACGATACATCGGATGCAGAATCCAGTGATTCCGATTCGACCAGCGATTCCGACTCAGATTCTGACAACGAATCCGGCGACGAAGGGTACTCAGGTATGAATCCTGAGGAAATCGCCAAGGTACTCATGCAAGAAGAATATAATGATGATGGCCCACAAGGAGCACCAGGACCTTTGCGGACGAAGAATGAGGTGCCAGAAGATGAAAAGGTGGAAAGACCAAACATCGTTGTGACGCCGGAAATGAAGACTGAAGAGCTTGGAAAGGTGGAGTCTACAGTCGACAACATGGTTCTCGTCAAAGCCTCTGTGTCTGGTGATTACCAGGTGCTCAGTGAAGGCTCTCTTCTTGTTCTTGACGACAGGAGTGTCATTGGTGTTGTCGCTGACACTCTGGGTCGTGTTGAAGAGCCATTATACACCATCCGTTTTAACAGTGCCGAGGAGATAACAGATCTCAAAGTGGAAGAAGGAAAGAAGATCTTCTATGTTCCTGAGCATTCAACATATGTTTTCACGAAACCCTTACTGGCCCAGAAAGGCTCCGATGCCTCGAATCTATATGACGAGGAGGCTGCCGAGTCGGAGCAGGAGTTTTCGGATGACGAGGCTGAAGCAGAATACAAGAAGAAAAAGAAGGAAGCTCGAAAGAACACTGCAGCGAACAAAAATCCGAAAGACCGCAAGCCCAAGCCCGCTCAATCTTGGGCACCTCCGGAACCTCCTGCCCCTGCTGGGCCCCCGACATTGAACTACGATGAGCCGTACGTCCCACTTCAACGCCCAGCAAATTTACACGAGATGGTCGCACAACCTCCTCCACCGCCACCAAGCTCCCTGCGGGGTGGCAGAGGTGGGCGCGGCGGCAAGGGAGATCGAGGAGATCGAGGAGGTTTTCGTGGTGGACGGGGGAATGACCGCGGGCGTGGTGGCAATCGCGGACGCGGAAATGAGGGTCGTGGGAGAGGCAACGATCGTGGTAGGGGTGACCGCGGGCGAGGCAATGGGCCGGGAGGCGATAGAGGACGCGGGGTTTACGATCGTGGAGGATACGATGGAGGAAGAGGTAGGGGACGGGATCACCCCAGAAACCGCAGTCCCCGTGCACAACGGGATCAATTCAAACAAAACCGAGATGACCCTTCCACTCCTACAACGCCGAGCTTCAACCAGCAGCATTCGAGCCAAAATCAGATCCAAGGCCAGAGTCACCAAAACAAGCAATATCAGTCATCTCAACCTCACCCTCCTCCGCTACCGTTGTCGCAGTTCCCTGGATTCTCTGGTCAGCAGCAGCAACAGCCAGCTCCAACCAGCCAGGGCGGATGGCAGCAATCTCCAGGATTCCCGCAGTTTCCACAGTTTCCCATGCCATTCCAGCAGCTACCATTCCCTGGCATACCATCAATCTCGCCGATGGCTCAGGCGCCTCTTCCGTCTGGAGCTCATCTCAATCCCAGTTTTTTTGGTGGTCAACAAAACCCTCCACCTCCGCAACAGCAGCAACAACCTCATACCCAAGTTCCGGCTTGGATGCAGGGCTATGGGGTACAGCAACAACAAAATTATCAGCCACCACAACCCAACAGTGATGAAGCGTTCAAGGCTTTGCAGAATACATTAGCGATGCTTAAGGGTCACCAAAATCAACAGCAGTAACTATTGAACTATCGGCACTAACGGTAAAAGCCGCTGTACGTGGCATGGTGGGACTTCCTTTGTACTATTATTACTGTCTTCTTTGTAATGTTCTTTTTGTTTCCTTTCTTAATGCCTGCGATCAGTTGTGGGTGCAATATGTCTCTTCTGTATTGCTCTTATTTTTTTTTGTCCTTGAGTTAGGCGGTCAGTTGGGAGACAGGAGTGGATTTGGATAAAAAAGGGAGGGGCTTCACTTATTCGCATCGCTTGGAGGGACCACCTTTTGTGTACGAAATGGGCTTTTTTGTTTGTTTTGTTGCCATAGAGATGAGATGAGATGAGATTGTGGTGCACTACCTACTACTGTAATCGTTGAGTAGGATGGTAGGCGTATCTAGAGCTTTTGAGGCGCCAAGTGGGATGGGGATACGAACTAAATTCGCGGGTAAGACGTCAGGTAAGTGCTTAGTAGGCAAATAGGTTCAGGTGTTTAGGTGTGCTCTGCGATCACTCACGACAATGTGGGGATGAATCGAATCGTGTGAAACGATGGCTTGAAGGCCGATTCCCTCGTTTTTTGGAACTGTGGTTCCAAGTACCCTTTCCTATACCCTCCACTAATTGCTTTGTGGAATATAAAAACCAGAGACAAACATCAGCTGTCTCCGGGGATTCTTGAGGATTGAGCTGAGTGATGGACAGTGATTCGAGGCACGCAATGTATCACTTATTTCTCCCTTAGCAAACTCGGGAAAGGTCTCCAGGCGTCCGATTATGAACTTTAGGCAAACTCCGTGACAGCATTTTTCTCACTGATTTTGATGGATAGTCTGTAATGCGAGGCTTTTGTTGACACATACATAAAAGGACCTGTGAAGGAGTATATGTCAATTATATAATAAATTGGGTTACTGGGTTAGCGAGAGTACCGAGTTACGCTATTGAACGGAGTAGTGGGCACTGCTTCTCAGGGGGGTTGATGTCTATGCTGTGTTGTGTTTTAATCCTACCTCGACACCTCTGGCTTCTTTAATAAACCTCTGCAACATCATAAAACCCCATCGTGGTGTATGGCGCGGACCTCGACGTTCGGTATAGTATCTCATCTCTCCCCTTCCGTCTTATATGACAGGAGGAGGGAGAGAATGAAGAGTCATGGTCTATTAGACTAGAGTAGATAAGCCAACCACAGTAACCTGATGGCGGGATTATTATCTTCTACGCAACAGCCGGAGAGGAGGAAGGTGGCTTACATCCTAACCCTGCCATATTGCCTCCTGACAATCGGGCGGGCGGATGTGTGGACGGAAAGGTTAGGATCGAAATCGTATGCCGGGAGCAAGTAGGAAGTATGATACTTAAAACTGTTCGCCGAATGCTGGCTTCTATTAGTCAGAACTCAATCATCCGATATCACATAGTTAACGAAGTTCACATTACTGCACACAAGATTTATAGAAGATGGAATCCATCCTCTTCATTCTCTCATTAATTCGTCGGCTTCTGGCTTAACAATATCGTACAAACTCTCATACAAGCCCCAAGCCCCAATTCCATTCCCACAAAACGCCTGAAAAAAGATAATGAACCCTTCTAAATACATAGACATACATTCTCATGAAGCCCATTCATCATAATGCAAACCCGCGACGCAAAAAGGGACCCAAACAGTATGACAGAGCCGAATAACGAATATGGCGTAAACTAAAAAAGCAAGTCATATGCTTAGTAGTACTATAAGCAAACAGACGAACTCAGGAAAACGCTGGCCAACCCAACCCAACAGACCTGTCACCAAGATATAATTATACAAGAAACGAAAAAAAGAAATACATTACAACTGGAACTTTCTACCGCCGAGAAAGACTAGGATAAGGGATATAAAAGGAAGAAACAGGTCGAAGTAATGTGAGACAGAAATGTACACCATCCTGGAGTGCCGGGATCCAGATATCGTAAGTGTGTGACGTCATATTGCGGTCGGTACCGCACTCTAAGTAGCGGCCGAATGTGGAGTGATCGCTCGATTCCGTGCAAGAAATAGTCGAAAGGTTTTCTTCTATTTGTCGATACCATGTTTAACCTGTTTAATGAAAATACCAGTTAGCGAATGACTTCATTAGGTTTTTGGAAATTGAGCCTCACCTTCTTGTGACGAGTGAGCGCATCTTGTCTGCTAAACGTCTTCTCGTCATTGCAAATCTCGCATCTGACCTTTTGGCGTGCGGTGTTGTGGATTGTGTCTTCATGACGAGTGAGATCGTAAGGCCTTGAGAAGATAGTGTTGCAAGGCTTGCCAGTAGTGGGGTTGATCCGAGCACATCGAGATGGACCCTGTAGCAGTGACTTAATCGGTGCATCACGGCCCATTGGTGTGTTGTGTCGGTGTGCCTCCCGCCTATGTTTCGACATCTTGCTAGCAGTGGAAAAGCGCTGTGTACATCCATGGACGGTACAGCTATAGGCACCATCGTTGGCCTTGGTATCTTCTGGTCTATGTAGATGAGTTGAAAGCTCATAGGTTTCGTCTGACGGCCGAGAAGGCTCCGAACTTCCCTGGCTAGAGTTTTCTTCACCCCACCCATAGGCTGGAACTGTCAAATGGTCACCAAATTGGTGTGTGTTGCTATTGTAGATCGACATGTTGTAGTCCGCCATGGAAACATCACTCTCTCTCCGACTTGTAGTCATACTGTCATAGCTGTGCTCAGTTTGATGCCCTTCGTCGTCCCCTTGAATGGATCCGTGATAACTGTCCCTGCCACTCTCGCTCTTGATATCGACACCGCTGTGCTGAGAATACGAGTCGTCATTCTGACTGCTGCTAAACAAGCTACCCTGGATACTGTCGCCCTCGGGTTCGTGGTACTCAATGTATGCGTCCTTAGGAGATATGGTTTTCGGGACCTCTTGCATTTCCTCGTATTCTTGCTTCATTTTCTCTCTCAAAGCTTCGGTCTCACGCTCAATCTCATTCTCGCGGCGAGAACGAGCCGAAGTGTAAGCTCCAAAGTTCACAAACGCAGCAGTCCGTGTTGGCGGCGGAATTATCTCCTGTTGAGTGCGAGCAGGATGGAAAGGGGAATTAGCTCTGAATGGCGAGTGATCGCGCATCATCGTCGCCGGCTTGACTGGTGTCGAGCGAGCTATCGCATGTTGGCTTTGCGCCTGTTGAAACAGCGTTGGAAGTTGTGAGTTTGGCTCTGCTAGATGTTCGGGTTGCGAGTGTGTTGTGCCCGGAGCAATTCCAGGGTTGAACAACTCGTCTTGTACCGCATCTGAGACAGTTCGAGCAAGCTTGGGTATACTTTGGCTGTGATCTGATTGGGTCTGTAAGCAACTATTCATGCAATTCACGATGTAGGTGGTCTCACGAATTGCCGGTGCCTGAGCATAATTTCCGTCTCGGTGTATAGGAGAATGTATAGGAGTGGCTGGCATGTCGACCTCTGAGATAGACGGCCTTGAAGTAGTACCTCGAGATGGTGAAAGTGCAGGAAGCTCATCATCATCCATATGATGCGCGAAAGTATCGTTTCTATTGTTGAAGGTAGGCGTAGAGTTATGATGATAATATTGTTGCTGTTGTTGACGTTGAAGCTTCGCATGCTCCATCGATTGTGACGAGTAACGAGACCACGGCAATGGGTGGAACTCACCAAACGACCCGTTGAATTGAGTAGCCGTGGTGGGCGATGGGTTTGAAGTATTTGGTGCGTAGCGAGGATGCGGTGCCAATTGCTTTGGTTGATGTTCCTGTAATGCGTATCCGTCGTCGAACAATGGAAAGTCTGTGGGAGAATGATTGTCGGAAATAATTGTTACTCTTGCAGGTGAAGGTGCAGGTGTAGAGTGGTTGGAGAGAGTAGAGGCAATTGTGACAGGTGACGCCGGCTCAGATGCGCGATGTAGATTTATAACAGGATGTGCGCGATGAATCGTCTGAGTCATAGTGGCAGTATGGTAGACTAGAGGAGGGCAGTCGTATGTCGAAGGTATATCGGTCAAGTCCAAGTCTTCGTGAACCTTTAGACGTTTCACAAGTGGAAAGACCTGAGCTGGAACGGGATGGAAGATGGAGGATGAGGAGGAGGAGTGTGTATTGCTGTTGTTGCTGCTGTGATCGTGGTCGTGATAGTGATAGTATGTTGGAGGATGCTCCGCGGATGTGGAGGGTAGTGTGGAGGAAGGATAGAATCGGTGATGTTGATGATGAGATGAAGACAGCATGGCCGACGAAGCGAGATGTAAGTAGTCTGTCGAAACTTGCCCTAGCGGATAACGGATGACGTGGGTTGCGATGAGTCTAGAGATATAGCGCCAGGTCACAAGTTAGTGAGAGGACTCGGACATAGAAAATCGCCTGCCACAACCACGGAACCCAACCGCGGGGCACAGGCACAAGCCAGAGCGCAAGGGAACGAACCTACGAGAAGCTGCTAGCGATATCCGTTATCTGTGTGGTCGTGATTGTTGTGGCTGTGGGGGTGGTTTCGAGCTACGAGGGTGATGAAGCTGAAGACACGCTCGTGATAGTTTCAAAAGCCGATAACGAGTGAGGCGACTTTTGAGGTAGTTGGGGGTTGAGCTGAATCTCCTGTAATTGCCTGTTCGGGAGAAGATGTAGTTGCAGTGGGTGAGGTGGAATCGAATTTGCCATCTCGCGGGGAGCACAGGCGTATATATTTGCTTGCGGTTGGAAAACTGAAAATTTGAAAATTTGCTGCGTCATTGCGGAAGTGAGCAGTGGTTTGGTGTGAGGCTGTCCGCCAAAAACTTGCATCTGCGTGCACCACCACACCACAACCACTCCACTCCATCCAACCCCTGCCTGCTGCAATGCCTGTGCCCTTTCTCTGCTGGACCAGGGTCGCCGAGCAGGCCATGTTCCAGAAAGCCTTTAGTTCGATAGTCCCCGATCTACCCACGCTGCTTGGGTGCTCGCTACGCGGCCGTGCCCCGATCTGGTCTCATGCCTCAAGCATGCAACGTTGCAAATTTAGCAGCCAACCAGCGCGAGGCCAACACCTCCACATTGTGGCTGAGACGTCCCGCTCCAGATTGCCGAGGAGAAACTCGCAATGCTCGCAGTGAATCCAGAGCCCCAGAGCCCCGCGTGGTTCGCTGGTCCCCTCGCTTGTGCTGCAACAGCACACGCATTGTTCTTGCACAGTTGCGTCGAAACACTGCGCGTGCCATCCGTCCGTCGCTCGTCCAATCCGACCGACCGCCTCCGACCTCCAGCCCCGTTATTCCATCTCATGCCGGCTGTCTTCGGCTTGGACTCCACCATGATTATGCCATCCGACCCACCGCAAGAAGAATGCAGCATGCCAGTCAGCACGCTCGCCGGCACACCTCGGGATTCCGGATGGCGTCCATATCGCTCGCAGCGAAATATTTGTAAAATTCTCATAACAGATGCACTCCTGTTGACATGCATGCGACGCGCAGAATCTAGAGCCACGTTCATGCAGCTCCCCGGCACGCTCCGACACCGAGCCCCGAAAAACGGCTCTGTCCCATGCTCCAAGTGCTTCCGCGGAAAGCTTCTAGTTCCCTGAAGAGCCTTCTAGAGCGTTGCCGTATCTGTGTTGTGTTATCCAAAGAGCGGATAAGTCCGCATGCAAGTTCTATCGATAAGGGTCTATGATTGGAACCTTCCGCTGAAAATCTTTTCCCTGCCATCATGCCGCCGATCAATGTGGGATGCTGCGATTTGCCCCATTGGGCACAATTATGCGTAGCACTGCCCGGATTTGACGCATTTAATGACGATATAAGTCCTCAAATGGATAATTATGTCACTTTTGCGCGGCTGTGCTACATGAAGAACTTCACGAGCTCGACAGACTTCTGCCCTACCGAGTACCGAAGAATATGTGGTCTACAGATCGCATCGGCGGAAAGCGATCTCCTACTCTACTCTACGCTGCGTTTACTTTTCACCGGAGATCTGCTCTGCTTGCTAAGCATGGACTAAACACAAACACAAAATGTCGCGCACAAGACCGAAACGTGTGTTACCCTCAAGTGCTGCTGTGCTATCAAAGCTCTGTGAAACGTCAGTGCTCAGACCTCAACGTGGCATCCCGGAAAAAGCAATATGGCAGTGAGTTTTTCCGCGGGTTCCACCCCCCCACCAATCAAGAATACAAGATTTACTTTAATCCAACACAAGCTAATTTGATAGACACTGAAACAGCAGCGCCATCACAAGCGACTTGTAGTGTTGCGATGAGCGTCTAGCCTCGGATGTGCCGATACAACTCCTATTCCATTGACCCGCAAGCACACGCAGCCATCAAACAAACATGTAGATGCATGATAAATTGAAGCGAATTATATGTCAGTATGCAAAAAGTCTAGACAGTAACCAATTGAATTAGTCCTAATCTGTTGCACTTCCTTTTCCAGGGTGATAATCAGTCAACTGGGGCAATCCAATCGGCTGAGGACCCGCAGTTCAGCTCGAGCGTTGTGATGGATACAGTCCAGCCGCAGCCGAGATCTCAGTGCCACGAGGTTGGCAGATCTGTTCCCCTGTATTGGGTGGTTCAGCTACCCAGGGCAGCGGAACATGCGGGGTTGACTAAGGGCTTTATTTACTGAATACTCATAGCCTCTTTGGGTGGTCATCCTGTTTATGTGTTCTCAACTGCGGAATGTTTTGCGGATAGAATGGCCTACAACGGATAGACAGGCTCAAAGAACACGCGTCTTTCGCCCTCCTTTATGTATATTCACTGATTTTCGCCACAGTGTGAGTAGACGTCAAAACAAACTTTGAACCTACGGCTGTGTTACCAACTCTACTGAAGATGGTGTATCCCAGAAAATCGCAGTTTTCGAGCGACTTATCCATCTCCGCGCATCTAATCTCAAGTTGAACACTTCTCCACCAACAGAGGCTATCTATGAGGTCTCATCCATAACACCCTTGATTCAAGTAAGTACAAGCAGTTATCCCAACATACTACCAGTCCTAAATATATATCAGTAATACGAACAAGAACATATACTCTACCAGTGGATTATGATGCACCTTATCTAGATATGAATAGCCCCGGAAAGATATACCTCATTAGGAGACTCAACCTTTACTCTTCCATTTAATTCATTACGAATGATTCCAAATCCCAGCGTGTCCGACAGTTTGTGTGATTATAGGGTGACCTGGAGTTGACCTTTGCGTGATAGAATAGAGAATAGGTTATAGATTTCACCTGCCTGCTCTACTACATCTGACTCACGATGGAACGGAGGGCTGCGGAGAGGTCACTTTTCTGCAGTATTAAAGCAACTGTCTAGCTCACCTGACATTTCAATCCTCGGTTCAACACGTAACGATGTCGGCTCCGAATCGGCGACCCATACTTCTCTGGTCGGAGAATATGTTCGGTGTGCATCGTTGGCAGTCTTGCTCATTCACCTTTGGCTGAATAAGGGTTGATTACGTACAGAAACGAGGCTTCTCGAAGGTTGTGGGGCTGTGTTTCCGGCGTTTGAAGTCCGGCGTTGGACACCTCGGATTTTCGGCGTTTAATCGGGTTCCTTCGATTTTTTGGTGGTGCTGCAGGAGTTGGTCATCGAATTCTAGTATCGACTCTTTTTTTTACAAGAAAGCATCCGGGTGCCTGCATTGGGCCGGCAAAACCTGTTTTAAGGCAAGCGCATCATATCAACTGGTAACTTCGCTTGTGCAGGTACTGCTACGTCATATGAACTAAAATAGGTTCAGGCGCATAACCAACCAGGGTTCGGATGACGCCCTGCATAACAACGGAGTACTCGATACTGGGGCTTGGAGTAACAACGCAGGGTTCACCGAAACACATCCAGTCGGCATTGCTACTCCAAACGCCTGTACTGAGTACATATGGTACTTAACACTTTATTTATCGTCACCACTTTCGCCTTGTAAAGGTACATCCCATCCGTGTGACGTTGAAGGCTTGAAGCTGATCCATCTCGAGAAACTCAATTTGGTCCCTGATATATAACCTTGTTTGTGTCACAGAAAGTTTGGCGGGACGACGTGGTTGAGTAACCTCAACGTCAGAAACCGTTTAAGACGTCGTCCGTGGATCAATGACGCTTGAGTTTCTAATATCAAGGGGGATCATCTACCGAAACCTCGATAAGGCGGAAATCTCCACCAACTACCGTACTCTAAACTGCAGATCTGAGGATTAATCTTGAAACACGATTTGTACTGTACTGGATGGTTTTGCGATTTGGAGCTTTGCCCCAAATCTGTACGAAGAAATGATCGACACCACACTAAAGTTTGAGGGCAGCCTCGAATTTTAAACTCTCTACTTTGCGTACTCTACCCTATTCTCTGAGCTTCTTCATGCTGGATTTCTCAGCCCCCACAGCAGGTGGCAATTCAATGGTTCATTGGCTATCACTCGCTATAATGACTGGCATCCCGGAACTTTGTTATTGGGCCCTCCTTTGGCAGCACATATCAACCCCCTTCCGGGGTGTGGCTTGGATACCCGGATTACGCGGTAGTACGATACATTTGCTGCCCTACGTAGCAGTTGTGGGAACGATACTCTGGCTCTATACTCTTTGGAGGAATATATTCGTTGATCCCCTATAAGTTTTGATGCGGAATATCGCTTCAAACCTGTATCCTATGGGGCTTGCGTGTTTATGGGCTGTGGGGCTGGTGTGTTGTCTGTCGTCTTGGATCCATCCTGGAACCCTCCGGGTGTGTCTAAGTACTTTTTGACGCAGCACAGCCCTGCTCGTGAGTCCTCGGGTGTTTCTACAGTTATGATACGGGATATCGCACCGGATCTGTCTCCGATGGAGCTTGCGTGTTCTTGGATATGGTGCTGGTGTGTGTGCCCGGATTCACCCTGGAACCCTCCGGACGTGTTTCCTCTTTGACGCAACATAGCCCTGCTAGATATTACGAGTCCCCCGATGTTCCTATAGGTGGTGCGGAATATTTCTTCAGACTTCTCCCCCCGCGGGGCTTGCGTATTCTTGGGTGTGGGGCTTGTGTGTGGGTGCTGTCGTCTTGGGTCCTTCCTGAAAAACCCCCGGATGTGTTTAATTCTTTTGTGCAGCATAGCCCTGCAAGATATTATGACTCTCTGTTAACCCAGAACACTGGGTGATGTGTTCGAATTATCGGCAAAATTCTTTACCTACCACCTATCTGAAGCTGTATTTTGCTCTCGTGCTTAGAGTTTTCTTCGGTGGCTAGCTGTCTGCTGACTGAGCTTGTGAAGGAGGCAGATGCTGGTTTGTGAGCGCAGCCGTATTTTTTATATACTATAATTTTGCAATTTTTATCCTAAATACCACACGTTCACAATGTCATGGTAGTGAATGCAAATATACGCATCAGTTTTAGTAGCCACTCTTGCGAATTTAAATTTGTTAATGTTGTCAAAATGCTGGCATTGAATATACTCAACTTGCTGCGCTGGAGCATGTCCGCCTTAACATTCTGAGCCGTCTTGCAGAAGCAGCAACTAAGCCAGGAGTAACAACGGTAATAATGAAGGTATAGCAGTGGCAAAGAAACGATGAGGGAATTCATAGCCACAATGGAGATAGTGGGAGGCGAAACCTCATTCAAACTCAGAAACGACTTCGTTTCCCCCACACGTTCGGTTATGAGAAATCGGTTACAATATTCTAATCTAGAAATTGGCTTTATCGATCAGTTGAAGTAGCCAATGAATAAGCCCTGATTTGCCACAGGTCGTTGGGTGAAGTTCGGGTTGGCCAATCAGCGATGTTCTTACTCCCCTACCTCGAGTATTGTAACTAATTTCCTAAATTTGAGCATGTAAGGGATAAAAGGTATTTAGGATAAAAATCGCGAAGTGTGGTAAATAAGAAATGCACCATCGAACGAGTGGTAGATAAGAACTTTTGCCGTCGAATTATTTGTTAGGGCTGCAGAAATGGAAAAACCCAGAAAGTGCTAGAACATCCGAGGTGACTTCGGTGGTTTGTTTCACGGAGGCAATGGGAGGTTGGGTATGAGTTGTGGCCGCAAGAATTTTTGTGGCAAGTAGTAACTCCGGATCCAGTCCGATAGAGTAAATTCATTATATCCACTCAAAAACTGAAACGTAGCCTGTTGAGGATGTTAAAAAATGGAAATACCCCAGCAGGTGCTAGTATATCCGACGTGACTTTGGGTGATTTACTTTATAGCTATGCAGAAATTTTTGTGACGAGTATGGTAGTGGCTCCAGTCCGCTAAATGCATTATATCTACTCATAGACTGAAACGTAGTCTGTTCGGCGTGATGGTCCGGGGGGAATCTGGAAGGGGAGGGTCTTGATCTGCGTCGCACTTAGAGTTCAATTCCTCATTGGGTTATCACTCGCGATTATCAGAAGCTCGAGCTCTCGCAGAGTGGGCCTCGGTCCGCTTGACCCCCCAAGGCCAGGAATCCAGGCTCGGGTGAGTCAAAGTATTCTAGTGAATCAATCGGCTCGGATTCAGAACCTCAGATTGTCTTGTGATATTACGGTTCTCGTGCAGGGCCACTCCTAAGCAAGACGGGCGCAAATCTCCTCATACACCTGGCTCATAAACGCCTCAAATATCGTTTCAGTAATGATTGTATGTCATATCTCAGCTTTAAAGTTTTTTGTAGTGATCATTCCGTGAAGTATGTCCATTTCATTGACCAAATACATTGCTATCATCGCCTTTCAAGACATCCCCGCAAAATAGTGCAATGCAACCCGTTCTCTAGATATTACCCTCTGAGTACCTAGTACTCCACCAGTTTGGTCGCTCTCGTTCGAAAAGCTGCCCGCACAGCTGGTCCGTTCATGTTGGAGACCTCGAGAAGGCTGTTCATTGACGGTTTATGCAGCTTATCTGTGTGCCCAACTGCAGAAAGGCTCCCATTGTTTTGTAGGGCCGAGGCAATTCCACATGTGGTGTTGATCCTAGGGTTGGGGTTGAAATGTCAGTTAACGGATCCCGGATCATTTCCACTCGCGTATCATAATCTTAGGAATGGCGAGCCCTTCCACGGGCCCCCGGAAGTTGATATGCGAAAAACAAAACATTATATTTAACTCCAAATGTTAGATGGCCATACTTTCATAAGATATCATTCATAGCTTTCGTAGTGAGTAGGAGCCGCTACGAAACTTACCTGAAAACGTTCAGATCTGCGTTTAAATACGGCCTGTCTCAAAGGTTAAACAACAACAACCCCTATCTACTCTTCAATGGAAACCAAGTTCGATGCCAAAGTTTGATATGACAATCAGGCCCAAAGCCTGCTCGTGGGTCAGCTTTGGGATAGGAGTGGACGAGTAATAAAGAGTGATTCCCCACTTTTTGAAATTGGAGCCAGCTGACTTGAGCAAATAATAGATGGATGACGCCTTTCCCTTGCATGCCCGCATCGACAGTTTGGCAGGTTAAGCAGGCGCTTATTTCATCTCGAACCTGGTTTACAAGGCGGCGTCTAATCATGCGAAAGCCACCTTCTCCTTTCCTACCACACGACTGTGGCACTGGTCGTGTGGGGCCGATGATTTTATAGCCACAATGTCGTATCAGATACGTAACGTATGGTTTTGACATCGACAGCACAAGGCCGACGTCCCAAGTATCCGATACAGCCACTTCCTTCGACACAGCCACTTCAAATCACCAAGACAAGTTAAGGCGGTACGCGCCACAGACAGAAGGGAACTCCCAAGGTCGTGTCGACGTCCAGTCTCACTGGAAACTGTGGGGATCTGGGACAATGGGGGTGATGTGCCAGCCGCAACCATAGCTTGAGATTCTATCCTTGCTTCTTCAACAAATGTAATCGCTCCCGCGTCATCAAAGCATGTTCAATCCACCAATCCACCAACCACTTCGAGCTCGATTTGGTTCTAATTCTACATCGACCTGGCTATATAACTTTTCCAGTCGGTTCGAGCAACAGGGGAAAAAAATGGTACAGTACAGTACAAGAGTAGGTAGGTACGCAAAACACAACCCCTACCTCTCAAAGTGCGAAAAAAATAACAAGGGAAAACAATTGGGCGTTAGCTATACAGTCGATAATACACCTGACTCGCATACACGAACTATAAACAACTAAGCAGAAGAATTTTACACCGGTGGTAAAACGTGGTTGTAACAAAAACTAGCGGCACATTTACTAAGATATCAAGAAAGGACCCTCTCGGTCAAACAACGGGATCAGCCGCCTGGTCATAAATGGGGTATCATAAAACCAGCATATTTAAATGAAGAATGCGAATTAAAAGTCGTATACCAGTGCGACACAAAAATGGGAACCAATGACACCAGCCACCACCACCAAAACAATTCGGGAACGCCCAAAACAACGTTCCTTCGCTCTCATCTCAATACATCAAAACCATTACGTGTGTACAAAAAGGTAGTAGTAGCCAGCAGATTATCAGGTTGGGAGAAAGATGAAAGACAAATAAATCATGAGTCAAAAATTAGGACTAACATCAAACAGCCGAATATCTCGGAGATATTAAGCAAATCCGCTGCCGATTAAAGTAGTAAAATACTGTACGCTATCGTTAAGAGTAGCGCAAGCGTGGGGAGTGTGGTGGAGCTGGCTGATGATGTAAATGTCTCTTCGGGTTTGGGTACTCCTGGTGTGGACGAAATTGTGCCGTTTGTGGGAGCAGGCAAGTACCCCGTGGCCGAAGCTACGTAACTAATCTTTTCCAAGGTAGTACTGGGCTTATCCCCATACGAGTAGTAGGACGACGAGTTGTAGTGATTCTCTTCTGAGGAGGTGCTGTATGGTGTCGGAGTCGCAGAGCTGAAAGATGAAGACGTTGTGGTCTTTTGCGGTGTATACGATATGGAGGGGGCAACATACGACGAAGATGGCTCATTGGGAATCTCCTTCCCATCGTTGTTTGCAGATTCCTCGTCGCCGCCCTTGTACTGCTGAGGTTCGGGCTTGGGCTTGGGCTGAGGCTTGGGCTGAGGCTTGGGCTGAGGCTTGGGCTGAGGCTTGGGCTGAGGCTTGGGCTGAGGCTTGGGCTGAGGCTTAGGAGATGCAACCTTGATATCATCGGAACCTTTGCCATCCTTGGTGAAGACCACTATAGTTGCGGTAACACCTTTGGGGACTCCGACGACGCAGAAGTTGGCTCCTCCAGCACCTGCATCATTGTTCTGGGAACACTCGTTGACACCGTGCTTGCTGGGATCGATTTCGCATGGCAGACCAGAGCAGTCACCATCACACTAATCACTCTGGTTAATGTTACAGCAAATATTTCGCTGCAATAAAGTGTACGGACCTCAATCTTCACACCCCAGTCTGGAACCTCATCACGGAATGGCACATCGGGTTCGATGTAAATAGGGTTCCATCCCAACTTGACGAATGTTTCTCCAGAATCTGCAGCATTGGCTCCAGCAACATACGGGCTCCACTATAAATGGTATCAGCACACAATCCTCGTACAAGGGAAAACTTGCAACGGTGAACCTACATTACCAATGGGCTTTTCCTTAGTGCCCCAGACACAAGCCTCCTCGTGGCTGATTCCAGGGGGGTTGATGTAGTAGCTAAGACGCGGGTTAGCATGGGCCCGGATTATGAAACGAATTGTTGCAGTAAACATACTGTGCTGCAGTTCCCGCCCAGTAGCTAGTATCGGGGACAGCAAGAACTGCATCATCATCAACGTCCGTTGGAATCAACATAGCTTCGTTTCCTGGCAAGACGGTTTGGCAGAAGGAAACAGGCTTGGGGGCTTTGTTCTTGCACGTCACAGTCCCAACACCATCATAACAGTAAGGTCTGTTTGGGAAGGGCTTGTGAATCTCTCCGTTTTCGTCACAGTAAAGTCCACCATCCTACAACGCGCGATCAGCGACATCCACGAGTGATAACGCGTGAACAGTAATATCTACCATTGACTCAGGGTACTTGTAAGTTGTCGCTTTGGGATTCCACTGTGCCATGAGTTGACCACTATACAGGTGAGTTAATTTTACGCATGCTAATAGGACGCTGGATATCTACTTACGGAGGGCAAGCATAAGGGCAGTAGCTGTCTCTGTTATCCAAAAATTATCAGCGTGTGACTACAACAATAGAATTCATTACTGTCGTACGGTTTACACGGCTGATCGGGAGACATGGCCCATCCTGCATTTTCTGCATCTGGAGTCACTGCAACTAGTCCTTTATCCGCTGGAAATTTGCAAACACCCCGTTTAGCGAGTTTATTTTCTGCGTGTTTCTTATGGAGTTTATGGTGTGTATGTCTCCGAGCGAATGAGCCATGATCGATTGCAATGACTTGGCCGACTACCAACAACCAAACAGCAACAACGGTGATTGAGCGCATTGTGTTCAAAAGAGTGTGGTGGTGGTGATGGAAATGATGGAAGTTGTGTCGCGGGCGTAAAGAGTGGACTACAGAACGATAAATCGGTGCCTCTGAAACTGTATGTGTTGCAGGGAATACCAGTCCTATGTGTCAAGGAACGTGGGGAGCGCAAAGACTCGAGTAATGAATGACTGATGGTGATAGAGTGAGGGGAAGGAAAGAAAAAGAGAGGAAGGGATGGGAACCCTTCTCATGATATCCTTGGACATATCGAGGAAGCGCCACAAGAGCAACCAAAACTCCAGGCTGAACAACAATGAGACCGCCGACCTGCTTTCCCACAATATGTTTGCAGGGATTCCTATCACTTTCAGATGATTCTCGTGCCTTAATTGGTGCTTCTGGCGACCAGGTTGCCAGAAAGAGCGCCAATTTACTCGCATGGGAAATGAGGACAAGCTTTCTGCCACCGCCGCGGTGATGTTGGAGTCAGGGGTCAGTCGCCTGCATGTTGTTTTTCACTGGTCTGGCATACCTCTCCGACAAGCAATAACGGCATCTAATTGATCATGTAATATACCATGTCAATTCCATGAGGCATGTTCCGCAGTCCCTTGCACCGATTATTGGACAATCTGGAGGAGAGAAGATAGAATCTATTGTTCATAGTGGACGATCGTTTAAGGTCAATTCGCAGATCCAACGCAGGTACCACATGCACAGCGCCTAGCGACAAGAGAAATAGGGGCGTCACGGACTGGGCCTTCGGGCATTTGATCTCTTAACAACACCATCGGCCGACCTTCCTTGAGGGAGGTAAAAATCGGAAATCCTTTAGCCTCGATCCATATAAATTCCTATAAGAACAGGGATTGAGCTTTTCCGATTATTACCTCCTTGACCGAGCACCCATCGCAGCCTTAACTTCAAACGTCATAACCTAATCTGTGCGCTATTACCCCTTACCTACTCGCAGCTTCCCCACAGAGATTGTCGCTCATGATCGCCCTCTTTATCAACAATGGGCGATCGACAAGATATAGATTATTCTCCATGATAGACTATGCAACTGCTCCCGAGACATAAGCACACGGTGGACAGCGTAGTAACTGAGTCAATTGGCCATTACGCAATATTCGGTGGATACTAACACTTATATCGAGCTATTGTCTCGGGGTAGAGCAGCGGCACGGCTCTGGGACATTCAGTTATCTGTCCACAGTTTTCTTGCGCTCTGGGCACGTTTTCTGACTTCCCCCTCTACTAGTGCAAGCGCAAAACTGAAAAGCACTGCTGCAGCGGAATCACTCCGTTTCTACCCTAGGTACTCTAGACTCAATAGAGCACTCCAATTCGTGGAGCAGCTTAGTACTTAGTAACTATTAGGCATCAAATCACATACACTTACAGCCAAATTGCGGTTCCTGCCAAGTCGAAAGGAAGCTTCTGCGGATTGGTGATCTGGGGTAGAGTAGGTATGTAATTGTGCCCAAGAGCGTTGCCAATGCCATCCGCGGTCGAATGGTAGCCTTCAAGAAGGAGCTGGAGATTGCTTCACGAAACATCAAGAGCGACCACACGCGATGGTAGCTAGCAGTCGCTCGAATTGCCATCCTTACCTCATTTGCTAGGGAAATTTGAGCGAAAAGACGTTATATGATTGCTTAGGTGAAATACTCTGTGCTAACGCAGGTGAGATCTTGGAGGGCATCTCCCAAAGTAGTGGTTCACCCCCACCCTCCCAGAATGAATGATCCACATTGCTTATCACGTGCGTAAACCCACTCAGCTCCGCATTCTCTAACCTCGCCTCAATGGACAACCTCCGCCTCCCCGTTCCCCGTACCTCCACTAAATTACGGACTATAGGTGGTGGTAGCAGCAGCACTGCCGACACCGCAGAATCCAAAGACCGCATTGTCCAACAAACCGACCAAGATGCCTCACAATCGCGTCTCTCTGCCGTCGAAACCGGATACTTACATGACAACTTTGCAAAAGCGTTTTGTGCCCAGAAAGGCGCGAGGAAGTTTCCCCTAATTAACAGAGGTAGTCCATTTGTCCCGTCTCATCTGCGGTTTTCGAGCAGGCCCTGGTTGACAACCAGAAAGGCACATTCGTCCGCACAACCGCCCTCGACCGCATAGTCAACACCTTCCTCCTCTCCTCGCAGGGTCAGAGAAAACAAATTATCTCCTTCGGCGCTGGAAGCGATACGCGTTACTTTAGGCTGCGCCAGAGCTTTCCCGCCAACATCCTCTATAACCTCGTCTACCACGAAATTGATTTTCCAACTGTTACGGCACCCAAGATCGCCGCGGTACTACGGAATCAATTCTTCCCACGAGAGGCAATAACAGCTATTAATGAAGATGCGGGATCGCTAGAATCGGCGGAGTACTATATCCACCCCCTCGACCTGCGGTCTTTAAAGCCGGGGTGTGAGATGCCAAAAGGAGTGGAGCCAGGAATACCAACGCTCTTTTTGTCGGAGTGCTGTCTGATTTACCTTTCCCCTGAGGAGGCAGATGAGATACTTCGATGGGTTACGGCAGATTTTACGGGAGATGTGGGGATTGTGGTTTACGAGCCTATCGGTGGGGAAGACGCGTTTGGGCGGGTGATGATACAGAACCTGGCAGCTAGAGGTATTGTGCTGAAGACGCTCAAGAAATATTCATCGCTCGAGCGGCAGAAGTTGCGGTTTAAGACGCTGGGGTTCACGGGGGGGCAGGAAGCGGCGGATGTTTATTTCATCAGCGAGAACTGGGTGGATGAACCAGAAAAGGAAAGAATCGGGCAGTTGGAGATGCTGGATGAGGTTGAAGAATGGCGGATGCTTGCTCGACATTATTGTGTTGCGTGGGCGTGGAGGGGGGATGCATTTTTGGCTTGGGATGGCGCTTTCACTCTGCAGAAGGAATGAATTATGGACGTCATGAGGTGATATTATTACCAGGGCGTAGAGTACAAATCCCTATTTTTTCTCTTCAGCTGCCTTTAACGAGGCAATCTTCTCTCTCCATCTTTGAACATGCGCCTCCTCCATAAAGATGCTTGTAACACTCTCCTTAGCCAACACGGCGTCGACCCACCTTTGCCACACCTCGATCTTCTTCAATTCCGCGACTAGTACTGGAGGGAAGAACCCATACTCCTCCTTACTCAAGATGTAGATGCGGAGTACGAAAGAAGCCGTATTTACCTCGGCCAGGGTGAGTTCTTTACTACCCCCAAAGAACGGTGCCGCGTCAGCGAGAAGAGGAACAATTTCCTTTTTGACAGCAGCAATCGCAGCATTGGCCTTTGCTTCCTTTTCTTCATCCGTCTTTGCCTGGATAAGGATGCCTTGGAGAACGCTGCCAACTTTGCTAATAAATGTGTCCACAAAGATGCTGACGCGGGCGCGTTGTAGGGCTGCCTCTGGGGTGGTGGGGGCTGGGAGGAGAGCGAAGGGGTATGCGTCGGCTTTTTGGGGGGTATTGTTAGTACGGTCAGGGAACGGTGGGAGGCAAGGGGAAGAGCATACCAAGGAACTGGGTGATGATTCCGCTCTCGATTATGATTTCATCATTGTATTTGAGAGCAGGGACCAGACCGCGCTATTGATAGAGAGATGTATTAGTTATTGAACCCAATACAGATGAGAAGTAAATTCATGGCTCAAACTCACTGGGTTTATCTCAAGATACCATGGCTCCCTTGGCTTGTTCAGATCGATGGTCACTTCTTCGAAGTCCAGACCGAGCTCGGCCAACGCAATGTGTGCACGGTGGGCCCAGGGACAGTAGTGGTTAGTGTACCTTTTGCTAGTTAGACCGCTACTTACACAAGTGATAATAAATCTAGGGTAACTTACAGAGTGAGCTTTGCCATTATGGTGTTGTTTGGGTTTGATGCTGGATGTTGGTTGGAGTGATAGTCCGTGAGATATACGTGTACCGAGTAGGTATATCTCACAAAGCAGGAGCTAGGTGGGGTTTGTTCTCTACGTTTATAGCACTGGATAGTAGTGTATTGGCGGATTCCTCCGTAGCTCGCAAGTCCGAATTTGAATTTGTCAGTATGAATACCGGAAAACGCTGACAAAACAACCGCGTTTCAATGATGGCGACATCGGCATTCCGTTCACACAATTGATGCAAGACGCCCAAGGAATTCCTTTGCGCCTTGACATCATAGCACACCTACTGCATACGAAATTCGAGCACTTTTCGGAAGAACATTCTACAAAAAAATCACATTTATCATATACAGCAAAATACCACCAAACGCGGAACAAAAAGATAAACGGGAAACCAAAACTCCGAGAGCCTCCTGTGTATCCGTTCTATCATAAGACCGAGAAGTAGGGGAGAGACCACAAGATACAAATGAACATCTATCATCATACAACAGCAAAGCCAACAATTTAAGGGGAGGGAAAATAATGGGGGGAAAGACAAAGAATCAATCATTCTATAGCAAGAACGTAACCAAAACATAAAGGTCGCAGAAAAAACATGTCTGCTCACTATCAACACCCACAATCTGTCAGATCCGACAGAACCCACCCTTCCAGCCCAATGTGTCACATTTATGCACTTTTTCTCCGATAGTTGCTACTCTCCAGCTCAGTGTCCTTGCGCCGGAGATCCATCAAGCCGGCTGCAGCTTCCGCCACATCTCTCTCGGAGTCAGAATCGACGGAAGACATTGGCGGAAGAATCATAGATGGCATCGGCGATCGGGTGTATGAATTGACCGGCGCCGGTACCATCGAGTCTCCGTGGATCTGAACGAAGCATAAATCAGTGGACTCTTCTGGGCGTCCGCAATACTCGGGAGGCGGAGACGGTTGTCCGGAGACACATCTTCTCTTCGAATCGTGTGCAATATCTGATTCGTGCTGAGGGATGGGAGATTCCCGACGCTGAGGAATGATGGGTGGAAACTGTGGGTAGTAGGTTTGCCCGATGCCCGATTCAGGAACGATCCTTACTAGTGGTGAATATAGCGAAGGTGAAAACTCTGGGCTCATTGGGGGTTGTGTCTGAAAGTAACCGTGATGATAAGGCGGAAGTTTGGGGATCCGAGAAGCATCGTTTGAAATCAAACTTTCTGCGGGGCTTCCCAACATCTGCGGAGGGGATCCTCCAATTCCCGACGGAGAACCCATGGGTGTGGGTGTGCTTCGCCCAGCGGCATAGCTACTGTACGGATAACTGTACGGATGGTATCGATTATTCTCGGTGGTGGGACGAACAGCATGAGATGATTGTGCGGAACTTTCGTATGGCGAATATTGATAATAGTTTGGAGAGGGCATCAGCTGTCGCCCATGACTCGGGGGGGTGGATATATTTGGTCCAGGGTTCCAAGGATTGTTAGGACTAAGAATATCCGGTCTCTGGCTGTTTCCACCGGTGAAATCGTCTCGAACCGGATCAAAAAACCTGCTCTGCTCTCGAGGAGTGGAGCCCATTTCTGGGGAAGTATTGTAAAGGTTTGAGCGTCCTGGTGTGCTCTCGGCTGGAGTTGCATACCGAGGCGTTGCTGGAGTTAAAGTTGCTTCGCCCTGGCGGCGTCGTTCAGCTTCAAACCTCTTTTGGTCGTTCGCACGTTGTTGACATCTAGCGATGATCGCGCGGTCGATATCGTACTTGCCGAAGTCCTCGTGGGTTTCCGGAAGACAGATACTAGGAAAGTCTTCCCCGAAGACTATCGTTAGGGCGTACCTTATTTTATAGCAGAACTTAGCTGCTATCGCCCGGGCCGCTTCGAAGGGAAACCAATATCCTAAAAGTTGCATCGGTTATCACTCAGATCTGTAGTAAAGGCTAAAATCCCACGAGGCGATGGGTTCATTGGATGTTGGATTTTATACCTTGCGCGTGTAGATTTCCGCCCGTTATATTCGGACAAAGGGCGACCAGGCCTGGGTTCACCTTGTCTTTGAGTGCATTGCCTGGTTCGGTCTATTTTGGTAAGTTTCCAATCTATCTCAATGTCAAGCATGCGCCATCATTCGAGAGACTCACCTTCCCAGGTTTGCAGCAATCGAAGAAGTCGTGGACGCGAACAAGTCCGTTGTAATAATCCCACATGATCCACCACTGCTTGTTCTCCCCAAAGATGTTTGGTGCCGTGAAGCGGTATTCATAGACTGGTGTTTGTAACACAGAATCATTAGCATGGGCGTCCTTCCCTCCCGATGTCTTGCCTCTCAGCTGAAAGCGGTAGCTGATGCGGGAAAATCCTCTTACCATCGAACTGGTTACGACCTGTCGTCTCGAAAAATGCACCCTTCGATCCTTTGAATGGAATTCTCCGGGTATACCGACTTACGCCATCTGCCGGATACAGTTCCATTGCCGCAAGTTGCTGGCGATGAAACGGTGATAAGGACTCATGACATGGGTAGTTAACTTGGTCCTGAGGGGACTGGACCTTGAGGGCCCGCTCTTTGGGCTTGGGGGATTTAGTTTTGTTTGTGTGGCGCATTTCGGGCGGCGGTGGGGTAGGTGTTGGAGTCGGCACAAAATGCGTTGGACGTGCCGGTGGCGGTTGGGGGCTTTGGGGTCTGATATCCTCCTCTTGCTTGATGATGGGGTGGGAAACAGCGATGGTTTTCATTCGGCTCGGCTGCGGGGGGCAGCTAACTGGGGGGGCATCTGCTGCGAGAGACATATCTGCCGACTTTTGGTGGGAAATAGAGGCTCGAAGATTGCTAGCTGGTATTAAGGAATAAGATGGAACAACGGAAGCCTTTCGTATGGATATTTCGAAATGATTTTGAGGACCGTTAACTTGATTGCTTTTGTTGAATATTTCTGCCTGCTGATGGAAGAAATTGCTCGAATTCCTAACTTGAATATACAATCTGCAAGATTGCTACCAAACTCAGCCAACTGCAAATTTACGTGGCAACGGACCCTTCTCTCAAGACCTTGTTCGTTTTGGATTTCCCGGCCCTTCCTTCTTCTCGTTATCCGCTTGATATGGCCTTCCCGTCAGGATAGTTCTATAAAACTGAGAGCTCCCACTTCTATACTAAGGGGAATCCGGAGAATTGTGAGAGTAAAGTAGCAAATGTATCGGTGTCGGTGTAGGAATTCCCCATATTTATATGGTGGGGCCTTTCTTCATTCAGAAGCACTGATTTGGCTTTGAAAGAACGGATGTAACGGCAACAAATGGGGAAACAGTACTCACACAGCAATGAGGGTAATTGAAGAATCTTTATCCTCAGGCTGGGGCGGCGATTCTTTATTTCTGAGTCGTTCGATCTTTTCTTTGGGAAAAGTGTTTATAGTACGCACTGGAGGAGGACGTGTTTGCCAGAAGGCAAAACAACAACGGCAATGCAACAGCAGCAACAACGATGGAACAAACTCGGTCTTTTTTGGCCGGGTGATTGGATTGTTTTAAATGGATAACAGGCACACAGCAGACTGCCTGATGGAATATTTCAACGGCAGCAGCACGAGCACATGAATGATAACGGAAGATCATCAGTTGTTCGAGTTGCAGATGAGGGTGAAATCACGGGCCATACCAGAGTTTCGGGTTCGGAAATGCCGCTCATTCAATCTGTCTTCCATTTTCCCTTTATCTTTCTTTGCCAACAATCCACCCAGACTCCTAGCTGCAGGGCATGGCAGGAAGATTCCATACCTATCTATCTCGGAAGCTGTTGCTGCGACATCCTGGCTTCCCTCTGCCTTTGACCTGGATAACCTGTCAAAGCAGCTTGTCCCAAATTGGTTGCTTGCAATCTGTCGACATCCATGGGTAAATACGAATGGGCGTGTTGACAGCTCTGTGACGGACAGCTTGCGGCAGATCCCATGTTTCTACTCCCGCCAGCCGGAGTAATGGGCACACACACATACACAGCAGTCGAGTACCGCAACATACGGAACAACCCTCATGCATTGTACTCTTTGGTTCATGCGTGGTGCCACATTTTGTCTCTGTCTCTCGACAATGCTGTTTTGGCTGACCGGCTGTTTTGCGTTTACTGGGATGGGAAGGAGGAGAAAAATATGGTACTCACTCATCACTCAACTTGTTGGGAAAAGGCCAATCCAATGCTGCCTCCCGTCCGATGTTCCGTCACGTGGTTGTAGGTATGTTGATGAGAAAAACACCCCATCGGGATTCGAGCCTATCCACCGTCTATCTGGCTAATAGGTCTTCCATACCCATACATCGATCATCGGAAATTTACAAGGTCTGGGGGGGGGTTTCTAGAAGCTCTTTGTTGGCTCTTATTGTCTGTGTTCTCTTCTAGAACCACCTCAGTAGTGCGGCGCAGACAACCCTAGCTTGCTGTGACGAGTGGTTCGTTGTTAGCCAATGGTAGCGAATGATCGACCGTGCATATGCACGTCACCTTCGGCTACTCCCGATTTTGTTAGGGCATGCTATGCAGCTTGAAGAGGCCGGTTAAAGATGCCGTTGTGGTTGACGTGGGGCATTTGAGATTAATGGGTTTGGTGGGATGGATATAAGCAGCGGTGGTCAAAGTGAGTGGTGGTGGGTAAGGCGATGTGCGCTCCCGGTAGATCACTCGTCGACTCGGGAGTTCGCGGAAATCTTGACTACTGACTAAAATTTCGTAGCAAGTTTCAGCCACAGGAGCCTCGATCACTCCGAGGCTGGAAATGAGAAACAGGTCCAGATGGGACATTTTGGCCATCTGAAACAGCGGCGGGGGCTTTTTAGGTACACACGGAGGATACGAAGGGAATATATATCATAATATATGTAGTACGACGGGCCGTGTCCATGCGTTGTCTTCCCGTTATGCACCCTACGTTTCGAGACATCCTGGCCTCAGTTAAACTGGCTGATTGGTGGTTGGGAGAAACGGGGTGTGCACTGTGATACCGTACCCGTTCGGCACGGAGGGTTCTAGGTGCCTGAGTTGGGCGAATCAACAGAACCAGGTGCGATCATTCGGGGGAAACACTGTCTTAGCCTTAGTCCTTTGGTTTGACGGGAGCCGGCAGACTGGGAATACATATTTTCTCGAGAGACGCAGAGAATAGAGGAGGCCAAAGGCGACAATTTCCTACTCTAGATTACTCTGGCTGTTACTGCTACTGCTACTGCTACTGCTACTGCTACTACTACTAATGTGCATATGCATTGGCAGTAGACGTACTCGGTACAGGAAAATGTTGTGAGGTGCACATTTTAAAAAAGAAAAGAAACAAGTATGCTTTTGCTAGATTTCCTGCTTAAAGGTACTCGCAAGAGAAGCAAACTGGCATCTGCATCTCAAATTATTTTCCTTATACCGAGTATTTGAGATGTGTAGCTACCTAATGGCGAATGTAAATAAAGAAAAATAAAGTAAACAGCAAGCAAGCAAGACATGAAAGCATGCCACATGCAACCTGCAGGTGCTAGGCTGCAGATTGTAAAACGTGCAGAAGGGGGAATTCTTTGTTTGTAAGACAGATTAGGCTGGCACAGCCTTGTGCATCAATCAATCCACATTTCCAACTACCTGAACGATGCCACTACATAACCTGGTTTTGCTTCTCTATGAGACATTTACCAGATAACATGACACCTTAACCGCCCCCTCCATCTCTGAACACGAAAGCCAATTTAATCTGCGATTGCCGATGATGTCTCATCCAACCCGCTAGTCGCAACTTTAGAGAAGACGGGACTTATATTTAAGACAATTTTCCAAGGTCCCAATCTCACGCCAGAAATCAGACCATCTCCCTCCAGCTGAGGATTTAGGGCGGGCGTACCGGGACAACTAGGTGGTGATACAGAGGTCATTGTGGAGTTTGTTGGTCTTGTGGGCCCATGTGAGCACTGAACGGGGTGATCACGATCTATAGTATAATCCATTCAAGATGTGAGCATGAGGCACATAGCGTAAAGTACCAGCAAGTCCTTTCTTTAGTACTACTTAAGTGGTGTTAATAACAACGCAAGGAAAGCAAAGGATTTGCTCTAAGTATGAATCAAGAAGGAATAAACTATTGAAATTATAGCCCCTTATCTCCTATTGTGAGCTCGTTGGGGCTTGATATATGGAGTGCTGGTGTTGCATCCTAAAAATCAGAGCATAAGACAGAGAAAAGATATCCCACAAAAAGACTCGGAACATTTTGACGATGATTTCTTCGCTAGAAAAGAAAATAAGAGGGAAAAAAAAACAAAGATACCGTTCCACAATCCATTTACGCCAGATAGTATGCTTCTGGGCTTAATCATCATCCTCTTCATCACCGTAATCCTCCTCGCTCTCGTCCTCTTCCTCCTCATCCGAGCCGACTATTTTATACACAACAGGTTTTGCGGCAGCTGCTCTTCCCCTTCCTGCTCGAGCTCTGGGAGGAGGGGACAATTCTACGGCGGGCTCAGGCTTTTTTGCAGCAGCTTTGGGCGCAGGCTTCGGTTTTGCAGGTGCCTTGGAAACTGGTGCATCTTCCATCTCGGAATCCGATAATAGCTGGTCAACTTCTTTGTCGATGTCCATTTCATCGTCATCTGAATCTTGGATCTTCTTTCCACGAGCCTTGGTAGCTGGTTTAACAGGTGCAGGCTTCTTGGCAAGTGTGGTCTTTTTGGCGGGTGCAAGTTTTTTCGGTGCGGTCTTACGGACAATAGGCTTTGGCAATTCGTCCTCGTCTTCCGAGTCCAGATCCAGAGGTTTGGGTTTTGTCTTTGCCGGTGGTTTAGAGAGCTCATCGGAGTCTTCGTCGTCAGAATCTAAAAACTCGAAGGCTTTCGTAGTTGACTTAGGTACTGGTTTTTTTGCCGCAGCAGTCTTGCTGGCACCCTTCGAAGATGCAGCGAAGAGTGGACGAGAAGAAACAACGCTCTCATCGCCGACACCCTTGACCAACATACTCACATCACCCAGGTTGTCGTTTTCGGAATCATCGTCCAAGATTGGCTTTTTGACTGCCGTACGTTTAGACCTCTGCTTTGGCGCGGGATCATCTTCGTTGAAATCGAATATAGATGATTCATCGTTCACCCCAGGCTTCGATTTTAGGGCAGCTTTAGCAATACCAGCCTTAGCTTTACCTGCTGTCTTATTTCCGATCACCTTAGGCACAGTCTTCTTTCCTTTTGGTTCCAGGATATCGAAGTCAGAATCACCGTCAGAACCAATCTCTGCGGCCGGTTTCTTGGGAGTGGGGACTTCTTCGGCAGTCATGAAACTATCACCATTATCATCCTTACAGGGCTGTGCTGCAGATCCGATCATGTCCAAATCATCGTCGTCAAGCTCCATTACCTTAGGCTTAGTGGGCTTTTCAACTTTCAATTTTGCTTTTGGCTGAGATTTTTTGGGTGCTGCCTGCTCAATCATCTCGAAAACGTCATCAAGAGCATCATCATCATGCACAATTGTTGGCTTTTTCGTAGCAGCTCTTGCAGGCTTCTTCTCTGCCTTTTCAACAGGCATGAACAGCAACGTCGATTGCTTTTTTGGAGGTGCTTTCTTCCGCTTTGCGGCTAAAGTTGCATCGTAATCGTCCTCGGAGTCGTCATCGCCCTTCTTTTTCCTCGGCTTGGACTTTTTCAGCTTGGGGCGCCCTTGTGCAAGTCTTTCGTCTTCTTCTAGTTGGTGCCGCCATAGTGCGATGAATTCGTCCAGATCATTGGTCCACAAATCCCTGGGAGTCTTTCTGGTAAGAATATCAATCTCTTGCTCCTTATCTTTAACGTCGTTGAGAAGCTTCTGTGCCTTCTCCTCTGTTAAAGTCCAAATGGCCATCTACGACACAATAACAAGTTAGATTTGCTAGGGAATAATGGTGAGACTCACGGAGATGACTTACACCAAGAAGGTAATTGTAACCGTCCCCAACATCGTCATCATTTTTGGCAGCGGCACTTGAATCATCTTCCTCGGGCTCGTCCAGAGTTGGCTCAAGTTCACCTGCTAATTCGGCATCCTTTTTCTTTGAGAAGAGTGGAAAGCTGTGCTTTTTGAGCTGGGCTACTATCTCCTTACGCTTCTTACCGCCGACAACCAACTGCCCACGGATAACCATCTGGATGAAACGAGCTTGGTTACTGAGCTTCTTAAGTTCCTCGCCAAGATCTACAAGGAGAACCTTCTTTCGCTCTTGGTAATATTTCATACGGATGAAGTAAAACTCTTTCATGATATCGTCGATGGTACCATATCTATTGATCCTTCCTTCCGGATCAAATGCTACGAGGTTGGTGGTAGCAACAGTATTGCTCAATTTAAACTTGTTCTCCAGGCCCTCAGCCAGCGCTTTCTGCATGGCCTCCGCTGACGACATGGTGATGACAAAATGAACCTTGGAAGGGGAATTGTAGTCCACGTAGTCTTTAATGAAAGAAGGGGTCTTCTCGCCTTTGATGATCTCTTCGAGCCTCTCCTTGAAAGTTTGGGTCCACATTTTGATAGGCAGTTCTGTGACTTCTACTTTCAACTCATCGAGCTGTCGGATGGTACCGGTAAACTTGAATTTGCTCTCTGAAACCTTTTCGATGGATCCTGTCCAGCCTCGATACCATGGAGTCATGGGTTCTAAATCCTTTCCATCCATCAAGCGCCGCAAATTGTTGACAATATCTTCCGGGTTATAGCTTGGGATACTGCTACTCCAACCTATATAATTCGTCAGATAAGGTAGCAGCGCCAGACAGTCAACATACCTGTTCCAATGCCCTCCGTGCCATTGACTAAAATCATAGGCACAACTGGAACATACCAATGTGGTTCAATCCTGTTACCATCATCGAAGTTGTAGGTCAATAGTCGGTCGTCTGAAGCTGGAATAACCTTTCTTGCAAATGCGGAAAGCGACGTATAGATATAACGTGCATTTGCTGCATCCTTTCCACCTTGTAGACGAGAACCAAAATTACCCGATGGATCCAACAGGTTGACATTGTTAGCACCAGTGAAAACTTGACCCATTGCTGTGATAGTGCTCTTCAAAGACTCTTCGCCGTGCTGGTAACCTGTGTGTTCGGATACATAACCAGCCAGCTGAACAACCTTGATTTCGTTCTTCAGGTTACGTTTAAATGCACCGAAGAGAATCTTCCGCTGACCAGGCTTCAGGCCGTCGACAACTGAAGGTATGGATCGAGCACAGTCTGCTACACTGAACAGAATAAGTTCCTTGTTAACGAAATCTGGATACGAAATTTTATCGATGGTGTGATCGAGAAAGGTTCCAGGTTGGTATGAACGGAGCCACTCCTTTCGTTCATCGGCTTTGCTTTTGGAAAAGGCTAACTCGATTAACTTCTTCCCGTCTAGACACATAGTATGAAAGTACTTCATGTGTCTGTCGAGATCCGCAAAATAGACCTTTGCATCTTCATCACCTGAAGTACCCAAACCCTTGTAATACTTGTGTTTCCAGCCAGATTCTGTGTTTTGTTCTTTCCACTGATCGTACTCGGGCATTGTAAAGAAACTCTTTTCCTTTGTAGGTCTTTTAAGGTCACCCTTGTAAATTTTGACGATAGGCGTGATGAATTCTATCAGAAAGTTGGGTATCTTGAGTAGACTAGGAAACTGTGCATCGAAGAAGTTGATCAGTAACCCCTTGATATGACTACCGTCGTGGTCCTGATCGGTCATGATCATGATATGTCCGTAGCGTAGATCCTTAACGTTTTCATACACCTTTTTATGTTGTAGACCAAGAATCTGTTTGAGGTGCGCTATTTCAACATTCTTCGAGATTTGATCAGTCGAAGCGTCTCGAACGTTCAGGACTTTACCACGGAGCGGGAAAACCCCGTATCGATCATGTCCTTTGATTGCCGCTATGCCAGCCCTGGCCAACCCACTGGCTGACAATCCTTCCGTCAAGATAAGAACACATTCATGGCTTTGCTTCGTGCCTGCTTTATTCGCATCTGTCAGGTTTGCGTTGTGTATTCTAGGACCAAAATTAGTTTGGGTGCGAAACTTAGTAAAGCAAATCTCCATACCTTGTACGCTTGCCTCCATCGGCTCTCTTAAGCTGCTTGTCCGCCTTCATATTGGCAAACTCAACAATATTGCTGATCACTTCAGTTTTGACGACTTTCTTTACAAAATCGTCTGGCAGTGGGCATTTGCTACCGAAAGAGGATTGCTTGGTTGTCAATTGTTCTTTCGTCTGAGAAGTAAAGGCTGGATTTTCGATCAAGCAGTTGACAAAGAGGAAGAAGTGATTCCGGATCTGAGCATTCTTCACGGGAGCCCCGCTCTTATTTCTCTTTTTGATGTGTGACTCAAGTTTAGTGCAGAGTTGGTCGGCAACATGATTTACGTGAGTTCCGCCTGATGTGGTGGCGATACTATTCACGAACGAAACCTGCTGGAAACTGCCGTTGCTTACGGCAAATGCAATCTCCCAACGATCATTAACCACAGCGTGGATGATCTCCATCTTTTCATCGCCTTCACTTTCCTCTCGTAATGCCTTGACATACATCTCGCAGTACTGTTTGAAGTTTTTGATCTTGCTGATTCGAGTGCCGTTCAGGAACACCTTGACCTGTTTGATTGTACCTGCCATATCGTATACTCGTCTCTTGATGATGGATTCCAAATCTTCATCCATTTCAGTCATCCCGAATTTAGCCAAATCAGGCTTGAACGTGATCTTTGTATATTCTTCGCCCTTAGGATTCTTTGTGATTTTTGCCCCACCCCTTTTCGACATATTGTTCGTCCAAGTCTGTTTGTACTTTTGCTTAGTTGATTTGTCGGCGGTTTCCAATATGAATTCAGTACTGAAGATATTACAGAGTTTGGCACCGTATCCATTGCGACCTCCAACTACCTTCTTCTCATCGTCATCGTAATTAGATGATGTGAGCAGGTGACCAAAGATTAACTCGGGAATCCAAATTCCTTCCTTTTCATGATGCTCAATTGGTATACCCTTTCCGTTATTGAAAACAGACACCTCGTTCTTTTCCCGGTCAATGGTGACCTTTAATGTGTCCATATTGGGGTCCCGAATTTTGTTATCCGCAGCGTTGACCAAAATTTCATCGAAAATCTTGTAAAGACCAGGTACCATAGTGATGGTCTTCCATGCCATAGTTTCGGTTGTTGAATCAAACACCCACATCTGCTTCTCCGTCTGCTCGATCGATCCAATATATGTATCAGGGCGTTTGAGGATGTGTTCCAATTGGGTGAGCTTCAACAGATTAGCAGTTACCCCGGCGACGGTATCCGGAACTGACCTTTTGGTATTTGTCCGAAGACGATTTCTTCGTCGCAGGCGCTAATTCTCCGTTCACCTCATCTTCAATGTCCAACTCGACTCCATTGTCGTCGTCACTATCCTCTACTTTCGATTTCGCAGCCTTGGACTTTGCTGGAGCCTTTTTCTGCTTCTTGGATGACGAATCAACGGTACTCGACTCGTCATCACTAGTGGGAGCAGGTCGTTTCTTCGATACGGGTTTTGCAGGAGCTTTCTTGATCGCTGCAGCTTTTTTCGGCGCAGGAGCTTTCTTTGTTGGCTTTGCTTTCTGGAGTGAAGATAGTTGTTAGCGAGCAATAAATTTGCTAAAGGTGGAACTTACAACAAGTTCTTCGAACATGCTCTCAGCATCGCTGAAGTCGGATGCTGAGTCGTCAGACATTTTGAAGGTTGAAGATAAGATGGAAGAGATCGTAGTCAAGTTTGTTAGTTGAGGAAGCCTCGTAGGAGAAGGCCTAAGAGCTCCGAGTAGCGGACGCGTGAGCACGCGCAAGAGAAAGTTTCTCTGTAGATATGTTGATGCTGGGCTCTCGATGAACGCAGTGGTGGTGGGGTGGTGGTGGTGGTGGTGGTGCGTGATGAATGGTGTTGAGAAGAGCGGAAGCGAGGAGCTGCTTTGTTTGTTGTTTTGAGAGTTTGCGTTTGCCCCTGCAACCAACTAGGGCTCTTAGCGCGACGCCTGAAAAGTTCGCGTTTCACATTCATTTTTCCATTCTGCATCCCGAATATTCAATTCACACCCATCCTCAGCTTCAAGAAACTAGAGCACTTACCGCCGCTCAGCACGTATTCATTTATCAAGGCCACTCACCTCTAGATTAAGTCTCACTCAACCTAACCTAGCTTCATACGCCCTGTAGTTTGAGGTGACCAGTTCGAATTACCTTCTCGTCATAGAGAAGTACTTAGTACTTGAAATCTTCACGTATCAAATCAACTTTAGCTTAGTAGAGCACCGGTATTGAAGTATATTCCTATAGGTAGTAAAATAGATACTAAGCACTTCGACGCGCATCAAGATCTCGTGACTTCGCGATACACACCCAATGAACAGCACTGATCACTTGCACGAGCATACGAGCATCAGGCAGATTACTGACGATGATATATAACGTTTCACTCTATTTACTCAGTATGCACTCACTAGCAGTTTGCAGATGAAAATCTGCTTGCATCCCACCCACACTGCTGACGTCAAGTTGAGCATTGGATTGGGTGAGGAATATTCTCCAGCAATTTATGGAGATTATTTGGGGACGAGTCAAGTCAAGAGGTGGTACTTAAGTAGTACGAGTTAATCCATGTCGCGTTCTGTTCGTTCCTCTCGGCTGCCCCCTGCCCCTGAAACCTCAGCAGGTACCAAGTACCATATCTGCTCTCCTCCTCCTCGTTTACCCATTTACCTACTTCTCTGGAGATTTTCTACCACCACTTCTGTTATATTCTAAAATCCATTCGGAATTTCGAAGTCGAATGCCCCCGCTATTTTGATCTTCTCCATCAAAAATTCGACCTACAAGTGTAACGAACAAGAGTAAACACACCTCGAATTCACTTCATTCATTCGTCCGGTCGTTCGCCCTCGTGGGTCAGATCAATCGAATCCAACTCAGCTCCGTGTATCCTATTTTACATAAAAAAGCGAGTGCTACAGTACACTCAGTCAGCTAGTATTCAGCACAAAGCAGTAGTGCGAGCTGCATCGAATCTCGTCTCACCTTGTTGCAACCCTCTGCATTGTTTTTATTTTTATACTATCGGCTCACATACATCTCAAACACCAAGTCACATTCACTTTACGCCGAATTATTCCAGCTTGCTTGCCTCCCTTCCGCAGGTGTCGCCTTCAACTACTTGGTTCCTGCTGCATGACGATTGCTGTTTATCCATTCCGTTCTGCGTTTCAGATCCCAACTTCTGCCAACTTAACCTGGTTTTAGCTTGACCGATACCAGACAACGTCCTTCACACGTGCCCTTCACGGCTAACGTACGGGGAATGATGATTACACCAATGGATGCGAATATTGCAGAGCCGGTAGTGGAAAGGGAGAAGGAGTCTCATCAAATCAAAACGACCGAAAGCATGGTGACTGTACGACTATCCGATACAGAGACGGAGGTACTTTCAGTGCATTCACCCACGCCAACACTCAAGCTTGTGGATGAAAAATCGGAGGAATACATACTAGCTGATAACGAGCCTCTATTTGTTCCAGAACGATCGGAATCACCTATTCCGTCCGATCTGACGGCTTCTAGAAGAAGTAGTGGTTCGGATGAAGGTGACTTGGATGAGGGTGACTTGGATGAGGGTGACTTGGATGAAGGTGGGTCGGAGGAGGGTGGCTCTAGCGCGGTGGATTGGGCCGGTTTGGAGAAGACTGAAGGAGAACATACGAAAGATCAATCTGCGGAAGAGGTTGGACCTACCATTACAAGGACTTTGCACAAAAGCCCATCAATTTCTGTCGCTCAAGCGGGTTCTAATGCTTTGCAGGGAACTGCCTTTCTGCTCGCTCGACTCGAGCAAGAAAACAAACGATTGGAGAAAGACCCGAAGGCGCTACATATTCATCCTGAGAGGCCTCCCTCCCTAGCTAAGCTCCGGCAAATGATGGACAATCCCGACCCAAATACACTTCGCTACTCAATGCTTCCGTCACCACCTCCCTTGACAGACCTCGATTTCTATGCCGCTCTGGTTGCAGATTACAATAGAGCTGCTTCGAAGCTCCCTTACCTCCTGAGCAAGAAAATTCGTGGGGGGATCCCTCCTCCACTTAGAGGTGTTGTATGGATCGCCATGTCGGGGGCTAGAGACTGCAATCTCGAAGGACTATACGATCAACTGCTTGGAGAGACATCACCTTACGAACAGCTCATCGGCAAAGATGTTGGCCGAACAGGTCTAGAAATGTTCAGCCAGGAAGGGGGAGAAGGGCAACGCATGCTGGGAAGAGTTCTAAGGGCCTTCAGTATTTATGATACCCAAATTGGATATTGTCAGGGGTTTGTGTGATTTTCAACTTGACACTTCTGTTCTAACATTCTGTAGACTTGGTTTCCTTGTGGGGCCTCTACTAATGCATATGGGAGAAAGAGAGGCATTCTGCGTTTTGGTTCGGTATGCTTTTTTTCTTTATGCATATTCTAATACAATGTGTGAGCTAATCTTCTCGACTGAGTTCAGGCTGATGGAATTTTATGACCTTCGGTCATGCTTCCTTCCTAATTTGTACGGTCTGCAACTACGAATGTACCAATTTACGCAATTGCTAGCCACTCATCTTCCGGAGCTCTCAACCTACCTTGATAACTTGGGAATCCAGCCAACTTATGCCTCTCAATGGTTTCTCTCTTTTTTCGCTGTCACATGTCCGTTGCCTATGCTGTTTCGGATTTACGATGTCATCTTCGCGGAGGGTGCACCAGAAACAATAATGCGCGTTGCCCTCTCTCTAATGCGTCGAAATCAGAAAAGGCTCTTGGCTACTACCGAGTTTGAGGATGTGATGCAGATGTTGCTTGCCAGGTCGCTTTGGGACGTGTTCCATTGCAATGCCGACGACCTAGTACAAGATTTCGTGGGACTGTCTGGAATAGTCACTAGAGACGTTCTAGCGGAATTAGAGAAGAAATTCAAGGAATCTAGCACGGATGACTCGGTCAAACCAATACCAGTCAAGTCTCAAGCGCCGGACCTTCAAGCCGCCGCGTCTAGGTTCCTGGGGAGATTGTGGGGTGGTGCCACCCAAGGGGTGACATTGTCAGTCCCATCAAGGCCATCAAGCAGTATCTTGATACAGAGATCACCGTCCAAGCAAAGCCTATCAACGTTAAATTCCTTCGATGCCTCTGACGCAGGCAGTCATTCAACAGATGCCACAACAATGTCACAATGCTCCTCGATTAACGAAGACCGCCGACTATCTACTAGATCATTTTCATCCAGAAAGGCCAACAAAGATCTAGAGCTCCACGGGCAGATTGAGGACCTGCTTGTTGCGCTGAGCGCATTGCAAAGAGAGCATGCCATGAAGATGGATGAGCTCCAGGCGGTTAAGGAGAGTCGCGATGCTGAGCGAAAGCTCACGAAGAGGTTGATTGAGCTGCTCGGGAATGGATCGCACGATGAAGAAGAGAGTGTGAATGAAATCAACGACCTTTGTGACCAGATCACTGAAATGCTTGATAAAGAGGAATCCGAAGAAACAATTCAGGCGGCAAAGTCAGATACAGCTCATCTCGCGGAAGAACTTCAGCAGGCTAGGGAACAACTATCACGGGAAATGCTAAAGTCTCGCAATCTCAGAAACCGCCTTGCGGAACAAGACGCGGATGTTGTCAGGTTAAAAAGTCAACTACTAGATACGAGGGGTAAATGGCAAGATATCCAGAAAGAGAACCAGCAACTTCAGAAATCCATCAGTGACCTGCGGCAAAGAGGAAGTTGCCCAACCTCACCCACCACTCCCGAATTAGATAAGAAGGGTGGATTGCGTGAGCTTCGCCTTGGCCGTTCGAATTCTTCGGCGAGAAAACCGCCACCTCCCCCCACGACATTCGCACGAAGATCAAGCAGTCTTGGAATGCAATCCATTCTGGCCTCAGCGGAAAACCAGGCACCAGCTCCTGAAGATGCATTACTCCTTGAATTGGTCGCTGCAAAAACTGCGGAGGCGATGGCTAAGCAGGAGGCAGAGGAGGCAAAGGCTAAACTTGAAGCACTCCGCAAAGTGCTAACAGGGACTGCTACTGCTGTCATCCACCCGTCGCCATCACCTGGGCTCACTGGATTCCCGTTTCTAACGCCAACAAGTTCTTCAGTGGTGAGCTCCCCAGGAAGTGCATCGAGTAATGGGGGAGGTGGTGGGTGGTTCGGTGGAGGATGGGGAGTGAAACGCGCCGCGACGAACGTAGACTCCCGATAGGCAGAGTAATTATTTGTACGATTTTCTTAGGTTTGTGGGATCCTTTTCATGTGGTGCTATTTTCGGAATTTTTGACTGGACTGTTTTTGTGGAAAGCTGTTGATATTTTGAAGAGGGGGTTGTTCTCATACATGCCTTACAGTACATTCCTGATTTTGACCGGCCTTTGTTGCAGTTCATGTTCACTTGCTCTGAACTTCATGGCTCTGACGACCCCGTAGGATAATTTCTTCTTAATCTTGTATATACTTATTATTGTATGTTTACTTTCGGAGCGTTGATGTTTCATTTTATTCTGGATTAGTATAATACCACGCAGCCTGTGCAGTGGTATCTTGTCTTCATAACTTCTCACTGGGTGTGTGTGAGCGCATCACTTTCATACTTGAGGTGCAAGTCAGCATCAACTAAGCCGAACGCACTTGGGTCCAGGCTGACCAGGCTGACGTTAGAATACCCGTTTACCATATTCATGGTGTTGAAAAGAGTACAAAGGCGTTGTGCGACTTTAACGGAATCGTGTGCGGCTCCAAATCTTAATGAGCCGCAACTTAAACCCCCACCTTCGTGCCCCTCGATACCAGTCGTTCAAGACTCCTTCCTTCACTGAGCAACACCACCACTGCTACCGCTACTCCCAGCCATCAACATGCTTTACTTCATTGGTCTCGGTCTCTCCGATGAGAAGGATATCACCATTGCAGGTCTGGAAATCGTCAAATCCTCAAGCAGAGTCTACCTAGAAGCCTACACCAGCATCTTAATGATCGAGAAAGAGAAGCTGGTACTTCCTTTCCGTTCTCTTCTTCAGAGACACCAGTTTTTTGACACCAAAGTGCGGTAGGAAAAATTCTACGAACGCCCCGTAATACTCGCGGACCGAGAAATGGTCGAGTCCTCGGCGGACGAGATTCTGCGCGACGCCTCCAGCGTGGACGTGGCGTTCCTGGTCGTCGGTGACCCGTTCGGCGCAACAACACACACAGACCTGCTCCTGCGCGCGCGCGAGCTCAATATCCCCACGCGCAACATCCACAACGCATCCATCATGAACGCGATCGGCGCGTGCGGGCTGCAGCTCTACAATTTCGGCCAGACCGTGTCGATGGTGTTTTTCCTCGACAACTGGCGCCCATCGAGTTTCTACGATCGTATCAGGGAGAACAGAGATATCGGCCTTCATACCCTGGTTCTGCTCGATATAAAGGTCAAGGAACAGTCTTGGGAGAATATGGCGAGAGGGAGAAAAATCTACGAGCCACCACGCTATATGACGGTGGCACAATGTGCGCAGCAGATGTTGGAGACGGAGGAGGGGCGGGGCGAGAAAGGTACCCTTACACCCTCTATGTGTGAAGAGGGACTAATGCTGATGGCAACAGTATATTCACCTGCTTCACTCGCAGTAGGGGTTAGTAGATTAGGAAGCAAAGACCAAAATATTGTGGCTGGAACGTTAGAACAACTCTCAACCACAGACCTGGGGAAACCATTACACTCGCTTGTGCTACTGGGGAAACGCATACATGAGCTAGAGATTGATTTTATTCGGGAATTTGCTATTGATAAGGAGGTTTTTGATGTGGCATATCAAGCGGAGTATGGCATTAAGGATGAAAGCATATAGTATTCAAAACCAGCGTTGGTTAGAAGGCAGAACATTCGCCAATAGGTGAGGCACAGATATAACGGGTCGCCCACACACCATTGAGCCTGACAAACAATTGAGTACGAGCAATTCATGGTCGAGAACTGCCCTCTGTATTGTCATCTACCACAGTACTACCCAGATCCCCATCCATAATGTAATCCAAACAGAATACCCCCGAAATGCTCTCATCATTTAAACAAAAGCGTGCAGCTCATTCCAAAAGGAACTCCACAAATTCATCAACGAACAGAAATAATGATACACAGTAGAGTGCTAAAGGCTAAAGCCGTTCCACCAAAACCGGTGGTACGGAATGCAGAAGGATATCAAACAAACAAAAAGACACAACCCACTTGGTAATGCCAACAAAAAGTATCCAAACTCCACCAGAATACTCAAAGAGAAAAATAGAAAAAAAAAATAGCCTAGGAAACGTTACCCAGATTATGAGATGATGATGGCCTTATTTCAGTAAGGACAAACAAACACAAGTAAACATTTAGACAGTAACCCCTTACAAACCCCTACAGTACCGCACCAAGGAAGCCGTATTCCTAAACCGAAACCAAAAGATAATAGAGAATCTGCATGCTTGCTCTACTCACATCTTCTTTCTTGCATTCCTAATGCTGTTCCTGGTGCGCAACTTCCTTGAGAACGCTTTCCCTGAGTCTGACCCAACTTTCGAGGGCATTCAAATGCTTGTCTCGGGCTTTCGTAAACGACTGGTCCAAAATTGTATCCTTGCGCTTCACCCGGTCCATGTATTTGACAATATCTTGCGTATCTAGAGTCTGAGTTGTAGATACATGCATACTCTTGCTCGTCAACTCTGCCCGAAGAGCGTGAACCTCGGCTTCATACTTGTTCCAGGCCTCGATATAAGAACCCAAGGAGTTGTAAAAGCGATTATATTGATCCAATCCTGTCTGTTTCGGTATCTTTGGAACCAAAGGAGCCCTAGGAACTTCGAAAGGCTCTTCCAATGGCGTTTGAGGGTACAGATTCCAGAAACCCGGAGGAATACTGACAACAGACGGGTCTCCTCCAATTGGACTCGTTGAAGGGGTCTTTGTCCGTAGTTTGTTGTTTACTCGGCTTGAAAGCGGCGATTTCATTGAAGACTGCGAAGGGAAGGGAAGAGAGTTTTTCAATGACTCCAAGTCCCCTAAGCCCACATCTGCAGGACTACGGCTAAGTGGAGGTACCGCACCAATGTCACGCATATCAAGACTTGACCCTTTCTTCGTCTCGATGGTCGGTTTTCCATTTGGAATGACTGGTGTTGGTATAGTTTTAGGAGCACCGGTAAGTTCTGCTTCCATCGGCTCATAACCAAACCCACTTTTAGTGAATTGTGTCGTAGATTTTGGCTCATCGATCTCTGTGTCACTTTCTACCCTTGGCTGGCTATCGAGTTTGGCCTCTTTACTACCGGTTCGATGAATGGTATGCGATTGCTTCTTCAGCGTTGGTGCGCTTCGTTTCCTTCGCGCAGCAGAACTAGTGGCACTGGTGCTGGTAGGCTCCAAGGAGGATGACACCTGCTTCAATAGATCCTCAAGCAATTCCTGCCTGGACTTGGTATTTTCACCCTTGGATTTACTATTGATTTTGGTCGCGGCTGCTTTCTGCTGCTGCTGCATGTTTGGGGGCGCCGAAGGAGGTGGTACAAAGGATGGTTGAGTCTGTGTTGGCTGACTTCGTGGTCTCAGAAAAGCACCAGACCCCGAACTAGCAGACTTCTCGCATTGGGGCTCTGGGCTGTTGTTAGAGGTAAAAGAGCCGAAAGGTCGAGCACCCACGCCACCATCAAACGCGAAATCAAACGGTTTACTAAACACAGGTTTATCGTCTCCGGGAGTCGGCGATTTCTCTTGAAATGCAAATACATTAGGTTTTGGTCTTCCGAGTGTCAGCTTTTTTTTACAGTAAGGGGATGGAAATAGGGACAATACTTGTTCTCTTTATCACTACTGGATTCCTGGGCTTGTTCAGCGGAAGGTTGACGGCGTGGACTTTTCGGTTCTTTGGTAGATAAGCCAGGAGAACCACCTGCTGGCCCATATGAGCCGGGCATAGTGGGTTGTGGCCGGTCCGCATGCGTCTTGGTGGGTGTCGACTTCTCCGTCACAGGATCCTTGAAAGAGAATTGCGGTGCTGGATACACCCCTGTTCCATCCTTTCGGACGTATTCCGGACCAATGTTTGGGGATCTAGTGAAATAATCCTTTGGCGAATCCTTAACCGTGGGGGTAGCTTCAACTACATCAATATCCTCGGCTCCGGTCTTTTCTTGCTTCCAATCTTCGGGAATCCCATGACTTGAAAAGGCAGGATTTGCCCATTTGGACGGCGGTGTGCCCCCGGACCCGGGCTTCAGTTGGGATTTGGAGCGTCGTTTGGATTGGCTAGAAAGGTGAGGCTTCGCCGATTTCCCACGCTCTTTGAATTTCTGATCTACTTCCCTCAGCAAATCTTCCTCGTCCTTCCTGGATGCGTAAGGGCTGGGTATGTCTGCGGGATAACTATATGGATATCCCGTAGGTGTCGGTGTTGATCGTCCTCCATACCCATTGCTTTCAAAGTAAGGATTCCTCGCAGCCGCTTCCGCTCGTCGACGTTCCTGAGCCTTCCGAAGCCGATCCTCCTCTTGTCGCTTAAGCTGTTCTTCCGCTTCTCTCCTCAGCTGTGCGTCCCGTTCTCGGTTCCTCTTCTCCTCGACCTCTTTCCTTTTCTTCTCCTCCTCCGCCGCCATCTCTTTTGCTCTCCTCTCCCGGATATAATCAGCTATACCACCAGATCCTGCCGGTGTGGCATTAGTCGACGCACTAGCATATCTTGTATTGGTACCCGAATGCGGATTAGTGCCTGAAGTCGATTTGGGTCGAGGCGATGATGAAGATGAGCTGCTATGTGTCGGATACTTTGCAGAGGCCTGGTGTGTACGCTCAGCGGAGGTCCTCGCATATGCACTCTCCTTCTTATGAGCCCTGTATGTCCCATAAGTATGGTCCTCATATTCAGGTTTCGCTGACGTCGAAGCCCGATATCCCGTTTGATACGTGAACCCTGAATGCGTCTTTCCCTCGTATTCTTCATATGGATACCATCCCTTCGGTTTTGCTGAGCTAGCCTGTTGAGGGAACCCCTCATACCCCCTCGCTGTTCCATTTGTCCACCCTGGAGTATGAGCTGAAGGACCGGTGGCATAACGTTTAGCGGTTCCAGATCTGGTTCCATTCTGCGCCCGGCTGGTTGACGAACGTTCATGGTCACGGCCATGATATGGGTTATCCTCGTCGTATTTACTGCGTTCTAGATTGTCTCTTAATGTATCGTATGCCCGCTGTAGATCCTGAAAGCGTTCTTTAGCGGTAGGGTCGTTGGGGTTTTTATCGGGATGTGTGTCCCTTGCTACCATCCAGTGTCAGAAGGAAACGGAAGAAAACGGAAGGAAATGCCGTCGCAGTTAGTGCAAAGCAAGGACCTACCAAGTTTGCGAAAGGACCGTTTGATATCTTCGTCTTTAGCATGTCTCTCTAGTCCGAGTATTTTGTAGTAATCTATCTCGCTCGGAGCCATGTTGGCCTAGCGTGCACAAGCCAGCGGGGATTGTTGCTACGTAAACAAAGCGCACGAGCCTCGTAGGGGAGTTAGGTAGAGAAGAGGCTGAGACGAGACGATAGTTATGGCTTGCGTTCGGTATTATCAATTCTCGGAGTGGATCGATACAAGACTGATCTGGTGTTGATGCAATGGGTTCGTTGGTGTGTTGTGTGTAGCCGCGATGCTGCGGAGGAAGATGAGTCCCAGTTGCAGGTGGATGTAGGCCTAGAGTATGAGTGGGGTTCGCAGGAATCTGGTGCGTCTCGGAGAACGGATACAGCACGGAATCGAGAGGATGGCAAAGGAACGTCGCGGGGAACACGGAAAAAGTTAAGCAGTACAGTTGCTTGTACTTGGTAGAGTAGCGTATTAGGAGTAATAAGAATAAGAATAAGAGAGTGCTAGGATCCAGGCAACATCAAAGCCAAAATCAAGGCTAACTTAGTCTTTCAACGAGGAGAAATAGTGTCTGGGTTATGATGACTGATTGGTTTCACTGCATATCCACCACATCCGCACTCAGCCTTAGTATGAGATCAATCCCAACTGCAGTTCCTCCTGTTCTTACAGTAGAGAAGACGTGTTGGCACTGACGTTCACTCAAATACAACCCAACTAAGTAGGCTACTTACCGGTAGTCGGGCAACAACCGTTGCTATGAGAAGGCCAACACATCCATCCTCTCCAGAATTCGGTGCATCACAGACAGCGTCATACTCCTGATACAGATGGCAAGATAGTATGGTATCAGGCGAATAGGAGCGGTCGTAGGTTATGCAGAAAATTTTCGCCCCGGGATGAGACTGACTGGCTTCATCCCTATCCAATGGTTATTCACCAACCTTACCTACATGAATCTGTAAACGCCAACCAGCATGCCAAAACTGTGCCACCACCTCAGATACCCCTCAGCGGTTGTGTTACTCTAACACGCGACCTTTTGATCAAGTCAGATCTTATAGAAGCTTTTTCTGCCGTTGTAACCAGATCATGAATCGGTGGATCCTCGATGCACCGGTCGGCAGATTTTTGGCAAGGAAGGATGTCTCTACTCTGCTCGAATCGGAAATGAAATACCGTCCTTGATCGACGAAGCAAATAGTAGATACGAAGTAAGTACATCCCAAAAACCTCTGGTCCAAGTAACCCGATCCGCGGTACGCCTAGAAGATGATGAAAGGAAAGCGCGTATAATATGAAAGGGCAAAGGCAAAGGAAAGGGGAACAGCTAAGAAATGTAAAAACAATAGAACCTTGCGAGACATCCCAAATGTTCGTCCGCCCAATGTGTACAGATAAGATCCAAAAAATACAAAGGTCATTAAGTGTCCTACGGTCCTCCGCCCTGCCATGCGGGATTCCACATCCCTTGATTCATGTCTCCAAACCCTGGACCACCCATCCCGCCGTACACTGCCCCACCGAAATGACCAACTGGACCCATCATTGGAACCCCCATTCCTCCTGCACTTGACATTTGGGCCATTCCCCCATAACCACCAGTCATTGCCATCCCCGCCGCTCCCATCATGCCTGGATTCATCACTTGTTGTGGGGCCATAGTAGTCTGCATCCCATTCATGCTAGGGCCGCTCACTCCCATTGCCATACTTGCTGGTATACCCATCTGCCCGACCATGTGCCCTTGCTGTTGCTGTAGTTGCTGCTGTTGAGCCCTCTGTATCATAGCTTGTCGTTGCTGCTGCTGCTGTTGTAGCTGCTGCGCATAATGCTGCTGTTGCTGCTGCTGTTGCTGCTGTTGTTGCTGTTGGTGCTGCTGCTGCTGCTGCTGCTGCTGTTGCTGCTGCTGCTGCTGCTGTTGATGATGTTGTTGGACTCGCAGATCCTGCAGCGGAGGCGACTGGGAATGTGCGTGGTTTGGGTACATCATCTGTTGTTGCTGTTGTTGTTGTTGCTGCTGCTGCTGCTGCTGATGTTGTGGTTGCTGTTGTTGAGGAGTCAATGGTACTTGGTGCTGAGGCGGTAGCTGCATCCCTTGAATCCCTTGCGGTGGAGGAGACTGATGTAAGAGCATTTGTGGTGGTGGTGGCGATGATAGATGGTTGTTATCACGAGGAGAGCCATGATGAGGCGGCGGCATCCCGTGCGATGCTCCCTGCGGAAGCTGTGGTTTGGGCGAGGAGTTCTGTCCTGACCGCGGAGGGCCGAGCTGTGCATTCTGTTGGTGCTGTGGTGGATTTGCCGGATTAATGCCCGGGTATAGATCTTGTAGTTTCTTATAGAGTCCTTCTAGGACTAGCATGTCTGGAGGCGGCAGTAACACACCAGGACAGACTGGTATCAGCGATGCGGGTTTGTGTGACCGGTCAGCAATCGCGGCGAGGTAGGCAAGATTTTGTTGAAGGCGTCGCATACACCTGGTAACCCATTCCCAAATCGTCAGCCATCTACACATCACTCTTGCCACAATAAGGAACACCTCCCACCCATCCAGGATGGATAATTGCATACTCTCGAAACACGGGGTCGTTCTTGGCTTCCTCTGGTGATTTTAGTTTTGGCTGAACGTTCAGGACTTCACGTAGCAGTTCGGCATTGATTTCAAGGAGTAACGTCACGCGCGACTTGTCGAGCTGTAGCTCGCTCTGTTGCTTCTCCATCACCTTGTTCGTCAATTGTTGCTGCTGCTGCGTTGCGATAGACACTGAAGATTGCGGAGGAGGCGGCTGGCCCGAACCTGTTGCGGAAACATTAGTCAAAGGTTCCATTTAATCCGTAGTCGCCCAGCAGGTACGCCTGACTGAATATGAGCAGTAACAGGAGCAGTGATGAAGAACAGAGAAAGGAGGCGGCGATGGCAAAGCAAAAGACCGGCCACCATCCACGCGCGACCGAGAACGGAGCAGTAATTGCAACACCTGACGTGCCGACACCCCTTCGATGATAATGATAAGAGCGATACTCACGCTGGGGAGGGAGGAGCAGCTGCTGTCCCAAGGCAGCTTGATTCGCCTGCAACTGCGCCTGGTATTGTTGTAGATTTGTAGGAGCCGCCATGCTCAGAGTTCTCTGTACTGGCCCGTGCTTATTGATTTTGAGTTTCGAGTGTAACGTTCGCGTGGCAGGTATTGCAAGTACTTAGTACTAAGTTGATAGATGAGCAGATATTAGATCAGAGTTTGGCGTTCGTCGTTGTCGCCGTTGTCGTACGCATGGTTTTCCGACGATGGTTTCTAGAGGTGGGTTGTGAACGTAAGTGATGGTAAAATATTCCACAATGTCGAGGAGCATCAAGGAACAATTTACGATTAATTACAGCTCCAGATCCTTGCCGGCAGCGCCAGTGGATTCGATTAGCACGTGACTTTAGCCTCCTGCTTTCAAGAATCGGGGTTTAGGGCTTAGGGTTAAACGATAGTCAAAACGTCATTCATCGTTCTCCTCCTCCCATCCATCTGAACTTGTCCGCAAAATCAGAATGAGTGGTACATCTCTATCTACATTTGTAATGCTTTTGTATCTTACAATGTGCTTCAGGATTTGAATACCGCGAAGGTCGAGATAGGGGTCGCGGTCGTGGAAGGGGAGGAGGTCGAGGTGGCCGTGGTGCTGGTGGTCGAGGAAGAGGGTTTGATTTTACACCGAGTCCACAGATCAAAAATGAAGGTGGAGACGACCATACAAGCACAGCCTTCGGTACCCACCTGGAGCTTAACCAATTCCTCGCTCAGATTGATAATCAGAGCTACGGTATATATTCAAAGCCACCTGAAGCTCGCATTCAAATTTGCTAACATCTATTCTGGTAGGTGCATACAAGTCTCTCAGTATGTCTCTACAATTCTCATAGACCGACCAGTGAACTCTCATTAAGGACCGGAATGTGTGTTTTGCAGAGGGACGATACACCTGGACTAAGGGTTTACCGATCGAACTGCTCGTTGATCATGTACAAGGTGACCCGTACGCTGCACCATCGCGGTTTCGTGCGAGGCTTCCGTTGAGCATGTCTGGAATTCCGGCGGATGTGTATAGCAGCAAAACACGGTATATTTCTCCTTTCTAACCCAAGTGTAGGTCGATTATTTGTTTACAATAGCTGTGCGAGTGTTAGTGTTGTTGCATTCTGCGACTACATCAACCGTCAGGTCGCGTCACTCGTCTGTCAGTGGCGTCTCGACGTTGCGGATTCGTCGGGGAATTACCATGGCCCGAAAGGAGGCGACTTTAATATTTACAAACCACGGCAGCAAATTCTCGAACGCTCCAGTTGCGTAATTACCGGCCTCCCAAGAAATAACCCCTCCATTGAGATACGGTTTACCGTAACCCTACCTGCACATGGTCGTTCGATCAATGGACGAAAAGCTCAGGAATTGCTGGTCACCCATTTACCAAAAATCATGGAAAGAGGACTTCTTTGGGAACACCAAGACGAAAAACGAGTACGGACACATTTGAGAACCATGGAGGTTCAAGAATCGCTGCGGAATAGTCTTGCAAAACTGGGCTTGGTTGCATTTGTTGGTAACGAATCTATACTTCCGAGAGCCAACGGAGCAGATCCCGGGCCCATGAAAGAAAGCGTTATAGCCTTTCAAAGTCCTCCGAGTCTTGAGGTTACGATTGCCACCGGAATCCTAGACCATGCCGGCCAGCCAATCTCAATAACTGGCATGGGAATTCCGCGCGGCATCACAGTCATAACCGGCGGCGGCTTCCATGGAAAGTCTACTCTCTTGGAAGCACTACAGTTTGGTATATATAATGTAGTTCCTGGTGATGGACGGGAGCTTGTAGTTACCGAGCGGAACGCCTTCAAAGTCCGAGCTGAGGATGGCAGAAGCGTTGTTTGTACTGACATATCACCTTTCATTAACAAGCTCCCTGGCGGAAAATCGGCCGCCTCCTTCACAACTATGGATGCGTCGGGATCAACATCAATGTCGGCCAACATTCAAGAAGCATTAGTGGGTCCGAGTCGAAATTCCACGATGTGGTGTATTTTAACACATGGCAGGAGATTGGAGCTACCGCGTTGATTATCGATGAAGATACCAGTGCCACGAATTTTCTCGTACGAGATAACAAGATGCATGAACTAGTTCGGACGGAGCCCATCACTCCGCTAGTCTCCAAGGTTGGCGCACTGTACAGGGAGAGAGACGTGTCTACTGTCATTGTCGTTGGTGGTTGTGGTGACTATCTCGATCCCGCTTCTACCGTGATTGGCATGGAGTCATATGCTCCCCAGGACTGGACGATCCGGGCTCATGAAATTTCAGCAAAATACCCCAACACAGCTCCCCCATCACCAATCTATGGTTCCGTCCCCAACCGCGTCGTCTCCCTCCCAAGTCTTGGGGGCAGGCCTCCCACAGTTAGAAGCATCGACAAGATCGTCTTTAAGTCGGACCGTACCAAGGTAAATACCGAGGATACAGATACAGAGGTTGATATCACCGCTCTAGAACAGTTCGTGGAAGAAGGCCAGACAAACCTATGCGTAGACGCATTGAGAATCATTTCTGGAAGCGCTCTTAAATCAGTCCGTGATTGGGTAGGTGAACTCGAGAAACTTATGGAGCAGAATGGTATGAATATTAGAGGTGATCAACAGCCTTTTGGAAATCTTGCTAGGACTAGACCTCTGGAGATCATGGCCGTGGTCAATAGGGTTCGGGGATTGCGCGTTGATGATGGTGCTCAGGCTGTTCAGGTTAGTGGATGATCCAAACCTAACACTTGGTAGCTTCATATTTTTGTTCGTTCCTCTTTGTGTTTCTTGTGTGATGGGTGTTGATAAAAGTAAGACGTCTTTAGGAAATAAACAAAAACGAAAATATAGCCTAGCAGATCATGGAGGCCCATATAAAAAGGTTCGGACCTGTAGAAATGTGATACATTCTATCAACAGCGCTAAAATTGCTGTAAGGGATGGACTACAAGCCAATATATGGCGAATCTTAATGGCGCGCAGACTCGTGGCGTACATACAGTTGTTGGGCATGTGCATCGATTGTTGTCGAGGAGACTACTTTAATTCATTAAAATGCACGACCATTACCAAATAAACCAGTAGCATCTGAATCAACTTTATCATAGGGGTACGGTGTTTGAGGTAGGCGAGATGTTACCTTTGAAAGCTTTCGAGCTAGATCGGCTGAGAGTGGCAGCGATTCGTCTGTACCTTCAACTGCGTTCACAACTCAGCAGATTAACCCCTGCAGATCAGCAGCCAACAATTACCGCGTGGAAACACGCATGCAAGTACTGTATTATAGCGTCAAGGCCTCAGCGAGCGGCACCGGTTTTCTACGCCGCATTTACTGCCTTTATACGACTGCTAAAGGTGTTATTCGATACAGATTCTCATGTTGGTGGGCGTGATAGCTTGGAGTTCACGATGTTGCTATACGAGTTTCCTTCTAGTTCTCTACCACGGCAACCTAAATACAGAATCGTTTTTAAATCCCCTGAGCTATTATCTACTGTATATATCGATCTTCTCGATGTACTAAGTTTCTATCTCCGACAAGTGAAAGCCTAGCTCATACGTGACTTTCGCGAATTCGAAAGCCAGATGCCACGGTCTGGTACCACAGCAAAGTAGAGTACCTCTTAGTACCTGGGAACTCTGTGGCGGGACGAGCCGAAAATCCTCCGGCTACGCTAGTGCTAGCGTCTGATATTTCTTTCTCCACACCTATAGCACTTCAACAGATAGTCCAGGGCGATAATCCTACATCCCCATTTCCATTCGAGGTTTTGTCGACTATCCAGTCTGCTACAATGCTCAGAATTTGGCTGACGCAGCGCTTCAACAGATGCCTGAGCAGCTGAACAGAGGTACCAACGTCAGCCGGAAAGGATTAATATGTTTGGATATGAACAGGCAAACCGAACCTATCTAACCTAAGACCAATTTAGTATACCGTGACTAGAGGCTCTTATGTAAAAGTTTGTATATCGAAAGCTCGGGTGAGCGGACGTCAATAGGGATAGATGAAGACTGCCCGGTCGAGAATAAATGGAAGGCACCAAACTATCTCAGAAAATTTCCAATCGAGATGCGAAATCAGGGTTGGGATCAGCACGATCCCAGGGTGCTAATCCTCTGGACCAAAGACAATATTGTTTCATGCATTGGGATCAATATCAGCCTCTCCTGGTGGGCAACTGAGTCTCTCAAACCCATTCAACAAGCCACAGCCTACATTGTATCCATCAGCAACGTTCCTCTTACGAGGCCCGAGCTCAGTCTTATATAGTTGACAGCCAGGCGTCAGGAGGCCACGGAGTATGGGAGATTCAGATATTCAATGCCTTGGCTCATCAATTCCTCACAACAAAACCACATGACGCAGATTCATATACGCTCAACATTCAATTATTATGGCCCGTCACGGGAATACCATGTCCATTGTTACAGGTGTAAAATCAAACAATGACTAGATTGTTAGTCTTCTCCGTCAATCCAAGGACGTGGAGGAGTAGTGACTGGCATGTTGCTCTTTCCTTTATCTCTTTAAACGGTGCAACTTTAAGATGGGCACATCGATAGAGTTGGGGACCTGTGCAAGATCTATCTATGGCCATCGATTCTTAAACCTCAGGGCAGTGATGACTGAAAGTTGTTAATAGTCTAATGCTCAGCTTAGGCGCAAAGGCTCGCACACCAAGTCTATCAATTTGCCTGGAACCTCGCCGCGATTGGGATCTGAGATCTTGGGCTATGGCATCTTGTCGTGACATCCCGCCATGTCCGCCTGTCTATGTACGATTTCTCAAGCGCCGGAACGCTGCCCTCTTATTTCCTCATGATATGGCTTGCTTGCATATTACTTGCATACATGATAGCCGTGCGGATTCTCTCGTAATCTGTTCTCTACTTCAGCTCGAACCAACATTTCTCGAACCCTAGCTATGTTACCTCATGATTCATTCGCCTTATGCATCGATCCTCACAGGTGAGTCACAGAAGCAGCAATATCCATACAAACGAGACTAAATTGGTGGGGTACCGTCTAGGGTGACGGGAAGCAATCTCCTACCTCCTTGAACCTTTTGTGATCTTCTCAGCTTCTTCCAGAGTACAATGGAACGTGGCAGCGTAATTTTCCCACAATTTGAGATCTTAAACCTTGTGTCAGCCTAAGAAATTGGAGGATCAATGCACCTAAGTTGACTCGAGGCGTTTGAGGATCTAAGTCGAATTTTAGCGAGATCCTCAACTGCTCTACTCTTAGACTCACCAGAATTGTAGCAGGGCATGAAGCATGGGTGAAGTTTATTAAGGCTAAGCAATCAAGTTGAAGTGTATGTAATATCACGATATTAGAGAAACATAGGTACTTAGCTATTTGTATTGAAAGGTTGGGCATCGATCCGGTTTGTTTATTCAGAAGCAGCAGTAGCAAGCCTTCATACCGCACACAATCAAGAGAAGACCAGAAAACATGAGAAAAGCGGTTTCCCAAAAGACCCTGTATTCTAGGCTATCAATTGGTGACTCGCAGAGAAATTACCCAGGCTATAATACAGAACAGCTGCACCAAAACCGCAAACCAGAAAAAAAAGAACCCGTAACCCAGAACCGTTTCGTTTCATTGCAAAAAAGAACACCCACGTAAGAACCATGAACGAAAAAAATAAGACCCATCACACAACCCGACAACTCATCCCAGAACAATGATATTACGCGTCCGCAAGATCATGTCGAACCAAGATAAGAGAAGGATCGCCAACAAGCCATGATCGAAAAGGTTTTAAGAGCGCTCGCCACGGAGACGACGGGCAAGCTGGATATCTTTGGACTGGATGGTGACACGCTTGGCATGGATGGCACTGAAACAACATTAGAACATAAAGTAGAAGATGAATATAGTTGGCATACCAAAGGTTGGTGTCCTCGAAGAGAGAGACAAGGTATGCCTCAACGGACTCCTGAAGAGCACCGATGGCAGAAGACTGGAACCGGAGATCCGACTTGAAGTCTTGAGCGATCTCACGGACGAGACGTTGGAAAGGAAGCTTGCGGATCAGAAGCTCGGTAGACTTCTGGTAGCGACGGATCTCACGAAGAGCGACGGTACCGGGCTTATAACGATGAGGCTTCTTGACTATGAGAATGTTAGAGGCAACCTCGGTGAATAAAGACTATAGTTTAACTTACCACCACCGGTAGACGGGGCAGACTTGCGAGCAGCCTTGCTTCCGAACTGCTTACGAGGGGCCTTTCCTCCAGTAGACTTACGGGCGGTCTGTGAAGACGCGTCAGTACATAATGCAAACAATTTAAGCGAGATGCAACGCAACGCGAACAGATCCTGAAAATAAAAGAACGCGTCGACAAAATTAATAAAATAGGATGGAATATAATTTACCTGCTTGGTACGAGCCATTGTTGTATGGGTTAGTTGTAGAAAGTTGTTTGTTGTCGGTAAGTTGTTTGGTGTCGGTCGGTGGTTGGTGGATGTGTCGAGAGGATGAAGGAGAGACGAAGGGAGGTGGTGGGTGGGTGGTTATTTAAATACTTTCCAAGTGGCAGCCAGATCAGGCGTGGTTAGGGTTTGGGGGGTTGAGGATCGGTAGAGCAGCTTGGAAAGGTTGCCATTTGACCCTGCAAAAACAACATCAACTTTGGTGTGGTTCTTTCCAGCTCGAAATTCGGGGGGCAGGCGGCGCTGTGATTTTGCTGCGAAAGAATCCGTGCTGGCGCTAACAACGCCCCGGTCGGCCCTAGCATAGCGTCACACCACGGCTACCGCACCACAGATGAACCGCGCATCCTGGTCCCGATGGATCACTCAGCAGATCTTAAGAAAGAAAGAATCACGAAATGGAGTAAGAGAATGCAGCAGAGCTTGCAGTAACTCTCTAGGTATTCACCCCATTCTCTCTCTCTCTTACTCACTGTGTTTGTGTTTTCATTGCTTTCTTTCTTGCTTCTGCTAATCGGCAAAGTGCCTGCCTTACCTATGTCAGCCAGTGCGTTGTTAAGGGTTTCTTGTGCAACACCTCAGATGGGGCCGCCCATCAGCACGCAAGCTTGGCGGGTTGATTCCAGATCCACTGGCGCTGGCCTTAAAACCCCACCACTTCGCCCTCCGTTTCTTCTCCCACATCCAACGCTCCCCCTCACAACTTTCAGCACACGCGCAATCAGCTTTGTTAAATCAACCGCTTCGGCTTCCAATCAATCAACTCTACTTTAAACAACCTTCACAATGACTGGACGTAAGTATTTCTCTTCTTTCCATCGTGTCGTACTTTCAATAATTGCCTTGTCAACAATGCGCTTACAATCACATAGGTGGCAAGGGTGGCAAGGGTCTCGGAAAGGGTGGTGCTAAGCGTCACCGCAAGATCCTTCGCGACAACATCCAGGGTATCACCAAGCCCGCTATCCGTCGTCTTGCACGTCGTGGTGGTGTCAAGCGTATTTCTGCTAGTCAGTACCCTTAGAAGCGTCACAAACTTTTATCGATCGTATCATAACGTCTATCAAACAGTGATTTACGAGGAGACCCGTGGTGTTCTTAAGACCTTCCTCGAGGGTGTCATCCGTGATGCCGTTACCTACACCGAGCATGCCAAGCGCAAGACTGTCACCTCCCTCGACGTCGTCTACGCCCTCAAGCGCCAAGGCCGCACCCTCTACGGTTTCGGTGGTTAAATGTATTTTTTTCTTTCGATGTGATGTTTTGCAATTGGTGTTCATATGAGATAATGGCTTTTCTCTGGGTTCTCTTTTTGAATGGGGGATTGGGTTCTTTTTCACCTCTGGGATTTGTACTATAGCGGTCTTCTGGTTTTCACGAGGAAATGAATACAGGAACAGTGTTCTTCCTAGTCAACTATCAATCTTGTGTATTTACCTGATCAATGTTGTGGCTTTGACTTTCGACGCGTCTTGCATTCATAACAGCGCCAAGTTATCGACATGTCTCTTCCCCTGCCTCGAGTACTCTGTACCGAAACGGAACCACTTCTTATTGTGCAAGGTGATTTACCGAAAGGTCTGAAATTAAAGCAAGTATAGACATGTAGCCTTTCACGTCCTCCAGATACGGATCTGTAACTTTTCCTAAAATTCTCACCACCTCTATGAATCATAGTCATGTGACGCCACTAGGTAAAACTCATACGGCCTACTTGTCAACCCTCAGTGGCAAAATATGAGGGGGCATTGACGTTACAAATGACAGATCGATAAGTGTAGTGACCCTGTGAAGGAATTCCTAGTGCTGGATTATTCTAGGTATGCCTGAAGTTTGTTTGCCATTGTACACGCATGGTTCCCACTTTTCTTCATATACAGTCACTCGAAATTTCATCTTCCTTCTACCACCCCTGCAATTACCACCCACGACCTTGTATAAGCGAATTTTGAGAATCGGAATGGATTTTCCTGCCTTGCTTTAGTCTGGTTGCCGAGTCTCACCTAGTTTTTCTGTGTTCTGTGATGTGGTGTTGTCTATGATGTGGAAGATGCTCGTAGTTTAAGTGTAAGAGACACAATTGTGCAGTTAGGTGTGTATAAGATCTGTCAAGCTCCATAATAGTACAAGAAGGGTCTATGTAATACTTTGAATGCCTCTGGGATTAGCACTGATCTTCAACTACTCTTAAGTGGGTAGAGTGCCAAAAAATCATTCGCGCACGCTTCTCGTATGCGGTTGTTTAGGGTAATATGAGTGATATTTTATGATTTGCGCTTGAACTAACTTAATTGAACTTAGATCTAGATACAGCGATTACTGAAGTCCCACTATCTACTCGTAGAAGGCTTGTATTTGGGGGCTTTATTTCCTCGGGAAGCTTTTTCACTGTTCACATTCTATGACATCACACCGACCACGTGATAAGGTATGCTTAAATGCACTTCCTGGTCCATCAACGGACCCCCTTCGTTACAACCATGCCACCGCCATCAGCCGTCTCAAGCACTCGTCCGATTGAAGGATTTGCGAAAGCTGTTGGCCAGTGTTCTGTCGAGGTACATCAGGGGGTTCCATGCGCAGTGCGGGGAAGAAGGCTGATGTAGTGGTGGCACAGGCTTCAGCATACGGAAAATGCGTATTTCGGGACTACAATAATGTCTTTAAGGATAAATGCTTGGTAGAATTTTTAAGACTGAAGGAGTGTGTTATGGTGGGTGTTTTGGACATGGGATGAACAGGGCCTGGCGGGTGACAACTGACGAAACACAGGCGAAGGCGAAGAAGCGGTAGATGGATAATGATGGGATTATGGAGGGGATTGGATCCGCGGTGTTGAAGCAAGCTTACACTATATTACGATGTAACGCGGTTGAAGCTGGAGAGATGGCTATTAATGAATGTACTCTACTCTTTCTTTTCACGAAAGCGCCGGTGAAGAACCGGCGAAGTCAGCCGTTGTCCGACGTTCGGAGCATCCTCCGCTATTTGTCACAGCCAGTGCCGCGGCCTGCAACCAAGACCTTTTCGTGATGGAGAAGCTCACCGGGAATCTGCTCTCTTTGTGTTGGGTATTTTGCAATGGCGACTGTCTTTTATTTCCACCTGAAGGCCCCGGTTTACAATTGCAGGCCAATTTGAAAAATTATGCTTTGGATCTCATGCAGGTCCCCTTCTTACATGCATACCTCTCATCCAAGCTGCTAGTGGATTATTGGTGGCGAGAGCAAAGGATAGCAAGAAACAGGCAGGAACCACTCCCTTCTTTCTGCTTTCTTTATCGAACAATGTTTGTGGGCTACTGGAGGAGAGGACTGTGTGGCAGTGATGGGCGATGTGTGGAGCGGCTTTACGAGAACTGTGCTGCGCCTTGAGGTTTCTTTCGTTTTATGCTTTTTGTGGTGCCAATATGAGCGCCTGCGTCACAGAGCACAAGACTTCGAGCGCGCAACTAGGCGTCGGCGTTGATCCCCATGATGTGTTGCAGCCTGACGAAAAGAAAGAGCGAAGAAAGAAAGCATGGCAGAACGAGAGAAAGAAATAAGGATTAATTAGTGTGCAACAGCCCTACATATCATTTCTTGGGAGGGGAATGATGCTTGAAGTCTGGACAAACCGATTACTTGGATACCCCCCCGCCTCCGCGACATCATCAAAACATCCACTATCTGCCATCCCACATTTGCATCCTTCCTCCCCTCTTTCTACTATCCATCTGTCAAGTACAAAAATTACGAAATCCAAAAATCCGCTGGTATCCATCTGAAATAACCTTCCGCCTTACCTGTCAACATATACATAGCATCAACCTTCCTATCAACTATTAGCGGGCGCCCTCTCCACGGACCTCGTCCTTTCCGCTGATTGCGCCAACCACCTCACCACCTCACCAAAGACCACGCCGAAAGAACCCATTGCCACCTCACCACAATAACCGCCACCACTGCCGCCTACTCCTAAACGACAAGGAACAGTTATAGCAGATAAGCGAAGATGGGCAAGACGTGAGTGTTCTGTCACGCTGCGTCACAACTGCATGTGCTGTCGTGTGGCCGGCTATTTCGGTTCCGTGCCGTACTGATTTTGAAATACTGTAGTCAATCGAAACTCACCCAGGAACAACTGACGGAGCTTCAACAGGCGACTCTGTTTGAGCGCAAGGAACTGCAACAATGGTACAAAGGTTAACGCTGTGTTTCTCCCACTCTAGGCATTGCGATATGTGGACATGTGCTAAAACTTTGTATCTTTTAATCGAAATAGGCTTCCTAAAGGACTGTCCCTCCGGCTCTCTGAACAAATCCGAGTTCCAGAAAATCTACAAGCAATTCTTTCCATTCGGCGACCCAACGACGTTTGCGGATTATGTGTTTAATGTCTTTGATGCTGACCGTTCGGGTTCAATTGATTTTAAGGAATTCATTGTTGCCTTGAGCGTTACGTCTCGTGGTACATTGGAAGACAAGCTCAACTGGGCTTTCCAGCTCTACGATATCGATGGTGATGGAGAGATCAGCTATGACGAGATGCTGCAAATTGTTGAAGCTATCTACAAGATGGTATGCTCTTGCGGCTTGTGATATGTTTGGAATTAGCTGCTGATGATGGATTAGGTGGGATCTATGGTCAAGCTTCCTGAAGATGAAGACACACCACAGAAGAGGGTCGCCAAGATCTTTGGCATGATGGACAAGGACGAGGTGAGCGACAAAACTTTGTGTCTTTGGTTAATTACAAGCGGGGGCTGACCCCGTATAGAATGGCAGTTTGACACTTGACGAGTTCCGTGAGGGAAGCCAGAAGGATGCCACAATAGTATCAGCGCTCTCCCTTTACGATGGACTAGTCTAGGCCCATCGATAGCTCCTTTGTTCGATGATTGGCTTTTATGACCTTTACGAGAGCGGTTGTGGGGAGTAAAATGATACCTACACACTGCGGCGCTTATTTACCCTTTTGTGTTCGCCAAAAACGGTATAAATCGACGACTCGCCGCGGCGTTATTTTATTTGGGAGGTTGCGTTTCTCCTTTATTCTTTTATTCTTTCATTGTTTGTTTACTAGGGATAAATGGTGCTTTATTTGTGGTCCTTTTCTTCAGTTCTTGTGCTTATATCTTTTGCCTTCGAACCTGTTGATGGATGAAATGGGGTTCTAGTCGGCTGCAGAGGCGATTCAGTCTGTGATATTTGGCGTTTGCTTGATATATGAAATAGTATCGCATGGTGTATTTTTTGGCGCCTGACAGTAAACTCCTCAAGCTGCGCGTCGTTAATGATTATAAGATATCCAGTGATTGCCTGTGATTCGAGTCGGTGTTTACCGTCTGAGTGAGTAACCATGATGCGAGACAGACGCTATGATAAGTCCCGCCAAGCGCTCCCCTCTTTGACTTCATTCCTCGGACGAAACTTCTCAAGACTCAACAAAGATTTCGACCACATTTTTGCAGTACACGCAGCATCCGCTTGTAAATACAAACAAACATTCCTTTACATACACAACATCATATCCAACCAACCAAAACCATGTCGACCGTACCTCTACCATCCGGCAACCTGCTGAAACGACAGCTAAAGGGGATGCAGAGCGACAAGGATATGTCGAATATTTCGGCAGGGCTGGTGGACGACAATATTTACGAGTGGGATGTTATGCTTATGATTTCAGATGATTGCAAATTTTATGGAGGTTTGTTGTCTACTTTGGTGAGAGGAGAGATGTTGACGCGGGGGACGTTACAGGCGGCTTTTTTAGAGCTCGTTTGAGCTTCCCCACCGATTATCCACACTCTCCACCAAAAATGCGATTTGAAACGCCGATATGGCATCCGAATAGTAAATTTCCTGCTCCTCCTTACTGTGCTCTGGAGACTGAAACTATGTAGTTTACCCCGATGGAAACGTTTGCATATCGATTCTGCACCCACCTCGAGAAGACGAGTATTACACACTATATTCTCCCATTGAGGAATCATTACTGATACAGAGGGGGATATAGATATGGCTATGAATCCGCTGCGGAACGCTGGCTACCCGTTCACACGCCCGAGACGATCCTGATATCGGTGATTTCGATGCTGAGTTCGCCGAACGATGAGAGCCCTGCGAATCTTGAGGCTGCAAAGATGTGGAGAGAGGACCCAGCCGCGTTTAAGAAGAAGGTGCGGAGGTGTGTGAGGGACAGCTTGGAGGCATGATATGGAGGAGGGTCGTGATGCTATGTACTACCTACGATTTGAGCGACGGAGGATAGGATGATGGTTGGTGATTGGATTGGATGTCTAGCGTGGAGGTGGCGGGACAATGGCGTTTTAGGCTTTTTTTCTGTGCCATTGCGAAGTTTGTTCCTCCACCCTTCTCCTCCTTTTTCGTTCCTTGGGTCTCCTCTTTAGTTCTGTACCCCCTGCTTGAGCTTTCGCCGTTGTTGATGGTTGGCATGAATTGAACACACTTTACTTGTGGTGAGGATTGTCAGCTGAAGATGTTTGGTTGACATTGCGCAAAGAGGAAAGGTGCTGTTACTCAAATATCACTCGTTACTCCCTCCCCCACCAACTACTCACCTATCATTACTAGCACCTAAATATTATGTTCTTCATCGGAGTAGTTCGCCACTCCCTCATGGTACTGGATGCTTGTATATAATAAGTAGCCTCGAGCCCAACCGCTACGACTCATCATCCCCTAGTCTGTGGCTCTCACGTGACCTCGCAAGCTCGGTACGTGAGCTTGCGAGCCAGCGCGTGGGAGCCCTGCCTGGTGCCACCGGGCACGAAACATGTCAAAAAGCTTATATCTCGGAATTCAAACGACAGCTCTCGACTTTAGCCAAAGGAAAGTCTCCCATACCTACAAGGATCAGTACTTCCCAAGCTTGCCTGTTGCCTACGATGCAACACTACATTACCAAGTACTTGCGAGGAGGAGGAGGAAGGCTTGATTCAGCTGCCTATCGTCTTTCTCCTCCCTCTCCCTCTCCCTCTCCTCTACCATCCTATACACAAACCGATACACAAACTGACGCACAAACCGAGGCAAAGTCCATCGCGAACTCCCCTTCAACGCTTGACCCAAACGACTCCGCACAATGGACGCCAAGTGGGATGGATCAGTTGGTCTGCCGGGTATATTTAACCTGCTTCTCTGATGCTTTTTGTATTTCTTCTGACATTTCACTAGCCGCCTTTTATCCACGCGAAGAAATGGCCAGAGAGATGTGGAATACCGCAAAAGAACGTCGGCTCCTTCATATCCGTGGCTCCCCCGCTAGCGGCAAGACGATGTTACGAGTGATATTGGCGAACCATATCCACATCAATGACCCCAGTTACAAAGTGTTCCACATTACTTCGTGGGACCAAAACGGTGTTGTGGAATCCGGCGAGTATACTCGCCAACTCCAGTCGATAGCAGGTATACGGTATTCCGTCCTTGCGAACCATGCTACTAAGGTCGTGATCTTGTTTGATAAATCTCAAGACTCGTACTGGGATAACCAGCTCTGGTCTGACTTCTTGAAGTCGCTTGCTCCTGGAGTGGGTCCAATTGTCATAATGTTCGCTTCTTTCGGGTCTTCCGGGAGAATGCCTGTCAAACCTACCAATACTTGAACACCTCTGGTTTTGACGCCTCAACAGCGGATTGATTGTATCCTTTAGGAGGGTCACGTTTTGGACTCTTCATGGCTGAAGATGAGGCTATGGACTTGATAAAGAGAAAGCTTGCCTCGCTTTCACCAGTTAAAGTGGTTGTCGAAAAAGAATTGATGGAGTATCTACATATCATCACAGACGGCTACTGCGGCGCTTTGTCATGGCTCACTGATGAGTTATATAAGGTATGTTCTATGTTCCTGATAAGCATGATCGCCTCTGATAGAAGCTAATAGTACACAGGGATTCCGAGACGAATTATGCAGGAATTCTCATATCTCCTATGAAGATGGCCGTAGAAAGATATTCGCAGATCCCCGTAAATTGGCAGAAGATATAGCAGAGTCCCAATTTGGCCGAGCCCTATATACGGATCGAGATGTCATTCTGAACAATGTACCGGAAATGATCGTTCGAGACGGATACACTACCTCTCAACATTGCGAACAGATCGGTTCAAAATACAATTTCAACTTATATATGCAACTCCAGAATTCGGGAAAGACTTGGATTCCCATTCAGTAGACCTCCAGATTATGGGAGTTGATTAGGGTATTGAATATATGTTTGAGGGGGGGAAAACTGAAAGGCCACGTCGAGAGATTCGGGGCTGGTGGAGCCTATAGAAATTGGTGCAAGCAGTACATAATGCTAGATATCCGAACTACCAAGCTAGCAAAGGCCCATATAGTAACTATCACATACACTTTCTTGTACATGATCGGTCCTTGCTAATCCGCCTTTAGAAAAAGGCTATGAGAAGCTGTACCATATTGTCTTCAATTCCTCCCATACTATGGTTAAAATATATCATGCTTCCGATATTAAAACCCCCATTACAGCATTCCGGTTGGTGTCCTGATGACCTCCACGTATTTTGTTGGCCGATCGTGGGGTATATCCTTGTGTTTTTCTACAACTTCTTATACATGGGTTTCTAGATGACGGTGGTGGGTGAGGTAGGGAATGTGTATTCCTACCTAGTCTCTCGCGGTGCTATGCGAGGTTCTGACTGATTATTCATGAATACGGGACCGTTTCTTATGAGTGCATGGTACCTCAAAGTTTTATACCTAGGAACTTCACCTACCATCTCACGGTTTAGCTTTCATCTTGTGCTTTCAATTTCAACATCACACGACCTTGCAAAAGCGCTGCTCACCAGCAGCACGGATTGTAGTGCAAGCTGACACGTCCGAGAAATTCATGACAAAAAAAGACCCAAATAATGGGCACAGAGGCCCGATTAATGGGCTAAGCACCTTAAAATGGGTTCGTTTTCGTTAGGACGAGCTTTTTTTACACTGCACCCACACTTGCGAGTAATTTGATTTCGCCAACGGCGTCGCCGAGAGCCTTAATTCATCTTTTCAATACCTACAAAGCAGCCTGGACGCTCGTGATAGTACGGCCTTGTACAAGCTCGCAAGTCATTCTCTCTAAGTTTACAACAAAAATATAAACATCAACAGCCACTCAACAACCGAACGCCAGGAAAGGATCAACCCTTTTTATCAAAATTCTCCATAATTATATAATACCCCGTTTTGCTGACTACTGACTATCTCTTACCTGTGTATAAGAACTTCAAAGAGGACACATCTCGGCCAGCTAGTAAATTCTCCGCTCTCGCAACTGTTAGGAGTTGTCACGATTTTGTCCTGCTTGCTTTCGAACCACCGCAGCAGCTGGTATAAGGCAAGGATTTCTCGTTTGTCGCCACCGAAAGTCCACCTCATTTCCACGGATCTAAAGCGGCCTCAACGTCCACGATTCCTGTGATGAACTCTTCTTCCGCCGTCGCCCACTTGCTATGCTTCTGTACCTCCAGATCGACTGCAGAGATGTCGCACGCCAGTATTTCTTGTCTTTCTTGTCATTGCTGAAGCATGGTCGTTATGGACGGACAAATAACTTCCGTCATCGCGTGCACATCGTTGCCGTAGATTGTGGATTTTCGCTCCCTCCCCGAGTTTCTAGATTCTGATTCCTCGAGATGGACGGCGGCTGCTTCCCAGGTCGTCTCTCCCATAGTGTCCTTGCTAGACGGATGGTAGCCGCGCCCCTCTAGAGAGAAGCCCAAACTAATGGTTATCTCTTCGAAAGCTTCCTCAGGATATGTCGTCTAGATCCATTAGCATCACCACATGCATAGCCGACAATAGGACTTACCATTCGAGAAGCTATTGTATTTCCATGTACTTGCTGTGAACGAGGTGGAGCGATCAACTCGTATTTGTAGCGCCTGCAGCGAGCCCACTCAAAGCTATTTGGAGCCCACACAAGTTCTTTCCATTATGAAGCCTCACTACGCGCCCCATTCTGAGCCATTCTGGGCCCACGAGAAATTACACAGCAGATTCCTATGCACCCATGAGCCCTCGTTGAGACCAGAGAAACTGAAGCGCATGAATATAGGTTGTAAAAATATAAGCACCCCCACACATGAACCCACTCGAGCTCCCAAGGAAATTTTGATACACCAATCATTCCACGAGCCCAGGGTGCAGCCTGCTGACACGGAATGGTGAAAATGACGAGGTCAGAAAACAGTGCCAAGGGACTGGAAAACCGGGCCAAAATCTCCTCTTCTGGCCTTTGTCACGACTCACTTTACTCTATATATTTCATCTACTCATAAACAACCCTCACCCTTCCTCCACTGCCCCTACGATAACTCGGCCTCTCACTCTCCCTAGCTCGCGGGGAAGAATACCTCACCCTCTCCTGTGAGCTATACCGCACGCTCTCCCCATTCCGTAAAGACGCTGAACTAGGTCCTTCCTCATAGATAACACCCTCCACACCGCGCCCACTTCTCACGGCTGCTTCAATCACACTATAATAATGGTCCAGCACCTCGGGATATTGCTGCACACAGGTTCTCCAGTCCGAATCGATATCGCGTTGTAGTTTATGATGCAGCTCATCGAGGTCGTATGTACTCAGCATCTGCCGATGTGTAGAGATGTAGGATGAGAAGGCGGCCCGACGGCGGGAGGAGAGCGTGTGGAATTGCGTGTGGATTGAAGTTTGCGCACGGGATGTTACCCAGCGTCTGAGAGTGTTAGAAGGAAGGAGGACGATGATAGGAGAGGTGTGAGAGGGGGAGAGCAAGATTTGATGGATAGAAAATGATAAGCGCCAATGAGGCGAGTGGGTTCGGGGGAAGATGCCATCATGCTATGGTACTCGCCGTGATTCACAACGGGGCTGTGTGTCGTACAACCAGTAAAGCTGACTAGCTTGCCGGACGACAGCCAGCCTAAAACAAAATCTCGTCCCACCTTGGTCTAATGGGGTGGGTAGGGGTGCAGCATGCGGTGAGGATACAAGGGACGAGATTAAGGCATCATATCCTGAATTCCTTAAAATCCGGAAAGATTGGAAAGGCATACCGAATGTCGTCCCAAACGCCCCCCATTATCTTTTGCTCTGAGTCCTCAACCGCAACAATGAGTGACGTTAACTCGCATCCGCATTGATTCTTTGCTGGAGCATCACAGACGCTGCAGTTTGGTGCCCGACTGATCACATCGGGATTGTCCAGGTCGTCAATACTGGGTTGCGGTGTGTAAGATGTTCGTGGAGTGTATGGTGAAGATGTTACGGGAGAGGCGTAGATCGATGGTGCTGGAGAGGAATAGGAGCTTCTGTGGTGACGGTAGTAGTGGGAGGAAGGTGGCATAGTTATGACCCGTCGTTGAGGAACGTTTCCGGTGATTGAAGAGCGTCACTCCGTTGGATGAGGGAAGTAATTATCGAGAAGAAAAACGAGGAGAAAGGGATTGGGGCCCCCGCTTATTGAGAAACTGGAGAATAGATACAGGTTGGCAGGTAGGTGGTAATAAAATTCTGAATCTGTCGAGGGAGCTTCTGGGACAGAGGTGAGATAAATACAAGGGGTATTGCTACCTATCTAGCAGTTCTGCAACCAACGAAAAAAATCCGAGCCTACAATATCTGGCCGCCTTGCGGTTGGAGTACGTCCGAAAATGGTGCAGTAGGGGATGCAGAATATGCAGGCAGACTTGAGATGATTGGGTTGGCAATTGTCAGCTCTAAGTTGTGCGGGGATCTTGAGTGGACGGGACGGGGATTTCAGCAGGGAGCTCCAGGCGGAGCTCTGGAGTAGGGTTGGGGGTTGAATTGTTAGCGGGATCTTTGAGCTTCTTGATTGAAGGAGGATGATAAATAGCATTTAGTCCATGCATTCTTGTTCTCGTTACTCCAGGGCTGACGAAAATAGGTATTTCCATATAACCCAAGTAGGTATCCCCGTTCATATCATTGCAGAATGATTGGAGAGGTTGCATGTCTACATGGAAGCTTCAAGTTTCGACAACAGCAACGACCCACGTCCTGCATATATCGCGCAAATCTATCACCAATTGAATGTCCACATCACTCTCCACCACAGCCCTCAACGCCGCATCGCTAGTGCTGTCCGACCATGGTGGTTCTGTCCAAATCCCTATCCAATGAACCTCTGCTAATACATCTTTCCAGGTGATCTCACTCAGTGTGGGGCAGGAGTTCTCCAACTCCTGAAGAAACTGGCTGTAACTGTGGAGTGCATGGATGCAGGAGGGCTAGAGAAGAAGCGCACCGATGATCTCCTACGCCTTGCGCGCCAGAAGCTGCATGCGTATCCCTATAAGGACGTTCCTCTGTGTTGGCGGCGCTTGTTCACGGATGCGTCAATTGTTAAGGCGGCGATTATGATCCAGCAATTTGAAGAGGACAATGGAAATGATGAACTCATTGTTCATACTCTCGACATGGCATTGATTATGGCGGGTGCACCAGGAAAAGGCAGAAGAGAGGTAGTTGAGAAGCTATTAGACGAACTCAACGCCGCATTCTCACCTCCGCCCCCAGCAAAGCGGCAAAAGATGGAAGAAGTGAGATTTGATACTACAGTAGCACCCCCAGTAGAAATACAATACCCAATACCGCGTCACAACAATCTTTCGCTCGGGGAATTTCAGCGCCGTCTCGACACAGCCAACACACCTATTGTCATCACTGATACGCTCTCTCACTGGCCTGCGCTCTCAACCCGACCTTGGTCCTCCCCAGCTTACCTCCTCTCCCTCACCAACCGTGGGAAACGGCTTGTCCCCGTTGAAGTAGGTCGCACTTATACCGATCCCTCGTGGGGACAAAAGATCATCTCCTTCAGTGAATTTCTCTGCACCTACATGTCTGGTTCCGGGGGGGAAACTGGATACCTTGCGCAACACAACCTTTTCTCCCAAATTCCGGCTCTGCGTAAAGACATCACAATCCCGGATTATTGTTACTCCGCCCCACCACCGCATCCGCCTAACGTTGCCTCCACCCCGCCTCTAGAGGAACCAATGATAAACGCTTGGTTAGGACCAAGGGGCACCGTAAGTCCGCTGCATACAGACCCATATGCAAATGTACTTGCCCAGGTGGTGGGAAGCAAGTACATCCGTCTTTATGCGCCGGAAGAGACCGAGCGGGTGTTTCCACGGGGCATAGAGGAGGCGGGAGTGGACATGGGGAACACGAGTAGGGTTGAGGTTGAAGAGGAAGGAGGAGGAGAGGGATTGAGTGAGGAGGAGCGAAGGGTGTGGAAGAAGGCAAAGTATGTGGAGACTGTGCTAAGGGAAGGAGAGGTGCTGTTTATCCCTGCCGGGTGGTGGCATTATGTCAGGAGCTTGGAGGTCAGTTTTAGTGTTAGCTTTTGGTGGAATTAGGAAAGGAAGGTTTTGGGGTGCCGGATGACCCATGATATCGAGGTTCCAACTTTTTGACGAGCATGTCATGAACCACCAACAGCAATTGGCTGCTGTGAGTATCGACGGAGTGTGTCACTTGCGCCATCTAGGTATAACTTCATGATATGGAATCAGTAGCTATCAACAAATAAGCGTAGCGATGGCCTCTAATTCGAACTGGAATCCGGTCTTGTTTGGAATTTGCGTCTGTTGAGCTTCACCGTGTCAATTCTCCACTTTCCACACAATACAAAGACATGTTTGATGAATGCCACTTTCTTTCCGCAAAATGACCGCTATCTCCAACAGTAGTTGCTTTGACATGAAATCCCACCGATTCGCCTGGCTGCTTCTTCCTTTTACCACAGCTCTACCCGCTCCCTACTACCTCCTCAAGCCCCCAGCACCACCCGGCACGACGCCAATCAACCTCTCCACATGGGTCTCCCTCCTTCCTCCGGGTATATCCATATCCTCTCTCTCCATTCCAGGAACTCACGATACAATGGCGTACCTCAAAAGCGGCCGCAGACTTCCACCCACAACACAAACGCAGCACAACGACCTTTCAACCCAACTCCGCAAGGGTATCCGCTACCTCGATCTCCGTCTTCAACACCATAATGACCGCTTCACGTTGCATCACGGGAAGGTATACCTCCACTTTGACCTTCCCGAGGTGATCTCCATCATTGAAGATTTCCTGAAAGGAGATGGGAAAGATGAGACGGTAATTGTGCGGATTATGTGCAACAACTGCTACTTTGCAGGGAAGGGAGGCGGGGACAAGGGAGAAAATGGGAATACGCGCACGTTCGCCGAGACGATGGAATGGTATAGAAACGAAAATCCGTCCACGCGTGGTTTCTTCTCGAATCGTGTTTATCGGGGAAAGGGAATCCCCATGCTCGGTGATTCTCGGGGGAAAATAGTGGTACTGCAGGACTTCCCGAGTCCCGAGCTGGTGTAAGTTCCCCTCCCTCTCTCACGCACCGATTTCTGTCTCCAACATGCTCTCTGACGGGAGGTGATGCAGGTTTGGAATTAACTGGAACGACCGCACCATGATCTCGCTGCAAGATTCTTGGACAGTTAGTGGGCTAAAACAAGTCATGCAGAAAGTTAAACTGATCCTTGCCTTCTTTTATAATGTGGTGCAAAAGATGCGCCATTCTATCAACCCCAAGCCTACCACCACTACCACTACCACTATCACTACTAACACCATCATCGTTGATCTAACAACGCTACCCCTTCCACCACCGCTTGCAATAAACCACCTCTCAGCCTCCGGCGTACTTTGGGGCCCGCGTACCGTGAGCAACCACGTTTATGCAAAGCTATACAAGTGGATGATGTGGGACTGGGACGATGGGAGAGGGAAGCCGATGGGAGTTGTAGTCGGAGATTATATGACCGAAGCTGTGGCTAGGGTGATTATTGAGAAAAACTTTCTGAAGGGAGGTGCTGGGGAGGGGTTGGTAGAGAAGGTAAATTTTCGGTGGAGCTATTGGAATGAGGGATATAAGCAGGAGAAGGAAGGGGTAAAGATTACAGGTGCCCATCGTAGCCAAGGGAGAACTTAGTGATATAAGGAAAAGATTTGGAGATCTGCGGTGCACGGTGTCTGGAGTACATATAAGGACACAATTGTCAACGTGGCTGACTTCCGAGTTGTTGTGCCATGATGCATTGATTCAAACTCCCAACTCCCCCATTATCTCGGCCATGTGTATGTATAGACAAAATAGCCATACCGCATCCCGCCACTACCACACACCAGAATAACCAATGCAACCCCGGCCCCAAATTACAAGAAACAGCCAGCGATATCATACAGCGTCTCCCGGAACCCATATAATCCCAGCCAACCTAAAGCAAAAGAACAAACAAGAAGCCAATACTATAAAATAAGGGTGGAGTATATAACTCATTTGGATGATTCGTTAACACAGTATCAAAACTGGGGGTTACTACTTAAGTGAGTAAAGAGGAGATAAAAAGAAAGAGCATAAAGAAATCAAAATAGGGGGACCGGTAACGCCGTCGCTAAACAACATGGATCAAAAGACACTGACTATTCCTCTCAATAATAGGCGCGCGAGCGCAGGTTCCTCTAAAAACAAAATTATCCTAAACGCATAAGTAAACCAAAAATATTCGTCGCTCATGCAAGAAAAGTTCAAACCAAAACCAATATTAAACGCCTTAAATAGGTATCATCACTCAATCCCCTTACTCAAGCCACGGATCTCGTCATCGTTGAGCGCTGATATCCATAGGCATCTTTCACAAACACCGTCAACCGCTACGAAGGAGTACTTATGACTGGCCTCAATCAATCGGAGAAGTCGTTTGACAATTGCAGCCGTCATACGATGTCTCTCGAAATTCACTAATGGCGGCATATCAGGTTGCGCAAAGTGAATCCAAGGCGGTCTCTGTGCGTTGAGGATAAGATCGTGCGTGAAAAGGCCTTCAGGATGGTATTAGTAGGTGGATGTTGTTGGAGAGAATATGTAACGAAACATACCAACGAATGGAATACACCCTGATTCCCCAGTAACCTTTTCCATCTCAGTTCGAAGATTGTGGAAGTTCCTGACGGGTTGAACGAGTGCTTCTAGCTCTTTAAAGGTTCCCATTTCTGCTGAACTGACCAGTTCCCACGTCTTTCGAAGTCTTGCGATATCAGCCGTGAGAAGGGCAATCGTAATTTGGTACATGGTCGCATAGTTATGCATCTGTCGGGCATGTGCTGCAATGTGTATCAACTTTACTATAGCTCTGGCTCGTTCGTCCGCAGACTTCGTCATGACAATCTCGGAACGCGCCCATCTACACATCTGTTGAAGGTTAGCTTGGATCTCAAAAGTCTCAGGCACAAATATACCAGGTTAAACCGCGCAACCACTACTTCCACGCCTTTAATATCCCTTGAATTCAAAAGTTCTACCCAATCTTTAACATCTGCATCAGCCTGGCTCCAGTTCAGCTCAACCAGCTCCTTCCAATCGACTTCGAGTAATGCATCTTTTTCGATCAAAGTGAACTGCTTGGCTAATAGCTCTGAATCGTATGCTAGGATAAACGGTAGGTGTATAGCTGTTGGCTGAAAGATTTGGCTTTCCCGGCTGCGCCTTGGTGTGTCCGCTCGGATTGTCCGAGTACTACGGCTTTGAGAAGACAAACCGTCTTTTCCCGAGATAGATGGATTTCTTGGGGTTCGTGGAGGATCGTCTAAAGAACTATTAGGCAATGAAAGAGCCTGTTCCAACGTTAAAGGTGGAGATGGTGGGTGCCGAAGTGGGTGTGATGGTATTCCAAGCTCAGATATGATTGTGCCTGGCATAATTGGAGGAAATGTGGCAGTTCTCTCTTCAGCTGTCTGTTGAATCATTTCGAACGATAAATCAGACGACATCTCGCTCGTGTTATCGTCCTGCTCCTGCATATTGGTATGTTCCAAGTGCATTTCTAGCTTCGAATCCAACCGGCTGGAATCTACATCGCATTCTGTTGAGGTTCCTACCATGGCCGGGTCGGATGCAATAGCACTCCCAGACTTGCTAGGATAAGGAACAGACTTAATTGTCCCACCGAAACTCCCTCCTTGAGACACACTAATGGAATCCCCTCTCTCCAAAATCGATATTGAATCTTCAGAATGGTCCCCTACAAGTCCCTCTTTCTCGTCTTTGTCGTCTTGCCGATCGGACGAGTTGCTATCCAATATCGGTGGAGTTTGTAAGGGCACTTGATCCATAACTTGTTTATGCCTTCTCTTCAACCTTCTTTGCTGCTCTTGCGTACCTTCTCCATCCTCATCCTGGATGCCATCGTATCCACTCAATTCATCGTGATACTCACTGACTACAACCACAGAAGAACCTAAATCTCTGCTTTCCGACGTTGCTATGCTTCGCCGGAAGTCGAATACTGGAGTATATTCTCCACTCTTCTTCCTCTGATACGTTCCTTCTAACTTTGCCAATGCGACCTCAATCCCGCCATCATCGCCATCATCGTCCGGTAATTCTCGCAGCATTTGTACTCCAGCCTCAAATGAAACTTTGCCACCCCCGGAAGGTGTCTCAGGATCTAATGAGTCTGGCGGAAGCTCCGGTATGGGAGGTGGGTGGCTAAGAAGCCCGCTACCACCCCTTCCCATCGCACCAAGGGAGACGATTCTAGTAGCTATGGGATGTGGGCCCGAGGCTTGGGAAGATCGCTCGTCAGGTGATATTGTTCTTTGACGAGGCCGCATTTGAAGCTCTGGAATGCGTGTATCTTCTAGGGAGAGCGTGCCTGTATTTATGGACCCTGTAGACATTGGCCGAGGCTGTTCAAGTTCACCAATGGTAGCAACCGCTCTTAAGTTTCCTCCGGGACGACGCCGCAATAGGGCTCGGGGAGTAGCCTGGTCTTCTATTATTCGTGAAAACGATCCAAACTCGCTGAATTCCGAAATGTTATCCATTACCGAGCCAAACTGACTCAACATGGAGTTGGCACGATTAAATGAAAACGACCGTGCGGAATGCAGTGATCGAACATCCATGCCAGTTGGGCAGGCGACAGATGAGGAAGGCCCATCAGTATTCACCATTGTCCGGCTGAAGCGAGAGGACGATCGTCCAAAAGAGAAGGATTTGCTGCGACGCACACATACAGATCGTCCTTCAAATGCCGGAGTTGGAGAAGGTATTCTGACCTTGCTTCCCGCGACCAGGGAATCGCAGCTTGAATCACTTGGTGAAGATTCGTCGGCCAGAAACGATGTCCCACCAAACAGACTTTCCGGATCACCAGCTGGAGAAGAGTTAGATGTTGACGGAGAATCCAAAAAGCCTTCTTTTGTCTTGGAGTCAACCCTTATTGACTGTCTCGCTTCGCTACGATGATCTATAACTTCATGCATGGTACTCCCCAGTTCGGCCACGTCTGTTCCATCACAGGCTCCATCCACCGTGTCCATTCCTTGCATTCCTCCATCTCGTGATATATCATCCCCCGATGTCATTGCAGCACTATCGTCATGCCGTTCCTGGTCCGTGTACGTAATTTCTTCCATCATAGCTCGTTGAAAAGCATCCACAGCCCCAGCTCCCAAGAGATCAATCCTTGCCACCTTCCCGTCCCCTGACATCCTCATCCCAAACTTAGATGCATTTGCTGCCATAGCTTCTATCGAGCTTATATTCGAACGTGTGGACGAAGTCCGTGCCACCGGAACAGATTCACCAGCAGCAGATTTCTCATGTTTAGAGGTTGAAGAATAGGCGGTAGACCGAACACCTAAAGCTTTGCGAAAACTCCCGAACAATCTCTTCATTCCTGGACCGGTCGCTTTGTTGGGGACAGTCAAATGCTTCTCAGAGGGTCTCAAAATTGCACTGCTGCTAGATGGATTAATCTGCGTGCCGAAGCTAAAGCTTGAAGGCTCGTTGACCGGAGTCGATGGAGCAATAACCTCCACAAATGCAGGGGTGGGTGGGAATAAATTCCCTCTGACGAGTGATCCAGCGTAAGGAAGTGCCATCAGGAGCTGCGTTGACTTCACGATGGAATTTGGTAGCGGAAGAGGATAACGATTATCTCGAAGGGCGTCTGAGAACGAACCAGAACGCTTATGAGGTCCACTCCGGAGTTTCTTAGTAGGTGAGGGACCGTGCGATGAAGATGGTTTCTTCCTCTCCAAGTTGTCGTCAGAAGCCGTTTCAGTCTGCATTGAAGCACTCGACTTTGAGTAAACTGTGGAACGAAGCTGAGACCGCAGCGGCGCACTATTTCTTTCCTTAGATAGATTACCTTCATTCTTTTCAAACATGGCTATCCCACGGGGTTGAACGACATCTCGAATGAACGACTCCGTGCCAGAACTGTGATCAGCGATGTCCAGCCTAGGAGGTGGCGTTGCGAGCTGCGGTATCCTCAGCATTGCCGATTGTGGTCGCGAGAGTGTCTCATCTCTGGTGCCTGGTGGTCCTCCTGGTGTTATATCCTCATCAACGCCCGCTTCGGTGTTTTCCGAGCTATCCCAATAAAGCGCACAAGTTCTTCTCCAACACTTCTTTAGTTCGCCAATGATTTTCAGATCAGAAGCATTTCCGTTCGCTCGAACAGCATGTGTAAGATGGTTCATTGTTTTCACAAACTCCTGTCGGAACAGTAGAGATGGAACAAAATCGTCCGCAAAATAATTCAAAAGCCAATGCCTGATTGCCACAAAAGTACGCACGCGGACCACCATCCCCGTATCATCACCTCTGTCAATTGCCCATCGCAAACGCGCTATCAAGTGGGCAGCTAAATCCCGAGCATTCATAAACAGACGGTATGTAAGGAAGAAATCCGATAGAAGGTGGTAATCAACGAACGTGGCGGAAGTGATTTGTGCTATGATTCTTGCAGGGATAGCAGCGGCGATTCCCTGAGAATTTGAATCGTATCTTATGATTGATGGATTCTCAGAATCTGGCGGAAACGAGAGTTTATCATATATATCTGGACTTATGTGGACGGGACCTGGTGCCGAAGGGATAGGCGGTGATGAAATGAGTGGTATAGATGAAATTGTATCTGAGGGTGCCAACGGAGAAGGTGCCAATCCTTGGGGCATCGGTGGTGGCGATCCCATCCGAAAGGGACCTTGTGGATCAATTGTTGATGAGATTGAAGTATTTATTTCACGGTTAATAAGGGAAGGCGAAAGGGCTCTCGGGTCAGCACTCGGCCAAAGCCAGCGTCCATCTATCATTTGGGATGTATGAGATGACCCCAGCTCTGCAGTGGTAGATGGAAGATGAAGGCTAGAAGAACCATAAAGAAAAGGCGTTCCATTTGGTGAAAACCGGGGAGAACCAAGGTTATAGTGTGGTATTTGTACGTCTAAAGACTGAAAGGATTTCTGGTGTCCCGCAGTACGCGGCCGTGTACCCTCTGTTGCCGGCCCATCGCACTGGTCTATTCGTACTTGAAGGTTTGTACGAACGGAACCTCCAGCTGAACCGAAATGGTCATCCACAGTGCTGTATGAACGTGACCGTTGGTGACGTGACCGTGGTACCGGAGGAGACGATTTTATGTAGGGAATATTCTCTTTGCTGCGTTCAATTGCAGGATTCCGTGTCGTGGGAGTCCTTGGCGGGGATGCCTGATGCGTGCCATCACAATTTTGCGATAACTCAGCCATTGTCCTCTCCCGACGCCTCTCTTCAGCTTCTGCGGCGGAATTCGGTGGCGTTGAAGGTAACAGGACATAGTTTTGTTGCTGCTGCTGCTGCTGCTGCTGCTGGAGTTCGTGTGCAGGTCTTATTACGGGCCTAAGGGAAGCGTTACGTCAGAAATCGCGTCTCGATGCCGTATCAAAGACTCTCTGAGTGGCCAAACAATCTGTAATATGGTGCGTTCCTCGATTTATGTTGGGTAAATCGTACCTCAGATATATTAGCCCATTACTGACATTCCCGACAGTGAACTGATGTCCCCGATCCGCTCGATATTGACTGCCCGACACACTTATCATCGCGGGAGTACCCTTTGCCCTTGGCCATCCGTATTCACGTTGTGGATGTGCATCACCCTGTCCTCTTCGTTCTGGACTCGCCTGTGGAGTGATGGCAGGAGTTGCTACCGGTGTTCCCAGTCCTCTGCCCCGCTTTCGAGGGCTCTGACATAGTGCTGCACCCCTCGATGCTGATGATGGTGTTTCGTCCAACATTGGGTAGCGAGCAGCTCACGACGGCAGAGGCGGCGGTGTAGGAAGTGGGAGGATGGAGGTAGAAGGAGGAGGCCCCTAAGAGGCCACCCCCAAAAGTTTAAGAGCCTCAGAACAGACGAATAACGAATGCAACTGTTAAGGCGATTCAGATTGCGGGCGAGCTGAACGTAGGAAGGCGTAACGCGATAAGATGAGGTTGAAGATTGAAGCCAGAACGCTAGACTTGATCGATGGTAACAAAGGTTGGGATGCCTAACGGGAGATGGATTGATTGGGATGGGACGGGACGGGAGGAACTAAACAGAAAATTGAGGCACTGCAGCCAAAGCGCTCCGTCGACAGAAGATACATGTAGGGTTCAGACAGATCTGTGGAACCCGATTTCAGATGTCAGATTCCAGCCTCCTCAAGGGTCATTTGGTATGGGTTCATGTAGTCAGTGATATCCGGACACCTAACCCCACATTGGGCAATCCTAGGTTCCATAGATGATTCGGCTGGCACTTAGAAACTCTCAAGGGTTAGGTGTTTTGGCTGTCCAGACCCTCATCTCGCTTCAGGACAGCGACTAAATTAGTGCCTCGGCGCCGAGAATCGCCGCTAGTGCCTTCGGATCTGTCTAATCTAATCTAATCTAAGCTTTGCGCTAAACCTTAGCCATAGCTTCCCTATATACGAGGTCTGCAGCTAGAGTACGTCAATGACTCCTGCTTTCCCCGGGCCGGGAATAGCTCTTAGCCTTCCCTAATTTAATTGATAACACTCAATACCTTATACCGGCAACCAACAGCTACAGACGATGGGTATGAGCAGCAGCGTTGTTTCCTCATCTCCGAACCCCTCATCTTCTCTGTTAGCGCGACTATATTGCCTCTAGGTCTCGCCACCTCCACCTTTACAGCATCCAGGACAAGCCCAGCATTCTTAAGCGGCCAGGCCAGGCCTCAATGGCCCCAGGCAGCACGATGATCGGGAGATATCGAAGATTCATGCAGACTTTGTAGGCCTTCGTAGGCTTCTACCGGCTTAGCTTGACCGACCTCCAGATATCTAAAAAGCCTGGCGTCCGGCCTGGCCGCTTAGGACACCAGACGAGCCTATTGACGCCCGTTTCCCTCATCTGTATCTCCCCGCATTGACCCCGAAGTCTTCAGTTGGTACGTATGAAGAGTTCGGGGTTTCAGAACATCGACAACCCTAGCTAGGAACATTGGACTGGTACGTTAACTGAGAATATCGCGAAGTGGGTTTATGAAACATTAGGTCTGGGCAGCTAGGGTAGCAGAATACAACATGATGTTGGGCGTTTGGTGTTTGGCAGACTTGAACTTCTCTTCAAGGAGACAGGAGACAGGAGCAACCCGTTTGTGTAGTCAATTGATTGACTATGCTAACTCGACAGAAAGTAACTAGAGTTCTGTGACGGTGGAGTTGTACCCAATATCAGACGCTAAGGAACTAGAATTGGACCTCTTGAAGCCAGTTCCGGATGCATTTCACCATTGGCACTGCACTCATAAATGGCGCGAATACCCAGCCTTCGGCGAAGGAAGTGGTCGATATCTTCGGTTTAGGGTGTACAACCAGTGATCACAGAGACAATGAGGGGTTGAGCTTCATGAATTTAGAGAGCTTGTATTGGACAACTTTGAGATAGCTTTTTAGTGTTCGATCTTTATACTTGATTTTTAATGTCTATTCGTTGGTTTGTCTACCTATTATGCAGAAGTAGACAAAGGAAAACAGAAAAAAATATCTTACTCTCGAATAACGAACACTTCCTTGCTTCACTATCAAGCCTCCCTCATCCTTGAACATCCCATTTATCCACCGCTATCCTTGATCAATCTACTATCGTTCTGAATCGAACCGCCGTCGATGTTACTAGTTTCGACGTGTTGCGGCACCGAGCGACACAGGGCTGGAAAGCATCTTCGAAGGAACGGCAGAATAGTACACTTGCCTAAATGTGGGGAATGCTATGGTACTTAGGTAGACCCCCACATATATGACTACAGTCAGGTATATAGATGTCACAATTCCTACTCTGCTTATTGATAGGCGAGGAGATTCACAATTATTAGAACGTCTCACCTCAAAGACCGGAATAAGAGCTAGCGCTTGAGAATGAGAGTCAAGTCAAAACAAACGTAGTAGTGTAGCATCATACTAAGTACCACATACATGTACTTTAAGTACTCATAGCCATTGCGAAAGAATCTTTGAGTCGCTATCACCAGGGAAGAAGAGAGCTAGTACTTAGCAACGGGGAGATCCAGGGTGCTGAGGACGCCAAGCACTACATCGAGCACCGAGTTATCGACACTAATACTCGAGAGTACAGATTGTCGATGGCCAACCACTCACTCAGCTTCTGCTGCTGCCATTAAGTAAGTTGTTCTCTGTTGCTGCTGCTGTTCCCGCTAGCTTCGAGTCCACTCCATCCAACAACGACCTTTCAACCATTACCACCACCACCACGATCACAACCATAATCATAATTACAATCACCCTTCCGCCGCTGCCGTCACCGTCGCCACGAGCAATGTCGTTCCTCTTCGGTAGAAGCCGACAAAAGACACCCCAAGAGCTTGTGCGGAGCTTGAAGCAAGCAATTTCACAGTTGGACTCGCCGCTGGAAAAACGACGGGTATGGCAGTATAGTTTCCAGGCATGTGCCTGCGGGGTATGCCATGTTACTGAACGCTTTCCAGGCGTCCGAGGAAGCCACGAAAATACTGTATCAGCTCAAACTTATTCTTCAGGGAAATACCGGTTTGTACTCCCCCAATTTTGTTTAATCGAAAGTTAATGTTAGAACTTTGTAGAAACCGAACCCTTACCTGAGCAAGTCCAAGCTCTTTCCGACGAGGCTATCAACAAAGACCTTCTCCCGATACTTGCAGACAACCTCTTCCGGTTGGATTTTGAGGTACTACGAGGCTATTGCCATGTCCTCACCGGATGGTCATTAACGCAAATGCACCTCAGGCGAAAAAAGATGTAACCGCTCTCTTTAGTGGCCTACTTCGCTACCGTCCACAGGCACCGCCATACTACCCTCAACAACAGACACCGCCCATTTATCCCATCGTCGAGTATCTCAGCCACGATGTTCCCGATAGGAGCCGCAGGAATCCTCCTGATACCCTTAAGACTCTAGTGGAACACTATAAGTTCCATCCAGATGTTGCCAATAATTGTGGTACAATTCTACGGGAAAGCATTAAGCATGAATCTTTGGCCAGGGTCATACTTTACGGGGAAATGTTTTGGGATTTCTTTGATTACGTCCAGGGTGGAAGTTTTGATATCGCAAGTGATGCATTCTCCACTTTTAGGGTATGTGTCCAAATCAGGAGTCCTTACTAAGAGCGGTGAATTAATGGGAACAGGAGCTCTTAACAAAAAACAAGAAGTTGGTTGCCGGATTTCTAGCCGAGCGGAGCGTGGAGGTATTGCACGATAACCTATCTTATTTAGTTAATATTACATTCTAACAATTCATAGTTTTTCGCAAGGTATAATACTCTTCTCGTGTCATCAAACTATGTCACAAAGCGGCAATCAATCAAGTTACTTGGCGAAATACTTTTGGACCGCGCAAATTACAACGTGATGCTAGCGTATGTGGACTCACCGGATCATCTCAAGTTGACTATGAATCTACTGCGAGATAAAAGCAAGAACATACAGTACGAAGCATTTCACGTATTCAAGGTAGACTAAGTACGAGAATTTGTTAGTTCACGCAGCTAACTCAATCTCAGGTGTTTGTGGCCAATCCCAAAAAGTCGAGGGCTGTGCAAGACATATTGTTGAAGAACAGAGAAAGGCTATTGGACTTCTTGCCAAAGTTTCACGAAGAGCGAAAAGGTGAAGACAACCATAGCATAGTTTCAAGCGAAAACCCCACTAATGCACGATACATAGACGACGAACAATTCATTGATGAAAAGAGCTTCTTGATGAAGCAAATCCGGGACTTGGGTCAGCAATCTCAACAGCAGCAGCAGCAGCAGTATGTGCAATCAGGGATGGTCTCTGCATAATGGTGCGAAGACATTTGTGTAAAACAACATTTCCCTGTCCCGAGGTGGCGACGTAATCATTGCTTGGATGTATATTCGTCCAGCATATCGAGTGCAGTATCATGGGGACAGTGACTACGATCCGAAGTCTGAGTACGGTGTTCATAGGGCGTTCATGTTTCATGTTTTTGTTGTCGTTTTCCGTATGTTATGTGCTGGCAAAGCTGAGGACAACCAACTCAAGGTTTCCAAAGTATTTTTTGTGGTCGTCCGTGGGACAGCTCATGTGGTCGTCTTTTACGTGGGCCTGAAATTCATAGGTGTTCTATGCAATCGGAGTTAATTCTTATTTAAGTGACAAGTTGTGTGGTCGTGAAGTATTTCAATCCTTATGAACGGATGACTTGAATGAATGCACCCGGCGTGAGACAAGGAGCTAATGTCAATTTAAATTCAGGGTCCCTCCCAATACTTCTCATAACTGGACTTGTTGTCAACATGATTGGTTCAATTCAAGACTGCCTCCTAGGTACTTGCCTACTTGAGTATGTTCTGCATTCATTGATACAACCACCTAAGTAGAGCAATTCTAAACGGTTGGTTCTCCCCACTTGCCCAATTCACCATCATCCATTTAAGATACGTGAGCTCTTCAAATAAATAGCACGGCTTCTCCCCGTCTTCCGTTAGTTTCCCGAACAGTCTGTCATCCCAAGCTCAAGCTACCCCACCTTCCTACTCCCGACCATGACTGTTGAAACCACTCCTTCCTCCGTCACATACTCCTCTGGAGCTACCGGCACACCCAATCTTCGTATTCTCCATTATAATGATGTTTATCATATCGAAGGCGGGTACGTACTCAATTCTAACCGAATATCAATCCATTCGCATTGAGTTGGGCTGACGATCCCACCCCGCCACATTTAGTTCTCGCGATCCTATTGGGGGAGCTGCACGCTTCGTCTCACTGGTATCACACTACCGCAGTGCACCGGAATTCGCCAGCCAGCCAGAGCTGTTGACCTTCTTCGGGGGTGATGCGTTCAATCCTTCTCTCGAATCTTCAGTAACGAAGGGTCGCCACATGGTCCCCATCCTTAATGAGATTCAAACTAGCGTCGCTTGTCTCGGAAACCATGATCTCGACTTTGGAGTAGAACAGTTCAATCATCTTCGGAAACTCTGTAACTTTCCGTGGCTTTGCGCAAATGTCGAGGATCCTGCTCTGGGAGAGGGTGTTAGCATTGCTGGGCTACCGAAGACGGTGATGCTGGAGAGTTCGAATGGCATAAAGATCGGGGTTATTGGTTTGGTGGAGAGGGAATGGTTGGATACGATCAATTCCTTACCACCGGGCTTAGTCTATACCAGTGCTAGTGATGTAGCGAAAAAGCTTGTGCCCAAATTGAGGGAGGAAGGAGCAGAGATGGTGATTGCGGTCACCCATATGAGAGAACCAAATGATGTTCGTATCTCTGATATGCGTGAGAATAGATGACGTCCGCTCATGCCAGAAACAGATCAAGTTAGCAAACAATATTCCTGAAGGCTTAATTGATATTGTTCTTGGAGGGTATTTAATGTCCCCCCGCAAATTCTGATACGCTAACGGTTCAATGATAGACATGATCACTACTACGCCCATGTTGTTGTTAATCGATGTCATGTCATCCGAAGCGGATGTGACTTTAAACAGCTCAGTTACCTCGAGGCTCGAAGAAAGAGTGTAGATGGATCGGTGGAGGGATGGAACTTTGACATCATTCGGAGAGATATCACAAAGGAAACGTAAGTAAGTTTGATCTTGGAGTATCCAATTGCTTATTTACATCCTTAATTTAGTCCTGTACATGAGAATACTGCACTCGTTGTGGACAACCTTACGGCTGGATTGAAGGCAAAGCTCGAAAAGCCCATTGGTTATACTTCGGTGCCATTGGATGCTCGATTCACCACCATTAGATGCAAGGAATCGAATATTGCAAACTTTGTGTATGCTTTTGGATCCCCAAGTATTTGCTACTGTTGTTTCTGACCATCGATAGCTGTGACTTGATGCGTTTCTACTATTCTACAGATTGCGCAATGGCATGTAGAATCTAATCCCGCGTTCGCAATAGGTTTAGGATCTGATTACACTTTAGATGGCTGGCGGAACGATGCGAGGCGACCAAATCTACCCTCCCGGCGTGATTAAGCTCGGTGACATTGTCAACTGTTTTCCATTTGAAGATCCAATTTTGGTAATCAGGGTTACTGGGTCATCGATTGTGAAAGCCCTGGAGAATGGAGTTTCAAAGCTCCCTGCTCTTGAAGGTGCTGCGGTTCCTGCCGAGCAGACGAGCTTTCTTGATCTAAAACTAACGCAGCGGCTTACTAGGCCGTTTCGCACACGTTTCTAACATCTCTTACACCTTCGATTCCTCTTTGCCTGAGGGTTCGAGAATCCTTTCCTGCAGAATTGGGTCAGACAAAATCGTACTAGATAAGAAGTATACGCTTGCGACTAGGAGTAAGATTATCCGTGACTTGTTGTAAAATAGCCTCTAACTCAGACTTCCTTGAATCTAGGTTACATGGCAAGAGGCAAGGACGGATACGAGGTACTGTCGAAAAAAGAAGGCGCCGAAGAGGTCGTTGACGAAGAGAATGGGGTTCTGATCTCTATGATTCTTCGCCAGTACTTCCTTTCACTCAAAGTTCTCGGCAAATGGTCTCGTGGTGGTTTCTATCACAATTTTTTTGGTGAGCTGAAGCAGGATATGAAAGCCAAGGGTTCACTCGTCCAGTCAGAAGCCGCGCACAAACACGAAGAACTCGACGACGATGACCAAGCAAGTGGAAGCGAAAGCGAGAATGACGAATTTGAGAACATTGTTCACGAACCCGAGATGACTAAGGAGGAGAAGATTCACAACTTGGTCAAGAAGACGGGTAGTAAGTGGGCCAGGTTGGCAGGCGTGAAGACTGGTGATTCTTATGAGGAGCAAGATGTGAATTGGACTAGCTCTATTTCCCCCAAAGTGGAGGGTAGGATCGTGAATGTAAAGAAGGAACAATTAGGTAGTTGAGGCACATATCTAACCTAAAGGGAGTAGTTCCTGCTCGGTAGTTCTTAGACCAACAATAAAAGTTCGTGTTGCGAATATGGAAGGGAGAACTGTGTGCATAGACTATGGTACAGAGAAGAGAAGGAGAAAGACTGGAGATATATACAGGAGACATCAGCCCCAGTAACTGAGCTTGTATGGGGTCTGTAACACGTCTCAGATCTTATATATGTAATAATTTGTAAATTATAAATGTCGAGTCATGAACTGTGACAGACAGAAATTAAGAATACGCTTGTCCGACTCGGGATTAGGTTGCTGTGTGTTGCTCTCAGTAAGCCACTTGTGCTCCAATCATTCGCCCTTTACTCAAACCTAAACGATGAACGCTTCTGTGCAAAAAGCTCTCGACCACCTTGAGCTCCATCTGCAGGCACTTATAGAGTCGGTGTCGTCTTATAACCCGTCACCAGCAGCTGCACAAGCTCTAGTTCAAGCCGATGATGAGCTCACGGCTACCCTAGAAAAGCGTTCAGTACCCCCGCTATCCCACACATACAGCTCGTGTCTAACATTGAACAGTAGATGAACACCAACAATCCCACCGGCAAATCCTTTCCCTCCGTGAAACCTCGAATGCCCTAGACGAACGCCTCACCGGCCTCCTTACTACACTCTCCGAGACACGGCAACAGCTGCTCGACGTGCCGTCGACTAAGTTTTCAACACCGCAGCCTAAGGAGGTCTCGTATACCCAGCTCCTGTCGTACGCCTCAAAAATCTCAAAGTTTTCGAGACCCCCTAATCCAGCAGCATTTAAGAAGTTCGCCAGTGTTGTGCTCCCTCCGCAGCCTGCGCAACCCAATGCTGAGGCGGAAACCAAGCCGGTAGCGGAGGCAGAGGTAGGAAAACTTCCACTAGGACTCTCTGAGGAGGATTTCGCGTTGGACCCAAGTGGGATGATGCCCTTTACGCCTTGGCCCAACGAAGTGGTTATGAAGCTGGGCGCGCTGGCGATGACTGGGCCCAATGGAGTGCCGGAGGATATGGTTCCCGAGGAAGAAAGGAGGAAGGTAGAAGAGGAGAGGAAGAGAGAGGAAGAGAGAGAAAGAGGCCTGGTTAATGGTGGCCCAAGTGAGAAAAAAGAGAAGGTTAGGAGGAGTAGCCTTCCCCAGAATTCGTTTCAGAGGGAGAAGCCACCAGTCAACCTCAGTCTCGATTTATTTAACGGGGAAGAAGATGAGGATTAATTGAAGGGATGAGACACATTGATTTAGTACTGATTATGGATTGTGCATCCTCTTTTCTTTTCCACAAGCTGTTGGTTAATGTTTGGGTCATGTCATTTATTTATTTGTGGTGTCGTCATGAAGAAACGGGTTGAAGCGGCTCCCAAACAAACTTCAGCCTCTGCACATCATCATACCACCAATACTACTCCACTACCACCACCACTATTATGGCTATCGCCGCCTCACTCACCCTCCTCCGTAATGCCGATGGTTCGGCAACTTTTAAATCAGGCTTCACAACTGTTATCGCCTCAGTCGCCGGGCCCATGGAAGTAAAACCACGCGACGAACTCCCGGATAAAACCTTCATCGAAGTCAGTGTGCGCCCTGCGATTGGCGTCGGAGGTAGCTTCTCTTCCCCCTTCTTTTGATGCTTGCTAATATGGCAAAGGTACCCGTGAACGCGCCCTTGAGTCTCGGATTCTCTCAGCTTTATCACCCCTTATCATCCGTACCCACCACCCCCGCACCCTTCTTCAGATCGCTGTCCAACTCGTCGAAGCGGAAGACCACTCTGATTCCACCGCCATTCTCCCCGTATGTCTCAATGCTGCCACGCTTGCGCTTATTGATGCTGGGACGCCTTTGATGAGCGTTTTGGTCGCTACTACGGTGTTTTTGGACGCAGACGAGGGAGGGAATGGTGGGAGCAGACATATGCTGGGGTTTGCTAAGGGAGGTAGGTGTGTCTTTGCCGAATCAATTGGGTCGTTTGATGAGGCTGGGTTTGCACGTGCGGTAGAGGAGGGAAGGAGAGAGTGTGCGCTTGATGCAAGGGAGGATGTAGATATGGACGGGAAAGAGACGGTGGGGATGGTGGTGAGAAGGATTGTTGAGCAGAAGGTGAAGGGAGATATGAGGTGGAGAGAATGATAGATATGGGCCTGGGTTTCGGAAGAAGGTTCTGTAAAAACGGCGTTCATGGTGTGTAGGTCTGTTTAGCTTGGGATAGATTTGAAAGAAAGGTATTGCTTCGGTCCTTGCGGGGCATGGGGAGGGTGGATGATTGCTGGTAGGTGCCTCGAATTGCAACTCGCAGCATCCGGACCATACCGGGTGTAAATCATGGCCTGTGAACGCCTTCCAGCCCACCAATTTTTTAGTCTCGTAACTTGCTGGAACATAATCTTGCAGAAAGCAGGAGCTCAGGGACTCAGGGACTCACGTCAACTCTTCCAGTTTATTAAGTTCGCTGTTACTATTACTATTACAGTATTAGAGTACACTTTTACACCGCCTAACGTCTACCCCACAACCATTTAGTATCCATGTCCTCCTTGTGCACCGACAACTCCGTTACAAGCAACCAGAAACCATGCTTAAGACTGTGCGCCTAAAGGTTCTACCCACCGTTACAAATTGTCTTTCCTGGAGTCCCGAGGGTGCGCTGGCAGTGGTTGCAGGAGAGGATGTTATGATCTTGGTAGAATACTTTGTTCCTGCGCGCTGCTGAGGAAACACATCTAACGGCGCAAGGTTCCGAGATGCGTCACTCCAGATGGCTCAACAAAGAGCAAACAACAGTTCTGGATTTTACGCGCGAATATGAGGCAGCTCATCGTAGACTCTATGGACGATGAGATTGTGCCTGCCGAAGGTTTTCTCCGATACTGCTACAGTAGCTATGCGCCCAGCTCACCGTGGAATGATAGCGAAGCTCTACTCAATCGGAGAAGAACAAGGTCCTGGATATGCGAAGCAGCTCGCCTGGTCTCCCCTCGGCGCCTCCCGTTACCGTCGATGCCTTCTCGCCGTCGTAAGCACGAATCACAAACTATACATCTTTGAGCCTGTGGGTCATGTCGCCGGTGATATGCGTTTGGTCCATGACCTCACGCCTTTGATCAGCGATTACGGCGGACTGCCAAGTGGTGAGGGGGAAGAGGTGGAGGATGTTGCAAGAAAGCGGCTGCGCGCGAGGTGTAAGAGTATAGCGTGGAGTCCGCCTTGCAGGATTGACGGCAACCGATGGGGAGAGTCATTTGTGGCTATCGGGAACGATTTTCTAGAGATTGTATTGCTTAGGTTCTTTTTCTACCCACTCGCTTTTGATGACTGGGAAGGGAGGCTAATGGGGATGCTGAGATTGCAGAGTTGCGTTTGATAAGAAGGAAGTTGTAGGACATATCACACCATTCACAGAGAAGGATGTTGGGGAGTCGTTAGGGAAGAGGGTTACACATATTCAGACACTGCGCTGGAGTCCTTGGGTACGGTGTGAGGATGCAAAACGTAAGTATACCCGGCGAGGCCTAGGTTGTTGAGCTGATGGCGGGCTCGGTGCAGATTGGGCCTTGTTGGCGTATATTTGGAACGGGATGGTGAGGGTGTCTAAAGTGGCATTTGATATGGGAGACAGTACAGTACCAAAGGCAACTGTATTAGGCGATCCAGTAGTGATTGGAAGGGCTATGTCAGAGAAACATCCCGTTTTCTCGGTTGCTTTTGCACCGGAAGATATTGGGGGCAAGATAGTACTCGCGTTCTCTGCACAGATGTGCACGACGGTAGTGACTTTTGATATGCTCGGCCAACTCCTATGTAAGGAAGATTTCAAGAACGACTTCATTGAAGTAGTTTCTGGTATGGCTCCCTCATTTATAGAACGAATGATAGCTATTAATGCAAGCCAATAGGTCTCTCTTTTGCACCCTCCAACATCCCTAATACTACTATAATCCAGATACTCACTGCCCAGGGCAAATTGCAGAACATAACTTACACAATCTCTTCTACACCCTCGGGAGCTCCTACCTCAACCTCAATTGTACACACCTCGGGCGATATTCTCATGCCCGATGCCCCCACTGACGAGGAACTTCGCAGCATCTCGTCAACATGGCCCGCCATTCTTACGGAGATGAAGCAGGACTTCATGGCGGAATTTGAGATCCCTACTGCATCCATCCGTGGATATGGCCTCGCCGTCTCTACAATTGGCGGTATCACAGCAATTGCAGCAAGCTTCCATCCAAAAGATAGCCTCGAGTATATAACAGGCAGCAACGAGAAGACGGCAATTATATTTGGCACGGCGCCAGGGTCAAGTGGGAGCTGGAAAGGCTTTGAATTTAGCGCTGAGGGCGTACTGCCAAATCCTATCACTATCTCTACCGAAATGGTTCTCCTGGAAGTGATGGCACTTGGCGAGTCTTTCACCTCCCGTATCCATGCTGCTATCTCCGCCACCGCTGCTGAACCCAACCTGGATACCATCTCCTTTTCCAAAGGAGAAGACGTGAAAGAATTTTTAGCGAAACACACACTCCTTGATACACCCCTCAATGCACAGCGTTATTCGGTAGCACTGAAGCTTCTCGAGCACCAGCGTCACCAAGCCTCGGAGCTGCTTCCAGATAATCCCTACATAATTGCCGCCTCTATTGCCACCGCCCTCTCCGCTCCACGCAGTCTCTCCGAAGACCTAGAGTCAAAGCGGATTTTGTACTCCCTGGCATGTGTGGGCATCATGGGCTTCTATTCTTCTCCTACAGTCCTCTCTCTAGCTAAGGCTGTATTCGAATGGCTAGATGTTAATACACCCCCGGAGACACGGTTCGACTTGGAGCTTGGGATAATCAGCATGCGAACACAGGCTGCGAGTGGTGAGGGAAACGAGGCAGAGATGAACGTCGAGAATGGCTTTGTGAGTAGTCTTGAGAAATGCAGGATTTGCAATGAGGGTGTAGTTTGGAGGGATCTCAGGATCGCAGAGTGTACCAGTGGTCATCGCTTCTCAAGGTGTGCACTTACTTTCTTGCCGATTACGGATCCGAAGGAGACGAGGGAATGCACTGTCTGTGCCAGAACGGTGCTAGGAGGCCACGTAAAGGGGAGATACTGTGCGGGCTTGGTAGAGGCAGTTTGGGGGGGCTGGGAGGTGTGCCTGCTATGCGGTGGGAGATATTGGGCGGAGGGGAGTTAGAGGGCTTAGGGGATTATTTCGTCAGAATTCGAGGCGTGCTTACCATGAGGCGTATGCATGAAATAGCACTCGGGCCAATCTCAGGGGTTCCCTCCACGAACAAGCTGGGATATAGGGAGAAGGGGGTAGTGCGACTGGAATAACTATATCTCAATTGATTCAAATGGCCCCCACAGTTGATATTTTCACAATGAACAAAATATGAATATGGAGATTTAGTCAAGATGAGTGTTTCAACATTGTATCATACCTCAAATTTCAACACCAAACTACGTTTATACGCAAACGTTTAATCCTGCCAGCTCGAAACAACGGTCATTCAGTTCCCAACACATATTAGATAGATTTACAGTTTCTTAAACCTCTAATAGAACTCTATATCAGTGTCTCCAGCGGTGATAGAAAATAGATACTCGGGACATAAGACTGGGTTTGGATTTTGTTGATGCTAGAAGTTGTGTGACGTACACTAGCCATGATTGGAATTAAAATATATCTATTAGAATCGCTTTCGCACTGCTTGAAATTTTATTTACTTTCAAGCTCTATTTTCATGCGCTTCACTATACTAAGAGGTATACAATCAGCACCATAAAGATCGGATGAAAGTTTTCAAGCGTGCGAAACGCCTCTATTAAGTCCAGAGAAATTGCCACACGCCTTCCGTGCCACACCCTGTTAGGAGAAACCGTGTAAAAGCATCTACATATCTCCTTACGTGGCAGAGACGAGAGATGAGAGATAGCTACGTAGTACATACACTAGAATTTGATGGATATAGATGCTTGGAATAAGCAAAGGTACTCAGGTCAAGGCTTGATATTTCGTAACGGATTGAATCCCGGGCGCTAAAGCTGAAATTGTTTATCATCATCTCACGCTGGTGGAAAGCTCGTGCACGTGGGGTAGATTAGAGTCTGGGGTCAATATCTCCAACATTTTGGGCTTACTAAAGGGGTTTATGTGTGAAATAAAAGGCTGGCTGGCTAGGACGTGGCTTTTCTAGAGTATTGCATGTGTGCCGCACGAGGCGCCGAGGGATATATAAGTAGCATCAGATTAAGTTGGATTGAATCGTGGCTAAAGCCGCCCGGTCCCAGTGTGTTCAAGCTGCTAGCAGCAAGCGTGATAATTGAATCTATCAACAGCGAAAGCAAAGTAACTACCAAACAATCTAGATAGGCATGTCAAACTCAAGATAGCATTTCCAGCATCCACTCTACTCTACCTAAAGGTGTCCTGACAAGGATGGACTTATTTGAAGGTACTTGACGTCGTTAATCGGGCTTCTGTACCCATTGTTCGGGCCCATTTTCAAAAACCTCGACTTTACCAATCCCCAACACGAATAAACGCAACTACGGGAGACAATATGGACTGGGAAGCAATTTGGGACGGCTTGGACAACAAAAAAACTTGGGTACCCGAGAAATATTAGGCTTTGTCTACACAGGGTTCCATTCGGGATTTCCATAGCAGGTGGGATCGGTGCGTTTGTGGCTCCCCAGATGCCCGAACCATTCCATACATCACACACAATCGGGCTTTACGTTTGGTGAGTAACTTCTGCCTTTCCCACGCACGATCAAGTAGGCAGCTTCCATGCACGATCGAACGTTACGTTAGATAGGGCAGCTTCTACGCCTCTTCGAGATGCTTCAGGCGCTTTCCTTCTCCCTAGGCGCTCTTCGGAGTGTCTGAGATCTCTACACCAGCTCATGTGCTTACTATACTCCTTTACTATCAAGTCCCCTACATGCGCTCGTTCCAGTATACGCTTAAGTAGGTGTTTAGATCCGCCTGATTATTAATCATCATACTGAGCCTTTACAACTCTCACAAAGCCATTGATTGACTTCTTCTAGGTCCCCAAGATTATACTTGAAGCTTTATACCCACTCCAACAACTAGCTGGGTGGCTCAGATTGAAGAACCCAACGATTGTACGGCCGGACGACACTTTGTGAACCAGTATCCGAAACCAGTACGAGGGCCATGTTGTCAAGGAACTCTTGGTTACATTGGTGGCGTTGCGGTGAGATGTAGATCCGCGAAACCACAGTCCATCTATCCCCTAAAAATAGTAGTGACGCTTTCGTTGTAGTTTATCGTTGATCTCGAGGAAAAGGGAATCTCCTATCAAGAAACTCTTGATATGGTTCAAATCCATAACTTTGGTTGTTAGGGAGCTTCAGCAACCACCATCGCTCTGCAGTCTTTCGCTACAAATAACCTTTCAACTAGGCCCCTCCAGGAGGTGAGAGTAGGTGCGAATGAAAGAGGAGAGTGAGCTCTACAAAGTTATTCTTACGAAAATATTAATGCAATAAGGGACACTTCCGCGGGGCAACCGAGACCGAAACGATAACCATGGGAGCGTTTAGTTACACGCCCAAAGGAGCCAAAGGCAAGTTTGGGCCACATGTGTTAAATTTAGGTGACAACTTTGTAGAGAACTCTATTTGTTTTTGTTTTTTGTTTTAACCATAAAGTACTGTATTCACTCTATCTAGAGATCTAGAGTATGACATTGCCTAGCTTCCCTCCCCCTCTGGATGGCCTAGGGAAAATCCCCACTGCTGCTCTTACTCCCACATTCTATTTGTTTGGTGATCCCTGCGCTTTGTAAACCCCGCAGGAAGATAAAGTCTGGGACAAGCGCATTTGTTTGGGTTTCTGCTTGATTACTTCTATACCACTTGGTACAAACAGGTGTTCACTTGTTCTGGTAATTGATGGGCAGTGGTCAGCATGTCGAAGAGTAGCAGTAACAGCAGCATGATAAGATAAATTCCGGGGTTCGCATAGAGTACCGATTCAAGCTCAGTCATCTCGTGTCAAACAAACTTGCGAGCTTAGTCACAAGAGGCTGGGTACGAGAAAACCAAAATCGGCCAAAATCCCCTTTTCCGGCCTTTGTCGGGACTCGAATTATCCTGCTCGGCGTCTTCATAATCTCTTAGGTGAGCTTGAGCTTGTTTAGTGATGTAGTATCCAGGAACTGTTTCTGCAATGGGACTGAACGCCGTTGTGAGGGCCTGTAATGTAGTGCGAATAAACGAAAAACATGCGGAATGCGATTCCAAGGCAGCGGGCCAGAGTCTCGGTTTAATAAGATTGGCATGTGAGTTTTTACTGCTGGTTACAGCTCAGTATGGTAGGCATTGAGAGTGAAGATGAAAAGAGGATAAGCTAAAAAGGGTTGATACTTGGGAACGGTTGTTTCACGAGAGGTCATACGAGCCGAAGGAATCCGAACTCCCATCTGTTTCCAACTATTACATATTGAACACAGGAGGGATTTCCCCTGTGATGCTCTCCTCTTCCTTGCCCCCCCACAGCAGCTCGATCTGTAGGCAGACGATATGCAATGCCAAAGATCACTGTCAAAAAGAAAAAAACACCGTTGACGTGTTTCCTGACGCTGTGAATAAGATGTACAACGCATCTGTGTTATTCGCCCCAGAGACCTCAGACTGCAGACACGTTGCCGGCGAGGTGCATGGGAAGGGGAAAAAATGCATCTCTTGCGTTGTTGGCATACAGATCCCGGACAAAAAGGGTGGTGGGGAGTCTTCCAGAATCTGTAAGTAGCCCTCCCGCAAATCAGAGAGTCGTCCCAAAAAAACGTCTCATGCGGGCGGACTTGATGCAAGCAGGGGTCGCAGACAGCAAGACTGGAGTCGCTTAGGTGTCCCACGGTTGGAATTGCGCAGGGCTGGGTGCAACACGTATCTCGTTTGCAGCGTCGAGCAGTCGGTTCAGTGGAAATATGCAGATGTGGATGGCTAGGTATCGGATGGAGAGCTGTGCTATGAGGTAGTATATGTACCTAATGCAGGGTGGGTTGCGCTTCAAGAGTTTTGAGATACTTAAGTATTTTTCTGGCGAAGAATGTGTCAATATCAAGACCGATCTCAAGCAAACCTTCAGCAATTGGAAAAAAAGAAAGAAAAAAGAAACCATTTTTGACAGCCAGCGCATGGATGGATTGATGTGATACAAAGTCTAGTTTCCTTTCACGCCCCCTCCTCGTCCGCGGATAAGCTGGTAACCTGTTCCAAGCGGATAGCTCCCTTTACCGCCTGACCGCATTGCCGCTACATACCACTCTCAATTCCTTGCTTCCGTCGTCATCATCCACCACCACATCTTCCCCTCAGTGAATGATGCTACACCGATCCCAGTGAGTTGAGCTGGTCCTTTACGGCCCGACAGTATCCAGTCAGTCAGTCACCCCGGGAGGGGGTAGCCATTCGGCTTGTCTGTCCGCATCGTCTTCGTTTTCGACATTGGTGGTGTGCGTCTTAGTATACATATCATTCCCATTGTCCTCCCTATTCCATTGTCATTGCCGTCCTTACATCTTCTCTTCCTTGCAATTTTCTTGCTACAAATCATTTTGTACTTCAGCTTTATTAAGTCACTTAGTTGGTTTTCGGTCTTCACTCTTTCTACCCCTTTTTGCCTATTCCATTCTAGGTCATTTGGAGTTGTCTGAAGTGTTTGCATTACCTCCAATTTGTGTGTTGAGGAGGCTCGCCGATCACGCCGCAACAAATCACCTTCCCTGGTTCCCTAGTTCCCCACGCCAAACCCAACCCTATCCCATCGCCCACAATGAGTTCACATCACTATCCTCCCTACGATTCTCACCGTTCCCCATCGTCACGTCCTCGAGCCCCAAGCTACACCGGCCTCCCGCCTCACCACGACCACGCTGTGAAGTCTCACCACCATCACCACGCCCATCACTCTACTGCAACCTCTGGCTCCCCCGGTGATTACTCTACGCCAATACCATACGCTACCTCGCCGGCTACCTCCTACGGCCGCCCACCTAGCATCAGCACGTCTTCCCTATCAAGCTCCAGTTATGCCGGTAGTGCGGAGGATGAGAGTTTGGGTGGCCGTGAGGTGGATATGGTCGAAATGCTGACCGAACGGCTGTCTGGTGCATTCGATCCATTGCAATTGGATCGCAGTTTGGCTGTGCAAGCGCAGACGTACGTTTTAAGCTGGGATTGAGTTATAGGTGTATACGCTGATACATTAATAGGTCAGGGATGCTCAACAGCAAGACGAGGGAACTAATCGCACTCCAAGAAGAGGCACAAATACGGCTAGCCGAAACTCGGCGGAGCTTTGTGGAAGGCATGAAGATAGCGAAGGAAGTGAAGGCAGATCTGGACTACGTCCATCGGAAAGTCAGGTACGAACATCAATCATTCTATTGACCTGGGCCAGTAATCGCTGATGGTGTATGTTAGAGCTCTGAAGCAAAAAACTGAACGGAAGTGAGTTTCTACCCGCGATATCTTGCCTCGAAGAGCCCTACGGATGGCCTTCGAATCACCTGTTGATGACAATTGCTAACGCATATCACTGTAGATATCCAGTCGAATATAATATGGCACGTGATCGCATTCCACCGCCTTCCTGAGCGATTTGCTCGATGATCAGGACTACGCATATCTTTCTATTGTATCTTCTTTCCTTCGAAAATTGGTATTGTCTTTGTTTTGTTTGTCTTGCTTGTAATCGGTTCTTTCTTTTAACTCCGGCGTATACCCTTGGGACAGGCGCGGCTGGCGCTTATGGCTTTTTTTATCCCGGAGTCCGTGTTTGCTTGTTGCATATCCTTATCTTTCGTTGACCTTATTATACGGGGCGGCTGTGTCTGTTTTTATGTGATGTACTGCAAGCGTTGATTGTACTTCGGCGGTTGGTTGGTTGGTTGGTTGGTGGGATACCTGTGTTTAAACATGCATATGATGCCATTTTTCTTTCAGGGGAATAGATGGCATTGGAGTAGGGGTTGGTGCAATTTATCTGTTCTAAATGTCTGCATTATCACATTGTTATTGGCTCATCTTTGACTAGTCCTAGTCACATATTTGAATACAGAAGAGGGCGTGTGTGTTATTGATACTTTCTATTTGGGTATCTATTATTGCAATTGTTAGTATCGCATTGGGGAAATCCGTCGTCACAGAAAGATGGCATACACGGTAGGTAGCGACTGATTCTCGATGTTGAATATATAAAGGTTTATGGGGGCTTACTAGCTCTCTGCCTCTTTCACCTTCTGTTAACCAGCTAGAGTTACGCCCGAGCTTCGCACGCTAAAATCACCGTCATGTTTATAGATCATACACGATCACCCGAATGGCTGATACGGAGATGGATGAACCCATTCAACTGTGGTTCAGCATAACACTCACTCATCCTTGCTCCCGGTTTGATATCCCTCGGTTTATGGGCAATGTGAAGATCTTTGAAAATTGGGGTAATGTGGTTGAGCGGTGGTTGTGCTAAACCGCTATGGTGCTTCTACTTCATAAGGCACGACTTCTATCCAATACTAAGTAACCAATGGCGCTGCTCCTGTAGTCAGGTCTGGGAGATGTTGTGTTCTCCATTTCTCTCACTAAAATCTTCACAGCTGTTCGCTCCCAATACCCAGCTTCCGCTCCAGCTCTGCCCACGGATTTTGGACAAAGCTCTGTTTATACCATGGATACTCCCGACTGGAATCACCCTCTCTCCTCTGCTCTTCTCCTCTTCCACCACTCTGATGCCCACCACCAATTTTTGAAGTGTTAGTGGTAATACCCCCATTCCCGCCCCTATCCCCACTGTGGTCTCTTCTAACTCTTGTCTGAGCAACAGCAACAGTGTTGGAGCCGCTCCCATTGGACTGCCCGCCTCTTCCGCGGCTGCCCCTTCCACCTCTAGCCCAATGCGAGGATCCCTTATTATCGCCTTGCCATCGCTTCGAGGAGCCAAAGCTTGTCGGGAGTCCGAGGAGTGCGGCGTCTGATGGGGCGGGGGAAGATGGAGAGGGAGGCTCGGACCGCTTCTTTTCGTTGGTGTCCTAGGGACGATTAGCACAAGTCATGGAGTGAGTTATAATGGTGAGTGAAAAGGGTGACAAACTGTGGACATGATTGTGGGGTTGGGGTTAAGTTGGGTTGGGTTTAGGTTTACGTGGCTGGGAAGCTAACTAAGGCAATAGTGGTGAGTGGCAGTTTGGGTGTGAGTTGAAGTTTGGTGGGGCAGCCGTCAAACAAGATGCAAAGGCCACGTACACGTACGCCCAAATTATATGACGCTATGCTAGATGTGATCGTAACATCTGCAGTCATCAGAGTGTACGAAAGCCGTAACTTTTAATCTCAGTATAATGTGGTAACTATTGAGATCTCGCCCAGCAATAGGGTAACATTACTATCCTAGGACAACAGCTCTAGGGTAGCTACTTCTCTCCTTAGTGCAAGCACCGTTCTTCAATACACCAGCCAACTCACCCCATAACATCTCCGAGCATATCGCAAGCTTATCCTCCACTATGTCATCCTGGCTACGACCCGGTACCGGCGGGACCTCGTCTCAGCAACCATCATACCAACGCGTCCCACAAGCTGGTGGAGGTCCTCCAGCTTACCAGCAGCCGCAACGTCGACCGGTTCCGGAGAAGCCGATTCAACAGGGCGGGCCACAGACCTACACCGTGGTCAAGAATCCGCAGGCAGACATAGTTCGCGCAAACAAGTACGCTAATCTCTCTATCAGTTCTCTTAAACTCGGAGGCAGATGGGCTAATGCAGAGTCAATGCTATAGAGCTATTACTGAAGATCGGGATTTCACAGCTCGATACGCACTTGTAGATAACACCTACGTTATCAATGTCGAACCCCTGAACCAATCAATCTACCGACCGGACCCGCAGACACAACCCCCAGAGCGGCCACTACTTGGACTCGGCGGGTTTCTTCGGGACTACCTTGGGGTACAGCCATACGAGGATGCTGCAAAGAAGTTGGCGGGAGGGAAAGTGCTGAAGGACTACGAGCGCCCCTACCAGCTACTTGTTGAACCATATGATCCTAAAGCAAGAGACGAGTATGTGATTGGTGTCAATATCGAAGTTGCGTGGCACAGCGCTGGCGTGGCGGCCAAGTATGCGGACAGTCCTCCGCCAGAGCTAGATCAAGATGATATAGAAGAATTTTTTCGCGAGGTTTGTGCCGTGCATCGTGCATGTGTGTGAGGTAGGAGCTTACGGTGGGCGGTAGACATACTACGACACGGTTGTTGGGCCAGGACTTGCAATTCCCATAAAATATAACGGGCTCGACCTTATAGCAAGGGTTACATCGGTGCAGCCACACAAAATGACAAGACCTGTGGCAAGTGATTTCAGCAACACTATAACAGTGAGGGGCTTGATCTTCAAAGACACGCTGGTAAACTTTCACGCAAAACCGGACAAATCGTCCAAGTACCCACTTAGGGTTAGGCCGTCCAGCACTCGAGTGTCTACGAGCATCATTAAGCACGACTTCAACTTTGAAAGCATGGGTATCGGTGGCTTGGATAATGAGTTCGCACAGATCTTCCGCAGAGCATTTGCATCGAGGATATTCCCCCCCGGGTTAATCGAGAAGATGGGGATTCAGCATGTCAAGGGAATATTATTGTACGGACCCCCAGGCACCGGTAAAACTTTAATTGCACGCCAGATCGGAAAGGCATTGCAAGCTAGGGAACCAAAAATTGTTAATGGTCCAGAGATCTTGAATAAGTATGTAGGGCAGTCAGAAGAGAATATCCGGAAGCTTTTTGCGGATGCCGAAAAAGAATATAAGGAGAAAGGGGATGAGAGTGGGCTTCATATCATCATTTTTGATGAGCTAGATGCTATCTGTAAACAGCGAGGTAGTAAGAATGATGGCACTGGTGTTGGAGATACCGTTGTTAATCAGCTTCTATCAAAGGTACACCACGTACTATCTGGGGTGATCGAGAAGCGGGCACTAATATCTATTATAGATGGATGGTGTGGATCAGCTAAACAACGTCCTCATCATCGGCATGACAAACAGAAAGGACATGATCGACGAAGCCCTCCTTCGTCCGGGCCGATTGGAAGTTCACATCGAGATATCCCTTCCCGATGAGAACGGCCGTCGCCAAATTTTAAGTATCCGCACCAAGGAGCTCAAACTCAATAACGTCCTCGATCAAGACGTAGACATCGTCGAGCTAGCTTCGTTAACTAAGAACTTCTCGGGGGCGGAAATCGGAGGTCTTGTTAAGTCCGCCACCAGTTTCGCTTTCAACCGGCATGCAAAAATTGGAGAGAAGATCAATCCTAAAGATATCAAAAACATGAAAGTAAATCGACAAGATTTCATGCTGGCGCTCGAGGAAGTACGGCCCGCATTTGGTGTGTCGGAAGAGGAATTCGAGCAATGTACTACAGGCGGGATCTTACGCTTCTCCAAGAACATTGACAACATCCTGGCCGAGGGTGGGTTATTTGTTGAACAAGTCCGACAGTCCGAAAAGACTCCCCTGGTCTCCGTCCTCATGCATGGTCCTCCTGGATCCGGAAAAACTGCGCTCGCAGCAACAATAGCTATGGCCAGCGATTTCCCGTTCATAAAGATCGTGAGTCCAGAGGCTATGGTTGGTTTCAACGAAATGAATAAGATCTCGCACTTGACAAAGGTATTCGAGGACGCCTACAAGAGCACGCTCAATATTGTTGTGGTAGACCAAATAGAACGCCTCATAGACTGGGTACCTATCGGCCCGCGGTTCTCAAATGCAGTACTACAAACGCTCGTTGTTTTGCTCCGAAAGCCCCCCCCAAGAGGTCGACGACTGCTGATTCTCGCTACATCCACCGAAAGGAGTGTTCTAAGCCAGTTGGACCTGCTCAACTCTTTTGACGCAGAGATTGCGGTGCCGAATGTAGCGAATCAGAAAGAGTTACAAGCTGTGCTGGGAGAGTTGGGCTTATTCGCGCACCAGGATCAGGGGAGGGTGTTGGCGGAGATTGAACAGTATACGGGGACTAAGGAGTTGAATGTAGGAATCAAGAAGGTATTGATGGCCGCTGAGACGGCGAGGCAGGATGTCAATGATACGGTTGGGAGGTTTGTGAGTATTGTTGGGAGGGCAGTGATAGAGATGACGCCGCAATATTAAAAGTGGGTAGACCTTTGGGTAGACGGTGGGTGTATTTTGCGACATCTGGGATTGATTATGACATCTAGTTGGTTGGGGTTGTCTGATGATTTATACACGATACTATTACATATAATGGATTTTGACTGCCTATGTACATGGTGGGATTCGTCACTACGAATTCGGCTTGAAATGACAATACGATTAATGAAGGATTCTAAATTCGATTCCAGCCCCAACGTGGGATGGCTTTATTCACAATCTTCGCAAAGACTCACAGGAAAGCATCTCAGAATTGTCTCCGAAACGAGGGTCCTGGTGTATGTAAGTATACCCTACACGCTCGGTTTTTACAAATTGTCAAGAGATGGTCGCTGTGGCAGCCATCGCCGCTGCAGACTCTGCCGTTGACAACCACCACTCTCATCACCATCACCATCACCATCACCATCACCATCACCATCACAATAATCACCACCATATACAGCAGCTACATGCCACACACCCATGTATACACAAAAATTATGGGAGCAGTGGGAATATAATCTGGAGATGAAAGTAGATCCTAAAAGTGACAAATCCATCATCCCAATTCCAATACTTGCTGCTATATGCTGCAGTAAAGGTGGGAAGCTGGTGAAATCTGTAGCTCTACACTGTAAATGAAAAAATTCTCATCACAGCAACACCCTCTACTACCAACAGGTTGATGTCAGGTTGTTAAACCTATGAACCTAACCACTGTGCTAGCATTATACACTACTGCAAGCTTGTCAACTCTACCAACCTTCCCAGACTTTGTGCTGCTGTCAAATCAGACAGGCTTATATCTTGGTGTTGCTAACAGATTAGTTTTCCACATATCTGCCTGCAAATCTAAACAGCACCACATCAACTTAATAATACATGATAGCCTCACTTCAAACTCATGTGAGGCTTATGTACTTATTCGAGCCCCTGTAGTGTAAGTGAGATGTCAGATAGTTAGTGGTGGTGGCAAAGTAGATCATGTTTCACTGATCACTTCAACTGATCTACAATTGAAATTGCCTGAATCGACTATGGTAACTAATCTGCAAAAACCGAGGTGTATGGCATAATACCTTAAGATCCCCTTATATTTCTCAAAAGTGACCACGAGCATTGACGGCTGCGGGAGTAGCGGATGAAGTGCCTGCCACATAGCAAACAAACGCGGCCTTGATGGGAGACACCTGAAGTGAGGAAGAAGAGAAAGAAACGGCAAAATCTATGCGTCATCGGGATATGAGTGTCAATGCCGTAGTTGTAAGTTACCTTACTCTAACAGATTAAATGTGGCTCAATTGTAATTCTTTCTCCCAGCATTCCAACCCACATTAATCACTTCGGGTTGACACTGGCAACAAAATAACTGCTGTGCTTTGAAGTTTACTCAGAGTAGAGTATTATGCGTTCATTAACGGTATTCTCGAGGAAAGAAATCCTCGACTTCATCAATTTAATAGCCTTAACCTCATTCATATTGGCCTATTAAATAAAGCATTTCAAGCAGGAGTTCTAGATCCATAAACTTACTAAACCTAGATTAGTAGGCTAGAGGATAACCATCCCACCCTTCATTATGCCGGCAGTGGAAGGGAAAGCATTCACTGATACATCGATATTCGATAATGCTAGGTATGCTTGAACAACGCGGTCTGAGCCGTAGCCAAAAGAATTGCAAGAAACTCCACCAGCTAGCAGGGGGTCGGTCGGAATACCAAGTTTGACCTTGACAAACACGGCAGAAAGGAAATACTGTATAATCTGATCCAACTCGTAGTACGTGCAGATTGCATTGGAGACCTAATCCATTGTCTGGCTGCAAGCTCAGCCAGATTGCGATCTGGGTTCAATTGTCAATGCGAATGAAAGTTGCTGTTGGCGACGGAACATGCAACCTGCACGTGCTACAAAGTAACGAGTTGGGTCAAGATTATACGGTAGTTATGAAGTCGATGAAGTTGCATGTGCAAGTGCGGGGCAACGGTTCTCTCTATGTATTGTGTTATGTTTGCCAATATACTCGGCTGGCCTCAGGTGAGGTACTCGCCACAGACTATTTGATAGCAGAGACTAAACTTAACCCATCCATATTATCACAGGCCCATATCAACGCTCCAAGACGTGATCCTCTTCTCTTTTTCGCATGTTACATTTTGCATGAACCCTCTCTGAGCCGAGTATAGTACAACATAGAGTAACACTAGCTGTGTGCGGGGTCGAGTCCAACGAATCCCCGAGTTGACAGCTTCGATCTCTGATCCCAGTTTGCTGCGAGATTTGATTCATCGGCCTGGTTGGATGATTTGCTCTGTGCGGATACCCGCATGAGGATGTACCTATGTGGGGCATTGGTGGTACGAAAAGGCTTTTCCTGAGGTCAAACAAACTTCAATGCACCGCCTCGTTTGTCCTCTAGCGCAGGAAAGAGGGAGAAATTCGCATTGATCTAACCAGATGCACTCTGCGCTTGCACGGCGTTAACGGCTATCACTACTGTTCGTGGTTGAAAGAATGAAGGCTGTTGGCGAATGAAGAGTGATTGCCAAGCCCTGGATTCAGGTTGGTGATGTGGTGATGGTGCCTTGAGGTCAACAACATGCCACAATATCCCTGAAGAAAACCCGATCAGATCAGCAGAGTAACAGGCCAGTGCTTATCTTGCCTGAGGATGCGCATCGAGGAGGGGAGTACACAGAGTGCGAGTACAGACACAGACACAGAGTGCAGCAGGCAGGCAGGAGGTTGAATCAGCAACAGCAGCGTTGACTCAACACAACATTCAGCCTTCTCCGGTTGACTCAATCATCTATTTCAACCTTTCACTTCCATTCACTGCAGTACTGCTCCTTACCCTATCTGTCATCCTGCTCAGATTAAGAACCGACAAGCCTTTTCACACTACCCACCTGGCACGCACTCCAAGCACACCCGTCAGACCGTTGGAGTACGGTACCGTGCGTACTAAGTAGAGTACTTGTCCAATCCAAATAACCGCGACACGCTACGCTACCCACTCTGCCTTACGCGTTATCCCTTATCATCACATCGCATCACCACAGCAGTCCGCCCAACTACGCGCTGAACCAGACCAGAAACGAAAACCTTCAGGCCTCAGCCCCAAAGCCAAAAGGAATCATCCTCCCGCTTGCCCCAGTCAAATACTAAGAAGTATTTACTCTGCTCGCGTACTTATACTTCGTAGCTACTTTAGCTACTTTGCCTACATTTGGCATCTTGTATGTACTCGCGCACGCGTTCCTTCTTCCCCTGCGAAACTACTCTAACGAGCACAAGCGTTGCACGACACAGACATCAATTGGATCCGCCCATCCCCGTTTTTGCAATAAATACATATTCAACTACCGAAAATGATGCATCACCCGCCAACACCAAAAAGCACTCCTTCCCCGTCACCCGACAATGGCGCTGCCAGCGAGACGCGACCTCACTCGTCCCTTCATCAGCGCAAACGCCAACGAACCGATGCGTCGTCGTCGCCATCATCACGGGCCTCTTCACCGGTACCGTTAACGCCACCACGGTCGCCGCGCGCATCACCTGTCGCCGAGTCGCACACGAACTTTGATTCGCTCTCGCCGGAACTGCAACATAAGATAATCCTTGAAACTGCCGCGCTATCGTCAATGACAGCTGCTCAAATTGGCGACTACACTTGCGCAGTAGATGACCCCCGACATCTGAACAAAAGACTGGCGTCACATCTTTTCCGTCGCCGGGAACTCACCAATCTGGCTACTGTAAACTCATTCTGGCGCAAATGCCTACAACCACTACTCTCAAGCGGGCCTCGTGTGATTGTGAGCGCCGACGAGCTGAGTGAACTGGCAGGTAATGAGTACCAGCTCGATGGCAAGACGATTGTTCGGCCTGTGATTCCATATAATGCATGGCATGACTCCCAACCAAGAGACGTCAGATGGCCTCCGAGGAAAAGGATTAAAAGGTCGGCTAAGGAAGACATCCCCGAGATTATCTGTTGGATGACTAGTATTCCATGGAGGAGAGATAACAGCGAGATTGGACAGCGGTGGCCGCAGTGGTATATTCAGGACTGGATGCGATATGATCTCGAGGATTTAAAGGTGGAAAAACTGGCTGCTGTTGCGGCACACCAAGGTAGGCAGTCTTCTCATCTGTCCAGTCTTATAGCACCCTAACCTCTCGACAGCAACAATTGCCGACACACTTCACGCAACGATCCCCAACCACTCTCGTATTACCCAGCTCCATTTCGAAGTTTTCCATCAAATGGGCGCAATTCTTGCCGCTGATCCTCGTTTCGACAATGTCTATCGACACTGTCCTGATACCCAGCACCTGTGCTCACGTTTGCAATTGCACAAAGATACGCTAGAATCGCTATCCCTCCGTAACATTGCGGTCTGCCCGATACTTGCACCCATCAACTTTTCGAGACTCCGAAATCTAGACCTTTACTGGGTCAATAATCTCCCCGGACTATGTCAAGACCATTTTCCGGACCCGCTGGACTCGAGTAGGATGCCCAAAGCGCTAGACGCGGAAGTGTATGGGCTCCGCTGGCATCTAGAAACAATAGCGGTGCACAAACCGCATACTCGGGTATGGGTAGCGATGGCATATGATCGCCCGAACCTGGAAACAGGGGAGTGGTTAGTCGACTGTAAGCTGCTCGTAGCGAGGTGTGATACTGGTCAACTTTACATCGCCCCCGATCAACTCTGGAACGATATTACGTACGGTATCAGGACACATGCCGACCTTCAGGTGTTTGATGATGAGGAAGAAATCTACAGCGATACATATGATGCAGTCGACTGGGTAGACGATGAAGAGGACGAAGAGGAAGAGGAAGCCGTTGAGATTGAAGACGAAGAAGAGGCAGAGGAAGAAGAAGAGAAGGGGAAGGGGCGGCTCATATCTCGGGTAGGGAATGAAAGAGCAATCGCGCCCGCACCACCGGTATACAGGCCTTTGAAGATCCGGTAGGTATGCGGCCTTGCCTATGTTCAGTCAGATGATCCGGTTGGGTTGATGATGGGTCATGTACGGTGTTATGTAACGGGTTTGTGGTGTGTTTCTGTTTACGGATGAGGGATTTCGGTGTTAACGGCGTACCCGTCGTGAATGTCTTTCTGGTGTTCTTTTTTGTCTGTTTTCCGATTTCCGATTTGGTTTTTTTCTCTTTTCTTTTCTTTTCTATGGATACTTAGCGCGTGTTCTACTCCATTCTGCTTGCTTGTTATTCCCATCTGCATCTGGTGCAGGCGGGGAATGGAATGAAATGCAAACGGAATTGGAATTAGAGTTTCCATGCATAAAAACCCCACCTGAGAGCAAGAGCATGGTCTGATAGGGTGCTCCAGTCAATGGTCGGTGTCGGCCGCTACGGTAAACGCCGGGGCTCTCCCAAACTGTTAAGAACGGCACCTTATCTGTGTCATATGTGCTTATGCACGTCACTCTCAACTATTACCCTCAACTCTCGACGCTACACTGAACCACATTGCACATACACAATGGCCCCGGTACAAAAGATTGAGGAATCAAAGGTCCAGGAAACTTTTGGTGCTTCCTGCATTGGTATGAGTTCTGCCTGGTAATTCCCCTTCCGGTCTACTAACTGTATGAATTCAAGATCTCGTCAGCTCTGCGCTAGGCGGTGAGGTGCTCTCCTTCAGCGATGAGTTCTTTGCCGAAGCTGCAAATCTCATCAACCCTGCTGCTCCTATTCGCAAACCCGGCTACTTTGTTGAGACCGGTGCCTGGTACGATGGCTGGGAGACACGCCGACACAACTCTGAACCCGCTGACTGGGTCATCATCAAGGTATGTTCCTTCTCATCTCCTTATATCAACATCCCCTCTGATTGGTTGTTTTAGCTTGGTGTCCCCTCCGGCGTAGTCCACGGAGTCGAGGTTAATACCGCCTTCTTCAGCGGAAACCACGCCCCCGCGATTTCAGTAGAAGGGACCTTCCTGGATGGAAGCCATCCTGATGACAAAACCGTGTGGAAAACCATCCTCCCAACCCAACCCTGCGGACCTAGCCAGCGTCACATCTGGAAGCTCCCAGCACCCACGGAAGAGGCGTACTCACATGTGAGATTGAACATGTACCCAGATGGCGGAATCGCACGTTTCCGTCTCTTTGGAACTGCGGTACCCGTATTTCCCTCGGACCCGGAGGCCATCATCGATTTGGCACATGTTGGAAGTGGTGGATTGGCGGTGAGTTGCAGTGATCAGCATTTTGGAACAAAGGATAACCTTTTACTTCCTGGACGGGGGAAGGATATGGGGGATGGGTGGGAGACTGCGAGAAGCAGAGAACCTGGGCATGTTGATTGGGTGGTTGTTAAGCTAGTATGTTGATTGCCTATATCGCTCTCATTAGATGCTCCCCATCTAACGGTATGTAGGGCGCACCCGGCTACATCGAGGAGGTCATTGTTGACACCCTACACTTCCGGGGTAACTATCCACAGGCGGTCGAGGTTTATGCACTCAATGCCGACACTCACAATGTTGCCTCTGACGATAGTCGGTGGGAGTTGATCGTGCCGAGGGCCAAGTGTGCAAAAGATACCGAACACGCTTTCCCGTCTACTCTACTCAAGAATACGCAGGGCAAGGTCGTGAGCCACGTTAAGCTGATCATAATTCCTGACGGAGGAGTAAAGAGGTTGAGAGTATTTGGAAAAAGGGCCGTGGGTGCAACAACTACTGTAAGGGCCTAAAAAAATATCTAGGCTTAGAGGAGGATTTATGGGAGGTGATGGTATACAGAATGGTGTGATTTGGGGGGGGGGGCTTCACGAATAACGATGTTATGAATATGAAGTTGATAATTAAACTCCGAGGAGTTTTGTGATGTTCAGAACTACAATTTATACCCACAACCTGCAAGACATACTACTGGTATATCCTAATTTAACCCTCTATAAAAATGTACAATGGGGGCCAATTCATAACCCGGGAAACAAAATCAACGCTTATAAAACAGAATCAATCCCATAATTCCAAAGCCAAAGCCCAAACCTCTATCATACATGATCGATCCTCTGTACCACAACAGCCGTGGCACCACCACCACCGTTACAGATTGCGGCAACTCCAAACTCTCCAGGCTTTAGCGTATACAACAGACTCGTCAAAATCCTACTGCCTGAGCTACCAAGAGCGTGTCCCAATGCAATAGCACCGCCATTAACATTAACCTTTTCCGCATCCAGCCCAAGCGTGCTGCCAATCGCCTTGCTCACGGCCGCAAACGCCTCATTGATTTCCCATTTTGCAATATCCTCTACCCCAAGTCTAGCCCTCTTCAACACCTTAGGGATCGCAAGTGTTGGAGCAAGTGGAAAATCAATCGGATGGGTGGCGGCGTCGGCGTAGCTCACAATCCGCGCCAAAACATCTTTGCTCCCACCAAATTCCCTAGCAACGGCTTTTGATCCAAGAACGAGCGCAGAGGCACCATCAGAGAAGGTACTGGAGTTGGCGGCAGTGACAGTTCCGCCCTCTTTCTGAAATGCGGGCTTCAGAGTGGGGATCCTGTCAATGTTGACGGCTTCGTATTCCTCGTCAATTTGAACCGTAACGTTTCCTTTCCTTGTGGGAACCTCAACGGGAACTATCTCGGCCTTGAACTGGCCCCTGTCCCATGCTGCCTTCGCCCTACGGTAGGACTCGATAGCGTATTCGTCTTGTTCCTCCCGACTTATGTTGAGCTTCTTTGCCGTATTCTCTGCACAGTTCCCCATGTGGATCTGTCCATACACATCCCACAACCCATCCTTGATCAACCCATCCTCCAACTTCTGATGTCCAAACGCGGGTGAACTTCGGCTAAGGTAGTACGGCACCCGACTCATGTTCTCCATTCCTCCGGCGACTTGTACGTCCGAAAGTCCCAGCTGGATGCTTTGAGCGCCAAACACGACGGCTTTCAGACCCGATGCGCAGACTTTGTTGATGGTAGTTGCTTCTGTTGTTTCGGGAAGACCGGAGAATATCACAACTTGTCGGGCGGGGGATTGGCCAATGTTTCCTTGGAGCACGTTGCCAAAATAGAGGTCGGTCACTCGCTCCGCTGGGACACCGGAGCGATGCAACGCCGCTTTAACGACATGTGAGCCGAGGACGGGCGCGGGAACGTCTTTGAATCCGCCATTGAACTGATAGGTGTTAGTTACAGGCGTGGGAGACCAAATTTGAGAGGAGCAACCTTTGCGGTAGCGGTTCGGGCGGCAGAGAGGATGTAAACGTCATTTGCTGGGGAGGAAGCGGTGGTGCTGAAGCGCCGACATGGGAATACGGTATTACTGAGGAGAGTCCGAAGGGACGTGGAGACGGACGACATAGTTGTTTAGAGATGTTGTTTGAGGAAGGGGGACGGAGAAGGATATGGAACTCGGGATGTGACGCTGATGCCGTTGATAGCCGAGGACGTCTGGTTGTGGACGTCTACTAATTAATCTACCTACAGGTATCATATCCATCCTTTTGGCCGGTTTTGTTTGGTGAAGTTTGAAGGCTAAAGTATTCCAAGGTTGTAATTGGAAGATGCAGACTCGGTCTTCTGCTCCAGTTGGTGCCTTGAATAGCTGTGGAGCTACAGCTCGGGTGAAAAGCTATTAAGTGCTTACCTTCTCTCAGATAACTATTTAGCAATTTTTTATATATAAGCAGCGCCCGCAGAAGAGCGATGTAAGCTTATAAACGCCTTTTCGTTCGCGAGGGGGGACATCTTCAGACTCCAGCGCTCACACGCAACCAACCACCACAACTGGAAGACCCGCAATGACGTCCTGCAGCATCCGAAGCGGAAGCGGAGATCAGAGCCCGTGAGAAAGTTACCAGGTAGAGTACCTAGTACCTAGTATGGCGGGGTTCGGGCTTTAATAAAGCTTGCGACTTTTGGTTGGGACAACCTCGACGTACTGATAGGTACTCGTACTCGACATGGCACTGCCCGTCATTGCGCGCTATAGCTGTTTCGCTGAGTAATTTCTGTGGAGTACGCCGGTGCGTGGTTTCTCGTCCGTGCCCGCCCCCTCTTGTCTAGATCTTTCTTTGCCCCCAAAACCCAAACCCAAGGTCCGTCTCATTCCAGACAGCCCTTTTAACGCCCTCAGCCGTTTCTTCGCTTTTTCAGTCTTGAGCTTCGACACATACACCTAAACCTCCAACACCATGTCTACTTCTGCTCGCCGTCGCTTGATGCGAGACTTCAAGGTTTGACCCCTTACCAACTACCAGCTACCAGCTACCAGCTACCACCCACCTCGTTGCTCCTGATGCTGCACTCTTCTCCAAAAGCACGGCTAATGGTTGTTTCTTCAGCGCATGCAAACCGATCCTCCCGCTGGTGTCAGTGCATCTCCAATAAGTGACAATGTCATGACATGGTACTACACTATTGGTTGCTTATCTTCTCACAACACCCAGCTGACCCGCCATATAGGAACGCCGTGATTATCGGACCTGCAGATACTCCTTTCGAAGATGGCACCTTTCGCTTGGTGATGCATTTTGAGGAACAGTACCCGAACAAACCGCCCGGAGTCAAGTTCATCTCACAGATGTTCCATCCAAACGTGTATGCGACCGGAGAGCTGTGTCTGGATATTTTGCAGAACCGATGGAGTCCAACTTACGACGTTGCTGCTATCTTGACGAGTATACAGAGGTGAGTGAATCGCGAGGGATGGAACAACAGAAGGGCGCTGATTACCGCGGAGTCTGTTGAACGACCCCAACACCGCGAGTCCCGCGAACGTCGAAGCAAGCAATCTCTACAAAGAAAACAGGAGGGAATATACCAAGCGGGTTAGGGAAACCGTCGAGAAGAGTTGGGAATGTTGAAGTAGGTCCTGCATACAAATTAACCCTTGGTCAAATGCAACATGAGACATGAAGTCACTGCTCTACGATAGTAACGAATAACCCCCTTGTAGCTTCGATAGTTTACGGTTTCCTTGTACTTTTCTTTCTCGTCAGGCTGGTGTTGGCTCTGCTGGTTGAGTTGCTTAATGTGTTCAGTTTGCGTTGGCATTTCCTGCATGACGAAAGGTTTATTTGATATTCATTGGATTACCAGTTGCACCGTTGTTCCTTGCTGCAACCCCCTCATGTACATGCTACTACCTAGATGAATCAATTCGATCACAGTAAATTATGCTAAACACGAATTTCAACCCTCTCACTGGTTCGTGGTATTCCTGATCAGCCTCAACCGTAGGGCTTGCCCAGGCAACAACTCTTGTGTAATTCAAGTCGGCAAGAATAATGAACGAGCCAATGGAAGGATCTGTTGTACCACTTCATGGAGCTCCATTGGTGATAAGAGTATCGAATACTGTGACTGGTACTGACAGCCTACTTCTTTATGCTATTCTCGCAGGAATTGACCGAAATTATACCGCCGTTGTGTTTTGGGTTCACCAATGTCGATATCGTTTGGATATCATCAACCCAACACTGCACTCTGCGTCGCATCGAGGACCTTATACGGACTTACTATGTCCGATTCCTTCGAAAACCCCATTTGCGGTAGTAGTTTCTTGTTGGTTTGGCTGGGTGCCTTCTAGAATGATAAGGCTTTGAAAGAAGATTTTATCTACTTTGCATTCTTGGGTGTATGTAGACGTGTTCATACATCCCGAGCCCATGGGGTGCTCTAAGGGTTTGAGAAAGGCTATTGTCAGTCTTTTCCTTTTATCGGCCTTTTGACCGCAAAGCGGAATGTTGGCTGCAAAAGGACTAACTTCCTCTGGCCACCAAACACTCATAAAGTAGGCACTTGTATTCCTTTGATGTAGAATAGTGCTTTCTTTGTTGCACCGCTGAGCTTTACAACGCTTTCCCCGCCAGCCCCTCTTAAGCATTAACAGGAATTTTTAAGTTCCGAGTCATTACTGATGATGGATTTTCGAACCCTGCCAAGACCTGCAGCCATCGCAAGAGCACGGAGTTGTTCGTGTATGTGCGTGCGTGCGAGTCGACTTTGCTTCAAAGCACCTCGTGCCATCCCAATCTATCCCCACCGTTGGGCCGTGGTTTCCAACAGCAACAAACACAACAACAGAGCCTGCTTTCACTTCCATTTCGACGATTGCCCACACTAGATCCCGGCAGCTCTTCCCAATTAACAACATCTGCCAAACCCGCCGTGGGACACCGAACATCACCCTCCTCCTCCAAGTCGGTGTCCTGAAATTTCATCGCTCCAAGCTTTATCTAGGCCGCATTTCATTCTATTACCGCTACCATGGCGTAAGTATTGGTCGGCCGTCTGACAAGGGGAAGACCAAGCTGACGACCGGCGGATCAGGAGCGGTGGTGGAACAGGAAGCTACAACACAATTAAGGGTATCTATTCAAAACTTCCTTGGAGGGGTTTGCCGAAGTTTATTTGTGTTCATAGTGGTTGCCCGGTTTCGGCCGCAGAACTCTGTAGAGCTGCGCGAGGGAGGTGAGCCGATCGTTGTCTTTCCGTCCGAAGACACATGTGAGCTCCGAGTATGTCCTTTTTCCGGCCCCTGCCGAGTTATGCTTCAATGCCACCTGCCGATTGCTCACGTACTGACTCTTTCGTCTGTGTGCAGGGCAAAGAGGCCGCCGGTGCCTTCACGTTCGATAGAGTCTTTAACATGCAATCTAAACAAAAGGATATCTTCGATTTCTCGATTAAACCCACGGTGGACGATATCTTAAACGGCTACAATGGAACTGTATTTGCGTACGGCCAGACTGGTGCCGGAAAGTCTTTCACCATGATGGGAGCTGGCGACATTGAGAACGAAGATACGAGGGGTATCATCCCTCGGATAGTAGCACAGATTTTTGAATCCATCCTAATATCACCTGGAAACATCGAATATACCGTGCGGGTATCGTATATGGAAATCTACATGGAGAGGATTCGCGATCTGTTGAACCCAGTCAACGACAATCTCCCGGTGCACGAGGAGAAGAATCGAGGGGTGTATGTTAAAGGATTGTTGGAAATCTATGTCTCAAGTGTGGACGAAGTATATGAGGTTATGAGACGAGGAGGTTCGGCAAGAGCAGTTGCAGCTACAAACATGAACCAGGAATCGTCTCGGTCTCACTCAATCTTCGTCATTACTATCAACCAGAAAAACGTGGAAACGGGTTCTTTGAAAACCGGATCACTCTACCTTGTCGATCTTGCAGGCTCCGAAAAGGTTGGGAAAACAGGGGCGTCCGGACAGACACTGGAAGAGGCAAAGAAAATCAATAAGTCGCTTTCGGCCCTCGGAATGGTCATCAACAATTTAACAGATGGAAAATCGACACACGTTCCGTATCGTGATTCGAAGCTAACCCGAATTCTGCAAGAGTCACTCGGAGGTAATTCTCGGACAACACTTATCATCAATTGCTCGCCTTCCTCTTACAATGATGATGAGACACTCTCTACTCTGCGCTTCGGTATGCGCGCCAAAGCTATCAAGAACAAAGCGAAAATCAATGCCGAGCTCTCACCCGCGGAACTCAAAGCCTTGCTCAACAAGGCGCAAAGGCAAAACATCACTTATACACAGTATATTGCATCGCTTGAAGGAGAGGTTACAACGTGGCGAAGTGGTGATAAGGTACCAAAGGACCTGTGGATTCCGCCGCTTAAGATCGATACTGCCGCAAAACCAGACAGCAAACAACGAAGGCCGGAGACACCCTCCAAACTGCTTGCTGAACGAGAGTTCAGTCAATCCCCAACACCGTCACGGCCGGACAGTAGAGCAGAAACAACTAGAGCGCCAACGCCGGTAACAATTGAAAAGGATGAAAGGGACGAGTTCTTGCGAAGGGAGAACGAACTTCAAGACCAGCTTTCGGATAAAGAGTCGCAGCTTGCTGCTGCAGAGAAGGCGTTGAGGGAAGCCCGCGAGGAATTGGCATTTTTGAGGGAGCACGACACCAAGACTGTCAAAGACAATGAGCGGCTTTCGAGCGATGTCAATGAGTTGAAGATGCAGCTCGAAAAGGTCTCATTCGAGAGCAAGGAGGCGCAGATCACCATGGACGGCTTGAAGGAAGCGAATTCAGAGCTTACGACAGAATTGGACGAGATGAAACAACAACTTCTGGACGTCAAAATGCAGACTAAGGATGCATCCGCACAACTTGACGAAAAGGAGAAGAAGAAAGCGGAGAGAATGGCAAAGATGATGGCTGGCTTTGATTTGGGAGGGGAGGTCTTTTCGGATAATGAACGAATGATTCGCGAAGTCATCGAGCGATTGGATTACCTTATGAACCACTCGACTACCGGTGACGAGATTACAACTGACGACCTCAAGGACCTTCGTATTAAACTTTTGGAAACACAGGGGATTATCCGGCAAGCTGAGCTCTCACTCAGCGAGCGAACCGAAGAGCAAGAAGCCGCGTTCAGGAAGAAAGAAGAACTTGAGAAGCGTCTTCTTGTTTTGGAGAAGGAGTATGCATCAATTCTCGAAGGAGCTGTCGGCGAGGCCGGCACCGCCGAGATAAAGGCTAAGTTGGAGGAGACCTATAAGAGTAAGAGGGATTTCGAGATGCAGATGCTGGAAGACTTAAAACAGGAAATCGCCAGGAAGGGCGAAGAGAATGAGAAGTTGAAGGCTAGCGTGGAAGATTTGCAAAGAAGGGCAAAGTCAGGTGCCAATGGCGCGCTCCCGAATGGGAAGACTGTTGCTCAGCAAATTGCAGACTTTGATCAGATGAAGAAAAGCTTGATGCGAGATCTCCAAAACCGGTGCGAACGGGTAGGATTGCTTCTTTATCCCAGGGGTTTCATAACTTTTTGCTCACTGTATCTCCTTTACTATAGGTGGTGGAGTTGGAAATCTCGCTCGATGAAACGAGGGAGCAGTATAATAACGTCTTGCGATCATCAAATAGTCGAGCTCAACAGAAGAAGATGGCGTTTTTGGAACGAAATCTGGAACAATTGACCCATGTCCAGAGACAGCTGGTGGAACAGAACTCTGGGCTGAAGAAGGAGGTTGCAATTGCGGAGAGGAAGCTAGTTGCTAGAAATGAGCGCATCCAGAGCCTGGAGAGTCTTCTGCAGGATTCACAGGAAAAGCTAACAGCGGCAAATCACCGGTATGTAGGGCCTTGCCTTATATTCTTACATTTGCTGATGTTCACTTTAGCTTCGAAACGCAACTTACCGCCGTCAAAGACCGACTGGAGGCGGCCAAGATTGGGACAAAAGGACTTGGCAATCCCGCACAATTCAGTTTCCAGGGCAGCAGAATCGCGAAGCCGTTACGAGGTGGAGGCGGTGGTGTCACCACACCTGGTGGTGATGCAGCAGTTATTCCTGTACTCTCAGGGACGGTAGGTAGTTCGGCCCAGCAGGAGGGGCAACAGAACAAGCGGAGTTCTTGGTTCTTCGATAGAAGTCGGTCATAGAATTCCTTCCTTCGCCTTGTGTTCGTGTTTGTACTTTGTTGGGCTAGGGGAGTAGAATGGGTTCATTTATTGTGTTTCTTTTTTGAAAGGGTGAGAGACAGTGTGTGTGTGGGTGCTATCTATCTATCATACCTCTGCTTTTTGCATGTTACCCAGTATAATGCGATGTGTTTTTTTTATTAATTTTGTTATTTTAAGTGTTACATGGTTTGGGATCATAGAAAGAACGATATCATGGGTATCGATGGGTTGCTACGTACAGAAGGATTCCAAGTGTTTATTATGGTTTGGGAGCAAAAAACTACTGCCTGTGAGTGACTGATTATATGTACCTAAGATATGTACCAGCATGCACTTTTAACAAGCTTTAAAGTGGTAGTAGACGTGACGGAAGGAATAAGGTAGATGAGTAGTTGTCTTCAGGAGATAATTCTAAACCCTAACCCGCTAGAAACGACAAACACCCTGAACTTTATGGCAGTGTAGAGTGGTCAAAATACTATTTCTATGTATGACGTTGTGAATTTAACGATATTGTAGTATGATGTCATATATAGCTGACAATGTCGTGCATGAACTTGTGGAATTTGGTGCTGGTTCACATGAATAACTTTTGGAACCTGATGTGCATTAAATACTGAATTTCCTAAATCATGCATCAAATTCCAAAATTCCTAATTCATGTGCATAAACACTGAATTCCACTAGCTGGTACATGATGTTGTGGTGCCAATCTGATGTGGTGTATAACTACTGAAATTGGGTGTTGGTGTGCATGAAGTTACCCAATTCCATTAATTTCATGCACAACATCATTGAAATGGTATTTTGACCACTTTACTGCACCAGAGAACTTCCATGGTAGCATTTTTCCGCCACACGACTCCGAGGATAAAAGTTTAATTTCAAGTTCTACCTTTATCACGCCCTAAAATTTATCTACAAGGGTTTATCCACAAGGTCGTAAGACGACCCATGGACGGGTCACACGAAAGGGTCTTTGAGGTGTGAGATAAGTTCTAAACTCTGTCTTATCCACATATCTTTATATCCACGGGAGTCATGTAATGGGGTATTTTTGGCGGAAAAAATGCTTCATAGACTCCTCCATTCTCGTGCTCCTCTCGGTTGCTTCGTCTGCTACATTTTGGTTGTTGTTGTTGTTTATTCATACTGTATGCACTCTTACTAGAGTATGACAGGACCTGATATCCCCTCCGCCTCCGGGCTAGCCGGCTAGATGGCGGAGCTCCCCTCCGCTACCCTTCGTCCCCGCTGACAAATGAAAAGAAAAGAAAGACAGATAGAAAGATATAACCCCGTTGTCGCCTCCGGGCTAGCCGGCTAGATGGCGGAGCTCCCCCCCCGCTACCCTTCATCCCCGCTGACAAATGAAAGCTTAAAGACAGACCAGAACAGAAAGAAAAAGAAAGGAAAAGAAAAGAAAAAGAAAGGAAAAGAAAAGAAAACGAAAAAACGCAGAGATATATGCCCGCTGCCGCCGCTCCCCGCACCTGAGTCAGCCTCTGTGCCTGCTCCATCCCTCCATTCATTTGGGCGGGAACTTCCCGCTACATTTTGGTTTGGCCCTAGGGTCTTCGCTAGGAGGATTCGTTATTGTAGATTTTTTCTATGTGCCAGAGGTAGACTCTTGCATCTCCTTCTCGCAATTTGTGAAGCACATTTCCTCAAGTCCAGGGAAATCTGGGATGGCGAACAGGGCGGGGTGATGAGGTAGAGAGTACTGTCCAAAGAATGCGGAGCGTATGATCGAATGAAGTTGAGGGATTCAATTAGATTCTCTAAGAATTAGCTACATTCAATCTGCATTATGTCGCTTCGCCATTCCCTTCCAGAACACTGCCGTGAAAAAAATTCCCAATGCCGCCAACCCCATGCCCGTATAGAATGCCCCTCTAAACCCCGCTAATTTATTCCTCCCGCCATCATTAACGCTGGCCTCCACATTCCCCACCACTGCTAGCCCAAGCGCAATAGAATAGTTTATAACCGTGTTGACGAAGCTCCCTGCCACTCCTTGCTGCTCCGGTTTTAGTTTGTCGCTGGCAATCAGAGAAGCGCAAGCAAAAGACAGGTCTGGCCCGAAACAGATGATGGCGTAGGTGGGGAATGACATTGCCCAATAACTTTGATTTACCGGAGTGAAGGCGAGCAGAAGCTGCCCAACAAAAAAGGACAGCATTGAGGCACCGAAGATGATGTAACCCGGGACACGAGAAAGGAGCATGACGGCAACTATAGAGGCAACAATGCCGACCAAGGCGCAGGGGAGTAGCTGGAGCGATGCCATCAGAGGGGAAACGCCGCGGAATTGCACCACGAAATGAGGGCCGTAGTATTGGAAAACCCCGAATGAGGACCATCCCGCGCACAGAGAGATGGCGACCGCGGAAAAGGTTGGAGAGCTGAATATGCTCATGGGTAAAATCGGATACTCAACTTTAAGTTCGATATAGCAAAAGAGACCAAGGGAGAGGATACCCAAGGCGAGAAGGATTGGGGTGATGGGTGCTTTCCAGCCGAAACTTGGGGCACCGCTGGTTTCTTATCAGCGCGAGTTCATAGAAAGGTGGTGAAGAAGAACATACTTCAACGAAACAAACACAAGCACTAAACCAACAACTCCAAATGTGCTGCCCAGGTAATCGACGCCCCCCTCGCCTTTTCCGTTCAATTCTCGTATATTTGGTATCACGGCCCACCCAGCTGCTGTAAATGCGAAACATACTATTGCCATACTCCAGTAGATCCATCCCCAATACAAGCCAGTATATGTCACGGCTGCACCCCATGCCGAGCCCAAGACGTAACCAGCAGGCGCGACAGCCCCAAAGATACAAAACGCGAGCACCTTCCGTGACTGATCATGTCTAGACTTTGTGTCTGGCCAAGCGCCGCCCAAAAGTCCTGCAGCATTGGGCATCATAATTGATGGCCCAATTCCTGCAAGTGCCCGAAGGATATCATAGACAATATGATTGCGTGCAAAGCCGATTCCGATGTTGAAAACCCCAAGCCAGAGAAATCCAATCAAGAATAAGTTCTTACGACCGTGAAGATCACCGAGACGGCCAGTCATCAGGACGAAAGTGCCGACAGTACACGAATAGCTTGCTACAAACCAACTTTGGTTCGTTACTTTATTTGCAATTCCCAGGCCTTTTGCCACCACCGCCTGCGGCATGATGGTGTTTCCGAGGTTTGCTTGCTACTTGTAATATATATCTTAGCCACATCATTTCCGAATGAAAACACGGAGACTGTACGTACTGTGATCAGTTGTGCCGCAGTGACTACAATGATATACAACACTTCGTGTAGCATACCCCGGAAAATGGACGATGACTTCTCCGACATGCCCATCTCAAATGCATCTGAATTTTCATTTCGTATAATCTCGGCGGTGTTCGGTGAAACTTTGATAGATTCCAGTGGTCGATCCAGTTTCCCGGTATTGAGGGATATTCGTGAGGATCGTTCGTTGGCGTGCGTCAATGACACCGAGCTGTCGTGGTGATCTATATCTTGTGTCATCGCTAGTGGGATGTAATATGGATAGGTTTTTATACAGATAAATCATGATTGCTGAGTTCTATTGCGGTGCTTTTAATGTTGGATGTTGAGCGGTGAGATAATGCGGGTTGGTGTTTTGAAGCGAGTGGCTATATCCGAGCTCCGCTCACTTAAACCCAGTCGCCGATATCTCTGCAAGCTCTAGTCAATCGAGGATATTTAAGGGCGATCTAGAAACTTTGATTGGTTAGAGATTCTACGTGATGGAAATAGATACCGGCGTCATGACTAACGAATATGAGGTAAGTTATGAGGGCTGGGGTTATTACACCAGTCATCACACAATTCTGTTCTCGCCATACAATCGACACTTAGGAAGACACCCATTCATAGCTCCACTAGGAGTACTCGTGAACATAAATGTCTAGAAACCCCATGCTCACTTTTCCAGTACTTGCTCTTCGACCCAGCTAGCATTTGTGAGGACAGCGACTAGACACAATTAGTATCCGATAGCTACCAGATGTGAGGGACAGAGATGGTGAGTCTGTTGGAATAGGGGTGTAGTTCTCAGCATCAGTCAGTTTTGACTTTCCCGAGACGTTCTGGTGGAGGAAGGTGATGTTACGAGAGGAAGAGGAAGATAAATATGAATGGCCGACGCCAAGTCCTTGGGACACAGAGCATCACTCAATAAATAAAAACTTGGAATTCGGAGCATTGAATCGATCAAATTAAATCGTAACGGCAGTTACAATTAACATCTAGGTAAGTATAATGGATCCTTATCGACACATTCTGTGATGGCATAATCAAACCGCCATTGGGGTTCATCAGAAAGAGTCCAGCCTGGTGATGGGCACAAGCCCAGCCTTACAGAACTGACGATGAGTTCGAACTCTTCACTTAATTAATGCTTATCACCAATTTGAAGTTGGCGGGTTCCGGTTTCCTCTCAGAGCACAACTGGAAGTGTGCCTAGTAAGATGCACCCGCAAAGCAAAAGGCAACACCTACGCCTAGTCAAGCAGTTATAGTACAATTCCACGCTACAAGAAGTATAGAGAAGGTTACCACAAACAAAAGAAGGCAAGGTAGTAAAAGTACATCGATATCACCCGTTTTATACCCATTCCAACATCCCGCTCCGCTCTTCCATGCAAACACAAACAAAAGCCCAAATGAAACAATAAACAGACTCGTTGGACTCGCAGAAGACCCTACAGACACACTCAAAAAGCCAAAAAGCCAGACTAAACCGGTTAAGGTATTCACAAGAAAGTCATCGTAAACTCAGACCAACCCCACACATCTATCAATCTTTCACCGGCCCAACTAGCCCACCACCATGAACTAGCCAATCAACCTAATTACTGTAGAGAAAGTCCTAGAGAAAGCCCTTCTAAGAACCCAGCGAGGTCTTCCTTCTTAACTTCGACTACTGTAGCCTCAAAGCTATCAATCCTGATCCGCGCTTGGGTACTGTTTGCCACATCCTGAAACGCTATGCCGAACCGATTCCTTCCACCTCTCTTCTCTTCTTCACCCTCGTCGTCGCTATCATCATCGCTCTCTTCTTCCTCTTCTTCCTCTTCTTCCTCCTCATCATCTAGTCCTTCCTCTTCCCTCTTCCGCCGCTTCTCTTCCTTCTCGACCTGTTTTGCACTCTTCTCTTTCTTCTTCTGTATTTTGAGAGAGTTTGCAACCTCCGCGCCTATTGCTGTACCAACAACTACATATACACCTCTCCGCTCGTTGAGAGAGGCAACCACAAGTGGCAAATGCTTCCGTTTTGACGCTTCGCGCTCTTGCTCCATGATTGCTTCTGAGATCCAAAGCGCCAGTTTCGAGAGTGCATTGGGATGTGTAAACACAGGGAGGTCTGGGCCTTCTTTGACAACCGCAAGGCGAAAGGCTCTAAGGAGGCGAATCTGACGTTTCTCAATTAGAGCTGTTCCGGTACGTAAGATGGCTCGGTGAAGATTCATCGCTATCGGGAGAGCTGATTTCAACTGCTCGACACTATTCTCTGATGTTAGCCTGTGGGGCTAGGGTTGCGAGTGAGAGCAAACCTTGTAAGAGCGTCGTAGGCATCCCAGAAGTTAGTGATCCACTCCTCGACTTCTTTTTCTTCTTCTAGACGTCCTACTTCTTCGCTGACTTCGTCGTTAGGGTCGGTACCCTTCGGGCGCCCCGCCCTCTGGCCTTTTCCCACCTCTAGGATGCCTCCTACGACGTATGCAACATCTGCGGCACTGAGACAACCACGCCATCCCCAGCAACGCACGAATCCTTCTTTGACGACGCTATCTAAACCATAGAGAGGTGCGTATCGTTCTAGCTTTTCTTTCAATGACCGCTTCAAATCCATATCCATATGTGTGTAGTTCTGTTTGCATTGACTCAAGCTGAAGCCCATCTTTGCCAGCAGCTTGTGTAAACGCTTCCGGCCATGTTCAGACCATATGTGTAGTTTTGTTCCTAGATACGAAGAATGCAGCATGGAATCATATAGCGACCAGTGGCGAATCAACATAAACCGATACTCAGGGCTGATGCGGATGCTCGTATCTGAGGGAGATCTGGCGGTAGTTTGTAGCGCCGTCACTCCAGATATTCCATTTGCATTTCCAGAGCTCATAGCACTTGTCTGGTTGAGATCTGGAGGGTTAAGTCGCCGGACTTCATCCTTGAGGATCCCACGGATCTGATCTTCGCGATTGTCGGCACCCCATCCACCTCCAGTTCGCCGGGGAGGACCCGAACTAATGGTGCGGCCATAGGTTTCACCGGCGCAAACACCGACGATGGAAAGCCAGAGGATGTCATTATCCTCCCTTCCTAGATCGGCGGCGAGAGAATATAGAAGACTGGAGATAGGCTCTCCATACCAAGTGCCTTGAGAGTAGTAACTTGCGATCGTTGATTCATGTTTTCTTCGTAATCGGCGGAGTTTACGGCGGAGAGATTTGGCGGAAGCGACGTATGGGGGGAGGGGCGGTTCTGAAGGGAGGTGCTGTGACGGGGATGTAGGAATGGGATCGTCGTAGTTTGGATTACGCAAAGGTGGCGGCGAGGAGCCGAGAGGACGTGAGGAAGCGTGCGAGAGGAGGGTGTGTCTGTGTAAGACAGGAGTAGATGCGTCAGAGGACTGTATACGTCAGTCAAAGGGCATCTAAGGACATTAATCACTAAGGAGATAAATACCACGTCGCTGTCTCTGCGAACCCGACGAGATCGCCTTCCCCTGTCCTCCTCGTCACTATCATCCATCAACTCGTCTGAGCTCTTGCGTTTCCGGCCGCTGTTCTGACTACTCTTCCTTTCACCGCCCAAATCCAACCTGACGCCGCCGTCTCCTTCCTCGTCCTCACTCGGTGGCTCTCCCTCGTTATCATCGTCATCGTCATCGCTATCACTGTCACTGTCATCGTCCACCTCCGGCATTTCAATAAGCGCCTTGAACGCGCCTTTTTCCTGTTCCATTTCCTCCGCAATATCGCCGTCATCAAAACACTTAATACCACCAACGCTATCCCCAACACCATACCGGCCTCCAATAACTTTCCCGCCTCGAGTAGCAACCGTATCATCCCCGTCCTTTCCTCCACCGTAGACATTGTACAAATTCCACGGTCTCCGCCCGTCGATAATCCAGCACTCTACCCCGTCATCGCCTCCGCCTCGCGATAGTTCTAAGAACGCCGAAAGATCCACTAGACCCCCCATGCCCAGGCAGATAATGAACTTCAGTTCCTCATTACCCTTCACTAACGTCTCGTTGACTTTTTCGAGGTCTTGGTACCCAGCTACTGGTTTGATCTGGTGTAGAATGTAGTCGCGTTTTAGAAGAGAGGCGAGAATACGTGCGGCACAAAGCGAGTCGGCGTCGAGGGCACAGAGGATCAAAACCGATGTTGTTGATGGGTGCGCGTGCGATTTGAGGTGGGAGTATGCAGAGGAGAACAGGGAGCGGGGAATGAACATCGAGAAGAAGGGCGGTAATAGTTGCCGCCGCTGGATGAATCGATGGCTAAGATTGCGGAACTATGTTGTGAAGTAGTTTCTTGCTGTTTTTTGTATGGGTAGAACTCCGGAGGGGTAGGATTCTCTTTTCGACGCGTCAAAACGACTGTGTACTTGTGCCAATCGCTTCAGGTAGAGACAGACAGTGTCTTAGGGTACTCGAACAGGTATTATTATTATGTTGACATGGACATTGGCATGGACGTTGACGTTGCTAATTGTGATTTTCGTAAAGCGTTGTAGAAGGTGTTCGTTGTGTTTGAGCGCGAATGTTAGTTTAGGTACCATGTACTGTTAGACGTGTTTGGGGGGTTGGTGCGTGGTATAAGGCCAAGACAACCTGGCCGATCATCGAGATAAGATAACAAAGAGTGTATAATATCACAATAAGTATCAACATCAATCTAGCTGACAGACAGTTGAAAGGGAATTGCGTGGAATATTAGGCTCTATGACCCTCCCGCAGGAGTGTGAAAAGAAGCTTGGTGCCAGAAACAGCGTTACCGCCTCTTTGCCAATGAAATCATTCATCCCATCACAATAACCAAGCACAAGCACTCACTTTCCAACCAACCTCTTCTCAATTCTTTCTTTCTCTTCCTTCCTCCTTTGTTCGACCTCTTCCTTCGTTGCATTATGTGCTACAACTCCAGTCTGGTTGAAAGGGTTGTCCGGGTGTTTATCGAACTCCTTCTTGATGAGCTCAACCATCTGGTTCAACCGCAAGCCCTTATGTTCCTCCTTAACCTCAGGCAACCGTTGCTCTTTATATGCATTATATGCAGCTTTATACCGCCGCTCGGGATGTCGATCGACAGCTACCACCTTGCCATCGCTGGTGAGAGTAAGAGCATCGAGCGCATCGTCGATACCGGACGCGTTGATGGAGGCTAAAGCTCCGTCGATACCACCTCGCTTGGCGGGAGCTTTTCCGCTTTTCGGTTTGGACGGAAGCGCAGCTTCTTCTTCTGCAAGTAATCTATCCTTCTCGGCCTTCTTTGCGGCGGCTTCTCGTTTTTTGGCTTCGGCTGCTTCCCTATTCGATCCAGCTTAGGCATTAGTGATAACTTACTTTACAGAATAGCGGAAAGGAGGTGCGTACTTCTTGTCGTTGCTCTTTGCGCCTTTTTCCCACTCTGTAGTTTCAGCCTTGGCTTTCTTTGCGTTTTCAGCATCGGCTTTTGCTTGCGCTGCGGCGGCCTTTTGGGCATTTCCCACAGCCTTTTTGCTGTTTTCACCTGCCTGCTTCTTGCCCGCCATGGTGGATAGCGGTGACGATGACGGTGGAGGTGTTCGATAGATGATGTCGTTAGAAGCCGAGGGAAGCTTGGATACGTCAGCGAGGCATTTACCCCAAGTTCACGCTAACTTTTTATAGACTAACTAGGGCTTAGGGTTGGCGATCAATAACTCCAACCAACAACGTTTTTATTTCCAAGGTCCTGCACGTGCTGGGATTGGGAGATGGATTAGAGTTGATTGTGTGCAGAATCATAGAGCAACGGATTTTCGACGTAAGAATGCAGACACATGAGATGAACATCACGAGTGACAGGTAGACGATGATGCCCACACTTTCCATTTTCCAAGATAGACTCCAATTCTCAATAGAGAGCTATACTGCAGCAACAAAGAAACAATGCCTCTCCTAATAGCGTATCTCATGGAGGAGGGTCTCACGCTTGAACACCAGGTGTATCCGCTAATATATATTAATCCACCTGCGAGTCCAAGAGACAAGGAACAAACTTACCAATGCGATAGATGAGCTTCTCCCCACTAACTTTCTTATCGCGATAAAGATCCCACCCAGCTTTAACTGATTTCAGCCCCTCGGGCATCACCTTCACTTGATGCGGTTTAATTTTGCCTGCATTGACCAACGGGACCGCGACGGTAGCAAGCCAGTTGTCAATAAAGTCCCTATGAATAAACTTTTAGTTGCCCAAACATAAGGAGGGAAAAGCACCGCATACTTGATCTGTGGAACTGCTGGGACTTGGAAGGAAAAGACTGTGAAAGGAACGCCGAAAACCATGAAGCTTGAACCGGGCGAATGGTTAGACATCAACCTAAACGGAGTAAGGGGGTGAATAGGTACGTATTGATGAATTCGTATTTGACATCAGGCCTAAGTTTGTCCGACTCTGGAGGGTTCAAGCAAACTACGATTCCGCCCTGTTCGCCCATACTGTTACATTGACAATGAAGTTAGCCTCCATTTAACATGAAGGACAATAGACGTCTCACCATTCGGTGATCTTTTCAGCCGAGTCACCTGATGCATAACCGTCCAATGCCTTTGCGAGCTTGTTGCCAGTGAAATCCTTCACCTTCTTGGCAAACTCAGGGTCATTCTGTATCTCACTTCAGCATGAGCGATAACCATTATCACGAAAGATGGCTCTAACGTAGTCGACAACGAAGTCTGCTCCATAGGACTTGACCAAATCGAACTTTCGGGGGGAAGCCGTAGTTAGGATTGGGGAGACCCCGGACGCTTTGGCGAACTGTTTACCGGTGCGTTACAATTACTTTCAACCAACTTAGGGCAGTGTGAAGACCTACTTGCAATGCCATGGAACCCATAGTGCTGCTCCCACTCCAGATAAGGACCTTCACACATTGTCAGGAAAGCAGAACTTGAGCAGAGCTCCTTCAACCTACCGGCTCTTTCTGGCCGTCGGAGTTTCCTGGAGGGGGAATTCCTAGTGTTTGATACAAACCTAATCCAGACACTATGAGAGCAGTCGGTAGAGTCGCTGCTTCCTCGTAACTCATCCCATCAGGTATCTTGAAAGTGACATGTTCGCAGCCAATACAGTACTCTCCAAAAGCGCCCAAATGGAGTTTTTCAGTGAGGCTTCCGAGAGCGAAACCAGCAACTCGATCGCCGGGTTGGAACTTGGTGCCTCCGGGTCCGAGTGACACGACGGTGCCCGCGAAATCATGGCCGATAGTAGTGCCCACGATTTGCCCCGGGAAATTGTTGAGTTCTCTGCCAGCGTACGACTATTAGCAAGAATAACTAACTCCGAGTGCAACAAGTGCTTACCGGTCAACCGGATTCTGTAGAGCGAGAAGCACGATGAGCTTCAGGACTAGTTACAGGACGGGAATTTCATACTCCAGCGACGGCCACCACTTTGACCTAGACTTTGGTTTAGTTAACGGCAGTACCAGTTTGACGATGATGTGTACCAATATCTGGCCCTCTTCCGGCTCCAACACTGGGGCTTCCTTCAGTTCGACCTCGCCCACTCCCGCATTCTTCAAATAAAATGGCATTGTTTAGTTCGAAGATTCTGTTAAAGCAGCAGTTACTTGATGATAATGATGATTAGGACAATGGGATGAAAAGTGGAGTTTTTGAATCGAATCTCTTTTGGCTTCGAAGCTTCATGGCACCTACTTTGCGGCGTAAATTTGGTCCGAATATTTCGAATACGAGTTTCAGACGCACGGTAGATGCTTTTTTGGAGTCCATAAAACTAATGCTTTCGCTCATTGGTGGAGTGCATCGCAGAAGGCGCGTGTCAGATACCAAGATATATATAAATCGAAACCCTTGCCCCTCATCTCTTCTGCAGAATGTGTACTTTACATACCATATAAGTTGACCGCATTCGGTTTCTTTGTACGTCACAAGACGCCAGATCAGTTGCTTCTATTTGCCCACTCTCCCCCGTGCTAGGCTCTATGCGACCCAGGGCGAATAAAAGACCATCGTCGAGTTGCACATACCACCTGCAGCGCAACAAATAAACCAGATACGATCAGATTGAGTGCCTAGAAGGCACAAGCGCAATCCAACCCGAGAAGTCGGTACTGATATCTACCTACAGAAATTGTACTCATCGCATAACCCTGTGCTACTGCAAATACGAGGCCACCTCAAGTTGACAATTGACCACTCACATTACCTCGAATTGGCCACCTATAGCATCGTCTAAACAAAAGCAAACAAAAGTGGAGAGGATCATCCAAGCAATGCCAGCGATCCGATATATCTAAGTATGTACTCTATAATGTCTATCTAGAGTGTCACATTCCAATCCATCCATGTTTCATCCAACCTACAACCTTTTCAACCAAGATCGCAGATCGTTACAAACGAACAAGCAAGAGAGATATAGTACACGAACCGAACCTAACCCCGTAAACCAACCCAAAAGAACACCAATTTTTCCTTCCTACCCACCAAACATCACTTATTTCTTGGCTTTCAACTTCTCCTGCTGCTCCTTCTCACGTTTCGCTATCAGCTCTTTCTGCATCTGTGGAGGTGCAGATGAGTAATGACTAAACTCCATTGTAAACTCCCCCTTCCCTTGCGTGGCTGCTCTCAGCTGCGATGAGAACCCAAACATTGCGTTCAGTGAACACGCAGCAGTAAGTGTAAACTCATCCACACCAATGTCTGACTCCTCGATGACGGCATTGCGTTTATTCATAAGACCAACAATTGCTCCCTGGAACTCATTTGGAGCAGAGATCGCAACCCTCATCAATGGTTCGAGCACAACGGGCCGCGCGGCCATGAAAGCCTTCCTGAAAGCCTGCTGGGTAGCAATCTTGAAAGACATCTCTGAAGAATCGGTCATATGTGTTGCACCATCGTTGATTACCATGGCTGCTCCCAAGACTTTATGACCAATAATAGGGCCCTTCTCACAGGCAGACATGTATCCCTTCTCACAGGCATACAAGAATTTCTCAGAAATCGATCCACCGGATATTTGATGCTCAAAGTGGTTCTTGTTTAGATCACCGGTGGGTTCCATGTATCCCATAACTCTTGCGTAATCTCCGGCACCACCAGTTTGCTTCTTGAGAGTGTGGTCAAAGGGAACGCGTTCAGTAATTGTTTCACGGTATGCGACCTGCGGTTGTCCGGTGATACAGTCGACGTTGTATTCGCGGCGCATACGCTCGACGTAAATATCGAGATGCAGCTCACCCATACCAGAAATGATGGTTTCTTGTGATTCTGCGTCGACGTGAACACGGAAGGTGGGATCTTCACGTTGAAATCGGCTCATGGCTTTAGAGAAGTTCGCTGTTTCTTTGTTGTTTTTGGGTTTGATGGAGAGGGAGATGACAGGTTCTGGGACAAACATTGTAGTCTATTCATATCAGTGTGTGTTTTATATACTCTGGGGGTGAGGACAAACCATTGAGTAAGGGAGACCTCCATCCGTGAAGGTATCACCGGAGGAACACTCTACACCGAAAACTGCGCAAATCTCGCCAGCGCCAATCTCAGGTGCATCTTCCATTTCGTTCGAGTGCATTCTGACGATCCTCGGAACCTTGATTTTCTTGCCTGTTTTGGCATTGTACACATTCATGCCCTTCTTCAGTGTGCCTTGATATACACGAATGTATGTCAACTGTCCGTAGTTTCCTTCTTCGAGCTTGAAAGCCAACCCAACAAAGGGTGCGTTATTATAAGGAACCAACGAAACGCGGGCTTCATTGCGTCTACGGTCGAGCGCAAAGTTCGGGACTTCAGCCGGATTTGGAAGGTAGTCAATGACTGCGTCAAGCATCCGCTGTACTCCAGTATCGGCGAGGGCAGAGCCCATGACAACTGGAGTGAACTTGCGAGCGATGGTGGCACGGCGGATGGCCGCTTTAATCTGATCAATTGATGGCGTCTCTTCATTGAGGTAGATTTCCGCGATTTCGTCGTCGACGTCAGCGAGGGTTTCAATCAAGACTCCACGCTTCTCGTCACAGAGATCCTTTAAATCTGCGGGGATCTTATCTTTTATTACTACGTGGACTCTGTAGCTCTATTAGTCGACGGTGAGTTGGTGCGGAGTGCTGTAGCATACCCCCTAGGACCCTCGAAGTAGATTGCCTTCATCTCGATCAAATCCACAACTCCACAGAAGTCATCCTCAACTCCGATGGGAACCTGCAGTGATGCGGCGGCAATCTTCAGCTTCTTGTTGATTTGCTCAACCGCCTTCCATGGATTTGCTCCCATACGGTCCATCTTGTTGATGAATGAGACTCGGGGAACATCGTAACGTCTCATTTGTCGGTCTACTGTGATGGTCTGACTCTGTACTCCAGAAACGGCGCACAGAACCATAACAGCACCATCCAGCACACGGAGAGCTCGCTCAACCTCAATTGTGAAGTCAATATGTCCAGGAGTATCAATTAAGTTAATGTGATACTTCTTGTCGATGCCGGCGTTATCCTTCTTTATCCAATCACAGAACGTAGCCGCAGATTGAATAGTAATCCCCTTTTCTCTCTCCAGATCCATAGAGTCCATCTTTGCGCCAACACCATCCTTGCCGCGAACTTCATGAATCTCTTTCGTTCGGCCGGTGTAGAAGAGGACACGCTCGGTACAGGTCGTCTTTCCGGAGTCTATATGTGCTGCAATACCAATGTTCCGCACCCGGTTCAGCCGTTTCGCATCAGCCGGATCAAGCCTTGCAATGATATCTTCTAGTGCTATTTCTCCGGTATCGGCTTCGGTATCTGGTCTAACACTATTGTCAACAGTCAATTGGCGCAACCTTAACCATAAACCCTTACGCTTCCGCTGCTGCTGCCGCCGCACCAGAGCTACATCTGTAACCATCAACTCTGTTCAATGCCACTGGCAAAGCTGCTCTTCGTAATGTGGCGGCGGTGTAGCTCGACCGGGGAGCTCTCATAGACAACCTCAAACTACTCCGTACGGGTGCAAAGGAAGGAACGACCCGGAATGACCGGCATTGGGAACGAAGGATCGCCGTATTCCTCATGGTATATGGCTGAAGAGGCTGAGAGTTGGGGGAGAAAGTTGATATATCTCGCCGGGAGTGTTGAAGTTGACGCGAAAAATTTACCGCAAGAGATACCATCTTATCTTATCTTATCTGATCCGAATGGATGAGATGAATGCTGCAGCACATGGAATGGATTAGAGAAGCGAGGTTTGGAGGACGTTTGAAAGAGACGAGAAAGAATTTGGTGAGATGGAGTGGGAGGTACATAAGTAGTCTTCAAGAGAGTTGCCCGTTGCTCCACAAGGTCCCCATCAAGGCAGTTCATAACTATGGGCGGAGCACATGCTAGTATTGATACTGTCTGTCTATCCGAACCTTAATTTAAGACCTTCGATTGGGTTCAGACATCCTCTGACATTGACTTCACTAATTCTTATTGGTACTTAGTCAAACAACGACTTAAAACAAATCATTATTCTCCTTCCTCTTATTGCTTGTAGTCACTCTTGGTCTCCTTATCAATGGCATCAAACAATGGCAGCCCGCTAAACCACCCCGCTCCCTCAGTACCAAGAAATTTCCATGTCGCAGCAGCATCCTCATCTTCAACCTTGACCGTCTTCCCTGCCGCATCCGCGAGCAGCTGAACATGGCAGCACTTCTCCATCGACATAAACCAAAACACACATGACTCGATCGTCTTTCCAGTCGTCAAAATTCCATGGTTTGCCAGCAGTGCGGCCTTCTTACTCCCCAAGGTTTTCGCAATCTTTACCCCTTCTTCGGCCTCCAACACAACCCCATTAAATTCCCGGTACACCACATGATCCTGGAAGAAGACGCACGAGTCTTGCGTGATTATATCGAGTTCTTTATGGAGTGTACTGAACGCACGTCCATAGATGGAGTGTGAATGGGCAGCACAATTGACGTCTGGGCGTGCGTCATGAATAGCAGAGTGTATCGCAAATGCAGCGGCGTTGAGGACACGCTGGGGGCCAGAGTCGGGAAGGATACGCCCGCTGTGGTCGACGTGAAGAAGAGATGACGCGGTGATCAAGGAGAAATGAGTTCCAAAGGGGTTGACCCAAAATGTTGATAGATCAACGGGGTCGCGGACAGTGATATGACCGGCTTATCCATATCAGTCTTGAGGAGTAGTGAGTAGTAGAGCGAAGAAAACAAACCAACTCCCTCGTCAAAGCCGTACTTTGCAAAGATCCGGAAGGCAGCAGCGAGGCGCTCTTTGAGGAATTGCCGCTCAGCAAGTTTGTCTGAGAACTTAGGAGGCTTGGGGAAGGACATTGTGGTGCTCTCTCCACCCTCGACAGGCTTCATGACAGTTGCACAGGCATCGTCTATGGAAACCTCGGAAGGGGGACACATCTTTCTAGCTTGATGTTGCAATTATGTGACGGAGAAAGCTCGAGAGGAAGAGTGCTAGGTGCTCAAGTGAGTACTTTATAATAAACAGCTTTGGTGCTTCGTGAGTAATTTACTCATACACCATCTGGACCTCGGTTACGTAGCTGAGTGAAGAGAGCAAATGGAGGTGAACTGGTTGGGGGGGGACAGGGGTTTTATGCGGGGCAATGGCGATCCCAGTAATACTCCACATTGGGGTTTGGGGTTTGGAGAAACAACAGCTGTGCACCTTTGAAGTGCTTGTACATTAACTCCTCTTCACCGTCATAAATACAAGAAAATATGATGTCCTGAACCCCGCCCGAGTACAACAGCACTCAAATGAAATTGCTATGGCTTCGGTGTTGAGGAGAGGCGGTGGGCGGTATGTACTGAGAGTTGCGAATTGACAATCAAGCAGGGATTACTTGTCGATCTATCATCACCCCACTCACCCCGCCCTTGCTTAGCTTGTCTCTAGCAAATTCAACTCTCCACCATCACCACAGCCACAGCCATAACCATACTACCTACATCATGCCCGTAGGAATAAATCAAGTAACTCCCGCAGTTTACTATCTGTTGCATATATCGTCCTAACCCCGTCTTTTGCAGCCCTCAAATCAAATCCGTTTGACCAATGTCGCCGTCGTGCGCCTAAAGAAAGGTCGCTTCACGCCTCTGCTTCCCAGCTCTTTCCTCGCCTCCTAACGTTCCTTAGGCAAGAAACGCTTTGAAATCGCCTGCTACAAAAACAAAGTACTTGAGTACCGTTCTGGCGTGTCCGTCCTCCATTGCCTCTCCTTCCGCGTCTTGCTCTAACTCTCGCAGTGAAACCGATCTCGATGAAGTCCTCCAAACCGACCAAGTTTTTTCGAACGTCTCTAAAGGCGCTCTCGCCCCCAAAGCAGATCTTCAGAAGGCCTTTGGAGCCAATACCCAGACTGCAGATATCGTTCGCGAGATTCTACAAAAGGGCGAGCTCCAGGTCGGCGAGAAGGAACGATCCGCAAAACTCGACCAGCTACACGCCGAGGTGATCTCTATTGTTGCCTCAAAATGTGTTGACCCGGGGAGCAAGCGGGTCTACACCGCCTCGATGGTGGAGAAAGCGCTTGCTGAGCTGGCAACGACACAGGATGGAGGCTGGCATGGAGTAAAAGATAATAAAAGCGCTAAGGCGCAGGCGTTAGAAGCTATTAAGACGTTGGTGGCGGCACAGATTATCCCCATCGCGAGAGCGAGGATGAGGCTGAGGATTACCGGGAATAAGAAGTGTAAAGACAAGGTTATGGAGCATGTGGAATCTGTTGAGGAGGAAGAGTTTCTTGCCGCAGGAGAATGGGAGTGTACGGGTTTCGTGGAACCGGGGAAGTATAAAGCACTTGTTGATATTGTGGGAGCAGAGACTAAAGGAAGGGGAAGGGTGGAGATTTTGGATACAGCTGTGAGTCCCACGGGTAATATTTATGCTTAAGACGAGTGCTGACACTGTGATAGGTCATCCATGAGGAGGGGATATAATTGATATTATCGCTCTTTCACAGACTGTTACTTCTAAGTGACCACTCGACTCCTAAAACTCCACCAGCAAGTGTAATATTCTGGACTGAGACCACACAACAGTCCAATCCCATCCGACAACGATTGCCAACTAACATCAAATAACACGAGCAGTAGCATCCCATAAATTCGATGCTCGTGAAATCGTGGCTTCTTTGGAGAGATGTCTGCACAATACATAACCAAGCAGTCGCTCCAGCCTTCGTTTCGTCCCTCGCCTGTAATCTATACTACAGACGAACACCTCGATGGTCTATAAGCACATTACCCCTCAATCCATCCCTAAATTAAAATCACTCGAGCTCTACCTCCTCCATAATCTTCACTCTCCACATATCGAATCATTGCATCACCAGCTCTCGATAGGTACATCGTGCTGACCTGCAGTATTATCCCTCCACGTAGGTATCCCATACTTATTATTAGCCATTGTAATCTTGCAGCAGCATACATAACTCGTCGTTCTCGAGTATGTTGATCCTCCATCTGTATTCAGTATATTTGAAGTCATTATAGGAACCACATCAAGCTGCATACTAGATGATTCGTCAGGAAGATCCGGGGAAGACCTTGTAAGTCGTCATCAGATACCTGGGCACATGCAAACCCATTCTAGTAGCGCAATCGCTTCAATTTCTGCTGCGAGAATCGGCGTCTCTACATGCGGGGGTAGTGTTGCTACGGAATGCATACTAAGAAATAACTTCAGGTACTTAGTTACATGGTTTTAAATATCTGACACCCCCACAAGAAGCTAGTGAACAAACCCCAGATTTCAAGGGGACGATGGGTAGCAGGTGTTGTTTAGACTCTGTCATACTCTAATTAGAGTGAATACAGTATGAATAAAACAAACAAACAAACCCCAGATTTCGGGCGCCCAACAGCTTGGGCTGTTCAAGTTTACCCTGCAAGCAAATGACACAACATGATTGCCAACAGCTAAACGTTCAGTGAGCAAAATGATCCGATTGAACCCGGATGATTCAGTCCACGAGAGCTACAATCTCAACCACTATGATGAGGGCAGTTCTATACTTTTTGCTATCTCACTGCTCCCTTAATCGGGGCTGACCTGAAATATATAAGCGAGGAGCTCGATCCCGAAGATGGCAACCCTGATAAACCACAAATTTATCGACCGCGAAGATTTATATGGACTCTCTCCTGATGGGGTGCGTAAGATTCCAGAGCCTGAACAAGAAGAAGAAGTCGACCGCTTCATAGTCGCCGACATCTATAGCTACACCCTACTTGCGAGATGTGTGATATGTCGACCACTGGGCCCACGACAGGGTGTTGAGCTCGTAGAAGGGACGTTAGGACTAGCGGTACTCAAACCCAGGATGAAACTCAAGGAAGTCACAGCTATTCGTATCAAGTTCAGCATCTGCAACATGCATATTATGGACTTTGTAGGTGATCCGTTTGACCCGGGTGATATGTAGGGCATGCGGAAGTATTATGGTCCGGAGATGCGCCGCAGATTCAACCCAATCGGCCACCCCCCATTCGGCTCGCCGTTCTTCAATCCTTCACCATCCAATACGCTAGCAAGCTCACCGCAAAATGAGTTGACCTGAAGCTCCGGGGCCGTCGCGTTCGCTGATTCACCGGATCCGAGACGAAATTAGATATTGTGGACTGCTTGATAGCACAGTCGTTGTAAGTTCGGTGCAATACCGACGATGGAAGAAGACACTTCTTTATATTTTTGCTTGCTTGCTCCTAGTGGCGGTTATATGGCTGATGTGATTGAAGGAAGTTCGACGGCGGCGATTGCGGAGTGTCGGAAATGCCATGTCACAAATTTGCGGCGTCCTTCTGATTTTTGAACGTTCGAATATACGGGACACCTCATACCAATTGCGCCAGGGAAATTTGTGTCATTTGGGTATCTCTTTCATTTGCATATCCGAACGAAACTTCACACACAAGATACCGTAGCCGTGATGAAAAAAGCTTATATAGAAGAATCTCTGAAACAAACGCCTTCTTATAACATTGCCTAGAGGTTTACCTAGAACTAAGTGGTGCTTGCGTTTGTAGTGTCCCTTCTCCAATTTGCACCGCTTATAGCTTTATTTGTGAAAGAAACTCATCCGAAAGAAATTCCCTAATTACTCATTAGTTAAGGTCAGAGGAACATATCTGTCAACTCACGGGTCATCTAGAATTCCTAAGAAGCTCCGGCTCTCGGCCTCCGACAACTGCTTCGCTACATCAATTGCCATTTTGGTCGCTTTCTTTCTCTTCGCCTCCATGTTCTTGGTTCCACCCCCAATATTTGCACAAGCTCCTTCCCCTCCTAGATTCTCAACTTTGCCTGTGTTAGTGTGAATATCGCCCAAGGCACCGCCGGGGAAATGTCCATGATGTCTACTGCCGCCGCAATCCATGTAGTCTCCTAGTATCATGCGCTCGCGGGCCGCCTCGGCCTTCCTTTCGTCTTCGCGACACTTTGCCCAAGCTTTTATTTGGGACTGAAACTTCTCTGCCTTCTTGAGCACCGCATCAGCTGTCTTGAAAGCGCCGGTTGTATTTCCCGGCGGTACCTTCGGTTTGCGAGTAGGGAGAGCAGGACACCCCGCTGCCACCGCCACAGCTTCGGCCCTTTTCACCTCGTCCAGTGTCAAACGACTCCTCAACTCGGCCCTTGATTCGGTAACCTTTGCCTCATCGAGATTAGTCCCGGGCCCAAACAATTGCATCTCCAACTCTCCCTCGTCTTCGCCATCGGCGTTCTTGACGAGTCTGAAGCTTCCCATGGGATCCCCGCGCGCATCAAGGAGGTCAATTTCAGTCTCTGGTTCCTCCTTCGCTCGCACATCCTTTGCGTATGCCACCAGCCAGTCCCAGTCCATACCGAGAACTCTGCATGCGCGGCACGACAATACGTCGCTGAGATCTTCCGAGTATACCAGCTCCCACACAAGCTTACCAAAGCGGTAGTAGACGTTTTCGTCCCGTCCTCCGCTCCTGCGGCCCCCAGCCTCTGTTGCTGCAAATTGGTATGGCATCGAGGGCTCATGCGGGTTCGGGATTATGATACCGTCTTGTCTCATATGGTTTGCGATTTGCACACACAGTTCAATGCTAGAGCTGCCATAGATCAAGCATAAGTGGTATAGGTTAACACATTTGCTCCAGGTAGTTGCTGATAACGCGGCGGGGCGTTGGGTCGTTAGTCTCCAACCTCCGCCAGCGCCAGCGGCTTTCTCATCGACTGAGGTGATGTCGAGACACAGCGACACCAGCTGCCTCTTCTCTTTAGGCGGAAGTGTGACAATTTTGTCAATATTGTTGAGTAGGACTACCGCTTCGTGGAAATTGAGGGTGGCGTAAAGGCGCTCGTCCGGAGAGCGGCCGGAACGTTCGTGACTGAGAGGATCGGGGCAGTGACAGTGACGGGATGGTGCGGGCTTGGGTTGAAGCGGCGGCGTGTATATCTCCAGGATGAATAGGAGGGCGATGGCTTGTCCCTGTGTCATCTTGGGGAAGCTTCTGGGGCCGTGTTTCGAGGGAGATGATGGTGGAGAGACAGTGGGGTGGTTTGTTTGCATTCTAACTATTTAGTGAGAAAGTGGATATTATAATGGAGAAGAGTACCGCTGGGATATTGATGACATTTTGGCGACAAATTTGGTGCGAGTCTCCAGGCGAGAGTTGCAAAGGTGGTGATGACGGAATGGCTGAGACGACACCAGTATTTATTTGCCAGCCAAAGGGAAAACATTGTGGTAAGGCTGGCAGAAACTTCGTCAGGATAAAGGAAGGTTCTCAGGCCCTCGAGAGAGGGCCGAGTGATGCCAGGTGGGTGGATACTAAACGAGGTAGGAACTTTCCAATTACAAGGCTCTAAGCTATCCTTAATGACAAAGAACAAGTAGAGGATAGTTACACCCGCCAACCAGACAAACTCGACCGACCTCGGAGTAAAGTGAAGGCCCTCTATCCTGAGAATCTACAGGTGACCTTTCGTTTAACCTCCTAATGCAGTTGGTTGGGGTTAGGGCTCAGAGTCGTTGAAGGGTACATCTTAGTACTGCGCCACGAACCTACCTCCGATAACACACCCCGAGGCGGGCATGCGAACATACCGATTACCTAGTCCTTTGCAGGTCTTAGTATGCACTCTGCGATAGGAACTAGAAAGGTACTAATAATAAAAGCATCTAGTTGGCTCTTTCGCCTTTTCCCGGTGAAGTATCACTATCTGTAGGAAGAACATCCACGAAATGGGTACAAAGTTTTTCTAGCCGTTGAAGCTTAAATTTGCGATCTTATGTATAAAAATTGATGCGACTTCTTGTTGCAGGGCTGAAACTAGCATGAATCGTTGTGCAAAAGTATCCGCCTACTTCAGCTATATTAGCGGAAACTACCTAATCGCCGGGACTTTTCTCGAAGCCCCTATACACATGAGATCATGAGCGGCGCGAGACGAGATACATATCGTGGGTTTGTTGAGATGTAGAGTACCACCCTGTGGTCAACACCAATTATGATAGGTTCCTCCATGGAGGGAATTCTCATCTGGGTTCAATGGGCATCACCAAGAAGTGAATTATCTTAATTTCAGGTTTATCTACGTGAGTAATGCAAACAATAAGGTATTTCCTCATAAATGAGTTGGCTTTTTTCTGACATCTAGATATGACCAAAGTTGCTTTCGGGGTTGTATAATTTTTCGTTTGGTTTTTGCTTCTTATCTTTTGTCACTGGTTGAGATAGACCATAAATACTTAGATCATTACGGGAGTTCTCCATTCAGCATCCTGGAATTGTCGAACGATCAAGAGTAATAGACATGATAATGTCAGCTCATCATATTTGAAATCCATCCTCCTCATGCCAGTTGCCTTGAGTTTTGACCACAGCAATGCGTAGTCGTGGTTAGACTGCCCTGCCAGTTGAAAAGTCCGAAGGCAAGCTCGACACCTGCATCCTTCCGGGAGCATCTGCCCATACTGGCTTGCATATGTCCCATGGTACAGGGTGATGACCATAGGCTCAGTTACTTGTATCTCCGTCAAATTGCCGTCGTCGGCATTAGAAACAGGCTGCAAATCTTTCGTAAATAGTTTACACACGAGACGAGCCGTCCCGGGTAGAGCACTCGTCCCGGGCTTCAAGACGGGACGGGCGGGACACCACTACATATCCCTGTACACACTTTCCGAACTCAATCAGAGTCATGGAGGCTGGAAGTGGAATGACGACCTTGGTCCCCGTTGGTAGGATAATAGAGGAGGAAGTATACTTGAAATTGATGCCTCAACTTACCATTCCCCTCTTATTGGAGTCCCGAGTACCCGGGCGATCTGGCAGGGTGGCCCCGGACGAGCGAGACAAATGAGTTGAGTCGGCCCGGGTTATCTGGCAGGGTAGTTCCGGGTGAGTGAAATAAGATGGCTAATGAAACGAGTCGGCCCGGGCTTATCTTATATTTCGTCTCATCTCGTCTCGTATGTAACACTATTCGTGAAGATGGAAGGGGTTGAAGTACGCTCGGTCCACCCAGTAGCATTCCTGAAGGACTGTTCTTGCATATCATAGAAGATGCTGCGGCGTTTCGTCAGGCGCTTGCTCATCCATTCCAACTTTTAAAGAGCTTCTTCGGTGGTCTTGGGGGTGATATCTTGGACATCCCCCTTTCCCTTCGCCGTCTTGCCATCCCACCTTGGGCCCCCGCTTGTTGGAAGATGGATTTTCCTCCCCCGTCTTTACAGACGCCTCGCTCTGGTTGCTGTTGCCTCGAACCTATTAGCATATCACAATCCATATCAGAGTCCGAGTAGTCATCATTGAACAACTGATTTACGTACCAAAGGCATAATTGCACAATCCAAGAGAACATTAAACCCAGGCCCAAAGAGAACCGCAGGATAAAACTTTCTCCAACACCTTCCGCCTCGCGCACCTGGGGAGGGTTATGATGCGTAGTGAAGCATTCATGTACCACGAGCTTACCCTTGGTTTCATACACTTCTGGGAAAGTGGCTGCTTGATCATTTTCGCTCGTCCCTCCCGCTATAGGACCGCAGGCGGTGCGGTCCCGAGTGTGGTACACTCCGGCTTTGCATTCACGTACTTTACTTGAATTTACCCACATGCATTTCTATTTTCAGGAATGAAATGCCTTGCATTCCGAAACATCCCTGCACGCTACTCAACCCCTACAATCCCCACCACCAGAACAACTACCGCACGCCGCCCTTTCACCTCACCTCACCTTCATCTTATCAACAACATAAACACCAACATCATCACAAACCATACAGACTCGAGAAGTCAACCCCCTTCCCAGGCCCCACCACGATCACACTCCTTCGAGGGTGCGTGCATGCATGCATTCGAACGACGCGACGACTTTCACGACAACGGCAAGGACAATTAAGCTGCGCCGGCTGTGTGGCTGTGACAGTGAATCGGGGATCTCATCTCGCCCATTCCACACTACATACCGATACTTAACACCCTCCTGTGCTCCTGTCTTGTTGTAATTGAATCGAATTCACCCCTGTTACTCGAATCAAGAAATCAAATATCTGGCGGCGACGTGCCCAGCCATGAAATTACCGCAACCTCGTCATATTCGCCGCGATTTTAATGGTGGCCCAAACGAAGCATTAATCGTATTTTGTCCTGTCCTCCTCTCTACTTGTTGGGCCCTAACGCAGTGTCTCAGATAGCCGTAATTTTCGTCGGTCTCGTTGTTCTCCTCCTCCTTCTCTACCTACTACTTCGTCACATCCGCAAGAGTCGCCCACAGCCCCCCAGCTTCCTCCCTGAATCCCTAAAGAATCGATGGCGTTCCTGGTCTCCAGGCACTTACACAAACCCGCCTTCCACTCCGCGTCACCCTTCCACACGATCTGCACGACGGAATCGACAGCAACAACAGCAAGGAGGTGGTGCAGGCGTGGATAGAAATACTAGCGTCCGCTCCGTTATGACTCTCCCGGAGTACCGACCCATCGCCGCCGCAGATCGCGAACGCACTATAGGCCGTGAAGGGGAGCGTGGGGGAATAGATGTGGTGATAGAGTTTCCCGAAAATCAGGATGAAGAGGAGAGTCGCAGGGAGGAGCATATGCAAACGCTCTACGAGATCCGGTTAGCGCGGCAACTTGAGCGGGCTGCTGCTCGAGAAAGCGGAGATATCACAACCGCCGTGCGACGACCCGGAAGCGCCAGCAGCAGCGTTCGTATGGTCCCTCCGGACCCCCAAGCTAACGCTGCGACTTTGATGGCTGCCCTGGCTAGCATTACCGAGAGAGAGCGCCGGCTTTCAAAGGTACAATATGCTGAGATAGGAGTGGCGCGCCATGATGGAACGAGAGTTAGACCTAGCATGGACTCGGACCGACCTCTCCTCGATGGTTCTGCGCCCATGGGGACAAGCGGCGGCAGCATAAGAAGCGGCTACCAGGCCCATGGTCGCACTGAGAGCGGATTAACCCTGGCTAGCGATACTGGCACCCCCGAGCGACGAGGAAGCGACGAAATTATTCGGATGGGGAGCGCACAACCCAGCACAGATGCGCGGAATCCAAGACCCCAGAGCGAAGAAAGCCTATTACCCCCACCACCGTTCCCAAGTGGTCCTCCACCAGCGGTAGAGTATGATGGTGGCGAGTGGGGGCCACCGCCGTGTTATACTAGTCCTGTAGAGACGAGGAATCTTGGAGTGGAGGGTTTGCCTGTTTTAAGGATTGACACGGGGACACCGAGTCCGGGAGTTAGTAGGGCGGCGAGCCCACAGCCGCAACAGCAGCTACAACAGGAAGACCAACAAAACAGATAGATGTAAGCTGACGAACACTTGAAGTTATACGCCCGCCTCGGACTTTCCACGAAGAAAAGCGACGTTCCATTTTTACCCCTTTGTATTTGTCATAGAAGGGTTTCATACCATTGTCTAGTTGGCGATCTTGGACCCATTAGTTGTTACTTATATCTTTGCTGTCGTAGTGCATGTTTGACGGATGGCGTTTTTGCATTTACATTTTCATCACCTTTTGCGATTATTCCCTTTCTTTTCTTGTGTTTTATATTGTTTTGGTCTGAGGGCTTTTTATTTATTTTTTAACTTTTCTTATCTCCTAGCGATAATCGCATCTTCTCCTGTTTTATATATATTGTGTGGTGTGTGATGGAGATGAGTATTAGCAATACTCGTGGTCACAAGGGCATGTATCAGGTGGTTTATTGCAAGATATCTGACTAAATTGGCCTAATAAATTGGGTGCGAAGATATTCATTCATAGGAACCTAGGCAGCGTATATTCATTCACTCACCCGACCGTAAACGGGCACGTTAGGTGTTCGTTCAGTCATGATCTCCGAGTGGAGGAGCAGTATGGATACGGGTTACGGGTTACGGGCGCACCCGTGGAGATGGGGAGTTATAATCTGGTAACTAGGAAGCTTCCACCAGGTTTTATTTTTCGATAGGGACTCGAAGAAAGCCATCTTTTGAGAAACGACTTGTATTTCATGTTCGTAATTTGAAACAGAAAAGGAGCATATAGCCAACAGACATGAAATTATCACTTATATGAAGACATTATAACATCAAGTAAAAATCCAAAGCATCGGACAGCTAGCGAACCCACAACAGAGCAGAGTCGAAATAGCTACATATCCATCTCGGATACCAACCAGCATTCAGGTAAGAAAAAGGAAATCCAACCTCTATCTCCCTGGCTTCTTTCCATCTCCGCTATTCTCTCTCAACCGTGTATATCTCGGGAGTTTTCTGTGTGCGGGGGGAGGGGGGGATGGGTGCTATATCTGGGCTTTACCCAGTCACCATTCCATCATGCTTCCTCCCTCCATCTACCACCACCCGCCCGACCTCCGCTCCTCCTGTCGAACAATTACCATCCTATCCGACTCCCTCTCCCTCCGCCACTCCCGTTCACGCTCACACTTCCGGCACGTGCACACGTGCACATGTTTGTACTCCCACTTGTGGTACCCGTCGCCGTTGGCATCGGGGACACGGACGGACCATGCGTCGGACTGCTTCGGGTCCGGACGATAGGTTAGGCCCGAGGTCTGGGTGACTTTTGATGTTGTGCTGCCACCATAGGTGGCCATGGTTGTAGAAGAGGGCGGGACGTAGGGGACTACGGCCCGGTTTGATGTGGGGGAGGGAGGCGTGTAGATGACTGGTGCTGTGGGGACGGTGACGGCATATTCGCGACGGCTGCCGGGGTGCATTACCAAAGTGACTGAGGGGATCGACATTGTTGGTTGGTGAGGTTGTTTGTTTGTTTGTTTGTATGATTGTTTGCTGGGCTCTTGGGATTGTATGGATGAATGGTGAGAGTGGTTGATGATGGGTGGGAAATGGGTGGCGGTTTTATAGACACTCAGAGGAGGGGAATACGTCATGTGGCTATTAAGTTGCGCGCGCGGTTGTGCTTGTGTGTACTACAACTTTGGTTTCACAGCTACGTATGACTCGATTTTCTGCGTTTGAATTAGAAATCTAAGTGCGCAGCCACCACACGATCATCACCTAAAACCCATGCTCGTAGTGGTGTGATGGCGATGATGGTATACCATCACACTCAACCCACCAAATGTGCACAAAGAGTCACGATGGATGCATATGCCAACTTCGTTGTCTGCGGGCGAATGACTGTCCGATCTCAAAGGTCCATTAGGCTCGGGTTAACCAAGGCTATTACCACTCGTCCATCAATAGAAAAAAAAAACCTTGGTTTTGACAGCACATTCAACCAAGGTACCGGTTCTTTTGAAAGATCTAGATTGATGGGCTCTATCGGGCTGTGCTTCGAGTCTCTGATAACGATATGTAAGATTCGCAATTGTATCTCGCTACCTGCTATAGTCGATCGCGGCTGAGCCTTTGTGTTACCGCATACGCGCGGCTATAAAGATAAGAGCCTATAGGCCACCATTGAGCTTCAATTCAAATTTTAAAACTGCTGCGGTTTGAGATACGATACGATACGATACGATAAATTAATTCTGCACGCATGTAATACCGAGACGCACCTGCAGGTGCGAGGATGTACTGCCATCGAGGACTCAATTGTAGACAAGCTTTCCTGTGGAACCAGTATGTTAACTGAGCGATTGGTTCTAAGAGGGGTGTGCAAAGACCCTTTAATCAAATTAATGCACTGCCTCCACCATCACCGCTGCAAAACAATACTATTGCTTATTGTATAGTAAATCACGAGCTCTCGTTCGTGAGTCACGTCATCCGCAGCCTGCGGCCGATGAAATGAATCATGGGAGTTAGCAAGTACTATATATCCTCTGGATACTTAGTACGTAACGTAGGCATCCATCCACCATACATCGCAACTCCGGAGATTTTATAAGCTTAGGTCGATGTGATGTGGTGGGGATATTGGCAATCTCGCTCTACACGTCAATCTAAATCGGACCCCAGCGAGCCTCAGGCATCTAAAAATCGAAAACTAATCATAAGAAGCACAAACAATTCGAGCTCATGTTCTCAGGCGTGAGCGGAATGTTCCATATCTCACACAAAGTGACAAATGCTCAAGGCACAGCAAAGCAGTGCGAAAAAACATGCAGCTATGTCTGCCTGATATACGCTTCCGTATCCACCTACTCTCCTTGGAGCTCTCCAATCCCTCCAAACGTCATCATCTTTACCACCGTATACTCATCAATCCCGTACTTGCTCCCCTCCCGTCCAAATCCGCTCTGCTTGACGCCACCAAATGGTGCAGCAGGGTCCGAAATCAACCCTGTGTTAATTCCGACCATGCCCACTATACACTCATCAGCATTCCCATCCCGTGCAAGAAATGTGATGTAACATACCTTCCAACGCCTCTGCAACTCTCCAGATGCGACTGTAATCCTTTGAGAAAAAGTACGCAGCCAGGCCAACCTCGGAATCATTGGCTAGCCCTACCACTTCTTTCTCCGTCTTGAACGGGAATAACGCAGCTACGGGCCCAAACGTTTCTTCGCGGTAAATGCGCATGTCTGATGTCATACCGGTAATCAACGTTGGTTCATAAAAGTTCATTCCCAAATGTTCCATCTTCTTTCCGCCTAGCACCACTGAGGCGCCAGCCTCCCGCGCATCCTCAACGTGTTCGTGCACCTTGCGCACTGCAGCGGAATGTATCAACGGCCCATGGGTAGATTTCTTGTCGTATCCCGACCCGACCTTAAATTCCTTCACCTTTTCGGTGAGTTTGCTGGCAAATGCCTCATAGATGCCTTCCTGAACGAAGATGCGATTTGCACAGACACAGGTTTGGCCTGAGCTTCTGAACTTGGAGGATACTGCGCCGGCGACGGCTTTATCCAAGTCCGCATCGTCGAATACAATGAATGGTGCGTTCCCGCCTAGCTCAAAGGAAAGCTTTTTGAGTGTTGAAGAGGCTTGTTGCATTAGAATCTTTCCCACTGCCGTGCTGCCTGTGAACGATATCTTCTTGACAATGGGGTTGGTACAGAGCTCCTTTCCAATCGCTGGGGTGTTCTCGAGAGTGGTGATGACATTTATGACACCCTTGGGGAATCCTGCTCGGCGGGCAAGCTCTGCCAAAGCAAGTGAGGTCAACGGTGTTTCTCCGGGTGCCTTAAGCACCACTGTACTCTGTACTTTAGCATCATCGGAGTCCTTGGGCACATACTCGGAGCAAACCTGTGCAACCCGCTGCCAGCGCGGGTCCAATCTTCCTTGTCACCATAGCGGCGGGAAAGTTCCATGGCGTAATCAAACCGCACACGCCAATTGGCTGTCTCTGGGTTAAGACCCTATTCCCCACGACTGAGCTCGGGATAGTGTCTCCATAGACCCTAGGCGCCTCTTCTGCGAACCACTCCAGAAAGCTCGCAGCATACGAAACCTCGCCTCTGGCATCCGCAATCGGCTTCCCATTTTCCCATGTGATGAGGGCGGCCAGATCTTCCTTGTTCTCGAGCACAAGATCGTTCCATTTCCTCAACCAATTGCTGCGCTCGCGTGCGCTAGTCTTGCGGAACGTTTTAAATGCGTTCGAGGCGGCCTCGATGGCTACTTGCGTATCTTCGACCGTTTGCTCTGGCACTTCGGCGATGGTGTGGCCACTGACTGGATCCGTGACGCTAAAGGTTTTTTGGGAGGGTTCTAGATGGAGGAACTCGCCATTGAGAAATGGGAAGGGTTGAAGGAGAGTTGGATCTGAAAGCTAAGGGGGTCAGAGAGACTCGGACAAGAAGCGAGAGGCATTGTTTACCTGTGGAACCGAATGCGTGCTCATTGCGGCGGCTGCGAGGGGAATTCTATGGAGCGGTAGAGATCCTTTTAATGCAGTGAGAAGTGGGCGAGAGTGGAGCGATGATCTTATTAGAATTGTTAGGCGTTGCATTGTGGTTGATGCTGTTATGCTCTTTATGAAGAACCTCGGGAGGTCGGAAGAGTAGGGCGAGGTTGGAGTTATGTATGATTTCAACTACGTCATCCTTGCTCTAGTCAGAGTAGCTGTCAAAGGACCGCTGAAAGCTCCAGGGCTCATCGATATGTTCTACTAAAGTCACAATTCGAACGGAATACCATTAGCCGATGCAGATTTCCAGAAACGCACCGCTATTTGAAATGAAGTACTCGAGTGAGCGTGTATGACTGATGCGCCCACGTTATGCCAACGCCCAACGAAGTCCTAGTTTGTACAAATATTTACAGAGGCGGAAGTAGAAGAAAAATATGGAACAAGAAATACTACACGTTTAACGTCTATCACGCAACTCCCACACCTTTGCAGCCATCGCCACCGGCGCCGCTGGCACCACTTCTGCCTCCGTTACACCTTCTATCTCATTTTCCTCTTCATCCAACTCATCTTCCTCTTGCCCAATACCGACAATCCTCTCATAGAACCCCTGCCACATCCCCGCCTTATGTGCCATTGCCAGCACCAATAACAATGGCAAATGCCAGACACTCGCCCAAAACAGCCCTCTCGCCCTTCCGCCCTCCCCACCCTTGCGATAGAACCTCCAGGCCTCTCTCACCACCCATGCGTTAATCACACTCGAGTCCACAAGAAATCCTACATCCGTTACCCCGACCCACCACAACCCGAAACAGATTGGGAAAAACAACAGCGCATAACGTAACGCGACTCTACCGTTCATCGCGGGATATTTCCAGGCCATCATTTGGTATCCCGCATGCTTGTATTCTTCGCGAATTGTCCATGATAGAGCATTGAAATGTGGGAATTGCCACGCAAAAAGGAGCGCAGCCAGCAGCCAGCCACCGGGGTGAGCGAGAAGCTCCATCATAGTGCCATCCAGTGCGGTAGCCCCCGAGGCCGCAGCCCAACCCATCAGCGGAGGTATTCCACCAACAATTGCACCAGCCCAAGTGTTTGCCACCGAAAGCCGCTTCATCGGTGTATATACGCCAGCGTAGAGAAAGATATTCAGCGCCCCCAGAACAGCAACGGTGGGGTTAACACCAATATGCAGCGCTGCAACCCCGACCATACCAGTTACACCGGCAAATGTAACAGCCTGCCGCGTTGATAATAGCCCTCGTACCAACGGCCTATTCCGTGTCCGGCTCATTTGAGCATCGAATTTCGGCTCATATGCCATATTCAGCGCATTAGCAGAGGAGGATGCAAGGGCAGTGCCAGCGGTGAGGTAGACCAGCGTCAGCGCTGAAAGTGTAGGGGCGGCAGGGGAGGAGAGAAGAGGGTCGACGGGGAAGAGGGCATAAGATGCCATAGTCGTGAGTACGATTAGTGCTGTTAACCGTGGCTTCGAGAGGGCGAGGTAGGCGAGGGCGCTCCTGTGGAGGGTGGACGATGACGCTGCAGAGGAGGAAGAGAGAATCGACGAGGCGTCCGGTGAGATTATCGTATTAGCCGTAGTTGTCTGTGTTTGTTTCTGCCGTCGTCTGTGCGGCGGGAGCACTGCTACTGCAGTATCTCTGTCGCCCGCCACAACCTCCACTTCCGAGTTTTGTCCCCGTGTCACAAGAAACCGATTCGCCATGAAATAGTAATGTGGTTTCCGCCATGTTCCCGACCCCTCCAATGTAATGCTATTCGCCGCAGGAAATGTAGCTGAGAAACAACGCTTGTCTAATGGCTTCGGCCGGGGAAGTGTGTTAAGACATTGGTGACATATCCGTGGCAGGGATGCCGCCAGTCGCGATGCAATTGACCGCTGTAGCAGCATCTTTTGAGGGCCCCGCCAGCTCTTGAAAGCAGATCGTTGTTGCTTCGTTTGAATTGTTGTGTCGTAGAGTTCCGCGGAAATTTGGAGGTGCCTGCGCGATTGCTAAGTACTGGTAGATCTGTAGCCGGTAATGCTGTTGCCGACAATTTCCTGAAGTCAGCGATGCTTGGCGCACTAGAAATGACTGGTCCAATCTTAGTGTAGCATCCGTCCATCCAGGTCACAATCTACGAAGGACAGGCTCATTCGAGCAGCTAGTACTTAAGTACTTCATTGTTCACGGATCCAATCAGAAACCCCATTGGTTCCAATACTTCGAAAGACCAGATATAGACGAAGATCCCTAACAAGACTCTAACATAGTATCAACCGAAGAACAGGAGCAGCAACTATCATCGAAGCAGCAGCAGCATGTACTTAATACCTAGAAAAGTAAAAAAGAGAAACCACCAAGACCAAGAAGATGCAAAGGCTACCAAATGACACCTCCCCCCAACCCGGGATCCCCATCACAACAAAAACAACGCCTATCGTTCCGAAGAAATAGCTCTAATCAGCACCCTAACATTATCCACAAAACCTTTCACCAGCTGCTCGTAACTATTCGGCCTCTTGTCCCTCGCCATTAGGCCGTGTTTCCGTATCTCCTCGCCATCAACCTCAACCTCGAGCTCATGCTCCTTCTTGGTATGTTTCTGTCATGAATTAGCTATAGTCATAACAATCCTTCACACGGAAACTCACATCCGTGACCTGCGTCAAGTCAACCTGATATATAAGATGGCGATAGCTCAATCTGTCCTTATTCCTGTCACCATCTCCAGGTCCCGTTCCGCCACCAAGTGGATACAACTTCTCGTGGTCGCCGGTGTACGGCATTTCCATATTTACACTGACTCTCCAATCGAAAGCTGTAAAGGGAGAGTACACGTTCATATCCGCTATCCTAGCTTTAATGATTTTCTTGAGGACCTTTCCTGTCTTTTGGTCTGTTGTAACTCTGACACGAGTTTGGTGCCGAGGGTTTAAAGTTTCGCGGATCGTGGGGGGAAGAATGTGATATTTGTCAGAGGGCAGTTCGTAGAAAGAGTCCCGCTCCCGGGTGTGCACACAATCTAAGGGAATGCGTGATGCTTCAGAGGATTCTTTTCGTTTGGACTCTATAACAACTTTGTTGAGGAAGGTATTGATGTATTTATGCTGCATCTATTCAACCTCGTTCATCAGTTTTGTCACGTGATCGGGGAAAGTGGAGAACATACATCTGTCATACTACTCCGAAATTGTACCCGCCAGCTAGGATCGTTATGATCGAACACTGTCTCCGTTCGTACTGGCAGTTTTAGCCTGTCGTTCGTATTCTTGTCAACCAAATGCCCAATCTTGGCCTCGATTTCAATAATCGGACCATCCGGCCCACCGTTCACCAATGCAGGATCGCTCTGCATCACAACATTGTGATATAGGAAATCTGCTACCTGTCTCGAAACTTCTTCGTAGGGCTCCGAATTTACAATTGTTGGTTCCCACGGTCCAAAGCCTGGAAGAGATTTTTGGCTAGATGCGCTAGGGGGTAGCGGCCCTGCAGGTATAGGTGGTCTCGGCTGTTGCTGTTGTTGTTGCTGTTGCTGTTGCTGTTGGGCAGTAGCATGTTGTGGCGGCGGTGCAGAATGATGGGGTGCTGTTTGAAGGGGATGCTGTGAGGACTGTGGTGGTGGATGGGCAGAAGGGGGCGGTCGCCTAGTCGCCATTACGGGACTGCTGCTGGAACTTCGGCTAGCTTTGCGAGCCCAGATTGGAGCTTCGCCACCCCGAGGCCGTTTTCTGGGCGGTCCTGATGAGCTGGGACTACTACTTTGTCCTTCAGACTGATGGTTCTGCGACTGGGTAGGAGTTGGTGGTGGTCGTAAAGGTTGCTGTTGCGGTTGAGATTTAGGGCTAGGGGGTGCCGTGGGCTGCTTTGTATTAGAGGCTGGAGCTGCGGAGGTAGATCTTTGCGGCGGCGGAATCAAGTTTTCCTTTTGTGGTGGTGACATTTGTTGAGAGTGATGGGACGCGTTGTTGCTTGGCGGGGCTGAGTGTCCTTGTGTGTCGTCTTTCCTTTCAGGTCCCGAGCCGTTGAGCTTAATCCGGTCCGAAATTGGACTGTTCCACTTTCGCTCCTCAGGGGCATTATCCACATCCATCACGTCACTGTGTCGATCTTGCCCCATAGTTGAGGCACGCGAATAATCGGGCATCTGTTGTTGCTGCTGTTGTTGCTGTTGTTGCTGCTGCTGTTGCTGCTGTTGCTGCTGTTGCTGTTGCTGTTGTTGTTGTTGTTGTTGCTGCTGCTGTTGCTGTTGCTGTTGATGTGGCTGAGATGGGGGAGGGGGAGGTAGTGGCGGATGTTGTTGGGAGGTTGGTCGCGTCACTCCCCCAGTTGCATTTGAATCACCGTAGCCCACTTCCTTTTTAACTACCGGAGAAATGTCTTCGTCAGCGTCGGGTAGATAAGGAACCTTGGTCTTGGGACTGATGCTAATATCCCGTTCGCGTTGCCTCTGGGCCGACCTCTCTCGCTCCCTCTCACGTGGTACAGGAAGCCCAATAGAAGGTGTCGCCCTGTCATTTGAAGTCGCAACGAATCCAGATCTTCCCTCGACTGGAGATGCAATTGGCGACGGCCGAGGGTAGCCATGCTGCTGGTGTTGAGATGGTGGATAGTGTGTGAGTGGAGATTGGGGCTGCTGCTGCTGCTGCTGCTGTAAGGGGCCACTATAGTGATGTGGCTGACCGGGAGGAGGGAACTGACTATGCGGCGACGGTGATACTGTACTTGTAGGAGTATTGCTGTGTACGGTGGAATGCGCACTCAAGGGATGCGGAGTATGTGGAGTCCCATGTGGGGTACCAACCGGGGAGGGCGCATAGCCTTGTTGCGACGGCTGTTGCTGTTGCTGATGGTGCGGGGATTGCGGTGGACCAGGCTGTTGCGGTGGAAACTGCGACGACGCAGAAGGAAAAGGGTAGCCCTGCGGTGTTGTTGGAGACGCGTGGTGGTGGTGGTGGTGAAATGATGAGTGTTGAGGAGGGGGAGGGCCGCCATAGCGACCAGGAGGACCTGGTGAATGGAAGGGCGAATGTGGAGATTGTAGAGGTGGGGGAGGTGCTGGACGACGGGGTTGAGGCTGCTGAACCGGAGGCCTCAAGGGAGACGGAGAAGATGCGGTCGCCGAATTCGCCGGTACGTCATTGTTGAGCATGGCACGGAGATCCATACTGAGAAAGCACGCGCCGGCAATAGTAACAGTGGATGGTGAACCACCGGGCGATTGGGGGCGACGGCAGTGGCACTGGGCGATATAGTAGAGGGTTCTCTGATAGAACGAAACAGATTGGTCAAGTCGCGCGGGCGTTGGTATAAGTCTGGATGGTGAGCGATTGATCGACTAAGTTAGATAGATATAGCGGTTGTTGCTGTCGCTGCAGGTTTGTTGGGGGTTGTAGGTAAGAGGCAAGCAGTCTAGAGTATGGCTGACTGATAGTCAGATGGCTGACTCTTTAATAAACAGCGATGTTGATGTTGATGGGAAAGTGAGTTGACGATGATGGTGTTTGATTACGCAGAAACAAACGACGGGATTTGGAACACTTGGGCAAAAATATCGAAATGGATCGTATAGTTAATTGTAGTCTGGTGTACTTGTGTTATCCTTGGTTCTATTTTGGTGGCAGTGGCAGCTTTTTGCAGTTCCGTTCTCATAGTCAGTCAGGCAGAGAGAGGGCTTTGTTCTGCATTTGGCGTTGCTCGATTTCTAAATAAGTTCTTTTTTTCCGACCGAGTCGGAGCGATGAGGCTCTACTTTAGATGAAACAAGAGATCGAACTGTTGCTCACAACGGTTTCTCGTCATCCACCTTCCATCTCCCACCCCCGTCCGAGAAGGTAGGCAGCTGCTTGCATTTTGCATTGTTATTGATTCCTCGTCTGCACTTCAATTGCATCATCAAATACAAAGGTGAGTATCTCTTTTTGTAAAATTATTTATTTAATCATGCTTATCCATGAAATGGAGACGACATTTTCTTTGGCTTTCAGTGGAAAGTCGATAATCAGACTGGGGATTGGATATGACGACGACTATCATCTGTGTGGCACACCGCTTTAGCATGCTCGTTCTGTTCTGTTCTAAGTTTGCACGAGCGCAACTCTGCAGCTGCAGCTGCATCTGCATCTGCATGCACTCTTCTATACTCTACACTCCACTGATAGATTTGGGGTATCCATCAGGAGCAGCCTCCCATTATTGAGGTTTATGGCTCATTTATAGCGCTGTGGCTCACCACCTGAACGCCAGCTTTTTGTTCATTAACATGGTGCTCAACCTATAATTTGTTTTTTCTAGACCAGTGGCCGCATCAAGTCTTAGATTCGATTCGAGCTATGGACGATGATTCCCGCGTGTTTTAGCTGTTCGTAGATCAACTAATGCGAAAGGGGCTTCGTATCGTCACTGACTCACTATCTTACAACGAAATCACGGTAACATGTTACCCACTTGGAATCTCTGTTCACCGTGCAACGAAAGTCCGGACCCTGTTTGCCTTCAAGGATATGCTGTAGATGGTAATGCGGAGCGCCCCCCAACGTGGAGCAGGAGAGCACATTCACAGCTGCCTTGCGTTGTAGAGAGGAGAGGCACTCGTTCTCATGAGATGTATCTCGCTGTGAAATCCGTCCCTTTCTGTTGTCTATTGAGAAATATTAGCAATCCGATGGCTTGAGCTATTATCGGCTGAAGAGAAGTAGTAACTGAAAAGTACTTTGAAGCTGTGGAGGTGAATACAGATGGTGATCGGACTCCGCTCTGATAGCGCGGTTAACCCTGTGACTTAGACGCGTTTAACCGAGAGTAACTACCCCACTATCCCCACCGGTCGATCAATCACACCAACATTGAACTTAGAAGTCACCGTTACCTTTCACCATGTCTATCCGTGCCGCCACTCACTCTAACTCGTGGTATACTGACAATAAAGACACTCTCAACTCCCAGTTGGATGGGTGGCTTAATGCTGTCGGACCTGAGCCTGAAGATGTTGGAAAGCTTCCACCTGATGGTGCCAGAGTTATCATTGCACCGTGAGCTTACTTCCGGGCCCGATATTTCCTCTAAACGGTTGTCCCTTAGTTTGATAGCTAACCATAGCTTTCCTTCAAGCAGACATGCAGGTTATTCGTACTCCGGTCCCGCAGCAGCATGGGCGTACAAATCGCTAGATATCTCCAAAGCGTACTGCACCCGTCTATTCTTTCCTCTGCGTTTTCCTGCTCCTCCCTCTCTCGAAAGAGCTTCATGGCCGCTTACACAAGCTACTGGCGCAGTAAGCGAGTCTTTGTGCTTGGTCCCTCGCACCATGTTTATCTTGACCACTGCGCTCTCTCCGCATGTGCATACTACAGTACGCCTCTTGGGAAGCTCACCCTCGACACAGATGTATTGAAAGAGATCTATAAATCTGGGGAAAAGTTTGGGTGGATGAGCCTCGATACCGACGAAGACGAGCACTCGATCGAGATGCATCTACCATACATCTACAAAGTCCTGGACCTGGTGGGCAAAGTCTGCTCCGTCAAGGTAGTGCCTATCATGGTAGGAGCTATCAACACAAATAAGGAGAAGGCATATGGAGAAGTACTGGCAAAGTATCTCAGAGACCCGGAGAATGTGTTCGTTATTTCGTCCGACTTTTGTCATTGGTGAGCTTACTCAACCGTCAAACTTTGAACTTCACTTCTGAGTAGAGCATCTAGGGGTATCCGTTTCTCATACACTCATTATTACTCCACCCTCCCCACCGACTCCAACCCTGACCCCGACAGCACCAGTCTCGGCAGCCACTCCAAAACAGGTCCCCACAAAATCCATGAATCCATCGAGGCTCTTGACCGTCTCGGCATGTTGTCAATAGAAACTGGTTCGCACGACCACTTTGCCGGCTACGTCAAGAAAACACACAACACTATCTGTGGGCGACACCCCATTGGCGTAATTATGGCCGCTATCGAAGTGCTCAAGAAGGACCAACTACCGGATGGAAAGGGTAGGTTTAAGTTTGTACGGTATGAGCAGAGTAGCAAGGTCAAAGAGCCGAACGATAGTAGCGTTAGCTATGCTAGTGCTTTTGCGGTGGTTTGAATGCTAGGAATGCACGGGTTAGGGGTTTGAGCACCAACGTCTATAGGAAGTGCGTGTTTCATTCTCTGCACTTTCGGTCGTAATGGATATATAAGCAGTTACTCTGGAGCATACAGGGAACTGTACCTAGAGTCTAATAACCAGCAATCCCACCACCCAGCTCTTTCGTACTTGATCCAGGAAGATAGCAATTAGCAATGCAAGCGCCATCGGCCATGTATCTTCTTGGTGGCTCCGGAAGTGGCAGTATTCATTGCTATACTGTCCCCCTGTATCGAGTACAATAGCACGTCCTATGGCGCCTGCAGCTAATCGCGCGCTACTGACGCAGACACCTTCTCTTACCCTTGATACATATCAGAATTTACCCCACACGCCCGTATAGAACTGCACATGGGAACCAATTATATGAGAAAAGCAAAACAGATTCAGGCAGCGTACTAGAGGCGCTTCGTACCGCTTGAAAAGCTACCACTCGGGTTCTACTTTCACGTACTTATGCACCGTGCAGATTGTTTAGAAGTTTGAGCTTGGAAGTAACTTTTCACGCGGTGCGAAGTGCCTCTAGCTCGTAATTCCAAGAAATTGTGCGGGAATGTAGCTGCATTGCACTTTCCGCTGCATAATCGAAATGTAGATTAGACGAGTAAATGAACAGACGGAAAGAGAAGCGTTGTAATTAGAGTGCCTTGTACCGATCTCGAAAACCGGGGTAACGCAGCTATGATAGTAACGGGGCAACTTTCCATTATACAATTACCGGTATACGGTCCGTGACATTGCCGTCGCTTGACTGCGCCTGGAAACGAAAGCAACATGCATGCTTAACAGCAGCGTTGTCAGTTAACCAAAGATTCAAACCATACTTGCCTATTCCAACCATATCCACACAATCACAAACAAATAAGCGAAAACTCCAAAAACACCAGCTCAAATTACATCAGTGAGTTGTCCCCGAACTCCCGGAAACGCAAACTGTAACGACAAGGAACTGATGTCATCCGCCCACCCGTCATTACACGTCCTCCCCGAGCTCCTTCCTCACCGTTTTCAATCCCTTAAACCGCGTGACAAACCGTCTCATGGGCGTATCATCCTCCATCCACCACAGATCACCATCTCCACTCCACCTACTCTTCCTCTGCGCTGTCACTGCCTCCCCACGATCAGACGTCCATGGCGTTCCAATGAACTTCTCGACTTCTCTGTGCGTTCCAAAAAACCTTCTTCTTCGCTCATCAAGCTCTCGTCGTTGATTATCCGATAGCTTCTCGTATCCTGGCACCGCGATGGAGCGAGGTCGGAATCCAGCATATAGCTCCGTTTGTGGTTGTGCTGGTTGCTGTTCTTGAGACTTTCTCTCCTCTTCTTCCGGCGTTGCTTTGCACTTAGGCTTAGGCGCGTATAACACTCCGGGAGGATGTTGCTGCGGAGAAATTAATTTATATGGTCCTATTATATTTGAACCACTTTCGGAGTCAGAGTCGTAGTCCATGGGAATGATTTTGACGTCTTTTGGAAGAAGCGGTGGAGGTGGAGGTCCCCGGGGCTTCGGTCTGTCGGGCGGTTTGAGTTTTGCAATTGAAGGGGGCGGTAGTCCGCTAACACCATGGGGTTTGGGAGCATAAAGAGGCGCTGAGGTGAGTGTCAAACTCGGCCTGCCACTAGAAAGTCGAGATCTGAGAGGGGGTGATGAGGTGTGTGCCGGTTTCGGTCTACTATTGAAAAGCTGGGGTCTGGAAGGAGGTGATGAAGGGAGACCGGGTGACGTTGCTAGTATTGAAGCCAAACTACGGGCGGTGGCGGAACGCGGTGTGGAATGGGGAGAGCTCACTCGTGCCTTCTTTGTAGCTATTGGAGTTGAGAGTAAAGCTAGCGGACGTTTTCGGGATGAGCTGGGTGCAGATGTAGTGGTGGGCTTCTTTCCATGTATTGAGGAACTGGGTTGTGCCGCGCCCCTTAATCGGATCTCGGTATTGATAGAGATTTGTTTAGCTGCCAAACTCATCCCGCCCAACGCTTGTGCTGCTAAAAACTTCCGATGTTCCTCTTCAATGCGCGTAGATATGTCGTCTTGCGCATCTCGTATTTCTTGACTGGCAAAGTCAGCTGATTTTAGCATTTTAGCCCTCCATTTCTGAAGAGTCACATGAGGCTTTGCGCTATCATTGGGTTTATATTCTGCTTGTGTCCCGGGAACCTCAACAGCGCTCACTTCCTTGTGTGCCTTTTCTATTTGATCGTCGATGCACCCACTGCTCTCCTGCATGACGTTCAACCCTGATTGCATTCGAATAAAACTAGCAGATTGCCTCTCCAGTTCTTCGTCTTTGTTTTCTATTGAGCTACTCTGTTGCTCATTAGTTGCTGGAACCATTTCCTCTACATTAGTGTTGTGAACCTCGAATAACTGAGCCTTGCTATTGATGGGTGGATTTACGAGACCGCTTGCACGACGATATGGTGTTTCTTTAACCTGTACAATCGGAACTAGACTAGGGGCAGTGGATGGAGGCTGCGCCTTGTTGCCAGTGGGTTCTGAGGCCTTCTTGGCCGAGCTCCCTGAAGATACTCCTTTCTGTGTCAAGGGTATCGCTGGGGCACATGGTATATCGTCGTCATCGTCGTCAGAAACTTGAGTGTATCGTTTGGGAACTGTCACCAACACTACCGCAGGGACAGTTTGAACAGCTGCATGCGCTGCAGAGGATGCCGATGAGACTTCTTTGTCTGGTGGTTTCTCTTCAACTTCCACCTCTGTCCCTTCGCTTTTCAGCTCGCCCTCGTCGTCCTCATCGCTGTCTGTAAAACTATACTGCCCTTCCAGATACTTCTTTAGCTTTTCCTTCTGTCTTTTTTTCTTCCATTCTCTAACCTGCTGGGCGACCAAAGTTCCGTACTTATCGACGGGGGTCACGCCGTGAGGGTCTCGAATTGGGAACGGTGGCTCTTCACTGCGTGCTCGGGGGTATGAGTGGGAAGGAGATACATCGTCGTCATCGTCGTCGTCGTCATCGATGTCGTCGACGGAGGGGGATCTTGGGTGTGCACGTTTGAACGCACGGCGGGACTTCGTTGAAGGACGCACCATTTGAGAATCCTACCATGCATTAGTGAGGATTAAGTGGAAAGTATACAGTAAATACTACCAATGGTTCAGTTGCTCTCCGAGTTTTGATGATCCCATTTGCTGCTCGTGTTACACGTTTTGAGGTAGTGCGCCTCTGATTGGTATCCGAAGCTTCCCCCTTAGATTCATCAACAGAATTTATGCTATTGTCGAGCTCACTGCCGATCGTGGATCTATTATCGGCTATAGACTTATCACCAACCTTGGGTTCATCGCCGGCTTCTGGTTTATCGCCAGCCACAGGTCCATTACCAGTTTGAAGTTCATTATGTGATATTGAGGAATCTTTGAGGCTTTGACCGGAGGTTTTATGATGTGAATCTTGTTCGGTATGGGGTGCTACAGATGTCGGCCAGCTAGTAGATATTGGAGCATTTACCGGAGAATAGCTTGGGGTCGAAAGCGGTGGATTCCCACAGACATCAAGTTCATCGGCGGCCTTGGATTTATCGTCAGCCATCGGTCCGTCGTCAGTCTGGCGTTCAGTCACAATATGGTCTGATTGATCTCTGGCTTCTGGGTTGTCTCCCTGCGAGATCAGCGGGCGCGATGGCAACTCCGGCTCTGCTGGCTGAAAATTCCACCCAGTAGCTTCCGCGGCATCGGGAGCTTGTGGCGAACTTGGCGCACCAATACTGCTCGGAGGCTCTGCCCCCAGCTCTTCTCGAAGCTGAGTTCCTGGGGATCTCACGGGGCTCGAGGGGGACCAAGGTACAGGTTCGTAATCCGACAATTGATTGAAAGATTCCTGGGACTGCGCTGGATTTTCCAACGTAGCTTGGTGATCTTGTCTCGAGGTTTCATTGGTATTATGTAAAAGGTCGTGTGATGAACGTGGCGCGGCGATGCTAATAGGTGGTGCTACTTCCAGCTCTTCTCGAAGCTGTCTTGTCGGAGTATGAGCGGGGGAGGAGGACCACTCTACAGCTTCATCATCCGATGACTGCTCGGTAGATGCCCGGGACCAGGCCTTTGGTGTCAATTGTAAGTGCTTCTGTGGAGTTGTAGATGGCCTAGGAATCACCCGCGTTCTGGGGGGATGAGTCTTAGGGACTAACTGTACATTTAGAAGTTTGTCGTAACCCAAGGCGTGCTTTGGATCAGTGTTTGGCCACCAACCTAAAAGTTGTTAAATCGGCATTTGCTCTTTCTTTCTCACGAATGATATATTTGGAGTTGGGAAGATATAATATATGAATGCAGACATTTGGCGAGAACGTACATCCAGATTTCTCTAGCTTCTTCCGTTGGCCCTGGGGTATTTTCGCCATCCGAGCAGTGACTTCTGTTATCCCTTCCCAACCAGGATGTAGAGGCAGCAGTGGTTTTACTATCTGTGGTTCTAATAGGACTTTCTTTTTGGAGCGGCTGCTCTGATCGTGCATCTGTGGTGGCGCCGGTGGTGAAGAAGGCGGGGCATTCATGGATAGGCCTTCCCCAGCGCCGTGATTCTGTGCTGCTCTGATCGGTGCAGAGCTCATTGTCCCAGAAAATTCCAAATCACTGTAATCATGAATAGCTTTCGTGCGATTGTGAACCCCCGTAACACTCGCTACATCACTAGCATTCGGATCCAGAGTAGCCGTTTCTGGTTGCCCCCCCACTTTACTCGAAGAAGACTTATGTGCTTTTGAGCGGGGCTGCTGATGAGCCTGCGTCGCGAACTGTAAGGTTGAATCACCATCGTCAAAAAGTTGAGATGCTATAGACTCACAACCGTCGTCGCTGTCGGAAAAATGCATTATTGTATGTGCCTGGGTCGCGAATGGCTGCGACGATGACTCGCCATCGTGTTCCACCATTACCGAGCGCCTTCGATTGCTAGTAGCATTGGCGCTTGTCCTGGACTTCAGCCCTGGAAGAAGGGATTTCTTCACTGGCAGTTGTCGTAGGAGCTGTTGGAGCTCCTTAAATTGTCCTACAGCTCTTGGCTCGCCGAATTCAGGATTTCCTTCTCCACTCAAAAACACCATGTCATCGATGATTATCCTTACACTCGAGGTGAGAGCCGATGCCAATGATTTCTCCGGTATTGATATGCCTGCGTTCTGGTCTCCCAACGGCTGCTGAAGGGTAACACCCCCGTCGAATCGCGCTGTGTCGTGTCCGCGAAGTACGAACTTGTAGTTCTTCAATTGGAAGACTCCTCCTCGGAGTGCCTTCAGAGGCTTCCCACGCGCCTCAAAAGCAGATACGCATGACTCGGAAAACTCTGCTGTAATTCGTACCCTCTTGTCGGAAAGTGTGGCGACCCACACTGGCTCGGTCGATTTGATCTGAGGACATCAGCAGCCTTTCAACAGGGATCACATTTCGAATGACAAACTCTGATCAACTGCACATATGGTTTCTTGTTCCCAACTACAAGTTCACCATCCGTTATTGTAAATCCGTCACCTGAGCGACCCTGGAACGCCCCCATCAAAGTATCCAAAATCCAAGGCCTTTTAAGCAAATCCATTGGTTGTGCTCTTGCGGTTTAGAGTTTTGCAATTGGTGATGGTTCCACCCCAATGGCTGGGGGGAGACACTGGATCGTCGTCAACGCAAGTGGGGGATGTCCAGGTGGCCTCTCTGGTTCGAGAACGCGTGTGGTGGAGAAGCACGACGCGTGAGGAAGTACGAAGAGATTTATTTGTGCAAGATACTTTGTCGGGGTGACTCTCAGGGCTTGGCACTGGCTGGGCTGATTCACTGAGCACTAAGCGTTATGCTGTCAGCAGCGTTCCGTTTCTCGATTTTTGCTTCTTTAAAGCTAAAGTTAAAGTACTTTAGTGAGTAAAAGGAAGTGGGTAGAAGGTGCTAGCAGGTGAGGTAGAGTACCGGTACTCTGGCGACAGCAAGCGAGCTCAAAACGCAGGGTTCACGGAACTCAAAACGCGGGGTGCTTCGGTGCTTGTCATTCTTACCGTCGCTTGTCAATGTCCTTAGTACTCTTCCTAATTGGCGCTGGAACGACGAAAGAAATCCCCAACCTCTGCCATCCCTCGAGAAACGGTCGCCGTTCGTCGGTATGCAGGAACTACTTAAGTAGTCTGCCGCAGCTAGAGACGTAGAGAAGTTACAGTGCTAGACATTCTCTCACTCGAACTCCATCCACACGTACTTCTGGAACACCTACCTATATACAAGTACGTCTCCGGTCACCCTCCATTGCTTTTCAAACTCCATCACATATCTGTTAGAAGCTTGCTAACAAGTACACCATCTAAAGAAAATCGTAATACGATATACCTATCCTACACCCATTATACTGTCTACTGCTGCGCGACAGAACACTGCGTCATTACCATCACGATATCACCTAGATAAATCACTGCACGTACGTCTCATACCTTTCGCCACTCATCATTGTAGCCTTGTTGACAATACTGCAGCTTGTCGGAACGGAACGAACGCTCCTAACCAAGCTTTTGATGATGGATAGTCCGCAACAACATAACCCGAATCGTCGGGGATCTCTCTCACTCAGTCAAACCCTCTCCCTTGACTGGACTCCTCCACCGCCACCGGCCAACTTAGAGCAGATCCACGCATCTTCCTCTCAGGCTCCAGGATTGACATCTTTTACACTCGGATCACCACCAGGCGGAAATACGGAGCAACTCTCCTTCAACAGAATCTACTCTCGCGTTAAGAGCTTTGCTGGTGCTGTAAGGGATGTTGTGGGAGGTCCTGGCTCCGCTTCAAGCTCACCGACGAAGTCTGTTTTGTCCGGTAAGGTTGGCAGTGATCGGTATTACCAACAGAGTGCCAGTCGAGACTCTTTCTTAAGCATAGCAACGGCATCCGACGATGGAATGTCTCAACTATCGCCGACGAAATCTTCAATACTAGCAAAAGGCCACTTAAGACAACATTCACTTTCTTCATTGCAGAGTCGAGGTAGTTCACGTGCAAGCAATGGTTCGATCACAGGCGCGGATTATGCGCAGCCTTCAGCTTTAAGAAAGGTCAACCTATTAGCTGCAACGCCTCGTGCGACGACGAATCCTTCGGTGGCACAGGTGACTGTTTTCCGTGGTGGAGTTGAGACCCCGCTTGATGGTGGAGCTAGCGTGAATGTCAGCCGGAACGGTAGCATCAGTAGCCTCCGCGACGTAAGTGCGAATAATGCCAGCAACAGTGGAACGCCAAATACCACTGTGGGAGCATTTGTTGGAGCTATAGGTAACGTGATTGGCTCAACAGCAGGGTTTAGTACATCCGCCTCAGGCAATACTACGCATATGATGGAAGGTGCTGGTCGGAATGGTGACAACTCGTTCGTCGATGCGGATGAAGATTTCGATGATTCGGCATCGGATGGAACACTTAGTGATAGCAGTGACGACGACGTTGTTATGCTGCACTCCAAGCTTCCTGCTGGTTCTGCTGGCGGACGACCAAGGCAAGAAGGGGCGTGTAGGAAAGGTAGAACTGGGAAAGCCTCCGACCCGAAAGCGAAGATACGACCATCAGTGTCGATTACCGCAAACAAAGATTCGAAACCTGAATTCAAAGACAGATTACTTCTTCCGCCACCCGCGACATCCGATTCCCCAACCGCCCCCGATGCAAACATGCTGACACCCAGCGAGTCAGCTCAATCAGTACATGTTATATCTCCCCAAGTTTCCGCCAAATCGAACTCTAATCTACCACAGCTCTCTGCACTTAATTTACAATCGAAAGCATCCAACCGCGTGAGCCCACGTCCCCCATCTACTACGCCAGATCTTCGCAAAGAAGCTATGCGAAAACGGAGGCCACCCACAGACCAGACTTTGCTCTTGCCGGGGTTCAAAATCACTGGCGATCGAAGCTCTGATGCAGATTCCAGCCCAGCCGGTACTTCAATGACTGCCACCGAGCAGAAGGGAGAAGCAACTTCTTCGGTTTGTAGACAAGGGGGATTTGGTGATGGAAAGGTGGTTAGCGGAGTCCATGGCGGTGGAATAACTGGAAGCACTGAAGCTGTCAGTCAGGCTTTAAGGCAATTGAGGATGGGCAATTTGACAAGAGATTTCTGGATGAAGGACGAGGTTTGCAAAGATTGCTTTCTCTGTGGTAGTACATTCTCCGCTTGGAGAAGGAAACATCATTGCCGTGAGTTTCCGACATCATTTAGTCGTACTCTTGTTAAAATCGTGTGCAGGACTTTGTGGTCAGATATTCTGTTCGAAATGCACTACCCTGATATCCGGAGACAAATTTGGTCACCAAGGCTCCATGAGGGTGTGCAGTCCATGCCTAGACATAGTAAACGACTATCACGACGAATCAGATTCTGACGATTTCTCCTCCGCCGCTGTATTTCGATGGCCTCCCGTAGATAGCTCCAAAGCAGTACCAACCACTCCAGGAGAATCTTCTTCAACTGGTTTCAAAATGCCTAAAAACCTCCGTCCGGGGCAGACCCCGCTAATGGCGATTCCCGCAACACGGACTACCGCCGGAAGTAATCCTAACCGCCGCTCTCAAATTCTTGAGATTAATGCCGACATATCTTCTCCCCCAAGGCCAACGTCGTCGCGCTCTATCAAGGCAATCCCGAGACCAGTTACTGCAGGTTCAACTAAGGGTCTTTTTGGTACCTCGATACTTCACACTCCCCACCACAAGCATAGCCGCTCGCATCACCGTCTCAGTGGAGTACCCTTCGCAGATGAAAGGGCACCTTTTCACCGCAACGTTGCAGACGAGAAACGACAACGAAAGGTGCTCCCTGCATTTCACGCAGACAACATCCTAGACCCCGACCTCGCACCCTACATGAGTGATGAAGACATGAGCGATGGAGAGCAAATGAGTATATTCGCCACCATTGCGCCAAAGGTCGCAGAAATCCCCACTACCTCAAATGCGACAGATAATATAGGAGTGGGTGCACCGACTGCGAATACTAGAGAAAAGGCTCCTGGAAACAATAATTCACAGCGGGTGCGCCGGGTAGATTCGAAGAGCCGAGGTAGTCTTAGTGGGTTGGGTGCTATTCTGGGGGGTGGTGAGGGTTTAGGCGCTGTTGGTGACAGGCAACAAAAGCGGACGGGTAGACGCCGAGGGTCTAGTTTTATTGGACCTCTACAACAGCGTCCGGTAACGCGAGGGAAGAGCCGAGGACTGATAAGATCATTAGCTGAAAGTGTCGGAGGCCAGTCCAACCTCCCTGTAGCCGGAACACCAGTTGCACCTTCACCAAGGGCATCACGAAGTGCATCAATGCGTGGGCCGCTTGCACCAATCGTCGAACTAAATACAGCTAGCCTGGAACACGTCAAGAAGCTTCTGAGGCAGCTTCTTACCGACACCGAAATCCCTAATGTGGAACATTGGGAGACAGCACTTATACCAATTCTGTTGAAGTGTACCGATGACCTGAATCCAGATCTTCGAGCGGGGGATGACATTGATATCCGCCACTACGTCAAAGTCAAGAGGGTTCCTGGCGCAAAACCTGGTGATACCAGTTACATTTCCGGTGTTGTTTTCACCAAGAATCTAGCACTCAAGAGTATGCCACGCAATTTGTCACAGCCTAGGATAGTGGTCGTGACATTCCCTATCGAGTACTCACGACATCAACAGCAGCTTATGAGCCTTGAACCGGTCATCGCTCAGGAAAGAGAGTTCTTGCAGAATATGATCAACCGAATAGTTGCGTTGCGGCCAACTCTCCTTCTCGTTGAAAATAATGTCTCAGGCTTAGCTCTTACGCTCTTGGCCCAGGCAAACGTTGCTACTGCATATCTCGTTAAGCCATCGGTCATTGAAGCTGTTGCTCGGTGTGCCCAGGCTGATATATTCTCATCAATCGATAAATTGGCATTGTCAAACTTCAGACTTGGACGTTGCGCTAGCCTTGATGTCAAAACGTTTGTTCACGGAGACATTCCCGGAAGAAAAAAGACATTTATGTATTTGTCTGGGTGTCAGAAGGAGCTAGGGTGTACCATCGTCTTGAGGGGCGCTGATATGAATACTCTGGCTAGAATCAAGCAGATCACGGAGCTAATGGTGTATGTCGTATACAATCTAAAGCTGGAAACATGCCTGATGAGAGACGAATTTGTCGTTATCCCGTCTTCTCCAACTGGTCCTGTTGCTCCAGTTATCGCCCTAAACCGTGAAGAACCCCACAGCCAGGCAGTGTCTTCCGAACCAGAGGCGACCTCCATAGATGTGGATGGATCTGGGAATATCTCCGGGGTGAACATCACGACTAAGCAGAATGGAAACACCGAAGCAGACGACGAGGCCAAACATTCGGTAGAGAGAGGAGGAGAGAGGAACGATGGTGTGCCATCCACCGAGAAGCAGGAAGTGACTTCGCCTACAATGCCGACGGTTCCGCCGAATGTTCCGCTATCGGACGACCGGCTACCTGACGATATTCCGAACCCCACATATTACGAAGACATGGTCCGTAAGCATGAGACGAAGCTACTCTCCGCATCGCCCTTCGTTAGTTATATGCAGCCCTACCTCCTCACTCGGGCGCGCGAATTAGAACGAAAACTCGTTTATCTTCGCCGCCTCAAAGACAATCTTGTTATCCAGGAAGATGATGAGGATGAAGACTCGGACAAAGAAGCTGTTGACCCCGCAAAATCCAATATACTCGACCCGGTGAAAGCAGCCCTGGCTAAGAAACCGAAACCACAAGAGAATTTTTTGTTAGTTGACCCCGAGGCTGTTCATGGAGAAGGCGAAATCAAGCATGGGACAACCAAGAAAGCCAACGAGGTACTTCGGGCTATCTATGACGCCGAATACGACAAGGCTTTACACGTCTATGAAACCCAAAAGAAGCAGTGGGAGAATTACCTGGCCCAGTACGACGATCTGTTTGATCCTTTTGCTCATCAGAGTATCGCTATTCTCTACAGTATGGTTTGTACTGTTACCACAGTGCCATGTGAAGGGCCTGAGATCCGAAGGCTTGAGTTCTATTATCAGGATAACGACTGGCCATTGGGCAAGTCAGATTGTACTCTAGGACAATATGTTGAGTTTTTGTGCGATACCGCTAGTCATATTTGCGAATCCACTTCTTGTGATAGGACTATGCTGCAACATCACCGTTCCTATGTTCACGGGCAGGCACGAGTCAGCGTTCTAGTCAGTAACCAAATAGCGTGTCCGATACAAGGGATGCAAAATACTATTCTCATGTGGAGTTACTGTAAAAAATGCGTCAATACAAACACTCCGGCGATACCAATGTCCGAAAGTTCCTGGAAGTATTCCTTTGGCAAATACCTTGAGTTGGCGTTTTGGAGCTCCGAGATGAAAATGAGAGCTGGGAGTTGTCCCCATGACATTAATCGGGATCACGTTAGATGCTTCGGATATCATGGGTTGACCGTTCTCTTTCAACATGATCCAATTGACCTGCTGGAGATTGTGGTTCCTCGCACCAGGATAACCTACAAGCCCGAGATTGATTTACGAGTGAAGAACGAACAGTATACTCAAAATGAGGGCAGGATCAAGAGCTTCTTTGCCTCCGTCCAAGCGCGTCTAAAGGGTATCAATATCGAATCTGTCAGTCCTGAGAAAATCGAAGCTTGCAAGGCGGAAATTGAGGTTCTCATCACTAGAGCACACGAAGACGAGGATTGGCTCGTTGCGAAACTGCAAGAGAAATACAACAAGTCAAAGTACTACGAGATTATACCTTTAAATCGCGCACTCCGAGCACTACAAGAGAAGGTTGTTGAATGGGATACCAAATTCAGCGCTTTCGATAACAATTATTTTCCTTCCGAGAAAGATATCAGGCGACTTGCAACGCTGCAGCTCAAGAAGATCTTCCTTGATAATACACCGACTCCTTCTCTACAGTCAGATAACGAACCTGTACCTATTCGGGAGAAGGAGGAAGGTAGTAAACCCCCTTCTATCGACGGGGCTAATACGCCTGTAGTCAGCATCCTCAATTCGCCGGTTGGATTTTCCTCGGAACAAGCCCATGATGTTCTTGCTTCAGTAATCGAGGAGGAACAAGAGAAGGATAAAGATAAAACTACTCTACAGAGCCCAGCACAATCGGATAACTCTAGCATCCACAATCCAGCGGGAGATATTACATCTAGTCAAGAACTGAGTACCCCTGATGACGACACGACACCCAAGCAGCAGATACCCTTGAAACAAGTTCTTCCAGACTCCGAGCCCTTTCAGTCAATCCAGGAAACTTCCAATCAACAACCATCTACTTCTGCTGTCTCAATTTCGAAGGAACAGTCGAGGAGTACTCCCGCGCTTGTGGAAACGGATAGACTGTCTGAAAGCGATGCGTCGGCATCTGGCGCGTCGGGGCCACGACGGCGGGCCTCCCTCACTGAGAAATCCCGCTTACCCCAAGTATCTGCGATACCCAGACTGGACATTTCTCGCCGGAGACCACCACCAGCATTTTCCAGAACAGTTTCCGTTCCAGAAGTTCCTCGACGTAGGGAGTTGGCTGGCCCGGCAAGTGCTGGACTTGGGCATAGATCTCCAACCATGCCGCTGAAAAAGTCATCAGCTGTTGGAAAGACTACTGAAAAGATCAGGAGCGAAAAGAAGCTGGACAAGTTCCGACTAAGTTCTCTCTCCAAAAAACCAAAAGAGAAGGAACCGCAATCCCAGATTCCGCGGTCAGTTCCCAACATTCAGCTTGGTCTTAAGCGGCCGATTAGGGAATCAACAAAGGTTTCTAGCTTGGCAAAGCATTTTGAGCAGCTGAGTAAAGAGTTCGAAAGAGAGAGAGCTAGAGAGAGGCGCCAACTCGCCGCGAAACGTGCAAGGGCACTGCCAGTCGCTACTTCCAGGCCTATTGTCGAGGTCTACAGAAATGTCCGGGAGGCTGTAGAAGAAGGTTCGGACGAAGAACAACCGATGAACCAGATTCCTGTGCCACCGAACCACGAGACCAGCAACATGACTACAAGTTCTGGGTCGACTTTCAAGACAATATCGCCTATCCTCTCACGTGATAATTCTATTTCTCCTCCCGAATTTAATGGGAGCCAGCCAGCTTCAACTCCTGATACCTTACCTGACCATACTCATGATATGGCGCCTCTAAGTCACTCTCATTCTGACGCAGATGCCAGTGACGGAGATATGTCTATGACAAGTGACCAAGAAATATTGGTAGTAGCTTCTATCGGTGACGTCCTACCTCCGGCAACAGATACGGATGCCGAATCAGCACAGTTAGACCTAAAGCTAGGGCTTCCACAGCAACATCGCTGGATGAAGATACTCAGTAATTTCTGGGCTGAGCGGTCCGCCAGTGGATGGACTTCGCTCGACTATCCTCTGCATCCGACTGATCACGTCTTCAATGATTCCGACATCATTGTGCGAGAAGATGAACCAAGTTCTCTCATCGCATTCACTCTGAATTGCAACGACTATGTGGAGAAGCTTCAGGATATCCGAAACTCGGATTATTCGCATATCGGCAACGCGAGACCTACTAGCTCTGAAGAGCAGCTGCATAATCACTCCTTCAATCTTCAGGAACATCCAGAGCTCGAAAGAAGTCTGCTAAAGACGACTGGAACGCATTTGAAATATCAATTCCAGGAAGGCACTGCAAAAATGTTTTGCAAGATCTTTTATGCGGAGCAGTTTGATGCGCTAAGGAGGAACTGTGGTATCGCGGACAGATACGTGGAAAGTCTGAGTCGGTGTATCAAATGGGACAGTAAGGGCGGCAAAACGAGAAGTGTTTTCTTGAAGACACAGGACGAGCGGATCGTTCTCAAGAGCCTGAGTCCCATTGAGACCGCCGCTTTTATTAAGTTTGCGCCAGCATACTTCCAGTTTATGAGCGAAGCTTTCTTTCATGAGGTGAGGGTGAGCTACTCTAAGTTTGTGTCGGTGGGATTGCTGACACTCTGTAGTTGCCAACCGTTATCGCAAAGATGCTTGGATTTTATCAGATTATGATTAAGAATCCCAGCACTGGGACCGAGATCAAATGGGATATTCTCGTCATGGAGAACCTTTTCTATGATCGCAAAACTACTAGAGTAGCTTCTCTTCCATATCCTTCTCACGAACCTTACTAAACCAAGCATAGATCTTCGATCTCAAAGGATCAATGCGAAACCGCTACATGCAATCCACGGGCGAACAAAACGAGGTCCTCCTCGATGAAAATATGGTCGAATTTATCTACGAAAGTCCCCTGTTTGTCCGCGAACACTCCAAGAAACTCCTTCGTGCGAGTCTGTGGAACGATACACTATTCTTGTCAAGACAGAATGTCATGGACTACTCCCTCATGATTGGAATTGATGAGAACAGAAAGGAGTTGTGTGTGGGTATCATCGACTGCATACGCACATTTACGTGGGATAAGAAGTTAGAGAGCTGGGTAAAGGAGAAGGGCTTCGCAGGAGGGGGAAGGAATAAACCCACGGTTACCAGTCCAAGGGAATATAAACACAGGTTTAGGGAGGCGATGGAGAGATATGTCCTTGAGGCACCAAGGTTCCCCCCCCTCCCTTTTTCTAAGCGAAGTATATTATGGAATGAAAGCTGATTGAATGTAGTTGTTGGCATTTGTTTAGATTGAATTATATGGGTGCGTTACCATTGCAGTTACATTCGACGAAGGGAAGAGGGAGGGAGATGTCGACGCAAGGAACTGGTGCAGCGGCAGGAGCGGGGAATGACAGTGCAGAGGCGGCGGTGGCGGTGGCGCTTGCCGACGAGGTGCATTAGACTTGGGTATATCCATTTTGTTACTATGATGTATTTTTTGCGGGGATTAGGTGTTCCCGATTGAGAGATGGCGTTTTGGTACTCGGTGGTACATTACTGTGTTATCAGTCGCAAACTACTTCATTGGTTTTGTTTCTTGATGGGGTGGAACGGTGTGAGATATTGTGATTAGATGCATATTCGGAGTTTATATGAATGTTGATTTGTTTCTTTATTGACTACTTAGAAGCTCGCATTCATCACGAAGCGAACAGATGTCTGGTTTACGAGCGCAATTAGACGGTAGTTATGTTTAAGCCACCGACTTTTATTCGGGACCGTATTATATACCGTAACCCTTTTAACCAATTTTTATATAAGATAACTCTCAGCAAAATTATTGAATAAAACAGCAGGCAAAAATGAGGAGAATAATTCAGAGAATTATCAGGTATTTTTTCTTTACTTCGCTTACGGTTTACAGTTTGTGGAGTGGTGTTGCTATAAGCACATTGCATTGTAGTTGAATGATAACGTTAATGCGTAGTCATAATAGGGTTAATGATTGCAGTCATTGCAATTTGGTGTCTTAGCAATGAGCACATGCAGTCAGTCACGGATCATTGCTTGTGCCATACTCCCGACACAGCCCTCGAACAATACAACGCAGATGGGAAGCACAAAATATCATAAGCCCAGTGTATTACAGCCCTTAAACACACAATTTATTTTTTAGTATGTTATATTAAATATCCTACAAAATATTCGTTACCGTTAAATTATATAGCATAATCTAAAAACTACCAGCATAAAATATCACTCGATCAAAATCCCCAAGCCCTCTCTCACCAAAGAAGGCCAACCGGGGACCATAGCGTTGGCAACGGATTAGAATCGAAGGTTGACGTAACCCCCCCCCGCGCCCCGGGGCGAAGCATCCTTTCCCTTCCCTATCAATCGAGATAGATCGAGTACGAGCAAACCTGGGTGACGCCTCAGTGGCACCAGGCTGAGCTGAGGATTCCTCTCCCAGGCAGCTGACATTGCGGCATAATCTCCGACGCTTGGTAGCGATCTTATTTCGTCATAATATTCTATAGGCTTCTTATCATATTACTTACTGTTAGAAGGAATATGGGGGGGCTGTAACCGTATTAACTATCCAGAAGCGGCTTCTCGCCAGCATGTAAGACATGACGAGAGCAATTCCAGGCGCGGTGGTGGACGGGCCCATGGGCCGTGTATACTGGGGAGAGAGCAGAGTAAGTAGGGAGGAGAACGTGGGGGGGGGGGGGGACATTGGACATTAGATTGGAGCACGAGATGAGCGCAAAGCAGTGAGTGGGTGAGTTATAATTTGGTCTGTGCTGAAGTAACGACCGGTGCAAATCCATGTGACGAGCAGGCATATGAGTGGCGAGCGAGCAGAATGGAGCTGTTGTGCGAAAGTGGCCGATGTGTGACCGATGTGCGCAACGTGATGACGAGGAGATGTGCGCGAAGTGCTTGCGCCGCGGCGGCTGCGTAACATGTGCATCAATGTGCAAACCGCAAGACAAATATCCCTCAGTTCTATAGCTCGTTTGATGACTATTAGCAAGTCAGAATGGAGTTTCGATAGCCGTAGGGGGTGGCGCCGGCTTCATTCGCTTCTTCGACTGCGCACACCCGGAAAGGCATACTCTATGCAGGTGTGAACCCGGGTTATTAACCATTCAGCTTGCTAGCTAACTCGTATCTGTTTCTTCCATTTCTGACGCTTGGTCCTCAACGTCTATTTCAGATGCTTCCGCTAGCTTGATGAATTGGCATAGCTGTGCTGCATGCTGGTAGTTTGCCGCGTTGTACGACCACGAATTGCTTTTTGTTTCTGCCTACTTTTATACTTTTTTGCCTTTGTTCCAGCTTGTTTACGCCTCAGGCCATTCTTTTGGCATTCTCTTTCACATGCAATGGGCTCCTGGGAAGATAGACCGCTGGCAGTGGCCGGAGAAGAACCGGAAGAGTAATAGTCATGCTAACGCCCTTGATACAGCGCAGAAAATCCCATAGTTCGTATTAAAGTAATCATATATATGATTCAGGTAACATATCGATTCACGCGGGTTTATTCGGTCATCAGCTCAGCCACAAATACCTGAGGTTACAAAACAAGGCGGACGAGGGATACCCAATTACTTCCTTACGGTCAATGACATGTGCCATCACAGATGAACGTTGAGGCCAAAATTCCCTCAAGATATCCTAATTATGGCTTAAAAATCCGTCATCGTTGGAGGTTGGCTAGACTACGGCGATTCACCTAGCTTCGAGTCCCAAGCTCCAGTCGTCGAAGCAGGCAGCCTCCTCTCACTAGCACATGGGCGTCTCTGCAGTGCTGGTAGTGCAACATGCAACATGCCTACGGCTAACTGCATTGCATATGTAATGCGGGAATCTACCGTGTTAACGTCAACTCGTGACTCAAGAAACTGGGAACGCGGTGCCAAAGAAACAAGCAATGGATAGATGGTTTTATGGATAGTTGCAAGGTGAGCACCGTTTTTTATACTAGCTAGGCTGCCGCTCATAAGTAGCAATTAATACCACAATCTCAGCCTGACCGCATATGCCCGCCCCAGGCGCATATTTGTCAAAGAAGGAGACTTTAATAGCCGCCCCAGGCAATATGCAAGGTAGCTATGTCGTGTCCCTCGGGCGCCGTCGGGCGCCGTCGGGCGCTGGCTGCCCGAGTTGATTGAGCGTGTTACCACTACATTCGAGATATGCGCCCGGGCCGAGATAGATTCTCGAAATCGGGCGTACAGTCCTCAATCGGACAACACGCTACTGCATAAGGATACGCGTGAGTGTTTTAGTCCAACTTCAGGCGGCAGATACAATGTTCCATTGGAGTTAGTTATCAGTCGTCGTGCATGCCCGCCCCCAACTCGCCGCCCACCAAATATCAATTTCAAGACACTTCGCTTCTTTCTTCCCCAAAGGTTTCTGAAGATGCCGTCTGGAATTGAACTGACACGAACATTCGTTGAGAATAAGGACTGGTGGACTGTCTCCCGCCTCTCCGGTCAACAGAGCCTCGCCTCTCGCAAGACGAAGCTAGCTTTTCAATGAGAATATGCATTTTTGAGGCATCAAAAACGTACTATACAAGCACCGTGATAAGCGGACCATAACATCTAGCGAAGACCGAAGAACATTCGCTCCCAAATGAATGACCGGTTCCTATCCTAGAGTACTACAGAAACCCAAGGAATTACCTGTGCGCTGCCCTGACTGCGGTTGCTCTGGCATTTGTGGAGGAACTCATAGCTCCTGGTTCTTAATTGCCTCAGTCTAGCATGTTGCTTCTCCTCATGCACACTAGTAGAGTAGGGTGTGAAAGCGGGTGGCTACATGCATATGCATCGACCCTACACATGCGGTAACGTCTCCGTTTCGTCTGAACTCGAATCCAACTTCTTTGGGCTCCTTTCTGCCTTCTTCAAGAAGCAAAACCACATATGAAGCTACTACCCACGTCTCAGAATTACCGAACCGGGGGTCGGAAACGAAGACCAAGTTAACTGATGTATTCGCCTCTAAGACACTCATGTGTCTTTGCACACATAGCTCGCGCGGATGGTGAATTATCATGTGCGCCACGGATCCCCTGTATACCTGAATCAGGTATATGCTGCGGCTAGCTATAACCTCAGTATACCCACGCTGTTGAGGTGTGGGGGAATACTCTACCGTATATACTCTAGAGTAGATGCTTCCCAATAAAGCCAATATAGTTATAACAAGCACCTTTGAGACACAATTCAGTGATATATAATAATTGTATAGGATTGACGTGTATATTGAATACAAGAAGTAGGAAGAATGTATGGCGAGCCGATTGCGGTGTGGCTTAAGCTTGGATATGAAGTAGGGAAGCACACGGCCGAGCTAGCGGGACATTAACGAGCCCTCACTAGCGCAAACATTCTAACACTGCGTACACAATGATTCCCTACGCCTATGGTGAGTCAATGTGTGCACATTGTGCGCGCACATAGCAAGCGCCCAACGGAGAGAGCGGACTGAAATCCCTTCCCCTTCAACCGCCACTTTCATGACGCCTTTGTTTTTAGAGACGGAAGAACTTAGGAAAAAATTTTTAGGCAATGTAGGCTGTGGAATAACTAAGGCTTTGCTGTGTTACCCATATACGCAGGTACCACACTCAACGTCATTGCGTAGTACTAACAAGGGCATCCATCTAAAAGATACCACGGCTGGAAACAACTGACCACAGTTATCTCAAAGCCCAACAAGAATGAAGATTCTGCGAACAGATTGTGGACAATACACCTGAAATGAGCTTGCCTCATTTGAAACTCCTCCGCCCCAGCTTACCATTCGGCACCCCCCCGCTTGCCACCCCCTTCCCCTCCAATCCGAATAGGACCCTAAGAGTGCGTGGGAACCGCACATCTGAAGTATCCCTCTGTGCCGAGGACTGTGCCTCTTGCGCATCGGAGGATGCTCCGCGTGTTCCTTAGTAAAATGTGTGATGATGCTCGCCCCACCATATTTGTATGTGTCTGCGGCCCAAAGTTTGCAGGTCAATTCTAGTACTTAAGCAGGGACATTTCCACTCACCCCTCCTGACCTTCTTCCATCATCACCAGACCTCCAAACTCCTACACCAGACAACTCCTCTACCTGACATCCTCTTTCTGCTATCTTCTATCAACACATTCCAATCCCCGGGCCGAAGAACACAGCACTCTTTCCTACTCCTCCAAACCGATTGTACCAACAGTCCAAACCGATCGTACCAACAGTCCACTCGTTGTACAGCAGCCTATACCTTCGCCGCCACTGTTATCCCTGATCATGAGTTCTCACTCCCGCAAACCCAAGGTCGTCGTTACCAACGATGGTTACCGTCAGAATTCGTATTACGCCCCAAGCAGCAGTTCCGGCGGCAGTCAACATAGCTCTGGATACTCTGGGAGTCCACCCAACGCAACCCATCTCGGGGGACCGGATGCCTGGACCCAACATGGACGATTCGTACCCCCAAGGACATACGAGGCAGATCTTCCATCTCTATCTGCAACGCAACGAGCAAGGCTGGTTGAACAGCAACAACATGCTTCAAGGGCCTTTGTAGAGACTGGGGTGTATCATGGCGGGCTTCCTTCCGGGGGTCCATCACCAAACCCAAGAGGGTATGAAACCGTTGAGCGCGGGGCGGCAGTTGTCCACAATAGGGGCGAACAATTTGTCGATGGAAGACCAGTCGATCTCGGGCCAGCTTTCGGCACTGGATTGGAGCATACACCTGGTTGCAGATTGCACACCCGAAACTCGGCTTATCAACATACTTGCTTTTGTGAGCCTAGGAGGACCTCATAGAAGTTGCATTGAAGCCGTTATGAGATACGATTGCAGTTATGGTAAGGATTGTTCGTCCAGAGTTGCTTATTCTCTTCGTCTGACACCTCCGTTAGGTCACTCCGCGGAAGTCCTCTCACCTAGGTTCGAGTTTGGTTTGTCTTATGTGTGGTCTCTGCAACGGATATGAGAAGACATTGTTAATAGTTCGTTGTTCATTTGTTCCATTGCATCTGTCGTGCGTCTCGTTTAATATTCTGTATGTTTTTGCATTTCAAGGTGGATATCTGGTCATGTTCCTGTTCTTTGAGTGCTCTCGGGTCTACTGTCTGGTTCCATGCCTCTGTTTCTGTCTCATCGCTTTGTGGTTCATCGGTCGCTGCTTGTTTGCTTTTTCCCCAATCTGCGTTTGGCACACGCCACAGTTATTGTATTGAAGTGCGCTTGCTTCCAGGAGCAGATATATAGATATATCTGTTTTTGAATGTTACACAATTCTCGACTTCTACACCCTTTGACAAATGTACGTACCTCACAATGATGAAACGGTCCATCACCAGACATCCACTCCCAACAGAGGAATATGCGCAAGTGGATCAGATAGATCGTCCAGATATCTTGAGTAGGGAGGCTTCCTGTATTCTGTATCGGTTAACCCCGCGGCCCATCTCTTTCCGGTAGTCCCTAGTGTCGGCACGAGCACATAGGTCTGTCACCGTTTCAAGCTCCAGTTCCGAAAAGGGGACATTCGACTCAGAGGGTATTCTATCTTGCTCTGAGAAACCAGTAAGTCGTACTCAGTACTCTATAGTATTTTCACATCAATAATAATCACGGTCTGGGACTTACGACTGGAGGAGATTAAATACGGCTCTTCGAATGCCCGTGCATCTCATCTACCATAAATGTGTGCTTATTTAGGGGAATGCATAGTTTTAATTAATTACTTGAACAGTAGTTAACGGATATGGGGTAGGCTGATGGCCTGGTGCTGAGAATTGATGAGTATCGGGCTCTGGTCGAACGGGTGGGGCTTTGACACTGTATTTGTCCTCTGGGCCCATAGTTCCAATGCTTAGAATTGGGTTCGCGTCGGCGAAGCGGAGACTAGTAGTACATTGTTCTTTTGTTGAGATTGGAATGCAACGGTTAGTACCACACCTAGAGGTGTACGATAACTCAAATGTATTAGATGGCTAGTACGGGCAAGATAGTACTGCTTCAAGTCAAGCTTGAATTACCCTCATATGGATAGGATATTTCAGGACGCTTTGTAACGGCATTAAAGGTACTGGGTGCGGCGATCGCTAGGTCGTCCCGGCGGCGAACCATGCTCCATGACCCAACAACTCCAATCCCATCCCGTTAGCCTATAGACAGGCGAGAGTGCATCTCCGTTACCCCGGATTATCCCAAGAGTCTTGGGGGTCTGGATTGCGCGGGAAACGGGGCAAGGCAGACTAACGAAGCTCCGGCGCGATATTCGTAGCTCATACCTAGAAACTCTACTCTGCTGTTAGCAGAGGGAAAAACTTATAGATGAATTGACCGCTCCATTGCCAACCCTTGGCGAGATAAGGGATTGGAAATTCAGCCCGCGCTGTGGCCCGTGGTCGAATGGATCCTTAGTACCTACACATGAAAATATACGGAAACGCCACATGTTTTGTTGTGAAGGCAACACACTATTCGTATTACCACTTTCTTTTCGATAACTCAATCGCAACTACCAATTCCAATCGCCCTGGTTATACCGTCCATAACAGCATTTGCTATTATGGTACATAGTCCCAAACACCCACCCCATCGGCAGCAGAGACACAAAACTATACAAAAGCTCGTTCAAGCAGGATGCGGCCGTAAGATGTCAGGTCATGATCAGTACTTGGCCTTTGCGCCATGGCGTGGTAGCGTTGTCATAGTTATCGTGTCTCTACGGTTGCTTTCGTACGAATCGTGCTCATAATTTTGGGACAGGCTGCAGGATAGCTCACCTCGGCAACGGACGAAAGGGGTGGCGCCTGTCGTCTGTTCTATAGTCGAATGATAGACGTTCGCTATTGCCCTTCTTGGCGTTGATAGACGTCCTTACTAGCCACTGACGCAACATCCAACAACCTGGATCCAAGCAAGCATTGGCTTATTTGATCGTGTTGAATAAACAATCGACTATGTGCTCAAAGTGCCGGAGCTCCGAACCCAACCGCGATTCCGTGTGCCAACTCGCCAGTTCGCCATCTCCACATCTTAGGTACTCCACACGGTTTTAGTTAGCACTCCCCCGGATTTTAAGATCAAGAAAGTCTCGGACAAGGGCCCCCCAGTGGCTATATCTAGCAGTCTCCCCACACTCTCTCGACAAGATCATCGTGTGCCCTATCTTCGAATCCACATTATCGAACGTCATAACCACCCGTTCTTCTCCACATTTCGGTAGCAACCTTATCTCACGAAATGGCCTCTACATTTACAAGCTCAGAGAAGGGAGGTGACCTTGAGTCCTCCAACCCATCGGCCACCCATATCGGCCACATAAACCACGACTATGCAACCAACGGAATCAATGGCAATGGAACGCCTCTCGATAGACAGCAGACCGCCATGATGCCCGCTTTTGGTGGTGCATTCCAGCCTGCACCATACAAGCCGAGCTTCCGGAAGTTTGCTAACCCTGCCCCATTGGGTCTCTGCGCCTTCGCTCTCACGACTTTCATTCTGAGTTTGATCAACGCACAAACCCGCGGTGTCACGGTCCCCGCCGTAGTGGTCGGTTGTGCGTACGCATACGGTGGACTTATTCAATTGCTTGCTGGAATGTGGGAGATGGCTGTTGGAAGTGAGAATATCAGTTTTTCGGAAGCTGAATTTTGCTAACATCCTAAAGACACTTTCGGTGCTACTGCCCTGTCGTCATACGGAGGTTTCTGGATCGCCTGGGCCATAATTCAAACCGATGGATTTGGAATTGTTACTAAGTATGAGGGTAACAAGGCCGAACTGAACTACGCAGTTGGATATTTCTTGGCTGCGTATGTTCGCCATTTCCCCCCATCTCCGGTAATGTCGATACTGATTGGAATAGATGGTTCATCTTCACCTTCATGTGCCTTATGTGCACCTTCAAGTCAACCCTTGCCTTCTTCGCTCTTTTCTTGTGCCTCGATATCACCTTCCTCCTTCTCACCATTGCCCACTTTGAGCTCACTCCTGAAGGCGGTATCCACGTTGGATTGAACAAGGCTGCTGGAATCATGGGTCTTGTTACCGCGTTCATTGCATGGTGGAATGCTTTGGCTGGAATGCTGGAGACGTCGAACAGCTTCTTCATGGTCCCCGTAAGTTATTCCAAGCCGGAAGGAACGCCATGAATATATAGAGACTAACTGAATAACCAAGGTTATGCACTTCCCTTGGAGCGAGAAGGTGAAGAACGAGAAGGCAGCCCGCGACTAAGGATGCCGTCATTGCCGTGAAAACAGCGCTCGGAGATTGTTGTGGTTTTCGGGAAAAAAAAAACTTAGTTTATACCTAATGTCTTGGGGATGCTGTTAGCGTGGCCTTTAGGAAGATTATTCTTGTATTCCGATGGCTTTTAATTATCTCCCGCATCCGCGACTCCTAGTTGTCATATTGTTTATTGTCTTCCATGAACTTGTGTTTATTTAGCGGTCTGTAGATGCATATATATGTAAGATACCATTTCATTCAGAGAATCGAGAGGGTTCTTTTAAGACAAACTGTATCTCGCCAGCCAAGCTCCTGATAGACCTACCTAAGTTGTTTGCCTCTAGTACCTACATATACTCTAATCGGGTTGGGTGTAGTGAGGCGGAAAAGTGCCGAATCTTGCATGAGACACATACACGTGGGCTAGATTTCTCGCCCCAATGACGTCGGTGAGAACAGCGGTTCTGGAAAAGTCAGCCCAGTTTGGATTTCAGTGTTTCTTCGCCGGGTCCGGCACTGTGTCCATCCCGTATTCAGATCCGCCTCAAAGAAGGTAGGTAACACGCCGGGCCATGCAACGACTGAAGGGAGCTCCGGTAGCAAAGCCGAATTATGTTTGTTCGTTGATGCCAAACATGTCTTCGTTACCCGCATGACATCGAACTGGCTATTCCTCGTCCCGGGTGACAATAATCGTTGGGTCCTGCTCCTTGGACATGCATCTCGAGCTTGTCTCTACGAACATACGTGCGCTGAGAGCAATACCGATTAGACCTGAACTAGTGGCACGTGGAGAGTCACCAGAAGCTTCTGAGGACCGCTTCGTGTTCCGAGAAGATGTTCAGGATGACAGTCTACTAAATAGCGAGCTTCGCTCCACTCGGTCGGCCATCTAAAATTTACCTAGATTAAATAATACGGAATTTAACTTAGCATTTACCTTGGAACCGATAGAATGGCAACGGATTGATGATGTTGGAAAGGTTCAAGTTGAGCGAGTCAGCTTCCTGGGCAATCGCTTCCAATCGAATCCAGATCAACCTGTATATTATTTGTCTGGGATTAATGCTTTGCCCAAAGGATAGGCTGGCTCAGCGTGAACCCTCCTAGCTACCTGCTTCGGTAAGTAGCTATGTAGAGAGCAAGCGGAAGAGAAACAGGAAGATAGGCACTCGCCAACTGAGAGCCTTAGGAACTGCGTGCAGATGTGGAAGAAATTTCAGTTGCCAGGCAACTATGCTCAGAGGACCCCATTCCACAATCTCGACGTCTCGTCACACACACCTATCAATGTACTTGGTCTTACGACCCCACCAGACGGCAAACATGCATACATTTGATTGCATAATATAGGAATCATCTACACTGGATCTATCTTTAACTTCGGGCATATCTGACATAGAGATACCGAGCTTTGCGTCTTCACATAAACTCACCCGTGCTGTGCCAAGACCGGAAACGATTGTACCCGCGAAGGTCTTGAATAGAACGCATTATCACACAATTAGGGAACGCCTAAGCGCAGGGTATCTTTTGTTTCAGTTCAAGCCGCAGTTGGTTGGTTTAGACTGCAATTGATTGTGGTTGTGAACTTGATCAGCAGCAGCTGTGCTATTGAGCGGTAGCTTTGGGGTGGGAAAGCTACCGGTAAAGTCGGCAGCGCGGTACTAGCAAAGATAGAGTGCCACCGAAGCCATGATATATATCTCGTGATACCTACTTCCTACTGTCTCATACCCATTCCAGGATCGACTCGGATCCCGGAACAGACGGCTTGCTCAAGCTTTCTGCAACGTCAATTGACTACTACGAGATTAATCCTAGAAGTTTTCTGCGGGCGTGAACGAAAAAAGCTGAAGGTAGAAGTAGCAGTAGAACTTAACAGGAAAAAGGCCCGCACAGCCGCGCCTGTGACTGATATCAGTCGTGAGACCGTTGTCAAGTTAACACGACAGACCGCAACTTGCTCCCATCGCAACGCAGTCGAAGTACCGAAAAACCAACAAGAAATGTCCCTAGGCACCGACAGCGGCCAGTTATAGTTATAATCTGGATCGGATGAATGTTTCACTTCGATTTGTCTAGTGTCAAATTTTGCTGAGATGCCATACAGCATCATGACTGGAGGGCGAATGAAAACTGCTGTTGAAGTCGGGTACGCAAGCTGCACGAGTTATAAAAAAGACGAATCCATTTAGGTAATATGGTACAAAGATGTATAGTAAGATAAGTAATCATAGGTAAGTGAGACAGAAGATTGTCCCTTTTGTCCGAGCTATGGCTATGCTGAGTGATTTGAATTGAGAAGATATGACCAAGCGATTTGTTGATGTTGTATCGAATCAAAAATGCTGTGGCCTGATACAATGAATATAATAACCCTAGATGCTAATTTAATCATCATCACATATCACTAGGTATGGGGTTTGCAAGCATTTGAGCGCATCAACAGCTTCTGGTTATATATGGAACGGTTGAATCTTTCTGGCGAAATTTCCTTGGATATACAAGATTCAATATAATTCCCTGGCTGCACTTCCTCCTTAATGCTCCAGCGTAACATGCAACTACATAAGTACGTAAGCCCTCGTCCTTGAGCCACCACACAAAAACAAGACTTAATGTATCAAAGCGGTAAGGACGGAAACAATAGGAAATAAGGCTAGTATAGGATGCTCGAATACAGAAGGTTTGTTTGTTTGTAATCATTTTGCATTTACTTGCTTGCGGGTATGGGATACTATCTTCCTAACTTCCCCGCTACTCCAAATCCTATAAAGAAAAAGTTCAAGTTGTAGCTTCCCCTCGAATACAGAAGATGGAGTATTTAAAGATGAAAGAGAGTGATCATGTAGGTTGGGATCCGCAGCGAACTTGGAGACATTGGGGATAGGTTGAACAAGCTTCTATCTTTTCTAAATAGGTCTATCGCCGGAAACTTCCTGTGCTCTTTATTAACTCACACCAGCTATAATAGATTCCAATATAGTTTAGTTTGGATTTACGCATTCCAGATTAGAACCCTTAGATGTGACATTCCGCTACTTTCTAGTGAATACTGTAAATACTGATTTGGTCCTGCAATTTGCAAATCCAAATAGAGCCTAAGTCGTCGTGGAAATTTTACACGGATCCATTTCTTATTTATGAATACTCAGTGCCCGAGGACTTTAGTAAGTTGTGATAGCTTGAGAAGCAACCTAGATATTCTCTCGATCGTAGGTCAAAGGCTGAATCACCGGGAAGTTAAATCAAGGGTTTCACAGGTACCCATGGTGGGATAAGAATCATATTTACCGGGTACCCATTTACCCCATAGGATACTGAGTCTTCTGATTCTTCAAGTTGCTAGGTGGCTGTATTGGCGGTTGTATATATGTTCCGACCCATTAGCGAACCCTCCAGTTCGCGAACTAGACTTACCGGTTCGCAATATTTTGTCCCATTCGCAAACCGGACAAGAGGTTTGCGAACTGGTCGATTTATGCGAATTCTACCCATTTAATTGTCTCAAGTGCTGGGAAGCCCCATTTAAAGACACTACAATTTGCATGAATGGACACAATACTAGATAACCATAGCCGGCTCAACAACTTCCATCAAAATTCAGCATGATGCAATCTCCGAGTCCTTGTCGAGTCATTGCCACTATCAATGTATTACTTCATGTAGTCTTCGTCATAGTTCCTATATTATGAATATCTATTGGACACTATATGCATGAAGTCAGGACTAAATTTCTCTACCAGGTGCAGGGTCAAGCAGATTTCCAGCACTGTGAGGTGCTTAAGGTTGTTAAACTGACAGTTATGACAGTCTGTGATGATAGAAGACTGAGCATCGAAGTTCTTGGAGCAGTTGGGATGCCAAGTATAAGTATCACAGGTCTTACACTATGTTTATTGTATGGTTCCCTTTGTCTGGTGGGATTAAATCTCGTACTTGGCAAGGTCGCATACTGGGTCCTCAGTTCGCGAACTGGTCAAAATTCGCGAACTGGTCCGTGCAGTTCGCGAACGGGCAAAGTTCGTGTATCGGTCGGAACATATATATTACGAGCTCAGGTGTATTCAACTTCTGCTTCCGTCCTTAAGTGGCACAGCCATGGAGGTAGTCAAGAAGAGTGTAGATTGAAGGACTCAAAGGTACGAGAGATTTTTCATCAGGGATGAAGGGGTGGAGAGGTGGAGAGGTGGAAAGGTGGAGAGGTGTCTATCGCGTAGGTGTGAAGTTTAGACATACGAGGCCGACAACTCGATCATGAAGTATCAATCACGGGATCTCAAGACGTGCCGAGACATGCTGAAAAACGCCCCGAGATATCTCGTCTTGTAGCCATCAAAGGCTCGGTAGTTGAGTGGTGGATACGAACTCTAAGAATTCTGATTCGTTTGTCAAATAGTTAGCAGGAGAACTGGATTCGGCATTCTTCCCATCTCGAGGCTCGCCACAGATTAAGCACTGAATGTTGTATATATTCTATAGGTGTATTTTCAGGTACAAATCGAACATCCAGAAGAAATCCCGGGCCATAGGCAGGAAAATATACCCAAACAAATGCATGAATTGATGTATATTCTGTACGGTACGCGACCCGTGCCGACTCGCAACCTGGAGCCGGCCCAACCGCAACCCGGAGACGGTTTGCAACCTGGACTCCCATCTGCGACCCCATTTCCTACAAGCCGGAGCCTTATACAACTGCAAGAAAGCCTGTGACATGCGGCGCTGCAGATGCTTTAAAATGATTCCAAATGTTCTGTCTACTGCCACAAATCAGATGAGCACAATTGCGGCAACTTAAAACCACTCTCAGAACGAACTGAGATTTCTCTCCTCCCACGAGAATCATTGCAAGATGCAGACTCAGATAGTTCTGACAGCAAAATTGATAATGAAACTCCATCCACCGCTGAACCTCCCAGGTTGGCATCCACTGCCAGTGCAATATGGAGTTTATGCAGTAGCACCTTATGTCTGACTAAAAGCTCAACTTGTCTAAATGCCTCTGCTGAGCAGGGAGATTAGGGCGAATAGATTAGATTAGAAGTACCACTCTGGCCGAACATAGGATAGATGTATGCTGGAACTTGGAGGGTGGTCAATTGTAAATTTTGAAGTCTTTCGTATGTATATAAAGAAAGGAAGTACTAGTAGTAAGGTTGCCGATGGGAGACGATTTGCAAACGCTCGCCAGTTCGCGAGTGGGACTGTAAATGTCGCGAACTGGTCACTCCAGTTCGCGAACTGTAAGGGTCGCCGATGGTACGGAATATATATGTACACAAGATTCCTGGAGCTCAGGTAAGACCATTCCCAAATCCTGGGATTTACTTATATCTCATCTCGTCCCGTGCCGAATAATAATTGGGACCCTAGTTAATATTTGTGATTTGCTCGAGCTCCAGGCCGTGCTTTGGGGAGAGCTCGTGAACCTTTGCAAGGGGAGCGGGGGCGTGTCTTGACGAGATGGAGACACGCCAGCATCTGAGCTACTAATCATGATCAACTACCAGAGCCCGCCTGCCTGGGTTTCCTCACTTCAAAGCCGCCGACTGCCACTGCAAAGCCTCAACAAACAGTAACATAAACACATTTGGTACCGGTAACTTAGTAGAGAGGCGGTAGATTTTTCGGGAGTGAAGGGGATTGTTCTAGTCACCATCGTTAAATGAACCGATTATGAGTGAGATCTAGAGTCAGTGAAACAATATTTGGTGACGTATTCCACAATGAGATGTGCTGCAATAGTAAAGGATTAGAAACAGTAGAAACAGGCACTGATGAGCACGAGCTGTGTCTGACCAGACTATTCGTTGGTGAATTGGTCACCACAATATAACTGCTGCACTGCACAGCTCACTCTTCTAAGTGAGGTGGATATATTGAATTGGTCCCTAGTGACCGATACTATATATACTCACCCGGGTGGTGTACTTAAGTAGTCAGAGTCGCTATCGTGAGGATATTTGCGTAGGCATGTACTTGGCTACTTATTCATGAGCCATCAATCGGAATATTGGACATGTGTTCTCACTCGGACTTGCTACGAATTAGATTAAGCGCCTCGGCTCCCCACCTTTAATCTCCTCCCAAGCGCGCTCTCCTTTTCCATGCGTTTACGCTACTGTGCATCTAAACTGACCATAATTTCCCCGTCGATCCATTGGTCTAAATAATAAGGGGATTCCAATCAGGCAAAACGGACGAATTACAGTTCTCCGGACAACTACTAAACTCTCTCCTTAACCAACCACCGATTTACACACCAGAAACCTCGGCTTCTTACTCATGCATGTACGAACGGGTTGGTACAGAATCCAACTCCAATCCCACCAGCCTCCCGGAGTAGATATCGGCAATAAATACATATAGAGTTATAACCGGCGGAATGCACCAGAACTGTAACATATACCACGCATTAATGCTTGCTGCTCGCATATAGCGAAGAGAACCCGACTGAGGCGCAATATGTGTGCTGTAGACCAGTGGGAACTGGTATATGAAGCTGTAGCCTTATTCCTGCGTCCTTTATTATAGGCAGTAGTTGTAACACCTTCCCTTGGAGATGGTAGCGGAGTGACCCCAGGGGTACTTATATTTAAACTGGTGGCTGGTGCTGTGAAACTGCAACGAAATGATATGTTATGTATCTGCGAGGTCTAGAGCGAGTTATATCATTTTCGTTCTTCAAGGTAGGTGTTAATGTTTAAAAGCCGACAGATATATACAATTGCCTTCACTTCCATATATTGTCAGTTCCCGGCCGCTCCACCTTCTCACAAGTTTGACAAGTTGCAAACTCGTTGTCCCAACGCCTCCATCTCCTGAAAACTGGCAGCAGTTTATATTTATGCAGACATTGCCGGCCCAGGAACTGACACCAATGGCGAGCGAACGCACCGCGTGCCTTCGGAAGGCTGTCAAAAAGAGAAGCGAATTAATTGTATGATGAGAGGTTTCAGATCGACCGTGGTAGAATTCCGGATGAGAGTTTAATAACAGCAGTCAGCAGTAGTACGATGCACCGACAATCCCGGAACCCCGCAACACGGCAGGCCGAGGCCGGCAAGGGGAACGGGGTAGACATCACGATATCTGTGTTGGTGTGGCTGATGTCAAAGATAAGGTGTGACAGGTATGTCGTACTTACCTCTATATATGCAGAAACTATCACACGCTGCTCCGAGAAGTGAAACATAAATACATCACAAGCACTCAACGATCCAAAGTTCATTGAAAAGTTTGCATAATACCGTCAGATAGATATTTGGAATGTGTGTTTTTCAACCCAAGGGCAAGGGGTCAGAACTTCCAGATCTGGAGCAGAAAGCTTGACTGAATATTCAGGAGTGACACCCCACCAAGCCTCAGTAGTGGCCTGTCGTCAAAAGCAAACTGATTAAGTGACGGTATAGGATCTTCTTTTGGTCTGCATTCCGGTGGCGTTTTGTTTATTTTGCCCACGTATGCCGATGGTAGTCCTCGCTAATTAGCCGCCTAGCCGCATATCGCTTAACTTCGCATGATACCGAAGCTAAAAATTCTACACCCGATTGGCAACAGAAATGAAGTGATGCTTCATCTACCAAAGATCGTTTGATATATAACCAGGAGCTGGTAACGTATCTAGATGTGTCGCACTACAGAGAGAGGAGAAAGAAAATAAAAGATCTGCCCGTTGTCCCAGACGTTTCGCTTCGGGTGCTGGAGATTAGAGTCGAGGGATGTCTAAAAGCGGCCAAAAACTTCCAGTTTTCCTGAAGTACTGTTTGGTCCATTAAGTACGCTCACGAGCAAGAAGCTTTACCCCCAGCCAGAGCAGAGACGAAAGAAGAATATAATGACAGGGGAAAAAAGAGGCCCCTCACTGACTGAAATGTACTATCGCTCTGCTAAATATGATACAAGAAGTCCATCCCCTAAGCCTTACAAGAGGCTAGTATCAGACCAGTAGCAAGTAGAGAGGGGATGCAAACAGGAAGAGGAAAGAGCAGACTAAAATACAGAAGTAGGCATCAGCAAACACCTGATTAACCAAAGTATTATCGTCCGCCCGTCTATGAGGCCAACCAGCCAGTCTAACAAACCACCGGTACAAGGTATAGGTATAAAATGTAAGTAGTAACGCGTATAAGAACGTACAAAAGCCGAATTAAGTAGCATATCAGACAGAGCAAGCAAGCAGCAGACGGAAAGAGCAAAGCGCGCAGCAGGATCGAATATTTGCATTCAATTGTCTTTCCTTCCAACACCACTGGAACCCCTCTCCGTTCCAACTCCACTTCACGTTCTTTCCTTTTCAACCTCCGGTGTGCTCAAACGTGACGGGCCGGATATCCAAAATCAACCTCCTTCTCCATACTTTCCCACCGCCAGGAATATCCTCACACCCCACTCTCCAAACCAAAACTCACCCCGAAGGAGATATAAGGGGAATACAATCTGCCCCCCACCCCCAATCTGTATAAATATAACAAAATGAAAATAAATGAACAAAGGTAAGACACGCTCGAAAGACAGAAACTCGCAGGAGATGCCCAACATTGCAAATGCGATGCAAAACAAAACAAAGGTGTAGTAATAAACAAGTACACACGCAATAAGCAGCGTCGATAGATAAAAAGAAGTTTGGGTGGAAAAAGGGCAAGAAAATATTTTTTTTCACATAGAGGTAAAGTAGACAAAGCAATGGCCAATTTGAGCGATGCATACGCAAAGAAAGCTCCTGCGCAATGAGACTTTTGTCGAATTCCATTTGATTGACGCTGATGAATGCGAGGCGGATTATATGAAGATGGCAGGAAGTCTGAGCGCCTGATCTGGACTCGATCAGGAAAGCGAATGTTTATTGCACATAGTACGTCTGATTAGGGGGAGTTGGTGTAACGGATATTCGCTGTGATCGAGCCGATAATTCGTCGACATAGTATCCTCCGTTGGGAGTGACTGGAGGTGTTATATATCCCGCGGGTACTTGGGGGGCATTTTTCTGAGGCGTCATATAGGTCGGGTCGTACTTATCTTCCGTCGTTTCTCGTTGGCTATCATATACTTCAGATGGAGGCGTAGGGGGCGATCGCTGTCGGGCGATTGCAGCCTGTCGTGCCATAAAATCTTCGAGGATAGTCGAAACGCAGGAGAATTCGGGACTCGAATATTTTCGTACCAGGATTTGAGAAGGGTTATGTAGTTGCTGAGAAAGGAGAACTAAAATAGTGGTATCAAATTTGCCTGCCCACTCAGAATGTGTGGGGAGAGGCCGATTGAGAATATGCCGCGCGAGAGCCAATGATGTTCTTGCCATAACGGACGGACGGACGCTAACGAAATCCTTGTGGAAGAGAGCGACTTCGGCTAGATATCTCGCCATAGACTCGACCTCCGGATCAAAGTTGACTTCTTGGAGGACCATCTGTAGGAAGCTTTCCACAGTCGGATGGCCAACTACCCAACCTAAAGTCTGCAAAACATGCCATTCCATCTGGACAAACATATCTTCATCGTAAAGGTTGCAGCACATTGATTTTAGTTCTCGGATCGTTGGCACACGGTCTTTTTTATCTCCATACTTAGCAGCAATGAGCATGGCCGCGCATCCCACAAGTTGATAATGCCGTTTATAAACAACTCTTCGTGAGCAGTATCGGTCGAGCAGATTGACAGTGAGGTGAAGTGTTTCCGGAAGAAGGGAGAAGGCAGTATGTGCTTCAATGAGGAAGTCCAGCAAGTAGGGACGCATAAACCATTGGATTTCCGTCTGAATATCAATGCTGGCCACATCTGCTAGTGTTTCATTCTGAAGATCATGTAAGTAAAACTAAAGTCGAGAAAACCAGAGTACAAACCTCCATGTATTCCATATGATCAAGAATATCCTCCTGGTACTCCTCACTCACAGCTCGTGATAAATCTTCTGCAAGGTCCATCTGGGTGTCAGCATGAATTCGTGCTAGCTCCTGCTTTGACCACCTCTGGGCGACAAAAACCCCGTCGTCATCCTGATCCATAGACTCCACAAAGTACGTATCGCAGGTGGGTAGTTGTTGGTGTACTACCGACGATGCCGGGCCAGTGGGCTCGTAATCCATGATTGCAGTTTCTTTTTTAAGGTTTTATTAAAGGGAGTGGATGTCGAATTTCGAATCTTCCGTAATGATAGACTGCTTCAAAAAGCGTCGCGTGCACGAATAAACAAAATATTAAATAATTAAGTAATTCTGTGGAAGGCTATCGGAAAAGTGACAAAAGCGAAGGAAAAAGCGTAGCCGGATAAATATTGTTTAGAGAGTGACTGTGAAGATGAAATCGAAAGGTGGAATATGCCCCTGAGTTATGGAATATCGGACGAGGGTTTGAATCGGTTTATGTGTGCAATGACCTTCTAATTGCTTAGCAAATGTTCATAAAATGACATTGGATTACAACTATGGGGAGGATGTGTATATAACGGAGAGGGTGGGATTTATGCATATTTTCACATACCTCACTAACAGCAGCGTATGAGAAGAAACACGCCCTTCCAGACTATCAGATGGTTCTCCGGTAAGATACCCCAAACTGGACCCCTATACTGAATCGCCTGTCTGCTGATGTTAAAATCTAGGAGACTGTCGGCCAAGCACAAAACACTATGACGTTCACAGTTGGTGAAGACAATTGTGATGACTGGTGCCACAAGACAGGTATGTTTCCTCACTCAGAAGAAGAACGAGTTAACGTCTCTGAGAGGAAGCGAAACCCAAATGGTTTTGTATATCGAACGCCGACAAAAGCCGAGTTGACGATAGTAACCGACAACGACGACAGCGGAAGACGAGGACACAGGACCACGATGACGAGGTGACAATGTGCTTTGCGAGTTGTCCCGGACCAATAGCGCTCTCCAGAGATGCGAGGGGTTCTCGAGGACGGAGGAGGAGGTTGATGATGTGGAAAGGAGGTGCAAAAGGGAACGCAGGAGATGAAGGAGCGTGGTCAACCTGGGGGTGAGGACAAGGAGTCGTTAGGTTAGTCAGGAAAACACGGGTGGTTCGACTAAGACTAAGACAGAGACAGAGACAGAGTAGGAGGGAAAAAAAAGAGCCAGTCCAAGAGATAACAAAGGAAACTTGGTTTCGGATCCATTTGGGGAAAATGGGAACAAGTAACAAAGGCAGTTCTTTAGATGATATGACGATGTAGGAGAAAGGGGAGATCGAGAGAGAGCCAGATGCGAATATCGAGGGATGAGGCTCAATGCGAATTGAGTGGCTTCCAATCCATCGCATGTATTGATTGATGCGTGTCCGAAGAGCATCGCATTTCTCTTCTCATCTCTTTCCTTCCTCGAGTCCCAAAGTCTCAACGATGAGCTCGGAGCTAACTAGACCTCGACCAGTATGACAATATGAGAGTGAACGCGTCACCGGAAACGGTAGCTCCCGGTCATCTCATCGCCATGCTCATCGTCTCATCGTTCTTCATCCTGCCCGTCGCCGTATTCTTCGGATGCATATCGATGCCAGGGATCCGGTCTGTCCATTGGGACATCGATTGGATGAAGTATCAGGGGGAAATACACCATCGCTTTTTTCTCTTCCAGGCTCAAAGCACGCAAAAAAGATACAAGAACGAGAACAAGCACAATTAAGAAGAAAAAGTTCGGGGTTGCACTAACAGTTGGAGGTTGATGAATTTCTTGGAACTCTCATTCACACACCCGACCGGCTCGCTAGCCTCTTCAACAAAAACAATTAGGCTTTACAGATGCCCGTCCAAGTTCCAACCGTCGCGCTGAACGGTCCCGACCGTAACTCGCGGAGAGTCTGGTGAGAGTGGAGGAGGAGTAAGTTCGAGGGAAAGTGTCGACCCGAAACGACAGGGTGGTCTCGAAGGCTTACGAGGGCGTCGGAGGAGGCAAGACTGATCGCGGGACTAGCAAGCTCCAACTCCTTCTCGAAGGCACAATCGATTGCAATACCTGTCGTGCGATGGGAGGACAGGGAGGAGAGGTGGAGGTGGGGAGAGGTGAGAGGTGAAGGGGAAAGAAAGAGAGCGAAGGGTGGTGAGATGCAAAGGAAAGACTTCTGTATGAGAATGACCGGGGTAGGCAACTGTGCCTGCTTGCAATGATATGCTGCTGCGAGGGAGTACACTTTATTTACTCAGCGACATGTATCACCAAAAGTAATGATGCCTAAATTCTAGATTGCTGCTTTAGATATGTTTCTCCCGTGCCTCACCGTCGCTGGTGGACATTGCACGCCGCACAACAAGCAGCTTCTGTACTTGTCCCGCCTCCTCTCTCTCCGCCGGTATCTCTCTCCTCCGAGCGAAGGTGATGAGGCATGCTTAGTATGTACGTTTATTTGCCCCCTTTCTGGCTGGCAGGGCTCTGCTGGTTGCGCTGGTTTATTATCTAACTTGCGCTCACTTACTCTGTGCTGCGCTGACTCTGGGTTATGACCGTTTCTTTTCTCACCAACCCTTGCTTTGATACAGTATGCCATGCCCTTGGAGGGGTGCTTTGGACAGAGGACTGTTTCGCTTTACATACATCACTTACCCACCCGAGGACTCCTTCCCTGTACAGCTCTCCGCGGTTCATATGAAGATGGTGAGGCGCCAATAATGTGAAGTACATTAGTTGCTGCACGGTCAAGGCATGAACAGGGAGTTGTGTAGTCCTGCTGCGGGTTTAGACGAATGAAAACGCCAGAGGCCATAGGCACAATTCCTTACCTAGCTGACCTGGCGTAATGCAAGATAGAACCATCGGTCCAATTGAACGGGTTTCCCGGCCCTTCTCTGCCTTCTTCCTTATGTATGTCGGTTTCTGGTGGAAAGTTTGTAAATTTGCCCGACGCTATCTTCACAGTTTCACAATGTAAGAGTAGGGCGAGAATAATTCAGCGGAGAGGTACAGATCTGAGGACATCTCATACTTCTATATGGTTCCCTGCTGTTGGTTTTGTCGGGTAGTCAAGCAGCAAAAAGTCCAACTCTGTTTGTTGTCCAACGACGTTGGTATTTATTAAAACAGATCTAGCAACAAAAACCGAACCTCGCTTCAAATTCACTCCCACATCACTCGAGGAATTTGAACTACCGGTGGCGAATAATGCCGGTGGATATCATCTTTAATTATATCATTTCATGGCGAAGGATTCTCCTCTTGGTTCCAAGAGTTTTTCAGATCCGACGCTTCAACCCTTGCTCTCGCAAAGCTACCTTTGCAGACCAGATCTACAGTCCGATGTACTTCTAAGTTCTAAGTGGTGTGCTGCGCTGGCAAGAAGGCACCACCAGATTTCAATACAGTAGCGCAGCAGTTACCGATGCCTTCTTCCTGTGCTGAAGACGTTGCACAGCCGCAAAAAGTATTGCATGTCTGGTTTTCCTTCACTCAATTTCGCGGACTTCATCCAATGCAGTCTCCCGCATGCACCATCACCCAATCAACGCTGTACTTCAGCTTAGGTATGTACCGGCAGTGTTTACTTGATCCTTCCATTCCGAGGCATCACCAACGTCATCCACCAGCCACATGACTGAGCAGGGCCAGAGCATCATATGAGTGGCTGGGATACAGGATATGGAGTTTATCCACTTCAGGAGCTGCATGTACTTCCATGAATTCACCCATGGAGTACTATTATTCTATGGTATGACGTTTTACTTCGTGAGTGGAAGAATACATGCGGTTTCGCCCTGCTGCAAGCACTGGCGCACCTGGACATTTAGTGGCTTTCGAAGAAGTCCCACGTGCTGCGGCTCAAAATAAATTTCTTAACAGCAGCCGAGCACACAATGCTCGGTTTCTCTTCAGATCCTCCCTGTCTGGTAAAGGAGGCTATACTGGTTCCTTTTCCTATGTACCAAGATTCTGCTTCTGATTCTGCTCCTAGTTCTGCAATCTTTGGGCAACCGCCCATCAGTCATGTCCACATATCGTGAACTTATTACTGTAGGCAACTTGAACACACCCTGTTCGTGCCCACGCGGCGAGTTCTCGATCTCCACTCTATGGATTTTGCCCGTCGAAGAGAACATTCGTAATTCGGTGCTCAAGGATGCTGGAAACTAAGCGTCGAATGAGGCATGCTGTCCAAGAGCACGGTATCGAGGCCTACAAACTCGGTAATGTTCCTAGTTTGGAGCAAGTCAACAAGTTGGTAGTATTTACAGGCCGAACCCACGGGATAACGCTCCATTCTTCCTCTCTACTGTTCAAAATAAGTAATGATAACACGCCCGATCCCACGGTGTCTTCTAGGATGATGCTAATGGAACCCAGATACTACGAGTGTCTATCCCACCCAGATGACTATAATGGAATCGAATTTCAGACTGTAAGAAAGCTCTAGCTCACGAGTAAAATATTTTCCTCCAGTTTTACTCACGGAAATCCGTTCATGCCACCGATCTACTTCTCCACTCTCCCGGGGCTTATTGCGCCAGTGATCTGTACCTACGCTTGTGCAAAGTAACAGCTAGGAAGTGGTTCATACGTTGAGAATTCACTTATACATCATCTAGACGAGTCGACTTCTTCCTAAAACGCAAAATTGGAGAATTGAAGCTTTAGTACAAGGCGATAGGATGGGGAATCATATCGAGCGTTTTCTCCCTAAGGTAGGTATGAACCATGGAACATAGTAACTGATCATGTTCCCGTGGACTTCTGGACAACTACACCGTGTATTAAGAGAGCTGGGTCGATTTACTCTAGTGCTTTGAAGCGGCCAGTCCCAAGGCAGATCTGCAGAAAGGAAGCTTGGGTCGACTCAAGGTTTACCAAAAGCTGACCTAGGCCGGACTACGCAGCTAAATATTTACAGGTCGGACAGCCCGGTATTTCGTGAATCGACCCAGATGGCTCATGCCAAGGGTGGCTTTATATGTGGTGGTGGTCTGTATGAGGCCGGCCTGCGAAACTGGATTGATCAACGCCCGGGCTGGTCATTTTGGAATACCACTGTACTCTACCATCTCCCCCCCAGAATCCTAGGCTATTAATCTCATTCCAGAAATACATGGCAAAGCAAGGTTATTAAGTCAATACAAAGCGATTATCCGGAGCAACAGCTCCTTCATGACTAGTTGCACCCATGCAGGTGGCTACAGTGTCACAGGGTAGTTTACTCTTGATCTTGATGTGTGGTGTTAAACTATAGATTTGGGCGAGTTGTTTGGTTTTCTTTATATTATGGGTTTAAAAGAATTTTTAGTTTAGTCTACACTTTTCGTCGGTTGTTCATAACAGATGGTGAAGACTGTTCTTTCGTGATTCCCTAGAAGTCTAGGTACAGTGACGACAGTTATATTGCAAGAACCAGTCTTTCCAAGATCTAAAAGCAGTTATAACTGCATCAAAATGGTCGCAGTTTACAGTGGTCTAGGCGTTCTTGCATACTTATCTCTACGCATTTACGCCGATGTCGGACCGCTGTCGCGTAGCAGCGAGTGACGATGGCGTTATCTGCTAATGGCACCAACTACGCCACATAAACATTCACCCGAGGCTAACTACCTCGCTAACTGAAGGCAGATGTATCGTGGGAATCGATGGGTGCCTTCTGTATGAGAATGCATACAATATGCATAGTTTAGGTGCTTAGGCTATCGTATCTACGGCGCTCTGCATATTAACCTCTTCCAAGGAAATCTCAACGACACGCGGACAAGATGAACTCGGTTGTTTGGGTTTCAGGACTCAACGCCTGCTAGATGAATTTCAATGGGTTTGTCTCTGAATACGGGAAGAGGTTTGCCCCGCTATGGGTCCATCCATCCATCCATGGTGGGGTTGCAGATCGCCGTCCGTGAGGGGGTTAGATATAAACAAGAGAAGTCTCGTGCAGACGTGACAATACCCGAAATAGAAAACCTCCACCGGCTTGATATGACTGATTGATGACTGCAGAACTTGCTGTTGATGTTTGCACATCTAGAGAAGGTAGCTACGCCTATCAAAACCGGTCATTCGGGTACGCCTTTAGCGTGTATGGTCGTTTTTCATTAGGATGGGGGGCTATCACGGGAATTCGCGACTCACAACAAACCCCGCGCTCGCCCCGCATTTCCAAAACAATGCGAGTACGTACTTAAGTATATCGTACCGTAGCAAGGTGATGGAGGCTGCATGCCGGTGTTTGCATATGAGTGATGGCCTTGTCAAAACCACTAGGTTTGAGGTGATGTCCTGCAGGTGAGAGGTAGGCAACTGCATGATCGGCCTTGAAGTTCATCCAGCAACAGTAATGCGAGAGAAAGCCAGTAGCCCCACCACCATCGCCGTCATCGAATGAAGAATGAATGTGGGTAAACACTTTTCGGCCGACCTGTCGGCTTATAATGAGTTTTCAAACGCTTGGTTGGATGTGTTCAAGAGTTCCAGCAATTCTATCCGGAATTCAGGTAAACATTCAGCTTTCTGGCAGGTTTGGACGAACCCTTGGACACTGGTGCCGCCACAGCAGCAGGAATTCATCTGAACATGGCTTTAAGGTGACAGCTGCTGAAAAGAATGCAGGGCCAAAAGCAACTTCGAATTCCGAGAAGATTTTTCCACCACTGACTGGCTGCTTTTGACTCATTCTTTGTGTAGTGCATCTTGCAGCGTACATACAACTGAATGCGGGCTGCAGAATCTTACTGGCGAGCGGAACAGGTGCACATACACACTGCCCGATAGGCTGTGAGTTTCTGGAAGTCCCCGGTGATACTTAGTCGTCAACAGAGAGCTTTGGGAGCCCTGATGGAATGAGAATGCACGGTCTGTCAACGCTGATATTATAAGATCCCAGGTTTCGTGCAGGAGTGACAATTGCCCAAGAAGAACTGAATATTGAGTAGTTGAAAGGGTTACATGCACAGGCGATGAAGCTAAAGATGCAGACTTGGTATCATCCCAATCGTCGCATAGCCGACGTCTCTTGTTGTGGTACAACTTCACGTGAGAGCGTGATTGTGTCAACAAACGCGTCCGCCTGTACCACCTACCCCTCACTGTCGTTGCCATATCACAAAAAGCAAAAGTGTAAAAGAAAAGTTCTAGTGGTGACCCGAAGGCCCTTGCCGGATCTATCTATCACCTACGTTTCGTATCCAAACATTGCCAATTGAAACCGCTGAGTCTTGCTTTTGTTCAGCTGGTTATTGGCCTTAAGGCAAACAGCATCAACAGAACTGAGCCAATGAGAATTTACTATAGTAGACCCCAAAGAAAGTCCCCAAACTTGCTTGCGTGATATGATCGCGATACGGTCCGACCGATGTCGATCTTTTATATCGATATTGCTAATCCCCTGGAGACTTTGAATTTTGGTATCCTATGAGCTGAGCGGAGAAGTATCCAATTGGACAGAGGGCTTCTGGTACCTATTTTTGGTTTCCACAAAGCGACAGAGCTCCTGAAGATCAAGCATGTTCATGTCGTGGGCAGACTGGGCTGAGACATAAAGAAGCGAGAAAACGCCATTTTCGGTGAATGGTTCTCCATAATTTTTCTTAACCCCACATGTGCAGCAACCCTCGCTCGGTATCCTTTTTTTTACCACAACAAGTGTGCAGGTAAATACTTAGTAGACTCCTCCTCCTTCTTTTCATTGTTTACGATAGGGGGTGTCCTAGGTAGAGTACCTACTGGCATGTCCCTTAACTAGAGATGGATTTTGACGCGCCACAGGATGGACATAGGGCAGTGGCGTCGATGTCATCGAGGGTTCGGTGACGTTTAGGTGTTTCGTGCGCGTCTGAGAGTATCTCGTACCAAGCAAGCATGGCCGCTCCCAATCATCTTCGGCGGTTACTATACTTTCCGCAATTAATTCCATTGGCAATAAAAACTACCGGTTATACATACTCAATATTGTTGTCAATGTTTGAGGTGATGATGATTAGAAGTATTATGTAGGCATCAGATCAATAGTAACCCTACATTTCCATTGGAAGAGCTCTCTGTCTCGGTCGGGTTTTCAATATTTTGATTTAACATCGTTTGAATTAGTGAGTCCGGTTTGTGTGATTGTCGCTGCAGGGGAAGCCGGCTGAATTGTAATGTCACTCGATTTTGCAATTCAATTCTTTACAACCGCCTCCATCACAAAGAGTCCCAGAAATTGGGACGAATTACAACGGAGATGCGTCCGAAAGATATAATAGTAAATCAACCTCGCCGGCCCATAAAATGGTAACAGATAAACCACCGGTGGTTGACAACGCAACAGGAGGTATCCAAAGTATGCAAACTAATCACCCCTCAAATCTAAGCGCCACATTGAAGATAAATTTACTTACATATTCTATCATACAGTGGCGGGTGACACTTTGCGGGAAGTTACAAGTGCGACCCATTACGACCTCACGTCGGCCAATAAGACTGGACCCTTGACATCAACAGGAAGTTGTATCATAAGGGGTGCGGGTAGAGTTGTAGAGCACGAAAGATCGTAGGCATTTCGAAGATTCACTATGGTCGCAGAACCTGACGGAAATACGTTGCCTTGTCCGTGTTCTTCTGCTGGATATACTTACCCAAGCAGCAATTCGGTGACGATTGAAGGAGGAGTTGAGCAAAAGGGGGGGGACGGCAGGTGGCCTCCAAGACTAGTTTCCCCAGAGTATTTTTGCGGGTTGGCTGTTCCAGCAATTGTGACAGTATACGATAGCTTGTTTCGAAAGTTGAACTAGTTCGAATGTAGGGTTCGAGGTCACATCCTTCCTCGACACTACTCAATACATATCGCTCCCTAGATTCACTTGATCCAGCACATCCTGCTGCTTCTCCAATCCGGTGCCATATCCCTATCTCAGTTGAAATTTAAATCCACGATTCCCTATCACACGGCAGGTTTAAGACAGTAGAGTGGCAGTAATCAGCGGAATCACAAATATACCAATGGGCGGAGAGGGGGGTCAACATCTCCTCTCATCGACGTGTTCTCTCCGGTGCTAGCCAATCATATTCACTACCTTCCTCATACTGAGTACTTCCACGGGTACCCTTTTGTCAATTTCTTGAGTGATTGCTGCAGCCGAACTCAGGAACAGATGGGTGCTCGTTTCCCCTCTCTTGAGGGCCCTTGAGGCATCATCAGTTGCTTCCTTCCAACACTCCTCGAGGGGGAATCACCGTCTTGCAGCCAAAATCCTCGCCGCGATGAAGAGAGGAGATACTCACAAGGTACTCAAGAAGGTTATGTATATGGGACCGTCTGTCGATATATCACTCGTCCGCCGAGGCGGAAGCGTCAATGCTTTATTGCTCTACGCCGCAAAACCAATTCTCTCATTGACACGACTATAGGCACAAAAGACCACCCGCAATGTGGTATCGGACCACAATAATGCAACATCGAGCTGTGTGAAAACGGTACTCAATGGTCCCCCAGTGTATGGGCAACATGCCCGTTCTGCTCAATCTATTGTCGACCATCGGCTAGCTATTCGGACCCAATACAACGCTGCAGTAGAATCCTCACGACACACCCACGGGCATATTAGACCAGAACTGATAGTGCTGAATAGGTGGTATGATGGATTATGGGGGAAAGACGCGGGAACAGGTATCTGATTCACAGCAATGATCGGAGCTAGTATATACTTACTATAGACGCCTGCATTTAGTTGGCTATCACGGTTAATAAGAACCCTAGAGCTTACGGTTGCCCAAAGCCTGGAGATGTGGTTGTTGTCAAGCCTGCAAGTGAGGCCGGCTGTGGGGTATGTCAATGAAAGGGTCACGATGGCTGATTATGGAGAGGACTTTGTGGGTACAGTCAGACAGTAGTGGCTTGGTACTTCGAAACTTCATACCTGCTCTACTTCGCGGCAACTGGATACAGTATTTTGGCTTCACGAGAGAAATGAGGTAGTGGGATTGTGATCCCTAACCCTCACAGGAGATAAAGACTCAAATATTTAGAGGTCGAGCATCAAGAATCTTATTGTTTTGGCTTTAATTGCATTATACCAAATTGAACGTTGTCTCGCATATAATTTCATGATATAGATCAAGGTCTGGTCTTTGTGTAATCGGGTTCTAGCTATTTATCAGTATCGTTGTTCATAGAGTAGTGTTTCATCAAGGTATGGAGTGTTGTCAAAGTTGATTCCCATTGTCTCTACTTTCCCTATTTATTCACAGCTAGCGTGTCCACTGTTTGTACTAATTGTAAAGTGTCTGTCGGACTGATACGTTTATATATCACTCGACATGAGTAATCACGTGACTACAGGCACTGATATTTCAACACCCTCGCCGCGGGGAAGTATTGGCTATTGCCACGGTGGATACATGAATTTCTGAGGTTGGCGTGGCGATGACCACAGTCCAGGCTGTAGAAACTACGCCAGTACTGAGGGCCAGCAGTAGTCTATGAGCTCGTCAAGGAGGTCAAGAACGGCAGCAGTAAGATCATGCATAAAGTACTCACTGGAGGGGGCAAAAAATAGCAAGAGGCTTGCGAGCCCCTGCGTTCTAATGAAATTGAGATATTGGTGACACGCGGGACCTAATCAAGGGTCGAATTAAGAGTGATTGTATCAAAATCGCACCTAATAAATCACAGCTTAGGTCCACTGCTCGCAAATCGAATAATAGAGTTATTGTCCTTACTGTACACCTTGTTGTGTTCATTCATATGTTATCACTCATCATTCCTGATGACACTACTTCAGGCAGTCACTTTCTGTACAGCCACTTTTGCTGGACAGTTACTTCTTGGACAGCTACTTTTGCTGGGATGTATGAGATTGCGACGGTCTATCGGAGTTTCGTTCGCAATGGTGTACTCAAGCGCTCAGCCTTTGGGAAGCTTGATTGTGGGGACGCTATGCTGATAGGTCAGCGCTGCACCGCCTGGATGCAAACACCACCAAACAAAGATCCGAAAATGCATTGGGCATTGCGCAATTGACTTGCGCAGTTCTGAAGGGAGGCCCATCTCAGCTTGTTTCTCATGCACGCCTTGGAAAAATGATTGCATAGGAAGTGACTGTCAGAAGTGGCTGTCTGGAGCCATCGCCTTCCCTTGGCTGAATATACTTGAATAGGCCTTGCATGTGAATCTCTAGTTGTGAAAGTGATCGATTTAGTTAGCATGTATATGTCAGTTACCTCTGCCAACGTTCGAATTAAGTCGATGTATCAGGTTTCTTGCTAGAGGGAACTAAACGGATCTACATTCTCGCCCCCAGATCAATCTAACCTCACTCGAAACTTCGCATAGGAATAAATCTCCCAAGTCGACTGGTCACGAGCGTCCCAAAGTAAATACCCCAGGCCAGGTGCTCGGGCTTCGCACCCAAGCTTCCAATCCGTCGGGAATTCTGTTCAACTAATCGGATTTTAGTAATTGTCTCGAGCAGGCTATCAGGTTGATCATTGGGTGATTCCTTTGGAATAATCTATTAGTTTATTCGGGGTATGCACGTCTAGGAATGTTATAAACCAGGCAACAAGGAAAAGGACGGTGTTGGGTTCCGTACAATTTGAATGGCTGTAGACGTTTAATAGGCACTACGAGCTCACGGTTTCACACCGATTGTACCCTACTTCAGGTCGTCTTATCCAGTAGAACACTGATTATTTGACAGTTTTTCCTCTATTGCCAGGTTTATAAGGCATCAGGACTCTCTGTAGCCAATCGGATGAGACATTTTTTAGGGACCAGTAGCCAGCATTAGCCTTCGGATCTTATTTCTGCCCACCGGCCCCTATCAGGGAGGATTTTGGCTGAAATTTGGTTCACCGCATGGCCTTTCGGGTATGAGAGAAGTTTAGTACAATTGGCAACATCGGGAGAACTGGAAGCTGGAAAGTTTGCACTAATATTTGATATATTTCACCTCAGTGCGACATAGCAACGGTTTTTTACGTTTGATTCCATTGGTAAACAACTACCTTTCGATATGGACTGGAATTTTTTTGCGTACTTCCGTAGAACGGCTGTATGTTATGCAGTGTATAGCCACAGCATCACCAACTACAACCTCTCTAAAGCCCGCGTATATGCCACCGAAACGAGCAAACGAAATGCAAACAACTCAAAATTTGGAACAAACGCCAGGTACAATACGGGATGGGCGCACTTCCGCGGTATTACTAGGGTTAGGGGTTTGCGTATACAAAATTTCCTTGGATGTTCAAATGTCACCCCCCATTCGACTTTAATTATGCATCACAATCTCCGTCTTCCACAATCGCCTGTAATGCCCCTCTTCGGCTGGACGCCCTCTTAGAGGTAGCATTTACTCAAGAACCAATGTTTGCTGATTCTCCGGCCACGATAGTGCAGAGCCAAGCAATCAATAACTACCCAACACCTTCATAATAATTGCGATAGTCCAAGAAGTTGTCGATCGCTATCATTTGGACACAGTAAGATCCTAGATTTCTTCGTGATGCGCACTAAAACCCACCCCACTCACTTCTGCCTCCAATACAGGTACGTACCCCACATCCCGCATCGGATCTTTCAACCCCGCAAAGACGCCGTTCGTTTATCATGCGGTCCACATATATATAACCCATGTAGGTTCGGCTACTTTCTTGCTTTAACACCCGCCTGCATTAGTCCTCATGTACAGATACATAGGTACCTACCCAAGATAATTTCCCATATATTTTACATACCTCTGTAAAGCCACAAAAGGTAGGATTTCTCCATGCCGCCCGCCGGCATCCGGGTCATCATCGAGTTTTGGAACAAAGGATCGATCGAGGATCCGGAAACATCGGTTCGTTTGCGCGGTTCATCGTGTTTGAGTTGAGAATGAAACGTGTGCATCAGCAGAATGCTTCTGCGTCTATGGTCCGGCTGTTTCGTCCGTCACAAATGTGAAGTGTCATGAATAAGCACTCGGTATGCCAAATCTTCAGAATCAAGCAGGCACATACTAAGTATGGCCTAAAATCTTTGCGCCCTGCAGCCTGGGTAATTTTTCATCAACTTGACGGGCTTAACCATCGCTGATTGACGCTGGAACACTAGGTTTCACGAATTTGGTGAAACTATAAACGCCTAGTTAGTTATAAATAGTCTCGAGATGGGAAATTTAAACACTCACCGTCACGATTATTTAGGCTGATATTCAGGGCTGGTAGTAGTAGTAGCAGTATCATCAGTTCATCATGAGAAAATCCCGCAGCTCAAGCAACCATAACTTCCCAGTTATTTACAAAATCCGGTTGGCTGTGAGCCTGGATGGATGGATACAGTAAGTGGGTCATAGAACACGAATATATGGCTCTCCGTTGGCTGTCATCCCCACAATCCATCTCTCCCAGTGCTTCCTTTGCGCCTGCGAAACTGTTCGACCATCATCCTCCAAGTCTTCTTCCTCCCATTTCTCGTCAAGCCCCACCCCATTCCCTGTGCCATTCCCCCCGTAAATGCCTCCAGGTAGCTCCCTCCCCGTCAGCGATGACGGCCCTGCATGTACCGTCGCGGACGTAGTCGTGAAAACGTTACCGTATACAACGTCCTCGTCGTCTCCATCTAGGGATGTCGGCAAAGGGTCGTGACTGGCAGTAGTACTACTGTTACTACCTCGAGAACGCAAGCTCATCCCGTCAATATCCATACCATAATCATCGTACTCATTTTCGCTGCTGGTGTCGCTATAAGTCTCGATGTACGCCTGTTTCCGCACGTATTCCCTCTCATAGCTTATGTCATGCAGCCCTACCCATTCTATTTTTGTCGCATTCTCCTTCACTGCCATCACAACGTCTCTCCATCGGTCCCCGTCCAGCAGATAAACCTCGCTCAACCGAAATCCGTTTAATGTGTCTTTGTGCCGCTCCACAATGTCGATGATTTCGTCTGCATGGAGCATCCACGATCCAATACCTAGGACCCGCAGTTTAGGCCAGTGGAAGTCATGAAACACCTGGTGCAAAGGTAATCGCACCGGCATTCCTGGCGTGAATCGTAGGTATAAAGTTGTGAGGTTCTTGGCCGCACCGATAAATTGTCTGAACATCTCGGCCAGCGTGTCGTCGTGCCCAGTAAGGACGGTGCCAGAGGTGTCCAAGTAGCTTCGATCCGGCCGTTCGTCGAATGTGACTTCGAGGAAAGTTAGTTGGCTCCAAGTTCTAAGAGCTATTTGCCTAGACTTTGGACCGAGATTTATCAGGCTTTGAGGACTCATTGTCGGGCTGCATAAAGCGGTCACAGGCGATTTTGCGTCATAGAGCGCGATTAATAGCGTCTCAGCGGCATGTCTGCAAGCTGGTATCCATTTGCAGTCGATGAACTCCCAGTTATCGAAGCTTGATGCAAGATTACGAAGTACGATATCTTTGTGCACCATAATAGCCAGCAAATTGGCCTCCTGCAAGGAAGTAAATGCTCTCATAGCCTTTCTCAGGACATTGAGATCATAGGAGCCCCGCATCAGCTCTTGCTGCTCCCTGTATACTGAAGTATAATAGTATGGTTCCCTATCTTCAAACATGATTTGACGGATCTTATTCGAGAGACCTAATGTTTCGTCGTTTCGAAAGGAGTCGAAATCTTGTACTCCTATGAAAATTTATCAGCATCAGCTGGAAGTGTTGGTAACTTTCTCAGCCTTACCTTCTTCGTACATGTATGGCATCAAGTACACAAACTTTCTGACATGTTTTGCTAGCCTCGGATTCGCCGCCAGGCTTTCTAATCTTCCAAAGCTTTTCGCATTGAACCTCAATCCTATGCTGCGGAAAAGGTACGGGGCAGCAAGATCATTGAACCTCTTGCATACAAGCCGCAAACTGGCGTAGTGTTGTCTAGAATCTATATGATCGGGTTTGTATGGCTGCGGTCTCGCCCATGGGTTTCTCCGTGAGGTCGCCGATGGCACCTCTCGTCCGCCGGGTTCCAGTTGGTCGAGAAGTTCATTGAAAATTTCAGCGGGGAGTTCTTCCATGACTCTAGTTTGATCATGCGTAGGCCTCAGTCGAAAAGCAGGGAATGGTGAGAGAAACCGTGGATAGTGATGCTTTCAATTCTCCGGGGTCTTTCAAATCACCGTCTCTGAATGTTCGTACGTCGAAAAGCTGACTTATGATGACGTTGTGCAAAAAACGGAGTGTCGTTGAGTTGTGGCGGACGTGCAGGAGGGACTCGTGGCCTAATATGTTTATACTGATTTTAGATACGCGCCGCTGTAGTTGGCGCATGAGGAAAGTTTGCCTCTTTTCAAGGAGGGCAGGGAATTTCCAGACCTCGTCAGTTACTGTGCCCAGCGCCACGTTGTGAGCTACGAAGTCATCATGATCGAAAGCTTGTCGTCGAACGGATACTGCAACAACCCCACAATTTGAGACAAGGCACACGGAGAAACTGGTTCCAAAGATAGGGCAGCTCAGTCCATGCAGGTCTTTTCTTATTTAAATGACCACACACACCTCCACGGCACATGACTTCAGAAGCACCAAGTTCTGCATCAGCCCAGCGGGTAGATATGCACATCGACTAACCGCTCGGGGGTATAGCCAATCCGATCTCGATCCCCCTCGCTGTGCGCGGGCGTCGACATCAATACGCGACTTTGGGTGCCCCCATAGACGATCCGAAAGAAACGATCGGAAAGCTGTCCGGTCGGGGATTATGATGCTCTCCCACGAACAATGCTTCGAAGAATATTTCTTCTCCTAGCAATTCCTCTCCTTCCATCAGTCATGCGCACCCACGATGAGTTCCAAAGCGTCCTGATCAATCTCGAACCACCTGGTTCGTATCCCGGAAGTTTCCCTGCCAGCGCGCGACACATCCTTTGCCCAGATTTGGAGGGTGAAAGCAAGATGTATTCAGCAAAAAGAAAAATCCCTCAGCCATCTCGAACACAAAGAATCCACACAAAAGTTGCAATTGGTCGACCTTCCGGTGACTCAAGTTTTGCTGCCATTTTTCAACAAAAGGATGGGATTCATACCACCAATTTCTGCTTTTTTACACCCAGAAGTATTAACTTCAGCGCGTACATACGATCAAGCGGAGACATCTCATGCACGATAAGCAACTATGGTAGGGGAGGACCTGGGCGATTGAGATTTGGGTCATATGTGATTGTTTCCACAGTCGATTCCGCGGGTAAGAACTTCCCTATTAAAACGAAAGCTCGCATACATATGCATAACCTTTCGTTAAGTTCGCCAGCAGAAAAGCACCTGTTACATTGTCACATTTTTCGTGGCACTGAATGCCTATTTAGTTCTCTAGAAAACAATCAGCGGATGTATAATCTTAGAGGAATAAAGAAAAAGAAATAAATAGAAAGGCGTAATTTGGATGACTTGCAAGTTATCTGCGCATGATAATGCATGGCACATACCAGGATCAAATACGGGTGGACGGCGGATGGACGGAAGTATCTCCACATACCTAGGCACGATAATACCTAGAGACCGCCTGCCAAGTTCAAATTCAACCAAATTTCGAGGTGAATCCTGGCTCTAAACCTATACACGGCAGGTGGTGACCGCTTGTTGGCTTGGAGTGAGATGGAGTGAGGGAGCGTTTGCTTCTTTTAGAAGTGGTGAAATGTTATCAGACTTAAGACATCGTTGACGTTGATTCGTTCAGACACCAGATATTCTGCAGCCGATGTGGTTGACACTTTTTTCTTTTTGCAAGCCATTGGACAGAGAAGGCAGGTGCTCTTTTAACCTTAAGCGTTGTCCTCGAACTTGGCCTCTAATACCGTTCATCGGATAGACAGTCCTACCCGTCCAAGGAAGTCAAAGGCAGGTCGCTAGAACACTGAACAATAAACTGTGCCTCGTGCATGTATGTATGTATGTGTGTATAATACTTTGAATGTATATATACACATCTAAATGATGTCCTTTGGAACATTCTCATTGAGAGCCTGCCAATTTGGGTCGTCTCAGAAGATGGTTGGTTCCGTATATGCTCTGAGCTGGGCTCGGCTTCTTGAGACAAGTAAACATATACCGAATGACCGCTTTATTTCGATGTGACGGTGTCTAAAAGATCAATGCTATTAAATTGCTCGTTGTATACCTGCAGAGTTGCTCTGCTTGGTGTTATTTTCGTGCATCACGCATTGTTGTTTAAAATCATGTACCACTCGGTCATAGCGTATTTACTATCTTTTCCTTGAGCTTAGTTCTATGAGGGGCTGGTCTGATGGAACTTCTACTCCTGTAACGCATTGTAAGATTTTCTCATATAGGGTAATCATTCCAGGCTTTGTTTATTACCCGTTACGATTCACGCGCCTCCCGTCTCGGAAAAGATCTCCCGAGGCCCTGGTTCATTGAGATCTACGGGAGGGATCATAGAAGAAACATTATTAACCGTTCTCCAGATTTCCAAACCCCGGTTGGTACCGGCCCGAGACTGAAGCGGGCTTCAACGCATTACGCATCGACAACCATTTAGTGTAGGGTGCATAGCAATTACATCTACCTAACGCATTGTATCCATTGGTGACTTCGGAATACGATAGGTAACATCTCTAAAGCTGGGTAGTGATGTTGACACGTTGGAGGCGCATGAACAATGTTAATTAGGATAAGGTGCTGTATGTTGAAATCCCGCGTGCCATGATTAGCGGCATGTATGACATGCTTTATAGTATTGAGGGCCTCCGGGGCCTACCGATGTGAAAGCTCCAGGATGAAAACTATGACGTTGTAGCCCACTTTTCTAGTGTTGAAACAGACCTAGTGCGGCAGTGACGTCGAAGACCAGAGTCGGATAGGTTTGCCTTCAACAACAAAACACGGGATGACCGAGGTAGGAGTGCAGTTCAGCTGCAAGTATTTGGCCCAAGCATAAGCCAACCTTGTCAAGGATATGCCGCCCTCGTTCGGGTATTCGCATACCACTTGCAGCTGTGTCAACTATCGTGAAGCAAATTATCTGTCCCTACAAGATAATACACACCGGTCATGCCGGTAATCAGCGCTTCGTGGTCGTGCGTGAAGTATGTGAACTGAACATGAAACTGCACAGGAAGCATTCCAACTGAGGGCAATTCCAATGGATGCGTTTCCCGCGGCTTCGGCATGGAAACCCTTCCATCCCACCAAAATCATATGCCGGATTTTCCTAATCTGCTCTGGTGCAGCCTGCATCTGCACTCTGCTGCAAGTTTCGCATCAAATTTAAATCACGTGCCGCTGTTGATAGCCAATTGGTGACTTCCGGGAGGTTCCTGCTGTGTGTCACCATCGTACGACTGGCAGAAACAAATTAATCCCGAGTATTGCGACTTCACATCGGAATAGGTCTAAAAACGGAATATATAGTCGCCCGTAAATTCAGTGCATATGCTCCAAGCACGGCCTTTGCCTTTCGAACACATGTATGTAGGTCAACACACAAGTTGTGCTGGGTTGAGATTTGGTATCGAAAGAACTGCCGCGCTTTCTTCGAAGCGGGCTGTCCAGGAACATTCCAGCGATATTAATGGAGAATATGCTGGTACAAGTGAAAATCCCTCTATTAAGTGTTATCGAGCCGGTCAAACTAGAGCGTCAAAACATATTTTTTAATTGAGTGCATAAAATACCTACTTAAGTAGGTAGTTGCAGTAAACCCGTACTTTTGCAGGCAGGGTCTTTCTTGGAAGGTTGATAATCGGCTGGGGATTCATGTTGTTTCCTTTCGCTAACGATTTAGCCGCAACTTCCTGGCGCTTTGGTACTAACAAACGAGAAATAACACCGAGTGCCTTTCCAGACATCTTCGCATCAAATTTACAAGTTTGCCATATTCAAACAAATTTAACTCTATAGCTGAAGGGATTCCAAACTCCCAAACTCCCAAACTCCCAAATCCATTCAGCCCCAAGCGGTAGTACCAGATTGAGCGTAGCCATCATGCGTACTTTGAGCTCCTATTCTGCCAACCATTTAAACTCCTCCTAATTCCTAAAGTTCGCTTGGGCCCTCGGGTTGGATGACTGTGGGTGTTCAATAGTGGCGTTATACCAATCTTGTCGCTGCGCTGGTTCGCTGATGTTGCTTCTATCTCTCCCTTCGGCTCTGGGAGGAATCCTTCGTCAAGTGGGCAGCATTCAGTATCAATCGTGCCTTCATGTCTCCCCACTACCGGCAGATCATTATTGTCTATCAACTCACAGAATGCGTTGAATGCAGGTGAACTGGGTGGCTCATATGAAACGTTGTCCCCTGGCTGTTGCTCATCAAGACTTGCCTGAAGTTGCGCGGTATGGACGCGATTCATCTTGGTTGCTTCCTGTTGATCTGAATTGACCTTGGCTTTCTTAACTCGTCTTGGTGGCGACGATGATAGAAGAACGAAATCTCCATCGGCTCTCTTTGGAATGACTGGAGCAGGCAAGAATTCCATCTGTTCCTTCAACGTCATCTCTGAAGCATTGGTGCTTTTCACAACCTCGGTGGCCGTCTTGCGTCTATTTAACCCCGTACACATAGGTAGGGGTTCGATCGGAGGAATAACTTCGGGTGGTTTCTTTGTAAAGAATCCCATCAAAGTCTCTTGACTTATAGGAAGTTTCGTCGACCTTGTTGCAGCCGTCTCTTTCGTCCTCTTTGTAGTAGCAATGGATTTGGAAATGCCCACAGTCTCAGTTACCGCCCCCGAAACCGAGACTTTGCTCGTATTAATTGTGGTAGTGACACTTGAATGCATCATTTTATTATGCGCCATTCTTCTCTTTTTCAGACCCTTATCCGCTTCGCAAGTTATATCTCCTTGTTTCTGAAGTTCGGAGAAGTGAGTGCTAGCAGTGCGAAACCCAATCTTATCCACAGTCGTCACCTTGTGCCGTATACGATCTTCGGTCGTGCTGGCACCTCTTGCACTTTGGAACTGCGGCACGATTCCATTAAACCGCCCACCGCCGTTCCTTTCATACTGATAGTCGATATCAACGTTACAAAGTCCATCTCCCTTGTCTTCTTTATTTAAGGGGTCCGTGTCCGGAATTTGGTCGTCAGAACGGGATAATATGCCGCTGCTTTCGATAGTAGTCTCAATATCCATTTCTGTAGGGCACTGAGTAGAGAGGATTTGTGCTAGCGATTGCACTTTTGAGAATGAGAGATCAGAAGCCTTATTGCTCAGCAAGCGGGCGACTTTTGGCAGATCTACAAAGGACGACAGTTTTACTTTGTCAACATTCGAAGAGCGAAATGGGCATGACAAGTAAAGTAAAGCCTGGGCTCGAGTCATTGCAACATATAGCAACCGCCGTTCCTCATCGACGTCTTCGGCTCTTGAATGGGGGATTGATCCCTCGTACACTGCAGGAACAAAGACAACAGGCCATTCTAGTCCTACCACACTATTAGCATGATAAAAGATCAGGTCATGTAATGAATCTACCTTTAGCGGCATGTATAGTACTGATTGTAATCTCGACTACTTTTTCTTTGTGCTTTTCATGCTGCTTTTCATTCACAAGCGCTACGTTGGCTATGAAGCGCTCCAGCGCCGCTCTAGGGGTTCTTTGAGGGCCTAGCTGTTGCTGGATGCCCTCGATTTCTGGGAGCGCTTCATCGTCGTCATCGAATCGGACCTCCCTTGCTTGAGCTATCAACTCCTCAACATTGGCCCATCGACTGTCGAAGTCGTCAGGATACTCTTTCCTCAAGTACGCGTCATACCCCAATTTCGTCAAAAGCGTTTCCACGATATCCGCCAAAGTCGTCTCTGGGCCATCATCCAATTTCTCCATTGCTTTGGCCATCAATCCAACGAAAGATTCTAATCCTCTCTCCGCTGGCTTGGCCACTTTCACTCCCCAAGTGGCATGACCGCGAACCGCTCTACATATAGAATCCCAAAAACTCTTTTTGATACCTTCCGCGTGCTCCAGCAATCCCTTCACTGTGGTTTCACCAACTTTGCGGGACGGGACGTTAATAATACGCGAAAGAGCATCACTGTTTGCCGGGTTTTGGAGGACCCGAAGATAATCGACGACAACTTTGACCTCCGCCCTATCAAAAAATCTAGTACCGCCTACCATTCTATAGGCTAATCCATGTCGTGTGAGAGAAGTTTCAATATGGCGTGTCAAATTGGCTGACCGCACCAAGATCGCGATGCCATCGAGTGGGATCATCCTACCCGTAACCGCTTGAAGTCGCTTGATTTCACATACTATCCATTCCGCCTCTGATGATGCGGATGGAACTCTTCTCAAGACCGGACTTGGACCAATAGGATGTGTTGCAGTGAGTGTTTTATTAATACGCTGATTATCCTGTTGTATCACCACCAGCGCTGCTTGAAGAATACTCGCAGAACTCCGATAATTCTCCTCGAGATTAACAATTAAAATGTCTGGGTAATGTCGATGCATACTCCGTACATTGCCAATTTCTGCCGCACGAAAGCCATAGATACTTTGATCTGGATCTCCCACAACCGTAATTCTTTGTTGTTTCGAAGCAAAGTTTCTCATAAGCTCATATTGAACTATATTGGTGTCCTGAAATTCGTCAATTAGAACTGCTTCGATATTGCCGACACACTCCGGCTTCTCTTTGAGCAATTCTAGGCAACGGAGCAGCAGATCGTCGTAATCTAAGAGGTTGGAAGATTCTAAAGTTGCGTGATAATCTTCGTAAAGCATAACAAAGTCATCGGTAGCGATATCCTTTTGTTTCTTTTGCGTTTGCTGCGTCGAGGGATTCGCTGAGTGTACTATAGGAAAGGCATTGGCCTGTGGGGAGAGGTTTCGAGCTTTAAAATGTGATATGCGTGACTGGAGCTGCTTTGGGTCTATTGATTCGGATATGCCCCGACGCTTGGTGATTCTCTGGGCACGCCAAACAATTAACTCAAGCTGCAACAATCGGAGCGGTATTTATACTTTGCATATAGCCTTGCTATCTCCTGAGTCTGCAATACCCCACCCCTGCTTCAACCCAATCAAGTGGCCGTACTTGAGAAGATACCTCCTACAAATGCTGTGAAAAGTTCCCAAAAGTAATTTTTGCTCCACTCCCTCGCCCACGAGGTTTGAAAGGCGCTCCTTCATTTCGTTTGCGGCCTTGACTGTAAAGGTGGCGACAATGACATTCTGCGGGTTCAGGTTCAATGGCTCCGAGAGAAGGTAAGCTACACGTGAAGTTAACGTTCTAGTCTTCCCTGATCCAGCTATTCACGCTCTCAGTCAGCTAAAGAACCAACCCAGGTGAAATAGAAGGCGAATTACGCGGGGCGAGTATCTGAACAATTTTAGAGGGAGTTGTGACAGCAGTCCGCTGAGCGGCATTGAGTCCTCTAACAATTGGTGAATCCGGTTCTGACACTCTCTCAATATTTTGGGGAAACTCCCGTCGCAGAGCCGAAGATGACCTGTTGAATGTTAGAGAGCGGTACTCCATTGCGTGGAGAGGCGAGGATTTTTGTCAAGAGCAGAACCATGTTGCTAGGGAAGACGCGTTGGCTTGGCTATCACATGACAATATAAACAAAGCAATATTTCGAGTGATAGAATGATGAATTTCACACCAACTTCAGGATGTCAGAGCCTTCCAAATGACTGCTTGAAGATTGAACCAAAGCCGTGGTGGCACTCCCCCAGTCCGCGAATAATAATCTGGTTTATACACCACAGACCTCCGTCCTCATGTTAAACAAAGTGTCGACACCGTAGTTAGGTCCTTAACCCATCCGCAGAATGCAGTTTGACACGCTCGACTCTCCGCCCGCAAGACATCCTTGCCAACTACGAAAGCTTTTTCTGAGATGGCCTAAACTACCATAGCTGCGGTGTTGCGATGACAAAGGCTACAGGCTTCGGATACCACGAAAGCTAATTATATTCCGATATACTATAGGGAGGCGGATGCGTTTGTGGGACAAGATTCTAATACCGAAGGGAACGCACAGCAGGCGTATCTACCCTATTACGGCGTCTGGGCCGCAGTGGCAAGGGTTGAAGAGTTGTGAGGTCTCTTCGAAATTGAAGACGGTTTGTAGAACAGTGTAGGCTGCATGTGATGGGTACCTGCCTTAAGTAGTCAGGATCAGAAATAAATGGCGGATGGCTCGTCACCAGTCATTCGATATATTTGATATATGCATATGCTCGGTTCAGCGGTACCACCTAGGATAGAAGAAAGTGAGCGGGGGGTTTCAGCGCTTGGTATCGCAATCGAAGGAACCAACTTCGTCACCTGTGTACAAAAAATACCTATTTAACAATCAGTCGTAGATCATGACTCTGAGTATACAAGAGAAGCGCATATGCCGCCGGCTTGAATAAAATACAAAAAACACACGCCACCCGGTGAGAACTATAGTCCGAATGCCTTAGCCACAATTACAGATGTGCCAGCACTCATGACTACTTTGTTATGTCCTCCCCATTTGACAAGCCACTGGCTTATTCTCCTCCCGTTGCTCTTTCCTTCTGGCCATAGAGCAAGCGTGCTCTCATCGCCGTACGTCTTCACTACTCTCTCTTCTAACGCTTGCGCAATAGTCAGAGGCTCGCCGCCGCCTATCAACGCCGCCGCATTCGCAGCGTGCACAAATAATGTATCACAGTGGCGCCACGGAATCTCAAAATCATTCTTGGCATGAATCAAGATCAGATTGAGGTTCGGCGAGTGTTTGACAAGCGATCCGATGCGGACAGTTGTGTTCCAGGACTCAAGAACATATTTTACAAGGAACTCCTGTAACTTGGGGTATCCCCTCAGCGGCGAGAGGATGGGAATGTATCCCCCAATGCGGTAGGTCTGGAGTAGCTCCTTGAGATTGGAGAACCCTGCGATGAGAATGACGGCGGCCAACTCCTCCGACGGGGATTGTATAGCGAGGAACTCGGCGACGCCAATAGTTACTCCTGTGCCGAGGGATTGCCCAACAAGTGCGATACGGGAAGGTGGAATCCCGAGTTTGTCAACCGCGAAACGGAATGCGGCGACACCATCCTTGATGACGCCGTCTTCGGAGGGTGTGCCGGAGGAGAGGCCAAAGCCACGATAGTCAATGGAGAGGATATGGATTTTAGAAGGGTGGGCAGCGGAGAGGGAGCGGAGGTAGATAGGGCGGACGCCTGCTCCAACGGTTCCGGCGTTACCGTGGACTATCACATGTTAGTACTGCGTCACGGTAGAGGAGGTAGAGGCACACAGTGGATAATCAGTCTAGCTTCTGGGTCTTTCATTAAGAGCTGGAGGTTCTTGGTCTTAGTAGGCTCTGCTACCAGGCCGGTTTCCTGCTCCACAAGCTCTTCACGGTGTTTCATGTATGCACCAAGAGGAAGGACATGCCAGGCGAAGATGGATTCGCCGTCGGAGGTGTTGAGATAAAAGGACGTGACTTGGTTCTTTGCAAAGCCGAATTGCTCTGGTTTTGTGAGGTCTTGCCGCCATGTTAATTGGAGCTTTTGCATGTATATTGCACTGTAGATACAGTCAGTCAGACATCAGTGATCATGATGAGCTAGGTGGTATATACTTATTCTGGATGACTGGGAACGTGAGGAGACCCAGACTGATGAAGTAAAACAGGCCGAGGAATGTAAGCGAGTAATACGCTTTCATGAAGATGGGGATGAACGCCATCGTGAGTTCGCGGAAGTGGAGACAATGTAGATGGCAATGGTTGTCTTATCACAGTTCATGCACGGTGAATTCCGCGTTAGCTCGATCTTGAGCCTCAGATCAGCAACGCTTGCTTCATCCTTGCTGATATCAAAGATACCCGCTAGCTAGCTAAGCTCCTTGAAGATTTGGAGTATGAGAAGAGCGCAATTAGGTGGGTTTTCTGGAGTATTAGGAATGACTTAACGGGAGCTGTTTCACTTGCTTGGAGGGGCATGATTTATAATATCTCGCGGTTCGTAAACATTTGCCTGTGAGGCAGTCACGATCAACTCGCTCTTTTGGCTCCGTTGTCTGGCTCTGGTAAACGGCACCTTACTTTGAGGAGCACACTCTGGATCTTCTTGTACGTGTGTTTAATTCTCAACCTTGATACGAAAGGTAGCTTTCTTGTACCATTTCAGCAATTCTTGCTGGACAGTATCACTCGTGACAATCTGTTGGTGAGAATACTCTCAGCAAGCCGTTCCTGCATCTCAACGGACTTGACTTGAATGGTCACACCAGTAACGGGTTTCCTTGACGGAGACATTCCAAAGTAAGAAATGTTAGAACATGAACAAGCAGGGATTAGTAGCTAGGGGATTATCACTAGCCTTGACTTGGAAGCCAGCGTTGTCATTGAGATGCTCGGTGGACTTGACTTCAGTATGAAACGCGCGCCAAGCAGTGTCAAGGCATCTCTCCGGCACCGGCACCAGCCCCAGCTCCATCCTCATCCCCCTCCCCGCCACTCAAATAGCCTACCTCGTACCCGTGATTCACTCCGCTGCTCTTTAACTTCCTGAAAGTCCTCTCTTCATCGTTCGTTCCTACTCCTTCTTGTGCGAAGATCCACCTGCCCGTCACCGCTTACGACACTACGTCACTTACAGATACGTTTCAAGAGCTTATCTGCTCAGCGTCCGACACTGCTGCGTACGGCAGCAATGTTACGCTCTCTTAGCGTCTTGGTCCTTCTCGCGACATCCTTGACTGGGACGACGGTATCAGCGCGAAATACATCAGCGACTTCTCCTAATCATGATCTTTTAAAGTCACAATATGCTTGGAGCTTGGATGATCGGCCGAAGGACTGCCCACCATGGTGCGTACATCAAGCGCGCTCCTCTGGAGTTTATACGAGCTATTGAGACTTTTTGAAGGGTCCAGTTGTCACGTACTGATGCATGATGGGTCCATAGCTTCAACTGCCTGTTACCTGCCTTCCACTGCACTCAGTTTGCCCAGTGCAGCTCGTCGAATGGCAAGTGCGAGTGTCCTCCGGGATTTGCGGGCGATGACTGTCTACAACCACGTGGGTTCTCCCAACCGAAACCGAAAAGGTAACAAGGGCTGATGGTATCAGTGTGTGGCTCTTTGGCAGCTGGAGTTCATCGGCCGGCAAAGGGTGAGGAGCCTTGCGAGTGCGACGAAGGGTGGAGAGGGATAAACTGCAATGGTTAGTGCTGCAGCGCTGGTTTGTGTGCGGCCGGGCGATGCTAATCAAGTGACGTAGTTTGCAAAACGGACGAATCTTGCAGTGCGCTTATGCCCAATGGGCAAGGTATGGATGGAGTTTGCTATAAGCAAGGACTCACTGTCAAGGAGAACTTTCAACAGTGCGATGTGACGAGTAAGTTCTACTGGGGGGCCAACGTAGTAGCGCTAATAGGGCCGGGCAGATCGGAAGATCCTTGAGATGTTGAAGCGAAATCCGCAGGTCACTTTCGCTTGCAACAAAGACCATGCCGAGTGCACCTTTCAATGTACGGGCCTATTGTAGTCAGTGAAATTACTAGCTGACTGGTTTTAGTCTGGGTCGATCAACGGGAATCGTTCTATTGCAATCTGGAGGAGTGTAGTTGGGACCTCGAAGCTTCACATGACAAGAATATCACCAGTTACGGCTGTAAGAAGGTGGAATGCGAATGTGTCCCTGGTCGGACTTTGTGCGGTGAGGGTGGCACCATCGATTTGAGCGAATTCCTTCAGGTTGAAATCAAGGGCCCGGCGACATTCCAGTGCGACTCTTCAAAGCCCAACGATCAGTGCTTCTTCTCGGAACCCAACATGAACAATATCATCACATCTATTTTCGGCGATGAGACAATTCTCCTCAACTGCGATTCCGGCGAGTGTTTGCATAAGTCGGAGGTTCCTGGCTATCAACGTCCCGTCAAGATTATCAATAAGCCATTGATTGCTGGTGTTATTGCCAGCTGTGCTCTTTTTATAGTCATTGTGGTTTTGGGACTGTGGTGGATGGGCAGACGGGCGAGCCAGAAGCGAGGATTGGGCCCAATCTATCTCCCGGATGACGATGACGAAGCTATAAAACTTCTGACCGAACACAAGCCCGCGACACTGCACTTCTGCAATGTCTCTTATCAACTGAATGGAAAGAAAATTCTAGAGGGTGTGCAGGGAACTGTCAGTCCGGGACAAGTAATGAGTATCATGGGTCCCTCTGGTGCTGGGAAAACAACTTTCTTGGATATTCTGGCTAGGAAAAATAAGCGGGGACAGGTTAACGGACAGTTCTTTGTCAACGGAGCCAAGGTTACAGATGATGAATACAAGGAAATTATCGGATTCGTTGATCAAGAAGACACCATGATGCCGACACTCACGGTCTACGAGACGATTCTGAACTCTGCACTTCTTCGACTTCCTCGAGACATGAATTTCCAAGCAAAGAACCGAAGGGTCATGGAAGTTATGGGTCAACTTGGAATCACAGCTATCAAAGATCAGCTCATTGGCACCTCTGAAGACAATGGCGTCCGTGGAATTTCAGGTGGTGAGAAGCGAAGAGTTGGTATCGCTTGCGAACTTGTCACTAGCCCCAGCATTCTCTTCCTTGACGAACCTACAAGTGGATTGGATTCTTTCAACGCATACAACGTTATTGAGTGCTTAGTTAACTTGGCAAAGAATTATCGACGAACGGTCATTTTCACCATCCATCAACCAAAGAGTAACATTGTTGCGTTGTTTGATCAGCTGGTTCTATTGGCAAAGGGAAGATGTGTTTACTCCGGACCTTTTGATCGCTGTCAGGGATACTTTGATGAGCAGGGTTACCCATGCCCGCCCGGATTCAATATTGCGGATTATCTGGTTGACCTTACAATGCATGCCGAGCAACGAAGAGCACTGCCTGTAAATGATCATGAAATCCCCGAGGGCGAGAGTTCGTCGTCAGCAATGGCTCGAGATAGTCATGATGAAACTGCTAGACCCCATCCCCGCAAGAGGGGATCGTCCATTCGCGATACACAAGCACAACGATTGTTCACTAGGAAGAGGTCCAATCACAGCCTAGGCCCCGGTATTAGTGAGGACGGACTTATGCTATCTGATGATTTGGAGCCGCGCCGTAGCCTGGAAGAAAGTGCTGAGACGGATGCATTATTGCTTCCTGAACCTCAGCGCGAAGACATGACGGACCTCGATGTATTGATTGAATCCTACAAAACCTCCGTTGTTGCAAGGGAGATTCAGGAGGAAATCGAGGCTGCAGCTTCACCAACTCCCAACGGTAATGCTGGTGGTAGCGCGAATGGCCAAGTCGGACTTGGTGGAGAAGGGAAAGGCTTCCGTCGGCTGGGATGGCTCGGGCAATTCACAATTCTTTCGCAGCGCACCTGGAAGAACCTTTATCGCAATCCAATGCTGATGCTGGCGCATTACGCTGTCTCGATTGTCCTTGGTGTCCTCTGTGGGTACCTTTTCTTTGGCATCAAAGATGATATCTCAGGTTTTCAAAACCGAATGGGGCTCTTCTTTTTCGTCCTCGCACTTTTTGGCTTTTCCACCCTCACCTCTCTCAACGTCTTTGCACAGGAGCGTACTTTGTTCCTTCGAGAGCGCGCAAACGGGTACTATTCGCCTATTACCTACTTCACGGCCAAGGTCCTCTTCGATATTGTTCCCCTCCGCATCATCCCTCCCATCATCATGGGGATGATCCTCTACCCCATGGTCGGTTTGGTTAGCGAATGGCCCGAATTCTTGAAGTTTGTACTGGTCCTAGTTCTCTTTAACCTCGCTGCCAGTGCAATTTGCCTATTCATCGGCATCATATGCAAGGATAATAGCCTCGGCAACCTCATCGGATCGTTAGTGATGCTCTTCTCGCTGCTGCTGGCTGGGTTGTTGTTGAATCACAATTCGATTCCGCCAGGGGCACGGTGGCTGCAGAAGTTATCGATCTTCCATTATGGGTTTGAGGCGATGATCGTTAACGAAGTGAGATATCTGTCACTGGTTGAACACAAGTAAGATTCCTCCCCCGCGGGCGAAAACCGAAGGGTGATGCTGATAGAACGCAGATTCGGCCTCGATATTGAGGTCCCTGGCGCCACGATCCTTTACACGTTTGGCTTTGACAGTTTGGCGTTCTGGAATGATGTTCTGGGACTCGGCGTATTTGCGGCCAGTTTTGTCGTGTTGTCATACTTGGCGATGCATATTTTGTTGGTGGAGAAGAGGTAGTTGAGATGAGGATAGAACTAGAATTGGATGAAAGAGAGGGAACGTGCAGGAAGTAGACAATGGACTGATAAGGCTATGGTTATCTCTCACTTTACTTCGGTTTGTGCATATTTAGCAAGTTGGTTCTGCTTTTTTATATTATTTTGGATTGAAAGATAGCACGAACACGCACGCCGCTATGAATTTGGATGGGTTGGGAGTGGGGAAGAGCTAATATGGATTGATTACTAGTTACCAGGTATGTATTCGTGCTGTAGGCTAGCTTTTTGGGTATATCTGAGCTCGTGTTTGATAAATATGGCCCTCCAAAGGTGGATTGTGCGGATTTCGAATTCTCATGTTACATACTTGTAAGGCTGTGAAATTTCACAGATGGTTCGAATCAGTTCAAACCTCCCTTCAACTTTTATGAATAATCTTATCCCAAATTCACTTCGCACGGTATAACGTACAGCCCAATTCCAATCCGAAGTCATATCCTACATTGTACCCCCTTACTACTCTCCTCTCCCCATCTAATCCCAATATTTGATTACACAGTCCAGCCCCGCACTCGCAACTTTACTCGTCTCCTGCGGATGCCACTGCGCCGCGACAACAGGGCCATCACTCGCCTGGAATTTGTGATATAGCTTACAGCTCTTCCAGTCCCAAAAGCACAGCCATCCTCCGCTGTCGCCTGACATCAAGAACTGTCCGTCAGGACTGATATCCACATCTATCGCGTACCCGGCATTATTGTGACCTCTAAACGCCTTCTTCCTATTCTGGCGGAACTTGTCGGTGGCCGCGTACACAACGACTTGGTTATCGCCGCTCTGGTACGCAACGTATTTTCCACTCGGATGCGCTGCCGCCCGCACCATCGAGTACATGTACGGTTCGGCAATGAACTTGATGGGGACTGGGATTCCGTATTCCCATGCACGAAGGGATTTGTCGTCTGAGGTGGTGATGAACCGTCGGTCCTCGTCGACGAAGGTGATGGTGTTGACGGGCCCCAGATGGTGGTCGTATTCTTGCACCAGTTCTCCCGAGCGCGTGTCGAATTGTACGATTTTCTTGTCGGACATACCGGCGAGGAACCCGTGCGGTTTTGAAGGGTTGAAGCGGATCACGTGTGGAATCTTGCCGGTTGTAAAGCGGTTTATGCATTGCCCGGTTTCTGTGTCCCAGAGCTTCATGTACCGGTCGTACGAGGCGGAGAGGAAGCCTTGCCCACTGGGGTTAAAGGAGATGTCGGTTACTGCTTTTGAGTGACCGTTGTAGGTACGCAGCAGCTCGCGTTGGTGGTAGACGTCCCAGATCTGCACTGGTTAGTATGTAGTGACAGGTGGGAGGAAGTGAAGAGAACCAACCTTCACCTTGGAGTCACTGGCAGAAGATAATAGCAGATGACCCGACTTGGGAAAGAACCGTAACGCAGTAATCGGCTTCGTATGTCCCTTCCACGTATGCACCAGCTTCTTTGGAATATAATTTGTCTGTGTGCCTGGCTCCTTCTTGAGGTCGATATCGAGATCCTGTGGAATATGCATATACGTCCTCCCCATGTAATCGTGCATTTCGCTACCATGGAACTCGGTCGTTTCCTTCCCCACACCACCGGTATTGACGTCGAGATATTCCCTCCCAGCCTTATCGATGATAGGATTCGACACTGGCGCTACGACCTCCTCTTCCTCAGATTCATACTCTTCGCCCTCCTCATCATTTCTCAACGCCATCGCCGCCTCATTATACCTTGCCCAGGGACCCAAATACGCACCCTCCCCATCAATAATCGCCGCATCCCCCTTCTTTTGCCGTTTCCGTCGTATCGTCTCCGTCTCCTTCTTGCTCGGCCTCAGTTGCACCACATCCTTCCCCTCATGTAATACGACAGCATTCTGATCGCCCACGAACCCCTCACCGACCGCTGCGTACCCGAGCGAGTTGAAAGTGCGGTGCTGGGCGCGAAAGGTAGCATCACTGATCCCGCTCTGCTCTGCGTATCCTGTCGGCACGTTTTTGCGCTTTCGTGCTGCGGCATCCGTACCGAGGAAGGGGTTCTGAGGGCCGGCTTCTGGTGCGGAAAGCTGCTCGTATGTCATGTTGTGTGTAATGCGGGTGTCGGTGGGCCTGATGAGGGATTGCCGTATCTGCATAGGATCTTCGAGGGAGACATCGGGGGCAGCAGTAATTTTGTGGGAGGGAACGGACGATGGTGGAGAGTCGTCATCATCGCTAGAGGGGTAGTCGACAAGACCCATGGTTATGGTGTGGGTTGTGCTGCGGTGGAGTTGAGATTTTGTTAAGTGATCAGAACCAAAAGAGCTGTGCCGCAGAGCTCTTCACCAGTTTGAGCCTCACGAATATAACGCGAGTGATGCATTGTAATTAACAGTGTCGAACTTCCCGCGTGCATGAACGAGGAAGATACTACAAATCAATCAAAATAAGACCAAAGAAATCATTTAAGCAGATAAGAGGGCCAAAACCAAGCTACTCTGTCAGACTAAAATCAAGCCTGCTGTCGCGAATCTAAAGAACCACAAAGAGGAGAGAAACCACGTCTTCTCAACAATTTCCAAATCATAATGCTTTCATAACTCAAACGAATAGTCAGTCAATATATACAACATAGTAGCAGTCCTTATACGCATTGTTAGTTATTAACTGTATCTGTGAATTTATCACTCACCATTGGCTATGCGGGCGGTTCTCTGGAGTGTTCTTCGATCAATCGGACTTTATCATCATTACCCCCATCTCTAGCTAAGTCCAAAGCAGTCTTTCCATTAATATCCTTGATATACACGTCCGCGCCTTTTTGTAATAGAAGGCTTATTTTCGCTAATGAATCCTCGATAGATCCTTCAGCCGCTATATGCAGGGCTGTCTTGCCATCGTTGTTCGTCACATTCACATCGGTGGTGCTACTGTCTAGTAATATCTGAGGGGTTTGTGTCTCGCTATATTCAATAGCTAAATGTAAAGCCGTGTACCCATTGTTCGTCTGGAGATTTGGATCCAGCTCTCTATCTAACAGGAGGTTGATGATCTCTGGATAACATGTGTTGTAGGATATCCAATGTAAGCATTGTGTCCAGATCCGTCTGCAATGTTCGGGTCGGCACGATTCTCAAGCAGCTCACGGATGAGCGGCACATTTCCTACAGAAGCAGCGGTATGCAGAGGATTACGGGTTTCCAAACACTGCGCATTTGGGTTGGCACCGTTCCTGAGAAGCGTCTGAGTGTTTTCGAACAAATTCATCCGGACAGCTATTTGCAACGGCGTAAGTCCGCTATCAGTCTTTGAGTCCACGTCCGCACCCGCCTTCAAGGTGAGTATAATAACCTCCAGAGGACATTCACGGCTGGCTAATTGATGTATCGTGGTTTCCCCGTTGTATTTGATATAGATGTCGGCGCCTCTCTCAATTAGTATCTTAGCTGTCTCCCAACGAGCAAGTTCTATGGCTAGATTCAATGGCGTCCGTCCCGACTCATCTGTCAAATTTAGTTTTGCACCGTTATTGAAAAGAAGGTGGATGGCCTGCGAGGTGTGATTTGCGTCTTGTGGTGTTGCCAGGCACGAGACCACAGCCCAGTGGAGTGGTGTCCTTTGACAATTATCCAGCGAGTCAATCCTCGCACCTGTGATGGCTAGCGACTGTATTATGCTGTGATGGCCCATCTTTGCTGCAAGATGCAGTGCATACCATCCACCCCCCTTGCACCCACCTCTGCACCATAGCCCGTTAGTAACCCCATGACATGATACCTATCAAACAATGCGGCATAATGTAAAGGTGACCGTCCAGCTATGTCTCTACTATTTGGGTTGGCCCCTCCTCTTACTCCCAGGATTTCGACATCGAGCCAGTCGTCGAAGATTGCTGCGTAATGCAAAGGCGTCAAATCGAGTACATCTGGAGCATCCACATATCGTTTCATGACATCTAGGTCCCACATACTCTTTTCGATTATTGCCTGATGCAATGGAGTATGTTTGAAGATGGCGGGCCGGTATCTTCCTGGACTCACAATTCCACTGCCAGAATGCTCCCTTATCTCTTTTAAATTGGAATCGCCGGTACTACTTAGGATGTGCCCAAATAGCTTTTTGTACTCCTCGTCATGAGGCCGTAAACTGTATCAATACTGAATTCCGACCAAAATCTCTCTTTTGCCAGGTTTCTTCAACTGATCACTACACCATCTTAACACCTGCTCTTGATAGTCTAACTCGTACTCTAGCCCCAGCGCGGATCTCGAGAACTCCACCACTGCAACGAGAGCTCTCACAGCGAAGCGATCTTCTGAGTCCATCGATATGACGAGATCAATCAATCGTTCGTATGGTGGTGTCATAGCGAACCAAACGCGACGCAAGGGTGCATCTTGCAGATGATACCTTTCTCGGAATAAGTTAACCACGACCTCACCGGGCAACTTATCTGTGCAGCTCAATGGTGGAATGATGCACATATAAGCTTCCTCTCGATTTGCAAGACCATTGCGTTCTATTCCGTGAACTATTTCCGACAATGTTGTGTTCTCGAGCTCGGCATAGTTCCAGACATCGTGCAAGTGTGTGATGTCACTTTTATCATTCGTGTTCCGACTATCGAGCATCCAACTAGGTACGCTCTCTGCAATTGCCCACATGAAAGATGCGAATATATGCTGAGCGAGCGGAACTTCCGTGGGTGCTTCAGAGGTGATTATGAGTGGCAGCTGAATAATTTGATGATCTAGGACTCTTCGTTAGATTGCTTTACTGTATTTTCAGAATTCCAACACGGCGTACCATTGGGGTCCTCAGAATCCAAGCCCAAATATCCAACCGTTAATTGGCTGTCGTTCCCGCCGGTAGGCAAACTCTCCACAGATTGCCTGTCGCTTTTTGGCAGATTCGTTTCTATTCTGTTGCAAACGTCTCTACCGATCCACCAATCCAAATCTCTCCTCAAAGCCTTCGTATCTGGACCCAATATGCGGCAGGTTTTACTTCGTATCGCATCACTCCCTTCTCTTAGCCAGTCCTTCCTTGTCTCCTCTCTCTGGGATCGTTTTGCCAAACCTTTTTGCGTGACTGATCACCCTTAAGATGAAACATCCACAGAGACAGTATAGCCTCTATCTCTGTGGAATTTGCTTTCCACACCCCATCATCGTTGGTAACCTCTAGATATAAGATCTCGTCACCCTCTTCTGTTCGGATTTTTAAGGCCCAAACAAACCTTCTTGATATAGATAGTAGCTCATTAAAGCCTTCAAAGGTAGGTTTAGTAGGCTCGGCAGATTCAAATTCAACGGGTTCCTCGGGTTCCTCGGATCGATCCGAACTGTCTTCCGAGACATCTTCACCCGAACTATTTTCGTTATTACCTCGAGATGTCACGTTGGTTCCTAAACTGGAGCTAAAAAACTTGTTCATTACAAGTTCAATGGAAGCAGAGACCGATACGGCGGCCTCTGAAACTAGTCCAGGCCACCTCACCAACTCTCTGAGACGCTGTCGGACCAGAACTGCCTTATGTCCTGCTGTTGGCGCTGGGATTGGTCCAATAAACCACGACCCTCGGCTGGTGTTGATACCTGTTATGGCTTCCCAAGATTCACCGTCCAGTGGCGGTGTTTGAACGTATGGTCTTGTCCCGCTCAGTAAACTTCTTGGTTGTCTATCATCTGGTGCTTGGCCGCCTTGGTGAACTTTGTCAGTCATTTGAAAGGGTTTGGAAGTGTTGCAATTGGGCTGGATTGGATCGGAAACCGGAGGGTATAATGTGTCGTCTGCCAACCAGAAGTCTCCGCCCTTTGCAAGCCGAAGGGCTAGCCGATCCATTTCGTGGTCGTCGAGCATCTGTTTTGCAGCAATGAGCCCGCGACGAATCCACGCTCTTAGGAGTGTCATGATAGCAGTTGCAGCGAGCTGTGTGACCGAGGAAGTCCAATTGAGCCCGCGCAAACCCTGAAATTGGAAAACAACCCCCACTAGCCCCGTAACTGTCCCTAGTAAAGTAAAGGTATTTGTGTAGCTGGAGGATATCTTCTGCTTGAGATGGTATCAGGATGTACACATACCTTCTTGTCTAACGAAACCCATTTCTTCTGCAATTTCTAAAGTGTATAAGCCAAACTCGCGTTCGTTGTAGCACTCCCTGAGATATAACAGCTGTTTAATTTATAGTTTTCCAATCGTCCTTACAGTGAGAGTCCATTCCACAGTTCTCCGACTGAGTCAACATTTGCACACCATCATGGTACCATTATACTAAAAGGAACTCTAACCCTCATGCGATGTAGAAGACATAAGTTCGATCTCTGCGGCTGCAAGATTCTCTCGAGCCCTTCCAACCACGCTTCTCAACCACGACGGACCGCCTATTCGTATGGCAGCCACTATAGCCGTCAGGATTCCAAGAGGTGCTATAGCAAAGATGATGTGATCTAAGTAAACAAAGCTCTCTGATAGATATTGCTTTGCAAATTGCTCTCCAAACTGGGCAAGTAGCCTAATATCTCGAGTCAATCTCGGACATTAATGTTCGGGGCAACGAAATAGGCGACTGTACGGGGCAAGATCTGAAAATAGATTATTCTGCCAAAACCAAGCTGTCAGTTTTTCATTCGGGATCCATATGGGAGGCTACCTATAGTTGCATCATCTCCACTGTCAGCCGCTACCCCCGACCCCGCGACGATGGCCAGAGCAACCGTTTTCCAGCCCACGACGAAGTTACTAGAAATTGAGGCCCCAATTTGAGAACGCATTTTGAGCAGCAAAGGGTGGTCAAAGAGTTAAGGGATGTAGTCTATGGTGGAAGTATGTGGTATGGAGTAATTCATCTTATGGACGATGTGAGCTGACACTAACCGCACTGGACATTGAGACGGACCTATGAGTTTCTTTCGTGACAAGCTGCATGAGCATTACATTGAAAATTGAACCAATCGTACTTCATTGGAGCGCCACACATTTACGTGATTCTTCATGTTATTTTCGGTCTACGAATGATTGATCGTGATTTTGTGCAGGGTGTAAAAACTACAGGGTTCATCCATTTGCACACATAGATAGAATCGACCTACGTCTAAGTACGCAACAATATACAGGTGTACGCTAGCATACGTGAATATAGAAATGTCTGATTGCCCATCTTCCTCGAGCTTTCGACAAAAACAAACCAAAGGAATAAAATAAAACTCGTTGTCTATAGAACTATTCCACCTACCCCGCCCTCTATTCGCACCCTTATCCAATGTGCAGGTATCAAATTCTCTCCATCCTACAACTTCGGCTTCGGAGACACCGTCCCACTCACTGTACTATCTTGCCCTTCACTCCCTTCTCTCCCATCTTTAAGCCTCAATATCCCCTCCTGCAAACAACTTGCCAACAGCGTCCCATCCTTAGTCCAAATATTCATCCTAACCAAACCACGCTCCTCGCCAGACCACGGACTAACCATCTCCACCAGCAACCAGTCGTCAAGCCGTGTCTTCTCCCCCGCGTGTAAATGTATCGTATGATCCAGACTCACTATCATCCCCATCTTCTCTATTTTGCCCGCGGGGTTGACCCTTCCCACCGTTCCCAGGAACCAGGAATCCGATAAATATGCGAGCGCAGGATTATTAAACAATGGATTCGCAATGGGGGCCTTGGAACGTACCCAGTGGCGCGAGACCTTTCTCGCCGGCTGGACTGCGGTCAGCGGGAGCGCCGGGTCAGTAGTACCAGGCTCAAGGATCGAAAGTCCCACATGGCGTCGCTCAAACTGGTCTTGAGCGGCGCGGGTCCTTGAAACCTCCGCTTCATCCTCAGCGATACGCCTGGACTTTAACAACCGGTCGATAAGCGCGAGCTCACTCTCGCACTGCTCCGGAGCAAGAATGTTGGTTGCAAGCACCGGCTCATGTCTAACAACATTCCTCTCCGCCCCTGCTTCCCCACCATCGTCTGAATATTTTGTGCTGAGTGGGATTGTGAATGAGCACGTGGTCGTGAATATCACGTTGCCGCGTTGCCGCGCCTGCACGGTCCTGGTGTGAAAGCTTCGACCTTCGCGCACGATGTCGACATAGTAGATTATTGGGCGCCGGAAATCCCCGTTCAGAATGAAGTAGCAGTGCATACTGTGCACCGTGAACTTTTCTGGTACTGTGAGTTGTGCGGCCAACAGGCTCTGCGCGATCACCGAGCCGCCGAAGATACCGCGTGCGCCGAAGGGCTGCCATTGTGGGCGGGTGTTTGTGAAGACGTTGGGGCCGAGCTCAGAGAGGGGAGTGATGTCGATGGCGTTTTCGATCGGTGAGACATTGGGGTTGTCGGGTGGCGGGGGTTTGACGGTAGAGAAGGAAGTGCGAGAGGATCTGAGGTGGGCTGAAGACATGATAGTGATGATGGGACGGCAAAGCTGGGAAAAATCTAAGCTGCAAGAGGTAAGGAAAGATGTTTTTGATACAGCTCTACGGCAGAAAAGTTGGAAGCTCATGTCGTGTACACGACTCGATGGGCCGAGCCGAGGTATGGATCTCGGCACATGCAAGTTTGTTACTAATAGAGGGCGGTAAACCTGCTCGGCGGCATTTCGAACCAATATATGCAATTGGCTGAAGCATACTCGAACCAGAAATTCTAAGTGGATTATCTCCTACCAAGCAAGTCCAATGTGCTATGCCTTACGTTCACACCGTTCTTCTAGCTTGTTTTTACTGCAGCTTTCAAGCTGGAGATATTCGATGCGTAACCTAAAACTTTAATCCTCAACCACGGTTGAAGCACATTGGGTTTTTAAAACAGAGAATGGATTTATATTCAGAAAACCCTGGGTGATGATCCCTCCAAATTCTCGGGTCTCTACTCCATGACGTTACTACTCGAGAGGCATTCCAATATTAACCCTATTCCACCTCACGACCTCTAGACAAGAGCTATTTATACATGCTCCAAAATGGGAATTCATCACATGGACAGCCTTTTGTTGCATAGAGGGACAGACGGGCTGGATAATGGGGCATTTAGCCAAAATGCCGATCGGAAGTGATCAACAATTGGAAAATTATTCACTGGTCATGATGTGTAAGTTGTCTCAGTAGCCCGTCCGCCCCTCAATCACGGAAGAAAATCCAATTTTGAATAGACGAATATCTCCATCATGAACATAAGGCCACAAGGCTGTAACCATTCCCTCCCTAGCAAATAACTACCAAGTGATCGATGTGCTGGGTGGAAGTGACATAGATCCCCAAGGGGAACCTATGCATCTGATTGAGTATCATCAATTCCGCATGAATCCTAGTAGGGTTTCTCCCTGCATGTATAGATCAGTATATAAAACCTCTCCAATCAATGCTGGCCAGCTAAGAAACACTCTACCCTTTACAAAGCTTCAGTCCACCCTACCATATGGTATTTCGAAGAAGACCAGCCTGAAACAAGTAGATACCTCTAAAATCAAAACCTTTCCATGCATTTGGCCCCAGAAATCGAGCAAGAATGCTGTCACCCTCCCCGCGCTCACACACTGCAGTTGCGCTATTTTCACGAACCAAACAAGTGGCTGCCCGATGACATCTTCGGGGCCTCACCTCATCACTCACTATCTTCCCTCCCTCTCTGAAAAACACGGCTCGGATTCACACTGCCAATGGAGTGGGGTTAGTCAATCTGCGCTATTAGAAACCTCGGGTCCTCAGCAAATCTGAGTGAGAATTCCCACTCTTTACCGCACAGCATCTGATAGATATGTAGTCGATCATGCTGCTAATTGGCTAAATCGGCGAGAATTCTCAAACGAGAATTTTGGATTTTGCTGGGGGGTCCGCGTTCTCTATTGAGTTTTCTACTTCCCACTGGTAACGTAGAGTTACATTCAAAGTACCCACGTTCAACTGCGCACACTTTCCATAGGATGGTTGATGGATGTATATGTACTCCGCTCTAACAGAGATCGTCGTCCCATGCATCTGACGCAAGTCAGCTATGCATGAACAAACTTTTGCGCATCTGCAGTCCCCGTGTCAGCACCACTCCGGGAGGGAGTAGAGTATGACTGTACTATACTCTACGACAATTCCGGAATCTTGAATAAAGCAAGCCGCTGTTAATCGAGGGGATTGGTAGTCCTGAGCGAGCGGGGTTCTTTCTTCACCAGTTGACGGTCCCCCCTTTCCCCCCACTGTAGCCTTGTATTCCTAACAGTTAAGATAAGTACACTCCTTAAACTGGCATCTTTTTGTCCCGTGCAATTAAGTCGCCGAAAATCATGCCCTATCACCCCGGTGTACGAAATGTGCCTTCTCGCACCCCTGCGAATATCTTACATTCTAAATTTTTATACAGCACAGCATACCCAAGGTAACACCACTGAAGCTGAAACCATGCCTGCTCGCCGACAAGGAAATCTCATAAACCTGGTTCATGAGTAGTCGAAGAACCCCAGAACTTGCTCTTTAACTCCAATATTGCAAATTAAAAGCTGGTAGGGTTTCTTTGCACCGGTGCGCACGGACGCTTTACAACAGCCTGGCTGGTCGTCTTTGCCATGACCAATATACAGGTCTTACTGGCTGCTCACTTGGTAGTTCAGCCCTACAAATTTTAAATGTTAAAATGGAGGAAGAACAGGATACCACATTCCGCTGAAGTTGAACACAAAGTATTATCAACATAATCCCCATTTAATGCCACGGAATTTCTTGACCGTCTATATATTCGACTTCCTTTAATATTAGATCCAACAATAATGTTGCAGCGCAAAGTACCTAGTAAATATTACCCCCAAAAGCAGACGCAGTCCCCAGAGCAAAGTAAAGTAAAGAAAGGCAGTCAGTCAGACCAAGATCAAAGCAAAGCAAAGAAAATCCAAAGAACAAACGCTAAAGCGCCAAACAAGTCCCACCTCAAAACACAAAAGAAACCAACAGATGTCTATGTAAACCCAAACCGCAACACCTCGAAATTCCCAACACCATACTCCCCCCATTCCTTTCCCCAGAGTCAGATATCCCATCAACCATTATACATACTTAGCCACCACCAATCAAAGAAACACAAAGCTCGATTTCGCAGGCTGATGTTCATCATTGTCATCCTCCTCTTCACCTCTACTTCGCGCAATTGTCTCCTGGCTTGTCCCACCCACCATATCCCAGATCCCCCCCAAGTCTATCTGCTGCTTCTGCTCCGTTACCGATGGTGCTTGGATTTTAGCGCTTGTGTCATCCGCAGTCCTAGGTCGTCGCAGCGCAGGGGTGGGTGACAGCCCTCCAGCGAAGCCGCCGGATAGTGTATTCACCGAGGAGACAGAGGAAGGCATGGAAGAAATCGAAACCTTCGATGTGGATAATGTTCTGGTAAGGTTTGGCTTTCCTTCTATCTGGTCCTCATCTACCGAATGAATAGGAGTTTTAGATCGACGTCCTGCCCATCGGGACACTTCATCTAGGAGCAGCACTGATCGACCGCTCCAAGAGTGTCGCTCTATAGCCGTAGGGGTAGGCAATGGCGGAGGTTCATCTTCGACTGTTGTCCCGAACCGGAACGCTGATATTGAAGAAGCCCGCGAATCCCGCGACTGATATCGATCCAGTTCCGTGAAGCTCCCAAAAGCCGCCGAAAAAGGTGGTGCGAGATTTCTCGTCGAGCGCGAGGAGCTCCGTCGCCGACCACTGTTAAATGCCTGCCTCAATCTTCCACGCTTTGCGGGGTTGAATTGGCTTGCTATGTGTTCTGTGATGTTCTGCCCCTGCTCCCGGAATGAGAATGATGTTCGGTTAGAGTGCTGTTTGGAGTGGACACTGTTGGAGGCAGCGAGATTTGCCTGAGTTAGCGCAGTAATGTTGGGATAAGCCACTGCAATTTTCTTTGCAGATGTTGGAGGTGGTGGTGGTGGTGGTGGTGCTAGTGCAGTCGTCTCGGCAACGCTCGTCGGGCTGATTGGTGAAAACTCGTAGTCCCCTATGGTAGTCGAAGGCGAAAGATCGGTATATAGAAAGAGGTGGGGTTGATGTAATGTAAATGGAATGTTCGTATTAAGCTTGGGGTAATTGAATATCTCCTTGTCCTCGTTACGAAGGGATAGACCGTTACTATCCCTCGACTGCCCTTGGCCACTCGTGCGGTCTTCGTATATGTCGTTGGACAGCTGGTTTCCAGTCAAACGTTCCAGTTTGCTGATACTTGGGGAACTTCTATGTATGCTTGGAGCCATGCCGAGTGCAATCTCTTCCGCATGCGCACCGCCCAAAGCAGCATCAGAGTTGCTAACTTCGTAGCCAAGTTCAACACTTGCTACCCTTCGCTGCAATTCTTGTCCGACACTACTTTCCGAATCCCAAGAACGTGGTCGATGTGTCCTCCAAGCCGCGGGTTCCGGTGACCTGATGTTCTGCGCAGCCAAATTCCCCCCCTTCCATGGATGCGAACTCTTCGATATCTCGACAACCCTCGCAACTGGTGTATTGGATTCCAAGTCCCTCCCTCGCCATGTTCCATCTCTGAAACCCGTCTCCAGCCGCCCTGACGCGCGCCGCTCCCCCCGTCGCTGCCGCCTCTTGTACGCGCGGAGAATCATAAAAACTGCAATGGCGAATATTATAAGCACGACTACCGTAATGACCGTTACCGCAGCTTTTGGGAGGACTGACTCGGTCGTGGAACTGTTATTGTCAGTCCGTTCTGACATCGCTCTTCTTCTTCTTCTTCTTCTTCTTCTTCCTCTTCTTCTTCTTCTTTCGTACTACTCCACTCTTTGGTGCCCAAAAATTGTTCGGCTTTAGAAAATCTCCCGAGATGGGGCTGGGGTGGCGGTGGGATTCCTCGCCTTCGTCGTCGTCGAACTTGAATACTGTGAACTGGTACTAATTGCTGTTTGTCTGCTACCACTGATACCCTCGGTAAAGTCGGTTCTGTCCGGATCCTGTTTGACGATCGACCTAGCCTTGTACAACGGCGCAGAATCGAACGTGGTACAGGAGGTCGGAAAGACGTCCGTCGTTTAGAGTACACACGAGAAGAGGAGTATCTATGGTAATTGACAAGTGGCATTCCGCGTCGGGGCGTGTGAGGAATCGAAAGATTCGGTAGTGATGTTTAAAAAAGCGTTATAAAAATTGCAGAAGTGGAATCAAACAGCCCAGTATCGGATCCACGAGGGAGTGATTAGAATGAAATATGTAACGGACGAGAAAGATTGCAGGGTGAACGGAAACTCGAGGCGAGCTATTGGTCTGTTTGAACTGCTGCAGCGGTCGGTGGAAGTGGGGTAGATTGATATATGCGCTGCAGTCTCAGTGTCAGACGGTGTGCCAGCACGCTGTAATAGGATGTGCCAGCTAAAGATGTGAACTAGCGATTCGTGTAGATGGTGAATATATACCATGCACCAGTTGTTGATGCATGGGACATGAAGACAGAACAGAGGAGACCAAGCGTGCTTCCAGCGGGGCGTGTGCCAGATACTTGTACTTACTTGTGGTAGACGAATCAAAAGATGGTGGGGAGATTCGGAAGCACGGATAGACTAGTGATGGGGGACGCGGGATGGTTGATATTAAAGACACATTTAAACCATCACCATTCAGCCATTCAGCCATTCAGCCATTCAGCCATCCACCTCGACCACCCAGGAATTATCCGTCCGTGGTGTTGAGATGCACAGCACGATGATGTGGTTTTGCTTATGCTTGTTGGATATCCAATCAGTGTGGGAGCTGTAAACTTTAATCCTTGCTGCTGCGATCCCATGGTTCTTCGCTGACCTTCTTCTGGACATCCAACCGTGCACCAAGTTTTGAAACACTCAAGTCGATCAAGATCGCGTTTCAGCTGCAGGCAGCAGCAATCCTTACCCTTCTGCACAGAGCCGTCGTTAGGTGCGGCTGGCTGCCATGGCTCGGACAACTTCTGCAAGTCAAAAAACAATCGAGTCCTGTACGGCACTTGTTGTGCTGCACAGAGTAGGTATACACGGCAGGTACTTCACAGAGTGGTCGGCAATAAGCAGTTTAATCTCCCGTGGCATCACAAAAAAAGTCGATAGCTCTTTCATGTACTCACTAGGGGATACGGCAGACTTTCGATCTCACTGTGTGCCAAATTTGAACGTCAAAAGCAAAGAGCAGAGCGGAATATTCCATCCACGTGGAAACGCTCTCCACAACAGCAGCTAACGAGCGCTGAGACAGTGGCTTTTCGAGAATAAATAAACCTCCCGGTTTGTTTGTTTGTTTTACTTCTTCGTCTTCATCTTCTCGCCAAAAACCATGTGCCAAATTTGAATGTCAAAAGCAAAGACCAGAGCGGAATATTCCTTCCACGTGGAAACACTCTCCGCAGCAACTAACGAGCGCTGAGACAGTAGCTTTCGAGAATAAATAAGGTCCCGGTTTGTTGTTTGTTTGCTTCTTCATCTTCATATTCTCGCCAAAAACCATATGAATACGGCATATTATATTGCACTTTGGGAGTTGTATACCTGCACTTTGCAATTGTGTGGCGTCTGCGCTACTTCTTGGAACTTGCTATAAGTAACCACGCCGAATGCGGACGTGGGGATGAACGTTGAACAAGGCTGAAACATGGCTTCTAATTCTAATTGTGCACAATACGGTTCAAAGTGCTCAATTGACGGGGGAAGTTCTCAATTGCCAGATGTATAAAACATTGTTTTTCTGAGTTGCTTCAGGCAACACCGCGCGGTGGCGACCATCAGTCTCCCCGCGCTCGCCGGCCAGCGAGATACGGTAGGTATGTGGAGTGGACATGCCACCTATCGTACGTTCTACATTCCTATATCGTACTCTACTCTATGTTCTTCACATCATATATCCTGCCTTGCCGCCCATAGAAGTTCGTTCCTACCTACTCCACGCAGCCCTGCAGAACGGCAACCTCCGGAAGCAGCTTCACAATACCAGGTTCTCCCCCCGTCAGTAATTTCCTAGTGATCCTCTTGCAAAGCAACGAGTTTCCAGATTGTCTTTCCCTCGGATGTTGTTAAACGATATCCTCAGAATCCGTCCAATGGATGTTAAAAGCCGAAACAACCTGCCCCCCACATAAGTTGTCATCTCACTCTAGAGGCGCCAAGCCAAGCCATACCATGCCTTCTGGAAGGTTCTATCTATTAATGTCACCTGCGGCCCCTGACTCTGATCTACACTTGCTTCTTTTTGGACAGGGGATTAACGTGACGGCTGCAGAAAAAAACCATTGTAGATTGGCTGCTTTATTTGTTGTGTCGGGTGAACCCGCTGCTATTGATAAACCCAGCCTACTCTCAAGGCCACCCCGTTCTGCTGTAGAGTACCACCTCCCAAGGCTGCAAATAGAGTACCTCCTCGGTACATTTACCAAGCAGGCAACTCACATTCAAAGGAAGGATTTCTGCCAGCCTTGAAATGAGATGAGAAAAAGTCAAAAAGAATCTGCGGAGAATACGTGTTATCGCCAAGTAGCTACAGGAAGTTTCAATGAGATATTTTTTTTCGATACCCTCCCTCCCTCCCTACCAGATCGTAGATATCGACAAACGTTGTTTCATTGACAGTAGTTGCCGAACATATATTCTATAGATACCATGATGTACTGGGCGCAAGAGCTCACCTCGCGGGGGAGGAGCTCGAGAGCGAGTTTGATTTCGAGCTAATCTCATATCTGAATCATTCACGTATCTACTAGTCATTCAACTGGTGGAGAAAGACACTGCACTATATGTCAAAGTAACATCGAAATCTACCTCAGCGCTTTCACTGCCTCAGGTAACATGCAGCGACAGGAATCCCACGGACCATCTGTATTCCCAACAAGACAAAGACGGGCGATCTCCTCGCCGTGCTTATACTGAAGCGAAAACAATATAAGTATACTCCTTGGCATCAAAAAACCCCTGCAATCAAAAGTGACCATCGCGGTCGTTCATAAAACAGTTACAAAAACGAAGACAACGGTTTGCCAGCCGTCTCTAGGACTACAGTGACAGACCACCCGATTGCGAATACCCCCCGGTTGCGAATTCCATACAAACCACAGTTGCAGCACAACCCTTGTCGAGATTTAACCAAGCAAAGCTACTAGATTCGCAACTAGGTGATATTCGCAATCGGGTAGTCGGTCACCGACAACGTTAAGGAACTGATTCCATCCGTCTTCATCACAACTGTAGATATACATATACGCCCATGGCCAGTGTGGCACCACAATTCTCTACAAACCCCGTACGTAATTGTCTGTAACATCCCCTTACCTTGAGTCTTGAGGTAAACTTCCATGTTTTCCAAGTTTCCTCCCATCGGATTGAATTATTTCCGGGTTTTAATGTTCTCTTGGCAAGTTAGAGACGGTACCTAACTTGCCCATGTATCCCGGCATCTCGCAGAAAACTCCATCGCTCTAAAATATGCCGAACCTAAACTTCTAGATCTCGGCCTAAGCCCTAGGCAAAAGTCGTGGTGTCGTGAAGTGGAGAGGCTACATCTAATTTCTGAGGAACGATTGCCGAGGCTTACACTACGAAATTACCGAGCGGTTAGAGGCAAACATGCAACGTTTCGGCTGGGTGCTTGGGTATCTGTCAATGCGAAGAGGCCCGTGTCACGACTATGGGCAGACAATTGCCGGTATCAGTATCCAGATCTCCACACCCCTGATTTGCTAAGATTTTGTCATAAAACGGTGTGGGAATCCTCCCGGGGTACCGGTCTGGATGGTATCTGCTTCGAAATCTCCGATCTACATTGTACGTCAACGGTTGGCGATGATGTGTGGATGGCATGGGAACTCGAAGAAATGATCCACACATACTTCACAGTGTTTCAGTTTCTTTCCGCACACACACAGACTTAGGATATATTAATGTATGTAAACTCCGCAATTTATGCTATCTTGCAAAAGCTTATTTCTTTCGCCTCAAGTCACGGGGAAATTGCCAGCTGACGCGGACGGCATTTCTCTAGACTAGCTAATATATCGATCCGGAGCGGAACGGAGAATTTTATGCGGCCGGTGCATAACAGTGGGATTTTGTTTGACTTGCTAGTAATGCATAGCCCGTTATTCCAGGTAATAGAAATCGGGTACTCACATGATTGATGAACGTTTTAGACAGCAACCATGACGAAGCTTGGAAATCACAAATATCACAGGGCTCTAGAACTTCCTACGGGAACCTACACATCCTGAGACAAAGCAAGGGGTTACAATACCAAGGGCGTTATCTCAACTCGACAATCCCCCCACATACTCCCTCGATCAGATAGATAGATGTAGTCCAAATCTAAAGATTGGAAAGTGCACGGAAATCTTCTCTTCCACGGCCCAGGTGTACTTTAAGTCATCAATGTGTCCCCCAAGGTGTCTAACATAGTAACTTCAACACTTCTTGGAGTTGGGGGTGCGGTATTTTGCACATACCCACGCGGCCCACGTTTTCTGGGTTTGTGTGTCACCCACAAGTGCGTGAATAAGATAAAGTGATGACTGCCTGTTGCATACTCTGGATACTTAGTATGCTTACCTCGAGCGCATTGACGACGATCGATAAAGGGTGTTGGGTCGGCGTGACGTTAGTTTGTGTTGCTGTGAACTAAAGATATCTATACGCGGTATACTGCACCCCTCCGCTGCTAAAAAGATACATGGACGGTGGCGCCTGCATTGCTCTAGTTTCCCCATAACAAAGGTTCTAGACAACCCCAAGCCCTAAACCCGTAAAGGTAAAGAGGACATCCCAGTTCCTCGACTTGCGAGTCTGAACTTCGACCTTACAATCACACCCTGCAATTTTGTAAGGCAGACACACGACGATCCAGAATTTCCCTCAAATCGATATCTCGCCCCCGCTCGCGGTATTGTACAGTACAGTAATCCCTCTCTCCATCTCTTCCTCCTACTTATCCGCAGTCGTAGACCCCCCAAATAGTCGGAATAGCTGCGGTAGAGAAGGGCGAACGTCTAACATTAGCAGCCCGAAAACAAAGTCCTCGGAGAGGCTGATTAGAATCACCAGTCATCATTCGGTGCTGTATCAAAGCTCTCACACCAAGTCTTTCTCATTCTCTTTTTTCTAGTAAAAGCCGTCCGTATGGTCACTACGTCTTCGGTGACCAACCAGCAAATATCGCCCTTCCTGCAGTCCTTTCTCTACCCGTTTCCTTTGAACTTTCCTAGCGATATCTTACAAATCACAATCGACCACATTTCCTTGGATCATTGTAAAGTAGCTTAATGCTTTGTCTCGTGCCTGGCCACATGCTAACTCATACCTCGCTTCGCAGAGCCGTTGTTGACTTCGAGTGGTAGTTAATAGACTAGATTATACTGCTTTGGTATCACTCTGCCCACCTCTCTAGCTCAAGTTGGTAGGATCTTCGCTGGTGGTAAACCGCAACAAATTCCTCCTACATGAGCGTGTAGGGATACTAGAAGATGTCGTGCGTTCAGTGTAGATTGCGCTTGATAGCTCACGAATACACGCGCGGTACAGTGAATGGATAGCTCGGAGACGTGCCGTCCTCAAGTGCACTTTGAGTGTGGTCAAGGGTGGAAAAGACAAACGCACTTGGAGGGTGACTAGCGCCAGGCGAACCCGGAGTATGATCGGGCGTGGAAAGGACAAGCGCATTTGGGGGGCAACTAGAATCAAGTGAACTGGTAACTAACCCTAAGTCGAACGAACCTACACTAACCGGTTCAGTGGGGAGTTAGATCTGCCTGCGGACGGTGACCAGTTACCCACCATGAGAGTCTGCCAGAGTTCAACAATTCGCATTTGCCAATGGGTTTGCAGTGATGGAGCCCTAAGTCGACCCAGCTACAACCGCCATGTTATGAAAAGCCCGCCGACTTGCAGTACAGCATCTACCTACAAAAAGCGATCTTCTGATAGCTTCGTAATAGGCAGGGCAAATGAAAGAACTGTAGCAAATGGATGATATTATAGCTATAGCCACTCAAGGCTCGGAACATGCAACTTAGAGTTTTAAATTATTGGTGCATAGTTCCACCCAAGCTTAGTCTCTCTAACTAGACACAAGAGAATTTACAGGTAGTGGTGTACATAGGAAGAATTACTGTGTATCTAACCATTAACGATATTGAGTAATTGCAACTTAAAATGCCAGGAGGGATAATGGCGCCGCGAAATAGATACTCAGATAGTAATTCCCTGAGCAAAGTTCCCCGTGAAATACCCCAATGTTTCCCTCCAATGGACACAATATATTCTGGTAGACCTCCTTTTTGAACTCATCACTCTCGAAATCACTATCTCGGTGATCTAGGCCGAGGATACATCTTCGAACTACATCCGCATAACTCTTTCCCGTATTTGTGTACAACTATTCAACCAACTGTTCCGCAGCCTCAAAAGTACTGATATCGGGCTCATGAACATCACAAGCCACCTCCACGCGAAGCATTTCAAACGGTGACGCGTACCATAGTTCCAGTAGGGCGATTCCGAGCGAGAGCAAACTTTTGTTGCGCCGTATGAGTCGGGATTTCGTCTTGGGTGTTGAAACAGATGAGTCCGCAGGGAAACAACTTCGCACCAACGGTTTGTCGATGAGAACACCACCGCCGCTCCCAAACCCATCGCTCCCGTCAAGAAACAGGATATCTTCACTAGTCCAGTCTTCGCACAACCACTCTGAATCGTAGAGCTGCATAATCGAGGAGGCAAGCTTTAATCCAAGTAACAACTGGTCCTCTGTGGTCAAGGTCCGACGAGACCGTCGGGAAAGTAGGCTGCGGAGGGATACAGTGCGGTTCGGCTGAGTGACCGAGGGTTGTTTCGAAGATGACCCGACGCGATACCGCCGCTTGCTGCTGTCAATGAAAATTCCCAAGCAGGAGTTAGTGCGGTCGTCATTTCGGATTGCTCGGCAGAAGTCTTCAATGACTTGAGCGGTCTGAATGGACCTAGTTTCGGAGACAGCTTCTTTCTGCGGGATAGGGCATATCGCCAGTGGAGGGATAACAAGGCCTTCTTGAGGCAGAACCTGAATGCCGCTCCACCAGACTCCGTACCTGAAGAGCTCGGCGAAAATGACACTCTTTTTTGGGAGAATTTCGCCAATTTTCGCGGAGGTGGTGGGGTTGTCTCACTAGTAGATATCGTGAGTAAACCTGAACTGTAACTTGGTGTTAGCTGCCACTTACCTGTCTGTAGTTAGATGTACATTCCGTCCATGAACAACAGTTAAGGACTCCATACTGGAAACCACGCTGGGGTAGCTAGAGTTCGTCTTGAGTTCGACGGATTTCATTCGAGAAACGTGAACGGTCTCGCTCTGTTTTAGATTCGCAATCGTGTCTTCATCGTCACTATCGACCCGCTCAAGTTCAAGTCCCCGCCATGGAACTGCCTTTTGTTTCTGCTAGTCGAGAGGGAAAACACACTTGAACCGTAGATCAGCGTTCGATTTTGTGTCGGTCTTAGTGGTTTCATCCCTCCTAACCTCCAACAGCAAGCAGGCTTCGTGTGATGTCTGACATTTGCAGCTTGGACTTTCGAGTTTCTCCTTTAGCGCACCATATATCGCCACTGTGTGGGCTTATACTCGCTTGTAGTAGGTAGCCACTGTAGATGTCTGGAATTTGGCAAGGCTCCGAGAATTGCTTCGAACGACTGCTGCGTTCACCAGAACGTCGAGATTGTAGTTTATATTCCGAATTCGAGCGATTTGCTCCTGGCGGTAGCTCTTCAGAATTGCCAGGTTAAATCTCTTGAACAGCTTCCGGGGGTAACGTTTGTTCGGCTGCACTTAGGTCAGATCACAGCCATTTCATGTAGCCTGGCACGTACAACATCGCCCTCTTTTGGAAACTTCTTCTTCAATTCTTCAAGAACAATATTCAAGGTCTCTGCTGCTTCTGTAAACTGATGGATACATGTCGGACGTAGTCGAGATTGTAGTTCCGCTTGGACAGCTGCTGATTCCAAATTTCCGGCGTGGGATTTGGGAGCAGATCCGAAATTGCTGTGCCTGCATCTTCGAAGAGGTTCTCGCAAGTGTTGATGAACTTGGCGTTTTCCATGTCGAGCTCTCGGATAAACTCTTTTAAGAGCGGTCGGTAGTGTCGCATGTCTTGTAGTAGTATCATTAGCGTTAAGATAACTGTAGCTAGTTCGAGCGTATCTCAAACCTTGCACTTTCTCGCATCCATTGTGGTAGAATTTCAATCCTTCAATCGCAAGCGGAAAGACAGCTAGCGCGACGCCAACGATCTTGAACCCACTCGCCATGGTAGAACCAAAATCGAGTACTTGAGGTATATTCTCCCTTCCTCTCGTCGGCGGTCGTAATCGGTGAAGTTATCGAACTGATTTCGGAACGACAGGAGACCCTGACGCTGCTTCCATGCAAAAGGAGCAGCAATGAGCGGGACAAGGGCTCTGAGAGTGCGCTGTGAGGCTGCAAGAAGCCTGTATAAAGAGTGCAGATGGTTAAAAATACAGGCTACAGTGTACCACTTCCATAAGCGAGAGAGGAGTGGGGTCCGCCTTGACGCGACGTCTCTCGTGATTCTGTTCACAATGTAACCCACCTTTCACCTCTTTCTCAAACCACCTTGATGTTATCTTTCTAGATCTGGGATGGAGCTACACCAAGAGAGGCCATCGATCTTCTCATTCTTTAGTCTCTGCAGTCGGAGCTTCGAGAGCTCGATCTCGGTACTTAAAGATGCGAAAAACGAATTCCACAAACAACTGTCGATCTCGGAACTTGAAGACGAAAGGGGACGCTTTCGGATTCTGGGCGGCGAATTCCGGCGCTCATAGAAAGGGACGAGTTTCTCTGGATCACAAGTTGCGATACTCAACCCAGATCCACATGAAAATCACAGACCTTTTGCAAGAATTGAATACTGCTCTTCAGAACGGTGCGTCGGTTTACATCGCTTCCCCCGCCGGAATGGCTCTAATGCAGCTTCAGTTCTTTCAAATATTCGCCATGACGATGCTAGTGAAGATGAAGATTCGGGCTCAGAATCATCTCAGGACGACGATAGTGAAGATTCGATTGGCGAGCTGGATGTTCAAGAGGAACTTCCATCCACCACCCCTTTGCAATACGACTTCAAAGATGTTTGTCATGTAATCACCATGCTATATGAACTCTCAGCCACGATACTCAGGCGACCTGCACCGCGTGACCGACTGCAGAAGTACGCTGCCATCAACATCTCCCACTTTGAACCTTTCGATATTCAACATGTCGCCCACAAGGTTTGCGCCACTCAACCTCTGATTGACCGGCTTGGAAGAGCAAATAATCGACGAAGGCAGCTGCTGCGCTATAACGAGCAACACCAAGATAAGATTGCTCGCTATGTCGACAAGGACCTGGAAGCCAGCCCTTCGAAAATCAACGACCCGCCAGTAGTCCCTACCGGTGGAGCGAGCTAGTTTGGAAGCGAGACCGTTTTCACAGGGACGCTATCTCAAACAGCCGTCACGACTTACAAGGGTGTTGCGGATACTCCAAATATTGTAGGAATTGAATCCGACACTGGTCACTCTTAAACCTCCTTTGCAGCCTCTCTTGGAGATGACGTGGAAGGTCCATTCCATGTACCGGAACCTCCTAATCCAAGGAAGGCGTACCGTGGCGAGCCATTTCGGTGTCCGTATTGTTACATCATCATTAGTGTGAAGGGCTCAAGAAGCTGGAAGCAAGTCTGCAATTCGATTATTCCTTTCTTCTGTTGCATCGTGATCAATGCTAAATGATTTCGGGGCAGAAAGCACGTTTTCAGAGAGCTGAAGCCTTACGTGTGCACTTTCGAAGACTGCCGTAATCCGGATCAGCTGTTTGGCAGCCGGCTTTAGTGGTATGAACACGAGCATTGGCTTTATTGGAGGGAATGGTGCTGCAGCTACTGCAATACGACATTTTCTACCCCCGTAGAGTTTGGTAGACATATCGACACTAGACATTCTGGGATGATTCCAGAGTCCAAACGAGATTCCTTCATCAAGGCGTGCGAGCGAGGCATACTATCAGAGCAAGAATGCCCTCTCTGTCCAGGTTCGGCAGAGGATCATACTGCGGTCAGGTATACACCAACCCGGCTTCGCAGGCACCTCGCGCGACACATGCAGCAGATCGCCCTGTTCGTTTTGCCAAATACTCGTTATGAAAATACCGATAACGAAGTCGCATCGGACGCCAATGGAACTCAATGTCCGCGCAAAAGCGTGGAGGAAGAAGGCAACCAGTCAGATACCGACAAAGACTCGGATGAGGAGGAATCTAATTTGGACTTTGAGTCAAATCTTTCCTGGGTCGATTCTGAGGAGGGCGGCCCTGGGTCCCGCTACGAGAAGGCCCTCAGTCCGGAGCATCCAGATACACTAGGTGCGGCCAACAACGTAGCAAATGTGCATAACGATCAAGGAAAACACGAGGAAGCGTTGCAGTTATACGAAAGAGCTTTGGCTGAGTACGAGAAGACCTTCGGAGAGGACCACCCGACTACCCTCGACACCGTCAACAACATAACCATGGTGTTCGACAACCAAGGAGAGTACATCAAGGCACTGGAATGGTACCAGCGTGCCCTCGATGGCAAAGAGAAGACCCTCGGAAGGGACCACCCGTCCACCCTCGCTACTGTCAACAACATGGCTATAGTGTTCAACAAGCAAGGGGAGTACATCAAGGCACTGGAATAGTACCAACGCGCCCTCGATGGCAAGGAGAAGACCTTCGGAAGGGACCACCCGTCCACTCTTGACACCATCAACAAAATGGCCGTGGCGAAGGACTGTCTTTCCACCCTCACCAGCTCAGACATCAACGCTCAGGGAGGCCATTAGCAATACTCAACCCAAATCACCTCCCGCAATTATATATGGCAGCTATATGAAACGGGCTCACCTTTGAAAGCGCCCCGCCAATACTCTCAGCTTTTGATTACCCCAGCCGCGAAATCATCACCGAAACTCAAATCAATACTAGCCTAGCTCCCACTACGGAACCATCTTCGTACTCCACAATCAGGATCGCAGATTCGCCAGCGGTGGATTGGCTGTAGTGTTTCGATGGACGCAAAAGGTTATGGACGTTTGGGCTAGAATTTGATGATCTAGGCGACTTATAGGAAGGTTATGTATGAAGTATCAACAGTAATGTAGCACCAGTAGCTCAATAGCTTAGGTGCAACGTAGGATATAGGTAAATGTCAAGATATCAACAAACCCCTCACCACCACTTCTCACAATAAACTCTCTCCTTCTCCACCCCCAACTCCTCCAACACCCGCAAACAAAACTCCGTAAACCCCTCGGGACCACACACAAACACCAATCTCCCCCCCTCCCTCCCAACAGCCCGCTCCAAATCCCCCCTCCCTATCCGTCCCCCCCCACTCCCATCAGTCTCAAACACCTCCACCTCCACCCCTCCCATCTCACCCCCATACACCCACTCCCCCCGCCTCCCACTCCACAGCAACGTCACCCGCACACCCCCCTACCCCGGATCCCCGCGCATCCACGCAACCATCGAAAGAAACGGGTTCACGCCCACCCCGCCCGCAAGCATCAACACGCTGTGCACCTCCGCGCGCACAACCCCAGCAGGCGGGAACACGAACGCGCCGCCCACACGCACCCGCACCTCCTCGCCCACCACGTCCTCGCGGCTTCTCCACAGCCACGCGGCGGCGGGGTTCCCGGGCGCGCGCCGGACCGAGAGCGAGAGCGTGCGCGAGGAGGGCGGGGAGGTGATTGTGAAGCCGCCGGGGTGGGGGAGGGACGGGAGGTGCAGGTCTACCCACTGGCCGGGCTTGTGGACGATCGGCGAGGAGGGGAGGAGCACGATCTGGCGGGTGGAGGGGGTGCGCGTGTGGACGTGGGTTATGGTCGCGGTGTGCAGGGTTGGCGAGCGCGGGTGCGTCTGCGTGCGGACGGCGTGCGGGGTGGTGGACATGGCGCGGCGGGGGAGACGCATGCTGTGGTGGACTGGTGGTGGGATGCGTGATGTCATGGAATGTCAATCGCGCGTGCCGACTCTGCCTCCGCCACTAGCGGTGTCGAGACTAGGTTTCTGGAACTGCAGTCTCGATTAGCCGCTGCTGGCTTCCGTGCAGCGGGGAAAAGGGTCTGATCGAGACTAGCAATCGATCACTCGTCAATTGTGGCCCGCTAGCCAGCATTCCCTGCATCGTCAGTATTCACTGAATACTATTGGTTTCATTGGGTGATTGGACTTCATCACGGGTATATTTGGTACATGTCAACGAGGTGAGGATTAACCCCAAGCATGGACTTCGAAATCGCCGTTTACCCCAAGGTCGATCGGTGTTCACATCAAGATTCGCGAGTTTCCTCTCCCCCACCTGATCTACAGAGTGACAACATAGCAAGCGAGATCATCCCCAATCTCACCTATGCTCGCTCGCTACTCCTCCCGGCATCAAATCTCACCAGACAAACATCCGTTCATGCTTCTTTCCTGTCATGGAATCGCTCCCCCCGGCATTCCCATTTCCCTCTAGAGGCCAGCGGTGCTCCAGGAAGCCAGTCGGCCAGAGCTAGCGTCAGAGGTAGAATACCACTTCCCCGTCACTGCTATCCCCCAAGACGTTTTGCAGTCCAATCTCGGGCGAACACAAGTCCGCTTCAGCAAGTTATACATTCCCACCATCTCCTCCTAGTATACATGCAAGTAGATAGTAAAAATATGCAAAGCACATGCGTGGCGATTTCCTAACTGATCCTCCAAATAATTATACCGACAGTATCCAAACCCAAGCCCCGCATCCGAAATAAAACAAAAAGCAGAAGAGAGACGCCACAGAATATATAATATGCAGCCATCAGGATGAAAAAAATGAGAAAGATAATCGCAAACAAACGCCCAAACAGAATGGCAAACGATGATTTTCAAACACAACGCCATGACTTGCTCCAGATATCCATATTCCACCCCATCCCCCCACTTCTGCCTAGCTAGTCCCATTCCATCCCTCCCTCCCAACCGTCCACCTCCGCTTGGGCGGACTCTTCCACGCCTTCGCCGCCCAAAGTCCAGTACCACCAGCTCCCCCGTCAACGACACTCCCACTCCTCTCAATGGGCACCATAACTTCCTCCTTCTCCTTCTCTCCAACCCCTAGCGATGCAACTCCATTCACAACACTATCCTCGCCCACCCACGCAGTCCTAGTGCGCTCGCGATCCTCATGTTTAGGCATAGTCCACAGCCCCGTCGGGCGAGCTCCATTCCCGGTACTCGCGCTCCGTTGCGTCTTACATCCTCCCATCGCGACTGCAAGGCTACTTCCCGACACGCCACTGCTCGAGAGCACAAAGCTTCCCAAGCTGCCGGCATTGCGTGGGCGTGCGTTGAGGTAGGGGCTGCGGGGCGGGGTAGAGGCGGACGGTGTACTTGGGCGCATGTGTTCCGTGTTTGCGGTGAGTTTCAAGTCATAGGTTGGTGTGTCGTCGACGACGGGTGAGCGCAGGACTCCCCACGACAACGAGCCGATGCCGATATCGATAAGCACGGGTTTATCCGTGATAGCGCCGAGCAGCGCGTTAACGCCGGCGCCATGTGTGACGAGTATGACGACAGTTTCGATGTCGTCTTCCTCGTCCTCTGAATCAGAGTCTGAAAATGGGGGTGTAGGGTTTCCGCATGTGATTGCGATGGGCGCGGAGGATTTCTCCTTTACCAAGGAGCGAGTGGTGGCGGTGGCGATACTAGGCTTCTCGTTGCTGTAGTATTGTATCAACTTCTTATAGCCAGTACGGAAACGTGTATGCATTGTGCTCCACTCCTCGCCAAGTTCTGCGCCTTCTCCAAACTTCATAGAGTCCCACATGCAATCAAAGTCCACAAATTCCTTCGCCTGCGAAAAATAGCCCATCGGTATCATCCCACTATTAGAAATCGCGTACATCGGTGACGGTGGGACAAATCCCCCCGTTACTGAAGTCGGCAGCGTTGCCTCCTCAACCGCATCTTGCTGCAGAGATGATGATGATTTCGTAAACGTCACCGGAGCTATGCCTCCGGGGGCGCGCATATACTCGTTCCTAGTAGTGCCGACCATAAGCTGCGAGGTGGGCGGCGGCGTGATATCGGTGTAATAGTCTGTCGTCATCCATTCCCCCAACCAGGCGTCGAGCCTCAACACGGGTTTCACGAAACGCTCCGGTTCCGCATCCTTATTCTCCCACTGCGCATCTACCGCCTGCTGGTGATGGTGCTGCGCGATTCCGGACACGAGGGAGGCGGAGGTCTGGATACATCGGAGGAAAGGCGACGAGTGGACGACTACGCGGATTTGCCTCTTCTTTTTCGGGGCAGACTTGGGCGGCTGGTATGTGTGGAGAAGCGATGCGATGCGGACTCCGAGGTTACGACACTGAACCCACCCGCCATATGTCAGCGGCGTATCGTAAGGGGTAGGCGAAGACTGAGACCAGTCCTTGTCAGCAGCGTCGAGACGAGCTCCATGGCGAACGATGAAGATGTGGGAAGGGACGGCGGAGGAGGACGAGGCTGAGGAGCCGGTGGTCATAAGCAGTAGCGGTGGTGGTTGATTATATGTAGCTTCGTAAGAACTTGAACCGGGATGCGAGGAGGATGTGCTGTATGCTTATTGAAGTATATGAGGGATCAGAGGACAGTTTAACTGTTGTAGAAGCGTCTCGGTACTTAAATCCTCCCTTGTGAAACGTTAAACTGTAACCGATATTTTGCCCCCGCAATCGGGCGAGTGTATGACGCAGGCAATCAATATAAATTGCACGACGTCTGCAGGTCCTCAGCGGGGTATGATGATGGTGGTGGTGGTGATGGTGGTGGTGTGCAAGGAGAGAAGCAAGGAGCAGAGTCTGGGCTGAAAGCTGCGGGTGGCTGAGATGGAGTTGAGACAAAATCTGTTTGAGCCTTGAGTTATGATGGATGATGGATGATGGATGCCTTGGACTCGATGCCCCTCCACTTCTTTTTATCACATCCATCTGCTGTTTAGAAAGCAGCCATACTAATACATAGTCTTCCCCCCAAAAAGCCCACGATGCAAAGACCCTGTCCCGAGCCAGAGATCAGCCGAACCTTATTCAGCCCCGCAGACACACCCCGAGTCCGTCCAGCTGCCGTTAAACGACCCTATCATTATTAATACTCATCCCGCATCACCTCACTTTCGGACGAGTGAGGCCCGAGTAAATAAAAAGTAATCGTGGTGGGCCGTGACAGTGATGTCACGGTCGGGGTTTGAATTGGAAATCAAAAGGGCATTCAAAGGGCCGGCAAAACATTTAATGCGAGGGTACAAAAGAATATCTCCGACCGGAGTCGGACTTCCAGACTTTCGGATGCTAATATCCTGAGTAGCAACAATGTTCCGAAGCGGCCAACCAGGACACCGCCGTCGCAGCGGCAGTTGTACTCTACTAGTGCCTCGTAGTCGGATTTGGTCACGTGTCGCTAGCTCAGTGAAAACACACACGTGACCAAACCTTGAATTTGGAGGCACGAGCAGATCACCTCGCATTCAATTCATCGCAATGCCACAAGAATGGTCCTGCCTCACCACCTCTCCCCCGCTCCGTGCTAGTACAGGTGACTGATTTTGCGTCCGACGACCCATGTTCCATGTTGACAAACCGAGCTAAAATGTCCCAATTTACGGACAATTTGCTGGACCGAGTGATTAATTACAATTCCTGGAGCTGCGGTATTCAATCTCTCGGAAAATCTCGATCCCATTCTTGCAAACGATATTGGGCCGATACAATCGGGAATTGGTCTGCCACTAGAAGTGCATGCCGCAGGGAAGGCCTGGAGTGGACTTATAAGCTTAAGTATATTGGGAGATTTCAAAAAGCGAAGGTGTCACATGTGGCAGGCGGGGTGGGGAGAATAGATTGCAGTGCACACACATCTGCAAGCTGTCTTTGTAGGTCACTACCGACAGCTGTTACAGCAGCTAGCGATTTCCAGGTGAATTGGGATTATACTGGACGGAGTCTAATAGCTGGAAGTGGGGTGGGTTTCGGCCTGAGTTCTATTAACAACTCCACTGTGTCCATTTTACATATCTCATACTCTCAAACCTACACACCATCAACCCAAAAAGCAGAACATAAACCTAGATGCCTAATTTTTCCTCCGACACCAACACCCCTCCCCGCCCTTCTCGACAACAATCGTAACATCCACCCCCTCAACATTCTGCTTCAACCACTCCTCGACCCGTCTCCTCACAATCTCTATATCCCCCTCCGCAGAAATGTGTACAACCCCTCTAACAGCACCCCTCTCACTCTCCCAGAACCTTGTAGCCTGGTATCCCATAACACCGGGTAGCACACTGATCCCCGCAAGTGTCTCGCGGAGTGTGTACTCCGTCCCAGCATCGACTGTGAGCAGTAGATTCTTTGCGGCGGAGGTGACGAGCGGGACCGAGGAGGCAAAGATGAGGATTGCGATTAGCATAGAAGCAAGGGGATCAAACCCTGGCCATGAAGTGTAGTGAATCAGCAGTGTTGAAATCACAACGCTCACCGATCCCAGTGCGTCCGCAAGGATGTGGAGGAAGATGCCGTGCATGTTGTCGCCTCCACCTCCGTGTGCGCCATGAGAGTGGCTGTGACCATGATCGCCGCCACCGTGCATGTGTGCGTGGTCAAAGGCGAAGATGCCGACCATGTTTACTGCCAGTCCGGCGGTGGAGACAACGAAGAGCTCGCCGAGTCGCGCCATTTCCGTTGGTGATTTGAGGCGTTCTAGAGCTTCGAAGACGATTTCGATGGAGATGAGCCTGGTGGTTTGTTAGCAGACATTTTTCCGGCGGGGGAAGTCAGGGAAGGATACATCAAAAAGATACCGTTCGCGAACCCGGCGAGTGTGTCCATCTTCCCTAGGCCGTATGGGTACCTAGTGCTGGAAGGCCACTTGCTCATAACCGCAGCACAGACACCGACGCCGAGGGCGAGACAGTCAAAAAACATATGTACACTATCGCTGATAAGGCCCAGAGACCCGGTGAGGAAGCCGTACAAGGTCTGCACAATCATGAAGACAAAGTTAAGACACATGAAGTAGGATATCCTCCGGGAGTCCTTTTCGAGGAGAATGGAGTGGATCAACGGCATTCCCTCAAACTTTCGGAGGAGATATAGAGTTGCAGCGGAGGGAGGAGTGGTACAATGGTGTTTGTGGTCGTGATCGCCATGGGAATGGTCATGGGCATGCCCGTGGGAATGAGAATGAGAGTGAGAGTGCCCATAGGAGTGCGAGCCCGAGGAAATGCTCTTGTCGAATGATATTGCTGCGCATTTGTGAGTTGTGTGATATGTAGTGAAGGGGAGCGAACATACCTGCCAATGCTAATCCTCCTAGCCCAGCTTCACTCAAAACATCATACCCATCAATCAATCCAACCACCCACGCGCCAGCGACTGCGGCAAACATTCCTGCACCATAAGACGCACCCGCTTTTGCTCCCCCATCCATCACCATGCCCGACGCGCCGATTATACAAGCCAATAGCTCTAATTTCGCATCCGCGTTCCCGGCCAATGTACCTGAATAAGCCGCAGCATTCAACCCAAAAACCCATCCAAACAAGGCTACAATTCCCATAAAGCAGGCTGCTGCAAAGGTGACATTATTAAAATGCTGCGTAGGTCTCGTGTCAGGCGCCCATGGGCTCCGCAGACCTACCATCCCTGCAACCAGTACAACATAAGCCACCAGTGTTCCGAGTCCGCCGTTCTCTTCTACCATCCCCCGCCAGAAATCCCACCCTGCAGCAACACTGATGGCACACAATACTGCCTTCCGCCTCCCTAGTTCTCGAACCCCAACACTATCCAATCCCGCTGCTAGACATGACAATACCAGCGCTGCCGCTCTCACCCCTCCCAATTCTATTGTTGCAAAATAGCACGCCCAAACCCCGGCTACGCGCTCAAACACCACCCGGATAGATACGGGAAGGGGCTTCCGTCGGGCGTATCCACCGCCTTCATCTACCGGATTTGGCAGGTGTTGTCTTATGAAGCCAAAGAGGGATGCCAGGAAGAGTGTTCCGGAGGATATAGCGGCGGCTGTAGAAAAGTGGGCGAGCAAGGCTCGGACGGCCGACGGATCGGCTGGTGATTGTAGTAAAGCGTTTTGAATTGATTCTGATGATACATACGAGACGGAGCGCGAAAGCGAAACAAGTAGAAGTGCGGTGGTAATGAGGAGCGGAGTAGTAAGAGACGAAAGGGTCAGCGCTATCGGGTCCCTACACCCAGCCTGAGTCAGTTGCACGAAATCTTAACACACGAGCGAGAGTAGGGTATACGCGTGATCGTCCGTTGCAAACGCCTCCTGCTTCCTCTTCTTATTGTTGTGGGGTAGAGAAACTGCGGCTGCTGCGTACGCCAACGCTGGAGTAGGACCGCCTTCAGCTATCGGAGCAGGTGGAGGGAATGCATAGCCGTTGCCAAGGGATGAGCGGCTGACCGAGGGGCTGTATCGGTGGGTACGCGTCCGTGGGGACCCCAGTGAAAGGCTAGGAGAGTGTTTAGGCAGCGAGGAGGAAAAAGGTGAATGTGAGTGTGAGCGTGAATGTGAGTGGGCATGGCCATTTTCTTCGCGAGAGTGGTCATGACTGTGGTCGTGATTGAGATTGTGGTCGTGATTGAGATTGTGGTCGTGGTCGTGATCGTGATCGTGTTTAGTTAAGGATTTGTGCATGGCGAGGTTTGAGAGAGAACCTTGGTGGGGAATTTTGAGATGTTACTTGCAGTGCTGCATGGGGAAGTTGGTAGGGATTCGAATGAGCTTCGACTCGGACTGGCTGGATTGGCTGGATGGATGGCGTCAGATCTTAATCCCGATTGACTGATCGCATTTGGTGGTGGTGGTACTTCAACAGAGAGGAGGGGTGTTTGAGAGGAACAGAGGAGGGTTGGGCTGTTGGGTGGGATGGGCAAAGACTATCCGTTAGACTCTGGCTAGTAGATGCCAGATTGATTGAGCAAGGCCAATCTGGACTCCGGCGGGCAGACAGCTGCATTGTTATTCAATCCAGAGCTGCTGCCGGCCAAGTAGCCGCGTCGGTCAGGGGCAAACCTACGAATTCTGATCTGTGTCATGTGCCGTAGCGCCACATGCGGCGACATGGAAGACGGCAAATACCGTGAAGGTGGGCTGGGGAGAGGGTGATGAATCTAGTTCTGCGCTACAGCCTGGCTCCACCGCATCCCCCAAATGGACATCATCGCAGCTTTAGAGCCGTGGGCGCCACATCTCCTCCTTCTTTCCCTCTCGTTCACCACTTTTCTCATACTATGTCTGCCGATTCGATACGCCCCGCCAAAGGACGGGAAAGTCCGAGTTGTTGTGCTGGTCCTCGGTGACATTGGCCGGAGTCCGCGAATGCAATACCACGCCCTCTCGATAGCTCGGAAAGGCGGACTGGTCGATCTGGTGGGGTATAATGGTACTTACGCGACTCTGGAACGGTGTTCTTCAGAGAGTTAATCAACCCCGCAGACTCCCTTCCCCGACCAGAGCTCCTGGCGAACCCGTCGATCCAAATCCGAGCCCTGAAGGCACCCCCGAAGATCCTTGATACCTCTACACCCGTCAAATTCGTTCTCTTTGCGCCCTTCAAAGCCGCCTACCAACTCGTTTCGCTGCTCTACATGCTCCTCTACACCATCTCCCCGACGACCCAGTTTCTACTACTGCAGAACCCACCGGCGATTCCAACGCTGGTGGTAGCGAAGATTGTGTCGCTGCTGAGGGGACAGAAGGTTGTGGTGGACTGGCACAACTTTGGATACAGCATTCTTAAAATGAAGCTAAAGGACCACCCGATAGTCTGGATGACGAAGCTGTCCGTCCCCCCCCTTTCTCCTCGCACACATCACACATCTTGCTAATCCCGGTATTAGCTACGAAATCATCTTCGGCCGCGGAGCCTACACCAACTTCACCGTCACACACAGCATGAACCTCCACCTCCGCGAATCCTGGGGCATCAAAACTCGCATCCACACTTTACACGACCGTCCACCGTCGCACTTCCAACCCTTCTCCGCCTCCGCTCGCGCCTCATTCTTGCGCTCCCACCCTACCACCATCCCCTTCGCCGACAAGATCCTTTCCGGTCGCACAAAGCTGGTGCTATCCTCAACCTCCTGGACCCCAGACGAAGACTTCTCCATCTTCCTCTCAGCCCTACTCTCCTACGACCGTCGCGCCTCCGCCGAAAACTTCCTCTGCCCCAACTCTGTCCCCGACGTCCTCGCCATCATCACCGGAAAAGGTCCGCTACGCGATTCCTACCTCGCCCGCATTGCCAACCTCGAGTTCCAGTACGTCGCCATCGAAAGCGTGTGGTTAGAAGCCGAGCACTACCCCGGGATGATCGCATGCGCGGACCTGGGGGTGAGTTTGCACACCAGTAGTTCGGGAATGGATCTACCGATGAAGGTGGTGGATCTTTTTGGCGTTGGGGTTCCCGTGGCGGCAGTAAGATTTGCGTGTGTTGGGGAACTCGTGAAGGAGGGTGAGAACGGGGTTACGTTTGAGACCGACGAGGAGCTGGCGGGGACACTAGTAAGGCTGTTCGATCCCCGGAAGACGAAGGAACTGGAGACGTTGAAGGCTGGTGCGATGAGGGAGACGATGAGTAGGTGGGATGATAATTGGGATAAGATTGCTGCGCCGGTTTTTGGTTTGTAGACGCTTTTTTTTTGTTTAGTTATTAGCCTTTATGTACAGTACAAATTACGTTTGGTTCGGCCCATGAATTGCACGACTTGTTTGGGACCCGGATGTGCTTGAATGTGCTCAAACCCAGCCAGACACTGCATCTAGCCCCGTCCTCATAAGAGCACATAACACACGGGCTCGGCCAGCACATCGTACCCAACATTATAGCTGTCACGACAATTGAGACCTTGTGTGGTGCCACCTTGGCCACTCTGTTATAATTACTACAAATACAGTAAATCAATCCATCTTGTTCCTGTGGCCCTGTGTCACTACCTTTTCCAATGGTATCTAAAAAAAAGTATATAGCACTAGTAATGGCAAGTCAAACAGAAAGCACAATCCCATTTTCTCCCAAAACGCCAGCCAATTAAGTAATAGAAACCCTTTTGTCCCATATATTCATCATTCGGGAGGAACCATCACCTTTCATTCATCATGCCAATAAACGAGTGATGTACCATGTATAAACGCCTCCACCCAACTCCTTAAATACTCAAAGTTCCCAGCCAGTCCATTTGTGACGTCAAGTTCGCCGTTAATTCATTTAACAACCCCATACATCCTCCATCACTCCCCGACAGCCTCCAGGACAAACCCATCCTTTGAATTCTTATACTCAGTTCGATATTTTTTTTCTTTGTGATATTCTTTAGACCGAAAAAACTTTTCCCCGAGTTGTTTGCCTTGAACTTCGGTTAAAACGTCTATTTACTATTAGCATAAGAACCCTAATCATAGGAGGGGGAAGGCTCACTTTGGAAAAGAATTGCGGTAGAAAGATGGGATCCGTCGGCGTAGGGAGCCGTACTTCCGAGACACAGAACGATAGGGATGAGCGTCATGTGAACGCCGACGAGTAAGCCCATCACGATCCACTATATGTAGAGAACAATTTAGATGTGGCTGGCAGCATGGAATAACAGAACCGTACCAGTTGTGGCCGTTTGGCTGTCAGTTTTACTCCGATGAGTGCTTTACGGCCGTCAACTTTTTGGTCAACTGTATCTCCGTAGAAATCGAGTAGGGCAATGCTTCCGGCCGCAAATCTTCCGACTCGTCTTGCTACGTCGTTTTTGTCGTCAAAATTGCCGCCCCAGGCAGTTCTGCGTGTCACTAGAGTCAGCACAAAGGCCAAAATGCCCACCAGAAAGCTGGGTAAATTCTGAGTTACCGATTATTATATTTGTAGAGCTGGTAAGTGCCTTGTGTCTGTGCAATACCGTCCATTGCAATTGCACCAGCTGCCAACTGTGCAACCGCGTTGCTCAGCTGGTAGTACTCCTCATGGGCACCCTGAACATTCGAGATCTTAACATCGCACTCGGTAACATTCCATTGAGATTCGGTTGAGCTTGTTGGTGTACCCTCGTACCAGTTTGTTGCTACACCCCCGATGCTTGCGCAACGAGGGCCGCACGAATATTCCCCTTTTTGACCATCAGCGTCGAAATTTAGGAACGTTCTATGTACCATGCAACCTAACGTCAGCCCGTTACTTCCGCACGGTTTCTCTATATGGGGTACTTTACACTGCGTCTGGAGCTATGTCCTGGCGAGTGCTGTTGTGTTAGATACCGGGTATATAACATAAATCTCACAGTTCACTTACATCAAGTTGTAATAGGGTCCAGTTTAAGTGATGAGGCCTGGTGAACATCTCAAGGTAGGGGAAAATCGTACAATTTGTTTTAATAGTGATGTTACGATTAGACACAATTGACTGTTGTCGTGGGTCTAGCTTGGTACCGGTCCAATCTTGAAACTGGATGGGTCAGAATTCATACCATTATGGAGGACAGGAGCTTGATTTACCCTATATTCCCACTCGCCCTTATCCAGCCAAACTATGGAGATGTTTGATCCGTAATTAGGATTCGCGGTCTCATAAGTCGAGGGACCCTTTACGAACTGGTCCCAAACTTCATCCACGTTAGCATATCTTATTAGTCAAAGTCCACGCAGGGGGACATACGATCACCATATTGGTGAGCACGATATTGTTCTTCGTTTAACGTTGGGTTACCCACTGCCACCGGTATACTCGGAGGGGCAGAACGTGAATAAGTAGTAAGATTGGTGACCCAGACTTTGCCATTCTCGGGTATCAACGCATCTTGGCTGTTAAAATCAAATGTCAAACCAAGAAGACCGACGCCGATTTGGGACCCCTATATGTAGCCGATCAGCCCGAGTATATTAAGATAAGAGCGATTATTTTCACCAGAGTTAGAATGACCCATCCTAGGCATGCCAGCGCTCTTCCGAAATACATCCACCTCTTCTTCTGTTTACTTTTGACCATCTGTTTAAACCAGTGGACTCCCAACTTGGTTACTGTCAAAAAACTGTCCAAGCTCAGAATGAGATCGGTCTCCCAGGTGTCAGCATTTGTCTGTTCAGTTCCACGTGTCATAATAGGGGACACTATTACCTCCTTAAATGTAAACGTACTACTCTCCAACACCTTCCATCTCATAATTCCCGCCATTGCTTGGAATGAGGAATTATAATTCAAACCCAACATCAACGGCAGCCCCACTCCCACGGCGTTGAACAAATGTTTTTCGTCTCGATTGAGAGCTCCCACTCGTTCAGTGTAAAGGACGGCCATTATGAAACTCGCCCATAACACAATATCAACCACCAACCGAGACATGAGCCGTACTAATATTTTCTTGAAATGGCGGACCTTGTAACATTTTCCGGACCCACGTGTCGCCACAGTTGTTTTTGGCCCATCCTTTCCATTTTTGCCACTTTCAGAGGAGGAGTGGTGATTGTCGGTAGGACTAGGACTTTGCGAAACAGGTCGATATAACGACTCCGAAGTCATTATGGATGGGTTTTCCGACTCCAAGGAAGCCGTGCGCAATATGCTGAAAGTTGTCGAAAAATCATTATAATACAGTTGCAGGATCTGGCTCCAAGATATAGGAGGTCATCGATACCCCGCGCCAAATGTGCGACGCGGTAGAGCACCAGTAAGCATCAGCTCGCGTCATCTGGGGTGGTACAGATAACAGAAAAAAAGTAACGTAAGGCAAATAAGGCTGCCACACAAGACATCTAACTGTCGGCCATAGGTCGATTTTGTGTTCAATAACCAGTGAGTTCCTCAATATCAAGTCGTCGGCGAGGACTCGATAAGCTAGCTTGAGTATCCGGTGGAGTGCATATAGGTGATGATCGCGATTCGGACGTTGAAAGCCATCTATAACCCTATCAAAATCCGTGCAATTGACTGACGAACGGAGCAGAAACTGTACAATCCACTCACACTGCATTTACAAAAGCAAAATTTTTGCCACCGATTGGTGCTGCGGCTGGGCCAGTAAGATGTGCAGTCCATCGTCCTAACGAACTGAGGCTGAGAACCAAAAAAGGTGAAACACCACTGCCACCCGAATGCAAAACACACATAGAAAATGTCAAAGAATTTGTAATGTAACTAAAATAGAGCTGTAAATTGATGGATTAGTAGTGAAGAGGGCTGTTGATTTCAATGGCCTGAAATGATGTCTGAAAACATGTGTATTGAGGTTTATCATCGATCTGGTTGATTGGGGCATAACACTGGAATGTGAGACGCAGGCTGCAGTTGATCATGTGAAACCACAGCGACCCTCCAGCCTCTAACATTAATCGCTCAACAAACCGCAGCAATTCGAACAGAAATCGAATACGCGAACGGGGTTTTGACTCTTGTCAAACTAATTCGCGAGTGATTGGCTGTGAATTATTTACACTCCGGTTTTTGGTCTGGACACGATCGACATAGATGCCACATCACATTCAGTTCGTGTCAAATGGAGCCCCTGTAGGTGCTCTTGTAAACAAAATTGCGCTTGTTCCCAGGGTTTTCATCGGCCGACAAGCTCGAGGCAGACCCTGGTTTACAGTACGAGTACCAAAACGAACTTGTACCTCGCCAACAGATATTTTGCAACGCTGAAAGTCTGTAATGCACACAAAGAATAATACCAACAGTTAATGTCCAGACTGGGCGCGAGCTTCTCTCATTTTCGGTCGGCAAGGCTGGTCTGCAAAAGAGGCAAAACATAATCCCTCCGACCGGAGTCGAACCGGTGACCAACGGATGACAACTTGCGATTACAGTCCGGTGTGATACCAACTACACCACAGAGGGTTGCTTTGCATAAACTTAAATTAATGACTTTTTGTACTACTACTATAACACTGCAAGGTTCTGGGGTGTATCAACTTTCCCATGTGAAGTATGGTATGCATTGATTGAATTGATCTCGCTAGAGGCTTGTTGGTCCCTTTCCTACAATCTTGGTCCTTTCTGTTCTCAGCCGATCTGAATCAGTGATTCTACATTTTGCCGCCAATTAGAAGGCGTCCGAGTGGAGTTACCGTTCGCATGGCTCATGAACGATTCGACCGAATTCTATGCAAGTACATATTAAACCTTTAAACATTCTATTGGAAGTCTAGCATTTTGTTTATACATAACAGAAGCAACCGCAGTGGGTATACAAAGTATATCCCCCCCTTAACAAGAAAACACAGAAACCTAAACTTAATATCGCTGTCTAAACACGTGTACTTCTCCCTCGTCCATTCAAGTCCACTCCTAATCGACAGTTTCACCTAAAACACCTTATCCCAAGCCTTGTACGTCAACTCCAATCCCACAAAAGTCGCCGCATTCGCCGGGAAACTCCTCAGCATTGCCGGCCCAACACCAGGGAAGAACCCCTTGATTCCGCCCTTTGCATACACGTCCCTTATTACTTTTCCGACGCTAGTCTTCTCCGTGGATCCTTGCAATCTACTCTTCACAGTATCTACGGGGAACACAAGAATCCACATCGCAACACCTGCCGAACCACCGGCGAACGAAACCGCCGCCAGTGAAAGCTTGCCATCTTCTGGACTCAGTTTCCGTTTCAAATACTCGTAGGTGGCGAAGTAAGCCGCAGATCCGGGGCCGTCACGAGCTAACGTAGCGCCGGCGCCACGAAAGACGTTCTGGATCCCGCCGGTCTTGTAGAGCTGCCGGGCGACGTCAAAGGAGGAGGAGTACTTTGGTGGGCCCTTTTGTTGTCCTTGGAGCTGCAGCATGATCTTAATGCGTTCAAAGGGTGCGGTGATGAGTGTCATGGGGATTGCCGAGAAGAAACCGGCGGCGGAAATCTGCGCGATCGAGTATCCGGCTTTCTCGTCGTAGTGACTGACTTTGCGAACTAGATTCTTGCCGACGTCGTAGCCCCAGAAGGAGACGGCGAACATAGGGGTAACTCCATAAAGTGGGGCGGAAACTCCTGCGTACAGGCCCTGGCATTCTTTCAATAAAGTGCGGGGGAACGGGGAATGGAGGGCGTAACTCGTATAGGGCCCTCGCGGGCTATCGTCTGCTTCACCACATCCAGTGCGCCTTTGTAAACGCCCTTCTCCGCAGTTTGTAGCCGCACTTTCACCAGGTCGAATGGATGCCCCGTAATGACTGCGCAAACACCACCAACTCCACCAGCGACGAACGAGCGCACTCCCGAGAGAGCGGCAGATTTGACGACAGCAACTTCCTCCTCGACGACAGCTTTGACATCTTCTTTTGTTGCTGCTGACATAGTTGTTATGTAGAGAAATAGGAGGTGAGAGTGCGAGAGGCGGGGAAGGTACAGAGAAGGAGAAGAAGGAGGTGGTAGCGTTGGAGTAAAAAATCTGGAAGCCGAGATGTGTTCTACTTGTGTTTCTGTTGCCATCCGCCGCCTACGTCAAGGGCCGAGGTTGGATCTCCAGGTCACACAGAAGCACACGTGATGCGGGGAAACGGGATGTTTTGTTTTGCACAACCAGGCACTCGCCACACGGGATTCGGAGCAGCGGATAATCGATAGCGCGCCTGGGCACGAGCAAGAAATTACTGGAAATTCAGTCGATCATAAAGAGAAAATACCTACTTTAGATGAGGAACAAGAGTTTACTACAATGAGATTTTCAACCTTTAGAATTTAGGTAATGAGGTGGATTGACAATCCAGTTTTATTGACAACTTCTCGCTGTTTGGTGAGCGCTGTCTTTGGGCATGCGACGGGATTTAGCCCAGAGTAATGACGAGGCCGCACGGCCGACCTAGCTTCGAGGCCAATCCCAGAACTACAGAGATTAATCAAGTGCGGGGAAGTAAGTGTGGGGAGAGGCGCTCTGCCCAAGAAGCTGAAGTGCAAACGGCTGGCCTCGCCGCGACTGAACTAAATCTCTCCAGCTGCAGCATATATAGTTTCAATCATTCGCTTTATACTTGACTGCCGCAACCGTGAGTGTGATTAACTTTTGATACCAATAAACCCCATATAACTACCGTGCCTTCTACCCCTCTTTCAGCGAACACATGCCTAACAACAGCATCCTACTTATCTATCAGCACATCCTTCTAGCTATTGGATAAGAACAATCGCTAGGCACCCTGTTTCTATTTATAATGGCCGCCGCACCAGTATTTGCGAACAACTGTCAGACTGTTCCAGAAATGTAAGACATCTCTGCATTTCTGATGGGTTGCTCACATCCGAATGTGCTTTCTGAGCTACCTTTTGCAGCACATCAAAAGGGAAACGACTAATAACGGTACGTCTTTCCAAAGCTCCACAGATGAGTGACAAATCCTGGATCCGTCGGTTCGCCAAGAGCAACGTTAAACTTCAGTATTTATGTTTGAGGAAGGGAGAAGCGATGGGATAAAACCAAGCTTTCGCGATATTTCACCCCTATAGGAAGTACTGTAAAAGGCGGTGTTAAGTTTGGTAGGGTTTGGATGGCTGTAAATATCAATAGGCCCATAGTTTCGCACGTACTGTTCCCCACTTTGGATATCTTGGTCTTGCCTCGTCTGGTAGGACACCAATAAACTCGGAACTGTCTTTCTCTCGTTAATGGATTTAAAATGCATGCATCCGGGTAGTCTGTGTGTGCTATGGTATTGTGTAGAAGCTTCGGCACCCGATTGATGGTCTGTGATGACGCTGCCTACGGGCCCAAGACACCTACTCGCGTCCGGTTGTAGAAGTAAATAAGACCGTGCACATACCACTCTTTAGTGGCTAATGTAGAAGCGAATTGCCACAGACATCTCCCGACACTCTTGGGCTCGCTCACTTGTCTTCACCCTCTAGTTTGAATCGTTCAATCAATAAGGGCCGACACCTACCTAGGTACCTAGGTAGCTTAGCTGGTGCTGCAAACGCTAGGTGCTGCGCGCAAACATCAAAGTTTACAGGTACTATAAACACCAAGGTTTGATACCTATATCTCCATTATGTTGCTTGTTGGGACATGAAGGTGCATATTTCCCACAACATCATTACTGGTATTTGGGCGGGTACAGTTGGAATCCTACTTATGGGGCTATGACAACCCAGATGAGAGTACAGTGACGAGTAAACGTAGAGTCCTTGGCCGGCGCCAGCCCTGTAGCCAAGTTAACGTTAATGTCGCACGAGCAGCTTTGGCTGCGCCGCTCCGCTGCAAGATGCAAAACTTCTTTTTCCGGGCTGGGTCTTTTTTTGACCTTCGACAAACATCCCGGAACTAAGTAGTACCGTGATATTTGCTATTACAGGGGCGATAGCGATGGTGCAGCGGCTCTGGGAACACATGGATGAGAAACGTGAGACGGCCATGGCAAGTTAACTACATGTTGAAGGCCTGAGGTTGGCGATGAGGCTCTTGCAGAGGATAACGTGGCAACGGTGGTCGTATGCGGCTCTGCCACGATGTTTATTGAGGAGGAGAGAATAGGGAATGTACAACTACCACTACCAATATATATCCAATTGTCTAACTGCTCGAGTCTTGAAACGAATTCCCTATTCTTCTGCCTCTCCGAGTGGTCAGATCGTCAATGTGTAACTACGTCGGAGAAGGCGTTAGAAAGAGTTAGATCTCCGTTCTCTCCTAGGTTCTGCCTGCACTGCTGAGCTTTTTGTCAACTTCGACTTCGACTTCGACACCCCACGCCACCACCACTCTAGAGAATGAAGTTCTTTACAGGTATCACCCTAGCATTAGAGGTATTATTATTCGTTGGAGACGTCGTTGCAGAACCCGGGATCGTCGTCGATAGACTCGTGTCGCGAAAGAATCCACCGCTGGAGAAGCGAGGAAAAGGCTTTGGCAATGGTGGGAACAACAGAAACGCCGGGAAATGGAATAATGGGAAACTGAAAAATCAGAAGAACTATGAGATCTCATTCTATCACATCAATGACGTTCATGCGTGAGTGCTTATAATTACTCCCGCCGACGACCATGACCCGATGATGGAGCTGACGGACTTACAGACATCTAGACGAATTCAGTTATAGTGGGTCGTCGTGCACAGATCCTACTAAAGGTATTTCCTTCTGTCTGTAGGGATAGGTAGGGATGGGTTGCTGATTGTTTATAGGTTGTGTTGGTGGGTACTCGAGGGTTAAGACGGTAATCGATCAGACGAGGAAGACGCACAAGAATTCGCTATTCTTGAATGCTGGCGATGAGTTCCAGGTATAAAGTTAATGAATCCAGCCCGCCAGGCTGATGATGCACAATGTTCATACTACGCAGGGCACATTATTCTATACCATATTCAAGGGCGACAAGATTGCAGAGACCCTGAACCAACTTGGCTTCGGTAAGGTAGCCCGAATGGACTACTTGACCAGGGACTAAAGACTGACATGGTTTTCTTAGACGGAATGACACTAGGAAACCATGAATTCGACGACGGTGACGATCTTCTCGCAGACTTTCTCAACAAACTCAACTTCCCCACTATCTCTAGCAATGTCCACACCGACAACCGCAATCTTGCAAAGGCTCTCCTCCCCTACAAAATCTACAAGAAGCATGATCTTGCGGTCCTGGCTGTGACTACCGAGACTACTGTCGGCATCTCTCACCCTGGTAATGGCACCGAATTTGAAGACCCCGTCGAAGCTGCCAAACGTACCGTCAAAGTCATTAAGAAGGAGAACCGAAACATCAAACGAATTGTTGCCCTCACCCACATCGGATACGACAAAGACATCGAGTTTGCAAAGGCCACATCCGGCATTTCGCTTATCATCGGTGGTCACTCACATACTTTGCTTGGAGACGCTCCAGCCGCGAAAGGAAAATACCCCACCATTGAGACTAACGTTGACGGCGATGAGGTTTTCATCGTCACATCCTACCGCTGGGGTGAGTATCTTGGATACATTGATGTAGAATATGACACTCGCGGCAAGATTGTTGCCTACGAGGGTGCGCCGATTCATCTCACCAACACCACGAAGGAAGATGCCAAACTCAAGTCCCAAGTTAAGGAGTGGTCTAAAGCCTTCGAAGAGTATTCCAACACCGTCCTCGGATACACCGAGTACCCACTCATCCAATCCACCTGTCAATTGATCGAATGCACACTTGGCGACTTCACAGCCGACTCGATGGAGGACTACCGTCGCAACGGCAATCTTGCTGGTGCCATCATTAACGCCGGGGGTATCCGCGCGGAAATTGACGGGCCCGCTAACATTACGCTACAACAAGCCATGGAATGTTTTCCGTTCGGAAACTCGATCGTTGAGCTAAATTTTACAGGCGAGCAGCTGTGGGATATCTTCGAGGGTATTGTGTCGGACGTCAACAAGAATGGCCTGGCTGTCACGAGCTTTGTCCAGGTTTCGAGGAGTATTCGGTTCACCTATAACCCCGAGAATCCGGTTGGAAGCAGACTCATCACGCTCAAAATCAAGGGACAGCCAATCGACCTGGCGAAGGCATATATTATCAGCACGCTAGACTTTTTGGCAACTGGGGGTGATAACTTCTGGGCTGAGAGGAATGACTTTGTCAACCTGGATACTATGGATCAGGTTTGGGCGGATTATGTTAGGAAGAAGACACCACTCGCGTATAAACTCGATGGAAGAATCACGACCACTACTGAGACGGTGCCACAGAAGGGGGCTTGAATGGGAAAAGAAGCATAATGTGTATGATTAGGAGTTTGCTGATTGTAATAATGATTGTTTTTATGGACCACCAAAGTCTGAGGAGCAATAATATCCCCATCTCTTCGTACACGGGCGCTTGTTGTACACAGCCACAGATGGTCAGCTTTGCAAGCATGAGCGATATAGGGGAATAATAGTAGAGGAAGGGGATCTCCCCCACCTAGCCGGGCCATCCGGAGGGGGAGGGCATTGTCATAATATAGAGTGAATACAGTATGATTAAAACAAAACAAAACAAAAATCGTGAGTGATACTAGCCGAAGAATTACGTTGAATAAGTAGTTGGGACTGCCTCGAAATCGTGGACTGGGGGAGTGGGAGAGAAGTTGTACACTCACCGTTAGCTCGGGGACACCGCTAACTCTAGACCGTGGGAGACCTGCGAATCATCTATTGTGACGCAACGAAGCGGCTGCTGTTCAGGAGGTTTGCTCTAGAGGTCAGAATCCTAAAGAGTAAATTGGCTTCTAGGGGAACACTGTGAATTATATATAGTATACTAAGTATTACATGCCATTACATGCTTATATCCATGCATCATTATCCATCCGCATCATTATAACTAAAGCTGATGTGTATAAAGCTCCACGCCGCCTCATAACACCACATCATTACATCGCAGCAGCAACTACACTTACAACAATGCTAATCACCCACCGCCACGGCACCTCTCCCCTCGCAGCTGCTGCACTTAAACTTCCTCCCGTCGGCGCCGCCACCCCCGTTGGACCCGTAATCGCCGCAGTGCTATTAGTCAACGGCGTCGTCGTCGGCGAATTATCCTGGGTAACCGGGCTCCCAGCAGGAACCGCAGTCCCGGTCGCCTTCAAAAAGTCGGTCGTCGGTCCCCTCGTCGTAGTGGGTGCTGGCACAGCCTGCTCAGTATCGGGCGGTATATCCGGGGTATTTGTGGTGAGCACTGGAACGGTAGCCGTGTAGTCTGCAAGATATATCGACGACGTGCTGCGATACCACCGGACGCCGAACGAGTACGACCAGCTGTAGTACCACCAGTACGTGTAGTACACGCTTCCATCCCAGCAACGCGGTGCGCCGGCCGTGTCGTAGAAACAGTAGCTACCGCTGGGACAGCAGTACCGCGTATCCGGACACAGATCGTACCCCGCGTTGTCGCAAGTCTGCGAAGGTGTCGGCTCCTCGAACGTCCTCGTTGCTGTCGGCGTGAATGTGACCTGCGTTTGCGTCGTTGTGTCTTCGTTGTTGGAGGTTCCAGAGTATTTGCGGCAGCCGTAGTCAAAAGTGCGAAGATTCATGACACAATAGGAGCCGGCGGCACACTATGTCCAGTATTAATATCAACAGCAACAACAAAACTTCGGAGGGAGGAACAACGTACGCAACCAGAGTCGCAGCAATCCTCGCCTTTATCACATTGCATGCCACCGCGACAGCATACGGAGGTTGCTCGGTCCATGCAAGAGGTGTATTCGCAGCACCACGGGGTCTCCGGCGGACAGCAGCCGCTGCCGCAGTAGCGATTTGGGTAGTAGCATGCGCGCGCAAAAATATCTCGCGGGTTTGTAGAGCGAGGCTTGAGTTTCACGGGTGTGGCCTCCTTGTGCGGTTTTAACGGGAGCACCGAGTCCGCTACGAACTCCTTGTTATTGGAGACGATGCGGTAGGTGTCCGCTGCCGTCACTGTGACGGTGAAGAGAATGGGGAGGAGGAAGGGGACTGGGAGGTGCATCTTGTCGGAGGAGGATAGTCAACAATCTCCCTCACTCCATCGGGGCTGCCGGCTACTTTATGTATCAGACGGTCCCAGTGATGTTGCACATTGTGCTAACCAACATCGTCAACGTTGGTACTTCACTTCTGACTTCTACTTCTTCCGCGGTGAAGACCGGATCTAAAATCCAATGTTACACACACTATAAGGATGTAGATCCCAACATGGCCAGCATTTATTGGTTGCCTTGAGGAAGTTTGCCCTGCCAAGAAGAATTCTGTCGGGGCTAAGCTCGTATTGCAGGGATAGAACATGCGCAGGCGCCACGACCTGCAGCCTTTCATCCATGGTTCGTACCTGCAGAACATCACGAACTTTGTTATCCATGGTGTCTTACAAGCACATTCACGGTTAGTCTCGAAGTGTGGTACACCGAAGGATGGAAATACTTACTTAGCTTGTTTGGACACTGTTATGGAGCATCTTTCCGGCATTGCTGCTCTGGCCCACGGCCTGTTGGGAGACTTCCTGCTGTGTAGGTACTCTTGGCCTCTTATGCCGAGAAAAATGTGAGGTTGACTGCGGGTTAGGGTTACACAGAATTATGCTGCTTCGCTCTAGCCGAGTCCCTCCAGATTAATACGGGGGTACTCTACTAGGGGACACCCGTTGCAGTTGCAACTGGTTATATAGCTTTATTAGATAGGTAACAAAAAAAATAGCAATGCCCACCAAGCTAAATACCTATCGGAGAATCCCGCCTCTCTGAGCTTTCGTTCCACTTCTGTCTTGGATCCGCCATCATAAGCCCTGCGGCCACACTTGACGCTACATTCACCACAATCACATTAGGGGAATACCATATTAATGATCATTGAAAGAGTACATACGAGGCTTTAAGCATCCATAGTCAAGACCTAAAAAACATATGTCCTCAATCTCATACGCGAGTTCTTCGCATATGGCTTCTTTTTCATCGTCAAAGGCAAGCTCGGCACTGTCCCAGCCTCTGGCCTTCGCGGCAATCTCAAAGGAGAGGTCAATAGCGGCGGCTCTGAGCGTTTTGTTCCTGTACTATCCTAATTCTGAGAAGATTTGGCCCGGCTGTTGAAGGCACTCCATGTATTCGGCCACAGGATAGCCGGCAACAAATTCCTGCCATTCCGCCGTCTGCGTGAGGTGTACGTTAGAGCTTGCTTGCCGCTGTTGATCCTGGTCGACTTTATCATTGGTTCGAGAAGTCAAGTCGTCCTCGTTTGGCTTTTCCATCCAACCGTAGGTATCGGTCCAGGGCGTGTCAAGCGCGTATTCCAACGGAGCGGGACTGACAGCTGCGGACAGTTGATGAAGAGATGCCTTTTCGGGGCGGGTGGTGACCTTCATGGACATCAGGCGGTATTGTCTGGCTCGTGGGAGGAAGACGGAGGTGAATCGGGAGAATGCACGTGACCGTGACAGTGAAAGCATCATCGTCACGGGTGAGGCTGTGAGGAGATTTGGTGCTCGATGAGGGGGTGTTGGTGGGACAGATGGACGAGTGGCTCAAGGCTATTGTTGCCTCCTACCCCACCAGACTGCGGCTTGGCGGTCTCTGACTGAACAAAACACGCGCACAATAACACCGAGTCGAACACTTTATATGTACTCTACAAGGGAAAGTGCAGCTCGGCCAAGAACAGCAGTGTCGATCGTCATTTGGGCTATGCTAGTTTTATCCCAACTTCATGTTGCACGATCACCTTTCTGTCTTCCTGTGCTCACAAACAGCTCTGCTAGTGTCCACAACGGCCAACCTCATAGGTTGATCAAGGACGAACAACTGCTCACCAATGATAGGGCATAGGGCTAAATGTGTCCTCCTCCTTATGAACACCTAATAAGCCCCCGTCCACACCACAGTCATTTCGCTTCAACTTTCCTTTGCACTTTTACTCAGCACCACTCTCAACCGTTTTGATTCTGTACGGGACCGCCGAAGGATATATGCGGGACAATTACGATGAGCCTTGGCCATTCGTACGTATTAACAGCTTGGCGAATGTTTGTGGGACCGGTTGCTGAACTTCACGAGGAGGTAGCATCGATTAAGGAAATGATCAGCCATCATCAGCACGCCCGGAGATGAGGGAGCTTCTGTATAAAACGATACCCCACGCGTTGGACAGTGTGAGAAAGGAGAACCACATTACCAGATGGTAGCACAAGCGGTGCTTTTCTGGAGCCTGAGGGAGTTCCAGCCTCACAAACCCGACCATTGCACCACTCAGTTGTATGAATTGAACTATTTACATGCACCCACCCAGTGGCGATGACTATGTGGGTTGTCAAGTTCATGAAAATAACTAGTTCTCAAACTATTCTCCGGTTTTCGAGTAACATTTGCAGCCTGGTTTTATCAGTTCATGGACCGGATAGGCAGTCCTAGAGTCCGGAAACTTTTCGGATAACTAGATCAAGTTATAGAAGAGTAGGCCCGGCTTGGAGGCCAATTGCGCCGTCAGGAGAACCTTGGGCGAATCACACGTTAATGTTTCCATACCACGGAACTTTGTCGGAAGGACTTCTTTTCGGACAACAGGACATCAAGTTGATTCTTATCGAGCTTGGGAAGAGGGGATAGCTGGCTTTTTGCGTCATGCGTCATGCGAGAAGGGCATCGTAACCGAAAAGGCCACATTTTATCTCTTCGATGACGCTCTTTGTCACACTATATTGAGAACACATTAGAATTGGTGTTATCAAACCACCCTTCCCGCAAAAGACAGCTCGAGCTTAGGTGCTGGTGTTTGGAGAACAGCCCAATTCTGTACCATTTGGTAAGTATTGATGCGGAAGAGAAGTTTTATTTCTCTAGATCCCAATGCCAAGTAAATATCATGAAGGGTTCACTTTAGTGTAACCACATGAAAAGAAAAAAGAGGCGCAGCCACAAGCATTGCACATAGAGTATATGTATTTCATGCATGCAGTTGAGGCTGTGTAATTGGGGGTTAGAATGGAGCTTGTAGTTTCGAGTTCCCACTAGATATTAGCGGGAGTTGCTAGCCTTGATATGACGACACAATTGTGGAGCTGCTTGATGCTGCTTTCGGGCCGACTTCACGGCATTTGCCTTTCACCATAATAAGGCCGGTGTATATGCCTTTCACTTCGGTGAGTAGCTTCTCGGCTGGTTTCTGGCTGTTTGCCTACTATACATATACTAAGTAGGTAACACATCTGACTGACTTGCTTACAAAGAATATGGAATCAACTTCAGCAACCGCTTTCACAAGTCTCCCAAGAAAAACCAAAAATCAATAGCTACTCCAACTTGAGTGGACATTCGTCTAGCATCAAAGGGTTAGGTAACAGAGCTCGCCGAAAGACTAGCTATCTCAGACAAAAAACTTGTCTCCACGAAGGCAGCCGCGCCCGACTGCGGATATTAGGGTTGTCCATGAGGTTCGGAGGGCCCTGGGCCAAATTCTGGCCTAGAAGAGCTGGGGCAGTAGTGGATGGGACGTAGAGCAGCCCGCTAGATTGACCTGCTCTCCTCTGGACTCGATTATCCATTGCAATCGCATGAACCACATCGTGGCGGCGGATTTCTTCCTGTACACGAGCTGCGTCTGAACGCGAGTTAGCCCCTGGCAAATGAAGAGACTCGCTGCTCATACCTGCGTTCTTTCGCTTCCTGAAAAAGATGATCAAATTCAAACCAATCTGCCCAATGATATTTACCAAGCGGTGCACATTATCCGAGAATATACGATGTTCGAAGACGAAATTGTGACCGAGGATAACCTCATGTCGGCAATCACGCATAACCTCGAAATAGGTAGGAATGGGATTTCCCGGTTTGTCGTCAAATGATAAGAAAAGACAAACACGGCCAATAGAATCTACAAGTGTTCCATCCGGGAGCAAAAACTTTGTGTCTGAACGCAAGAGCTTCAGGTTGTTTTTCCGAGCATATGCTTCTGACATAACCTCGCCTTCTGCGCCAGTATCTGGCAGACCTTGCATTCGAAATTTGCGGCTCCGCCCAGGTGCACGGGCCATCATCGGTAGCTTTTGGTACAAATCCCCAATGTTGTTGATGCACAGAATATTTCCCCTTGGTCGACACTGCGGCATTGGAACTAGTTTATGTTTGTATTCATTGAGAGATTTCGTTTTTTGAAGAAAGGGGTACCCAAGGATGATATCATAAACGGATTTGAGGGCCACATCAAAGTCAATAATATAGGCTTGATCAGGCTCGTCTTCGAACGTCCACTCAACCGTAACTTTACCGATAATGCGAAGGGAACCGGTGGCCATCGGTACATCCTTGACATTTTGGGGACTACTATCGATCAGAAAATTGTTTTTGGATGCATACGCTTCAGTCATGACGTTTGCCCATGAAGCACTGTCGGCTAAGGCAAGGGCAGAATGTCCATTGAGCCTTCCTTGCAACCCAGAACTTTGATGATGGGTCTTCCCTAAAAGTTTCCCAGCAAGTCCTAACATACCAGGTACAGACCCTCCCGTACCGCTCAACCCGAAAAGGTTAAACACTGGAGTGTCGATTTTGTCCTGCCCGGGTTTGGTCCTGGCGGTTGCGGCGGCCGATTTCTTCGCTTGCCATTGCTCATTATTCAGCGTTTGTTGGCGACCGTCCATCTCTAAAGCTGCCTGGTGTTGTTTGGCACCGACTTCGCAGCACTTCTGCTCCACCATTATAAGACCGGCGTATATCCCTTTCACTTCGGCGATCAACTGTTCGGGACTGATGGGCCTAGTCTCCGGCTGTCTGACCATCCGTAACCGTTCCTCGCTTTCGTGTGGGGCTAACACGGCAACGGATGGCCGAGGAAAATGTCTGTCCTTAGCCCTAGGCTCACCAGCGGCATCATTCCTCTGGACTATAGATATGAATCTTTGCTCTGACAGCCTAGGGTGTTTCCTTGATTCTTTTCTCCGGTGAGGGGTTACATCGAACAACCTCGGCCCTGGATCAACAGCCGGTGTCACCTGTGGGTTGAAGGTCTTCGCATCGTCACGGTCGGGGTTAAACAAACGCTTCGATGTGCGCATCCCACTATCTTCGATGAGTGACTGACGAAGAGGCAATGAACGGTCGAAGTCCGGATCCTTATGCCTTCCGAAAGCTGCATACCTTGATAAGCTAGACGAAATTCAAATATCTGGATTATCAGAACTAACCGCTTGCAAGCGCACCAGCTTTTCCTCTTGTTCTTTTAGGATTTCTCGAGAGGGTAGCTCTGTGTTCTAGTCTCGATGGGGGGAGGTTTTCTCTTTTTGTTTGGCTTTGTTCTAGACCCGGTGAACTGGTGACGAGATTGGAGGTACCGCCTTGCACCTCCTGCATGTTAGGTTTCTTTTCGACAGATAAATCCGTAGGTGCGCCTCTGTCATGGGGCTTTAGTGAAGTTATCATTGATGCTTGCCATGCAACCGTTGCAGCCGGGTTAGGCCTACGAGATTAGTTTCGAGTGCCAAAACTTCGGATTTATCGACATACCTGGCTCGGCCTCCGCTGGGAGGAACAGTCTTTTGCATCGTAGTTTGCATCGAAACAGTTGCCTCTCCTGCCGCAACTCTTAGTGCCATTGTCTTGAAGTTATAAATTGTGGGCTCAATAAACATACGTGACAATCGTTGTATTTCAGACAGCCCTGGCGTTGGGGCTGTGCACGGGAGTACGTAGTTGCGTAGGTACTTAATATGTAGAGGTAGGTTGTGTATATAGGGCGGGCCTTATACAGTTCCGGGGGAGGAAGAACAATATAACGGATAATTTGCAAAGTTTATACGAAGTGAGGTGAACGGGTCAGGTTGAGTGAGAGAAGTTCAGAGATAATCAGTCGTCAATCCATTGACAGCAGCCTGCGGGGGTCTTATCAGCTAGCGCTTAAGTCATGATCCATGGCTTCATCAAGCATCCGAAGTCCTACTCTACATGCTGGGCTGTGCTTACCTAAAACGGACAATGCGAAGTCGGGCTGCAGGGGATGTGGGGGCGTTAACCGCGGGGTTTCTCTGTTTCTCCTCCAACGTCAAGAGCCACCACCCACAATTCCTTTCCCAAAATAATGACGACCACAAATCAAGATTACCCAAACGGCTTTCGGAAGTATGCAGATTTAATCTCCCGAGACTCTGAGCTATCAATATATCGACAGTTCCGCTGGCTCAGCTCCCAAAACCTGCTTTATCTGCAGGCTGAACTTCGGGTTCTGGAGGACGATTTTGACCGCTTTAAAGCCGAAGATATCAAAGGCGAACAGAAGCAGCAGCAGCCAGAGGATCCCTACCTACTCGCTCGATCTTTTGAGGAGTTGCAAGCCGATTCCAAATCAAACTCCGGATCAAGTAACATATCCAGGGAACGACTGGAGAAAATTATGAAAACTAGACAAGTGATGAAGGAATACCGTTCGTATATAAACCTCACGTTGTTGATGTAGAGGAGGATGCCGCTTCTAACTACTCTAGATAAGGCACTGATGCTCGAGGCCCAAGTCCAAAGTCTTCCCAAACCATGCCGAAGGGTCAGAACAGTTGCAAAGACATGGTTCGAACGTAATCGGCCGCTAGTGGGATTAGATTACGATCTTTTCGACGACGAACTAAAAGAAGACTTTGTCGCTCTCAAACCCGCACAAGGTCAGGACCGTTTATCAATATTTTTACAAGAGCATTTAGGGGGCATTATCCAAGTAAGATTTCAGCCGGATACAGCGAAGAAGTGAGACTGATGTGTACGCATCAATGGCAGACAAGATCAAGCGCCTCGCAAACAGAAGATATAGTGGGTCACTTTTCTGAGAAGTACATAATCCTGCTGGTTAACGCTATCACAATGCTTGCTGCCGCGATTCTTTTAGTCGGCGCGATTGCGGGGTTATATTTTGTAAGGAGCGGGGTCAAACGGCTATGGATGGTAGGATGTCTCACGTTACTTTTCGCAATCGCCGTGGGTACTCTTACAAATGCTCGTAGAGCAGAAATATTTGCTTCGACAGCAGCGTATTTACCCCTGATATACCAATAACGTTGTAGAGCAACCGCTAATCCAGGTGAAAAGGTATGCCGCTGTATTGGTAGTGTTTATCAGTGGAAACATAGGGTAGTCTTTGTTGAAATCCTGTATAATAATTTGTCTTTCTCATCTATTACATATTGGAAGTCAATATTGCTTTATCATATACAATACATATTACTAACTACGAAACGAGACGAGATCTGAGAAAGTATAAGGATATTTGTCCTTTTGGGAGATAGATTTCGTAACCTGCGAAGACTCAGGACCAACAGAAATGACCACGAATATCTCGTCTCATCACTGCCCAGGTATCATCTTTTTTTGTCCCACACCCTGGGGGTGATATATCTTCTCTTTGTGAAAATACTACATAGTAAAAGCTAATTGAATAAATTGGTTGGTTCACTATTTCATCTTAACTCCTTGTAAGTACCGTTGGGTTTATAATCAACCGGATACCTTTCGGTCAACCTAAGTACTTCGTATGGACGATCCCAACTTGGCCAAAAGGATAGGAAGGAATAGTGATGACAAAAGACGAGATGTTCCAAGCCTTTGTCCTGAGTCCAGCAAGTCGAAGAAGATCCTCCACTGGAGGATGTCCAATGGTCAAGAAGAGAATGTTACTCCATTTATAACGTAAAGAACGTTTATCGTTTTTAGGAAGGGGTTCTGCCCTAGCTTAGCTTCGTAGGGGCACCAACCTAAACTCAGCATGGTGATACCCGGTACCATTTCAAGAGCGACAAGATGCGAAGCGTTTCCAGAATTCGATAGCGTACTGGAAAGCTGCACTTTCTGCGCTTGTGCCTGCTATAATACGGACGTCATGCAAGCTGTAGTAGAATCTGCATCGGTGGCAGATCAACAAAAAACTGGTTAAAACAATCCAACGCTGTACTCCTAGCTTCCCAAAATAACCCCAAAATAATATATCCCATAAAAAGGAAAAAAACCCTCGCATCAATAGGGTAAATGCTCTAACCCCATGTCCTCCCTCTCACTTAGCTTTGACCGATCTCCTTCACTCCATTCATCCTCACCACCCTTCCTCCTCCCATACCCCCAGGCTGCAACAATCCCGCGCCCTGCGCCCCCTTCGGTACACATAATTTCCATACACTCGGGAACGGATCCATTTTACCGAGGACCAGAAGGGTGCTTTCATCCCTTGGTTGCCGTACCAGGTATCCGCGGATCAACTTCTGGTCCAATAAACTCATCACCACACCCTCCACCTGGTCCTTTCCCAGTCGGAGACCATTGAACCACCATGTTGTGGGGTCTGATACACCCCAGGGATCAACATCCGGTCTTGTAGAAAGCAGGTTTGCCTCCGCCTGATCGATATCTTCGGGCGCTTTTTTATGGAGTGCTTCAGCACATACCCAGATATCGTCGATTTTGATAATATGTTGCTTCTGTTCTGGGGAACAGGTAAGAACCCATATTTTTCGAATCAGGGAGCGCCATAGCAGAATGTTGGTTCGGTCTGCAAGCAGCCGGTCGAGTCGTTGCTGCTCCCACCATGCTGCTTTCCATTTATTGGGTCCTTCAATTCCCATTGCCATGCGGTAGCCGCGGAAATCGCCTTTTTGAATCGCACGGCAGAGGGGGATGAAGAGTTCATCTAGACCTTGTGCTTCGGGACGGTTTATGATCTCGTAGGTAGGGAAGCGACCCATGAGAAGGCTACAAGTCAAGAGCGGGATCAGGATCTTCCGGCGGTGCTTCAGGTACCTAGGGTGGCAGATGTTGTAGCTTTCTTGCAGCGCTTGGTGCGCATCTGGGAATGCGAGTTCGCGCATAAGTTCGATTCCCCGGTAGTAATAGTATGTACAAATTGTTGGATTTCGAAAGAGGGGATGTTCTAGCCTTAGTCCGACTGATCCAAGATTTTGGCGAATAGTACCAGCGAGCTTGGTCTGACACGTCTGTTTGGTAGAATGGGGTTTAGCATTGGCTACCGAAAAGAACCCCTGAGGAAACAAGGTCTTGTTGGAAGGATCGCGGGAAATCTAAGTTTCGTCGGGTGGCGGATTATACGGGAAAAGAGTTGGGCCTCGCTCTGGCAGATGTGAAACAAACCTTGTTATATAGTTTAAACAAGTAATTCGCCAAATCTATCGTTACCGTCTTTTTCAGGATCTGGTCAGGTTGGGTGTAGGGTGCTCGTTCGGCCACGGAGATATTGAAGGTTTTGAGGAGAAGGTTTAGAAGGCTTTCGCTAGCCTTGAAGAAGCGGTCACCGAAAATCTTGTCGACGCTGCCGCCAACGAGGAGACACCATTTCGCGGTCATCATTGCCGTTCGCGCTATGATCGCACCCCGAGGAGAGTTGAAAGCCGAATTGACTGCACTATACATCTGTCAATCGGTTGCATTCGTCAATAACCGCGATAAGCCTACCCCATAAACTCCTTCAGTCTCTCAAAGTAGTGTCGCGTCTCCTCCTCAAATCCTGGTTTGAACTGTTTCATAATATTCGGTTCCGCGGCCTCCATCAGCCACAAGTATGCCACCATCATCTCATTCAAACCATTCCAGTCGTCACCCATTTCCCTCTCGACAACGTTCCTAACGGCGGAGAAGTGTTTGAGTTGTCGTACTTCGAGGTGTAGTGCTGGATAAGGCCGTCGCTTGAAAACACGCTCAACATTGGTCATGAAAGCTTCGTGTAGTAGTCGCGGTCTCTCCTGTGCGATCGCATCTCTGACACACCGAGTCCAAGCCGCGACTACCGGCGGGGTCGGAGGGTTCGATTGCGCGAAAATGGGGGGCATTATGGGTGGTATGGAGCAGCAGATGGAGGAAGCAGCTATCTCGTAGTGAATAAGGCAGGAATGTGGCGTTGCAAACAAGTGAACATAGGTATGTAGGAGGTGTCGTGAGAATTAGCTCAAGATGCTGGTGTAGAGACGGATTGATAATCGCAAGTTTATCCTACCACCGCGCCCCTTGTACCACCACATCATCTTGGCACTCTTGAAACGGGTGACTATTGCCTATTTAAGTATGGTTGAATGAAACTGACCATTCGCTCTAGAGATTTATATTCAGTTCTTTCGACATTTCCTCGATTACGAATTCTATATTAATATATCGCAAACGTATGTGTCTTCCGAGTCCCAGCATTTATTACTCAGAGCTAATCAACATCAATTCCAGAGGTAAAAAAATGAGCCCGAGCAGGTCGATTAGGTAGGGCAGCGTCACTTCTCAACGACGAAGGTAACGACATGAGAGACCAGACAAACCAGATAATTAATATTTGGGGCTTCTAAGATGGTATGAGTACCCGTTTTGTAACCCTAGGATGCCGTGAGATAGGTCTGTGATTGATGATTGAGTGCCTTGAAAGCTAGAATCGGACCTTTAGAAGCTAGCCCTGAGTGCACAATGAGTCGGTGAAGCGCAAGACCACACATTGCATTCAAGGTGGAAATAAAGAATGTATAACGTAGTGAGGACTCCTTCGTGGGTTCGAACCATTATAGGCTAAACATAAGGTATTTGGTTAAATATGTACATTAGTCAGGGAAATGATGTCAAAAGGCTTGTGACAGGCGATGGAGTCCCTGCGATCCATAGTACGTAGTGAGGAAGACACCTCATTAAAATTAGTGAATTTCAGGATGAATTCTGTCCGTCGTAAGGTACTTTGAACAAAAAGAGATATCGAAATTAAGCAATGGAAAGCGATGGAGGTAGCGAGATGATGGCAATAAGAATGATGATAGGGTGCCTAACCGCACCCTCTATGGAGGATGAGAATGACAGGAAAGAGACAGGAGAAATGTGGATCGGCACGTGCACCCATGCTCCAAAGGTTTTTGCGCAGAAAGGCCCCCCTAGTTCCCCGCGTTTGGAAAGGAACATGGCGTTGCTTATCGTGTGCGCGAGCAGGCTGGCTCGTCACCAAAGCATCAGGCCTGTGGTGTTTTGTATATGGTGCTGGGCCCCGACAAATCAGATGGTCCACTTTAGATAGACCGTTACTTAGGGCAATAGAACCTTCTACGCCGAGAGATCCTAGCGAACTTTGTTGATAGCCGAATTCTTTGGGTTAGTTGAAGAAGGATAATAAATTACTTATTCTCGATGTTTGAATTAGATGTCTTCTCGTTTCTCTCGCGTAATTGAGGACTAGCCAGTCAACCTTGGTGGGTCCTTAGGACAGCGGCCGGGGCTACAGAAGAGGAAGCAGGCAACGGTTGGCGATGATCTCGGTGTTAAGTTATACCGACGGAGTATCCACCGCACGACTGCTGGGTGGTAACAGCGCCTCTCGTAACATACACCTAAACATTCTCTGTCCGAGTGGGTCCTAGGGGTTGATCATTCCGCTCGTGACATCATGGGTGTATGTAGGCCGTATTTGTTGATGAATGAGCAGAGGAAGCAGGCCGAAAAACAAAACCGATGTTGTTGCATCGTTGAGGTGTCTGGGTTTCCTGTATAGGTTGTTGGTCACATAATTAGGGCTTCGACCCTAACAACCTCTGCAGTCATCTTGATGTAGTCTGTCAAACGCCTGTATTTTCGCTGGTAAGGCTAAGTGCGGCCGTCAGCCGTCTACAGACTAATGTGGATGAGTTTGGAATATGTCTTCTCTACTCCACCCGAGCCGTACAACAAAGACAGAACAGTTACAATTGATCTACCGTGACTGAATTCTTCTCGTAATTACGTCTACCTGAAAATTAAACTTCCGGTTCGGCTTTCAGCTCGATTCTCAAGTAATCCGTACGGGTGCTGACTGCATATAGCGAGCTAAAAGTCGACTTTTCGGACTGAGACAAAAGGATCTTACAGCATCAGCTTACGTATCGGCCGAATGCAGCTGCGAGTGAGCGTGCACTGATCATGGACAGATATGGCAGTTTTCCGGGGGGTCGACAATTCTCGACGTCCGAAGCCGGCTGACGTTACCGACCCCGCCTGTCGTAAGACCGGACCGGCGTGTGGAGTGCATCTTCAGTTGTGTCCTCTCCTCCAGCTGAACTAGACATAAGCAATATACCTACGTGACCGCACCACCGCCGGGCATATAACCCCATCGTTCTTCCCCTCACCACCACCCACCGTCCACTACCTCCTCCTCTTCACCATCACCACATGTGCTCACCCATCATGGTTTCCCCTAAGAAAATCTCCTTCGGCGTGCTCTACCTCCCACACTACCAATCCCTCGACGCCGTCGGGCCCACAGACCTAATCGCAATGTCATCCACCACCTATGCGGGCAAATTTGGCTCCGCCGCCATCCAAGCTCTGGCCCCAGAAATAACCTGGCACCACATCTCCTCCTCCTACCCGTCGGCCATGCAGTCCTCCTCCGGGCCAGGGACACTACCCACCACCTCCCTCGCCGACTGCCCAAAACTCGACTACCTGCTTCTCCCGGGGCCGCCGCCACAGCAACGTCTCAGCGAGGAGGAGAAAGCGTTTCTTGTGCGCAAAGCAGCCGAGGTGGAGGCGCTGCTCACGGTGTGTACTGGGTCGCTGATGCTGGCGCAGACGGGGCTGTTGCAGGGGAAACGGGTGTGCACGAATAAAAGTACACTCAGGGGGCTGGCGGAAAGTGGGATGGTTCCCAAGGGGATCGATTGGATGCGGGATAGAAGGTGGGTTGTGGATGGGAAGTTTTGGAGTAGTAGTGGGATTACGGCGGGGTTGGATCTGGGGGCGCAGTGGGTTAGAAGGGTTGTGGGTGAGGAGATGTGGCAGTGGGTTACGGAGACTGCGGAGTATAGTCCGATTGAGATGGGGGGTGATAAGTTCGGGTATATGTTGACGGATTTGAAGTTGAACTAGGTAAAAGAGGGCTGATATACAGACTAGCATATGAAAATGAAAAGGGATGTTGAACGAAGTATTTTGAGACTGGCTTTGACTATCATCTGTGAGCACATGAATAGACCTACGGAGAGAAATATTCTATCTCCAAGACCATGTAGCAACGATAATAGTTAAGTTCGTGATTATATAGTGGCAGTGGCTAGCTGGAAGAACAAGGCAGATGTGGTTTGGTCCCCAACAACAGCGACTGTATGCGGCCGCGTGGGGAAATTTGAGAATGAAATGATTATGTGGCAGAGGAGGAGGAATTATTGTACGAGATCTGAGGCGACATGGTCAGTGAAGAAGGAATGGGATGTGCGGTGGAGGGTGATCATGAAGGAGTATCCCCAATTGGAGAACGACTCGGTACCCAAATTTATTTTTCAGAGAGTAGATGAAAACTGGGGATAAGTGCAGCTTTGCAGTAGCCGTAAGCGGAGGCGGCCGAGTGCAATATGGTTTCAACAAACAAAGGTGAGACCGAAATTCCCCACATCTCTGGTGTAAAACCAGCTCCCCGCTTTAGCACGCTCCCAGTAACCCCACTGCATTCTATTTACCGCCGAGATTAACCGTCTTCCCGTACACCATCGCAGTTCCAAAACCATTCAGCACTTCAGCAAATTTGCCCACAAAGTGCCTCCACATAAGGGGGCCGAGATGAAACACAGTCCGGCTGTCACAGCGGCGGCCGAAGAAGTTATCGCACTCATCCATCCAACCAACAATCTCCTCACAGAAGTCAACAGCGGCAAGGGCAATGAAGTCTTTGCGGGGGGCATTGTCACAGCCTTAGCGTAAAGCTCAGTATGTCTACCGGAGACGCATGAAGTCGTGCATTGAGTGCAGGTAGCGTGGGAGCTTGATGAAAAGCTTGGGAGGAAGGGATTGGAGCGACATCGTGGGTGGTAGATGGTTGGTGGTGAGGGGTGAAGTAGCGTGGATGAAAGATGGCGTAATGCTTCCCAGTTCGAGTCCGGCGGTGTCCTCAACAAATCTACCACACTCCGAGACTACGGAAAAACGGAAGTGTGACGCAAGTGAATACATGTAGGGTACCTAAGTTGGTAGCCCTTCGGGGCGGAACCGAACACTTTGCGTTTCCTTTTAGCCACTCGAAAACAAAATCATTTAACACAACTCAATCCCTGAAGCAGCTACTTACTTCCTACTTAAGTACTCTCGACCACATTGAGACACAACATCCGGTGATAATGGCTGCCATAAACCTAGCCCAACTGAAACGCCGGTTATAAGTGTCGGAAATATCCGCTTGACCTTACAATTAGTACCTTGACAGCTACATGATGAGAGACAGAAAAGAAACCACGGCCTGGTCATTTAATTTCACCTTTCAAAGACCCAGGAACAGTATCTCATTCAACAACAGTATATGCAATCGCATTTGAAGCCGGTAACAACCTCCGGTCGTTCCGCATGGCTCGTCTCGAACCTGAACACCTTCGTCTGCATATGCTCCTAGAACTCCATTAACGCCATTTCTTTCCAACAGGACAACACAACATACCGCTTTCGTACCCCAATCCCACCACGCTACACTCCCTCATGTGTACCAATACCTATATCTCTCTCCATCTCCGGTACCTCTGTAAACTCAGAGCTTCCCGGATAGAAATTGAGCTTAATATTGTGACTCTCTTCCGGGCCCAAGGAGACGTAGCACGCATCCTCTCCCACAATGTCCTTTTCGTCCAATCTATTCCGACCATACAGGACGGCTCGTCGTCGACGTCGTCGACGTCCTCGATAACTTTCAAAACCCACCCGTCTGGGGTGAGATGTTCGAGTACCCATGGTCCAGGCCATATCATCGATGCATGGCTCGCGGAATGTGATGTGCTGTCCGAACGGGTTTCCTGGTGTGTTACGGTGATGTGGAGCATGTATTGCCCCGAGAGTGAGAGTTTGTCATTGCCCTTGATAAAGGCGGAAAGTTCGGGCGTGGACGTCATCGTTTGGGTGACTGGTGCACTGTCGCTCTGATTCTGGCACAAGGTGGGCTTAAATTTCCCCGCCTGTTCTTCGTGCGATGTAGTTTTTAAGCCTGAAGGTATGTGGGGTGTTAATATCTATTCTGTGTTGAGGAAAACAGATCCCTGCTTACCGTTCGTTGCAGTTGGATGAAAAATTAGGAAACTCTGTTACGAGGGTTTGTTTTCTCTGAACCGGCGAGCCACACGCGTTATCCTACCGGCGTATTGGTATTGTTGCCGGGATATATCCGATCCAAACTATACGGTAGCGCTAGAAACGTCTTACCTGCCTACTTTTTCCCCGCGGGCCCAATCCTCCAAGATATTGCGTTGCATGGGCAGCGTGGTGCATTACTCGCAGATGGGTAGTAGCACTTCTACAACTCAGCAGCACTTTATATATATTGATAATGGTGCTTATCAATATAGAGTATATTCGATGAAAGATTTATCAGTAATAATTGCTCACTTCGACAAACAACCGCTCTTAACTCAAAAACTAGCTTAATTTAGTAGTTTAATATACGGATGATAAGTTGGCTAGTGGATGATGCTTCGAACTTAACAGAGACATTAGTGGTCGTCGAAATATACTCTGTACCATCATGGGCAGCACATTACCACTTCTAGGTTTAGATTTGGCATATCTGGAGGTTAGAGGTTACCGGCGGGCCATCTTAGCATTGAAGAGTGGCAGAGTTCTTCTCCCGGTAGTTGCAGATAATCGTGTCACCGCGTAGCTATTGTGGATGATTCGGACAGGTACTTGATGACTAGCACAGGCTACTTCTCAGGTATTCTACAGAGCAAAATATGAAAGAAATGGTTATTATACAAAGCCTATGTCTAGTATTGTTGTAGTAATGTTAAACAGTTCGCTATTCAACCTCTAAAGCTGCCTACAGCCACCATCATCATTAATCACGGTACATTCCCGTCTAAATCATTGATTCCACATCTCTCTATCCTCCCTATCTTGAACCTCCCGCTGCCCTTCTACCTTGAGACTCCGAATAGTGGCTAAACTGTGAGGTTAATAATGGCTTGACGGGATCTCCTGGAACCTTGCTTTTCACCTTCCGATGGATGGTACATCTCCAAATTACCCATCAAGAACCCTCAAAATTAAAATAGAAGGTACACAACAGCGTTACCAGTAAAAAAAATAGCGTTAAATTAGACAAAAGCTCATTAGAGGGAGGCCACAAGATGAAAGTAAGCAGTTGGATATAGGTTATTTAACATAGATATCGACGCCATAAGTTATGTAGCTGTGTCTCGGGTTGACACTATGGCGCTCTTGGTACCAGACTGGAGGATTAATTAAAGATTTCCCTTTTCGGTCAGTCACCGCGTCTCACTCACACATCGTGCACGATATTACCACGTGACAGCAAAGTTAACAAGACCCTCTGTGGTGTAGTTGGTATCACACCGGACTGTAATTGCAAAGTTGTCATCCGTTGGTCACCGGTTCGACTCCGGTCGGAGGGATATCTTTTGTTTGCTTTTTTGCTTTTTGTGCATATCTGTTGGAATCAACTTGTCTCGTCCCCAGACTCTCGTTGCCGAGCGAAGACAACGTGATACGAGTGGTAACAGACAAGGAATCAGCACGTCTGCAGTTTGTTGAATTGCATTCGTTAGTTAGCTGTAAGGTTCATGGTTAAGGAAGAGCGGAGAAGAGACGTGATATGTTGACCCTTTGGTATAGCTTCTGCCATCGGAGGATAGATTCTCAAAGCACTAACTACAGTGAAACATTCTGGAGCAAACCTGAGGCCGCAGTTGATGTAACTAGAGTGCCGTATACGGGACGACAGAACCAGGGGGGAAGCGGCCACGTACCGGGAGTGATTTTCCATGCTCCAACCACCGTACGGCGTGGGTTTATATTTAGTGGCTTCCCACCGTCAGTTTGCAATCAGATGGTGTAGGAAGTTCACCTTCAATGTGTTTTCCAGCTAAAGATACTAGTGATGCCAAAAAGGGTCGACGCAGGCGTAGGGGGCGAAAAAGCAATGATATGCTAAAACCCGACTACCAGCTGAAGAGCTGGAGAGCTGGAGCAAAAGAATCCCTCCGACCGGAGTCGAACCGGTGACCAACGGATAACAACTTAACATTACAGTCCGGTGTGATACCAACTACACCACAGAGGGGGGTTATGTATTTGCTACCCGGGGTGGAAGACCATGACCCATGTTCAGGAAGGTTCGCAATCTGTGGATGTGGATGAAAAGAATACTTCAGATAGGGCTCAATCGTGTAAATCTTCATTCAGTCGTTCGAGAGGGAGAAAAAAATGTACCAAAAAATGTAGGTCATTCGATCTCCGTCCACCAAATGACAGCCTGCTTTGATTGAATATAACATTCCAAGGATCTCATCCGGCTACACGTATTTGTGCTCGCATTTAGACGGGTTAATGCATGAGGAATGAATATTAAACCATGTAGATATCTGCAAGTAAGTCACCGAGTGATAATTATAATTATCGGCATAGCAGTAACAAAACGTCCCGACGGCAACTGGCGTACATCAAAACAAATTGATGCAAGAGCACTAGTCATGGATTGTAGAGAGTATGTCCCTTGTGCAAAATGCCTCTTCTTGTTCATCTTTTATTTTAGAAACTGGAATGTGAAATATTACTAGACATGTCTTAATTTAAATGGCTTTTTGAAATCCAAAAGAATCCTCAGCAGTACTCCCCACCCCCTTTGAAGAAATATATCTAGCACAAAAATATGTGAAGCAACTAGACACTTCCCCGTGACTGCCTTTAGAGAGTTTGCGATTTTGGAAGTGGCCTCAACTCTGGTCCCAAATCGGCTGATTGGCTATGGGGCCGGCTCTGCGGCTAGCCCCAAAATCGCAAACTCTCTACTCCCTTCGCCCATTGTGACCTCATTTGTCCCATACACAACGTTGGTTCTACCGGTGCCACGCCTTCTTTCATCCACATCCACCCGACAACCCTCGTGTGCCTCAGTACCTCATAAACCAGCTAGTCCGCCTCCCCGAAGCCATAGTAGACACTGCTGATGAAAGTTGTTTTTCAACCCTTGTAACACCAGGAGAGTGCTGGTGTGTGTATCTTGTGTGGCGACTACGAAGATGGAAATAATTACATTCCCTCATCAGCTAGGACGGAGTTCAGGATCGCAGGGCAGTAACGATATCGTATATCATAAGTAGAATGAGCCTTATGACGAAGGTATAACCGATGACATTTGAAATCTGACCGAGAGTGGTGACGACATTCATATTTGACCTCAAAATTCAGAGGAAATGATAACTTTCGGTCCCAACGATTGAAAATAAGGAGCAGAATAGAAGGACAGGAAGGTTTATTTTAAAAGAGAGTGGCCGGAATCTGCTGGCACACTCCTTGGTCCCCATTTGTAACTTACGTGGCCGCTGTTAGTGATAAAGCCTCTGGACAAACGAGAGGCATGATTTGATCCACAGACAGTTATGGGGCTAGATTGATACGAAGATTCCCACCCAACAGGACGAAACACAACCACAATATCTCACGTCCCGAATTCAAATGCAGTCCACACAACTAGCACCACCATCCTTTCCCTGGCCTCCCTTTCACAAAACCCTGCAACACCTACCGCCTCCTCCCACACACCGTCACCTCCACCCCCACCGCCGCAAACCAAACTGCCACTACCGCCAGTCTCGGAAGGCAAACCCCAACCGTGAGCCTATTATTCCTCTACTCCCCACTCTTCATATCAGCCCATCTCCTTCAAAGTCACACGTTATATGCATTATATGCATACTTTGAGATACTCGATAGCACCCTTAGGATTGGCCCATAGTGCGTTGTAAATATCGATAAGGTCGATGATGCATGTAGGTAGTACGAGGGAAAGGATGAGGATGAGGATGAGTAGGAAGCCGTGCAAGTAAGTGGACATGTTGCCGGGTGCTGATGCAAAGAAGGATTTGTAAGGTTGGTGGTGGTGGGAGATAATTGATTTTATAGTAGCAATATCTACGTTTTTGCTTACAGGTTGGGGGACATTGAAAAGGAGTTCTGCTTTGTATGCCATTGATTTGCAGATACACTTTCTATGGTCCATGGGCGAATGCGTCCTCGTCTTTTGCTCAAGTGAACTTGGCGGTGCTGAATTGAAAGTTTACCTCCCGGCCAAACCGAAGAGATTCTATGTAGTCTGTCAGACGGCTTAGTAGGATTTTTGCGGTAGCCCCAGCGACAGAATCCGGATGAGACTAGATTCAAACTATGTCATCGCCTTACAATATTTCTCTATGGTGGCTCTTGTCCATTCGGTGATGGGAACTTGCTACGTTCGAAACTTAAAGTCCGACCAGTCCCCCAAGCCCTAAACCCCCAACAGCCACTGGCGCCAAAATTCCAAGAGGTTATCAATCCGACTGCTTAAGACACGGAGAAACGAGTAGCCGCCAGCACTGGTAGAGCGAATGCTGTAGAGTGCCGGACACTTTAACGAGGTAGCGCGGCAGGGGGTGTCCGCCCACAACAACCACCCGCTCTCAACTATTACTACCCACCACAACAAAAGAAAGAGTGGGACTGAGCACCGTAGGATTAA